>Ga0180430_10000222_pt1 | contig 65472 bp, 40 predicted proteins | sample SS_ome_9_FD_132999 | JGI IMG/M metagenome (GOLD analysis project Ga0180430, IMG submission 132999) | Hypersaline lake sediment archaeal communities from the Salton Sea, California, USA - SS_1_S_2 metaG | ecosystem: Environmental > Aquatic > Non-marine Saline and Alkaline > Hypersaline >...
CAATGGAACGAACAGTGCCAGCAGTTACAGACCGCGTGGACCGACACGCTCAATGACCACTTCGCAATGCTGGCCGATCATCTTGAATCTGAAGTTGATTCGACTCTTGAAAACCATCGAGACGCTGCTCAGCAGGCGAATGCGATTCTTACCAGAACCATGCAGGAAAGTGCGGCGGCCTATGCCGAAACCGTGACGACCGGCATGACTCAGTTTGCCGAACGTATTGAGCAGTGGCAGAAGGCGATGGCGGCCTCGACGACGTCTGCTGCCGAGCAGACGGAAGCCATCCATAGTCTTGGGCGAACACTTCTGAAGATGCACGAATCTGAAGAACGTCTGGCAAACCTTCAGTCGCAGTTGAACGACAACATCCAGGCCGTGCAAACCGCTGAAGCCCTCGAAGACGCCGTTTCCAGCCTGTCTGCCGCTGTGAATCTGCTGACCACGAAAACATCTCATCGAGCAGCCGCATAACAGGAATGGTCCGTTCGACGAGCTGATTCACTCGTTTGCACTTTCACAGGCGTCTGACGTCGGCCAGCGTACTTCATGACGAAACGTCGAAGTCAAAATGCTGTATCGCTGTTTCCGTTTCTCGCGGTACTTGTCTGTACCATGGGAGCGTTGATCCTGCTGCTCCTCGTCACTACGCGCCGCATCCGGCAGAAGCAGGAGGAATCTGCGACGATCGTGATGAAGGATAAGAATATCGGTGATTCGGTCGTTGGCACCATAACACCAGAACAGCTCGCTGAAGCGGAAAGCCGCCTTGAGGCTGCCAAACGTCATCACGAAAGAGCGTCAAACAGGCTCCGGCAAATGCAGGACCAGCGTGACCTGCTGATTGAGGAGCGTGACAATATGCAGGATGAGCTGACAAAGCTGCATGCTGCTCTCAACCGACGAAAAACACGGGATGAAGCTAATGCTGCTGAGCTGCACAATCAGCAACAGCACCTCCGCGCGTGCCAGACTGCCTGCGACGCGGCTCATGACGATGTGGAGAAGGCGAGGAAAGCTGTTCGCGAGGCGGAATCCAAACTGGCAGATGCAGAAGGAGCGGCCTTGCACACCGAGATGCTGGTCGCTCAGCAGTTGTCCGCCATTGAGACACTGCGAAAACAACGACAACTGAACCAGGAGCGAGTCGCAGACGCTGGGACTGCGGAGACTCTCATCGAATTCAGCGGCCCTCGCGGGACAGCGCGAACTCCCATCATCGTGGATGTGGACGCAAACGGATTCCTGTTTCCTGCATCCGGAATCCGAGTCCGAAGGCAGGACCTTGCCGGTTTCTCAGCCCATGACAATCCTCTGCTCGCGGCCATTCTGACGACTCATCGTCACCGCTCCAAAGACTCTTTGGTGACGCGACCTTATGTCCTGTTGCTGGTACGCCCCGAAGGAATTCTTGATTTCTATCCGGCGCAACGTGTCCTCAACGATTCACGTATTCATTTTGGATACGAACTGTTGTCCGAAGATGAACAGATCGCAGTTCCGGAGCCGGCAGACGGGGAAACACAAGCCGTTCGCATGGCTGTACTCGACACGTTGTCTCGGCGAAATCAGCATCTGGCCGGAGTGTCTGACCTCCGACAACGAATCGCTGCGCTAAGAGCCAGGGAAGCGGTTCGGCAACAACGTGCTCAGGCGAACACTCCCCCGCTACAAGGCCCATCCCCTCATGAATCACGTTCTGATTGGGCCGAAACGCCGGTGGTTCGACCGTTTCCAGGTTCGAAGTCATCGGGAGACAGTGAGGAACCAAACGCCGTTGCATCAAATGACCCAAGGGAGCTGCAGGAACCTCGGGAAGAACGTGCAGCCAGTGTGCCGCCTCGATCTGAACCCCTCCAGGAGCGACGTTCAATCCAGCAGTTACTCAATCCTGGTCTGGACATCGAACGTTCGCTGGCCGCAGCAGTCGAAGCGCGCCGCCGAGCGGAAGCCGCAGGAACCGGCCAGTATCAGGAGTCCAGAAGACAACGTCTGAATGGCGGGCGCAGACCTGATGGAACCTCCAACGATGATCTGGCTCAGCATTTACCTGAATTCAATGCCCGGGAACCGACTGCATCGTATGATACCAGCGCTAGACAACAGATCAGAGATGCGATCGAGCAGCACGTGCACAATCCAGAAGCGATCGACAGCGGCAATCCAGCATCGTCTGGTTCCGGTTCGCAGCTGATCCCACAGGACAACCTGCCACCACTCGAAGGACGGCCGTACCGGTCGGTCGACACCGCTCAACAGCCGGGTTACAGCGCCTCAGGCCAGTCTCACGGCGACCAGCCCGGAAACGTGGCTGGTTCTGCGGTCAGCCAATCAGCTGATCTCGCCTTAACGTACTACGAACCTGTCACCGTCTACCTGGATCCTCAGTACTTCACTGTGGCTGGCGAAGCCCCGGTCCCATTGCATGGCGCACCGATCTCCTCAATTCTGGAAGCACTGCTCACCGACATCGACAAAGCGACAAAGAAAGGCCCTGATCTTTCCTTTGTCCGGCGACTGCCGGTGGTGAAGTTTGTGGTAAGCCCGGGCGCTCACGCGTTGTATCTTCAGGTCGCAGAAGGATTACATGGCCGAGGGATTCCCGCGTCGTCCGTCGTGAGTATGGAATCCCACGTGGAAGAGCATTCAACCGAAGTTGGAGCTGCCCTTCGTTCGCTTGCTCCGCATGCGGAACAGTCTTCGAATACCAAACCAGTTTCTGAATACCAGGAGCTGCCATGAGTCGACACTCAAGAGACGGCGATCCGGAATTCGGTTCCGATTCGTTCCTGGACATCATCGCAAATATTGTCGGCATTCTGATTATTCTGATCGTCGTTGCCGGCGTGAAGGTTGCCAAACAGCCTGCGAAGCTGGCTCAGGAGGAAGCTGCACACCAACTTGAAGTCGCCGCCATGCGGGAGAAGCAGCGCGTCTCCGAAGAACAGTACCTTGCCGTCATTGAAGAGCGCGCTCCGCTGGAGGACGAAGCTCACGAGATGGACAGAGAATCCCATCAACTGTCCACACTGGTGACTCGACTTTCGGCCGAACGTTCGCGGCTTTCCGATGAGTCCGCTCAGCTTGAAACAACTCTGGCGAACAATAATGACGCACACGCCAGCGCAGACGCAACGCTTGAAAACATCAGCGAGAAGGCAGCGCAGCTGAACGCACAAACGCTGGCTCTGCGCAAGGTCGTGTCCGATGCTGACTCTGAACATGAACTACTGACCAACAGTCTTCAGAATGTCCTGCTGCGGCAGAAAGAAGCAGAACAGAAGCTTCGTGATACAGCGATTCAGCGGGCCGCTCTGGAAGAACTCATTCTTGAAGAAGAGCAGGCCTCGAAACCCGAACTGGAACGTCTGGAGCACCGGTTATCTCCTGTTGCCAGAACAACCAGTGAACAGGAACTGCATTTTCGGATGAGCGGCGGACGCATCGCGTGGGTCCCGTTGGAACCGCTGCTGGATCGACTCAAGTCGCAAGTGCAAAGCCGAGCGAGCGTGGTTCGGCGATTCGGAAAGTACGAAGGATTGTGCGGTCCGGTGGGCGGTTTTGTTATGAACTATACCGTCACACGCGTCGCACCATCACCACTGGATGCACTCAACGGCGTCCAGCACGGATTCCGCATTGAAGTGAGTCGCTGGACCGTTAAGCCCTCAGAAACGTTCGTCGCTGAATCCGTGGATGACGCGCTGAAATCCGGGTCTCGCTTTCGCAATATTCTGGAAGCCACCGACCCGGATGCAACGATTACGATCTGGCTCTATGCCGAAGACTTCGCAAGGTTTCACGAACTCCGCGAACTCGCCCACAAACTCGACCTGCGGGTCGCCGCGCGACCACTCCCCGCCGGGACGGATATCTCCGGCTCGCCTGGAGGCAGCCGCACGAGTGCACAGTAGTTGCTGCAAAGCGGGGAACAGCATCATTCCGTCCCGCTTCTCATGAATCCGGCATTCGTAGTCGAGCAGCGTCGTTGCTCCTGTTATCATCTTTCGCCCTGCTGACGGAGTTGTTCGTTGTCTCCGTCTCTAGTCACAACTCACTGAAACAGAATTCATGTCAGAACTCAATAAGTTCAGCGCCCGTATTACTCAACCTCGATCACAGGGAGCATCTCAGGCGATGCTCTACGCCACCGGTCTGACTGAAGAGGATATGAATCGCGCTCAGGTGGGCATTTCGAGCGTCTGGTACGAAGGCAACAGCTGCAATATGCACCTTCTGGATCTGGCCGCCAAAGTGCGTGAGGGCGTGCAGGCCGCCGGACTCGTCGGCATGCGTTTTAACACGGTTGGCGTGAGTGACGGGATTTCGATGGGAACGGAAGGAATGTCTTATTCCCTTCAGTCGCGAGATCTGATTGCAGATTCCATCGAAACTGTGATGGGGGCACAATGGTACGACGCAAATATCTCGCTGCCCGGATGCGACAAGAATATGCCCGGCTGTGTCATGGCCATGGGGCGAGTGAATCGTCCGTCATTGATGATCTACGGCGGCACCATCCGAGCCGGTTGCAGCGCCCGAGACAGCAAACTGGATATCGTATCTGCGTTCCAGTCCTACGGTGAGTACCTTGCAGAATCGATTACCGACGACGAACGGCAGGAAATCGTCCGAAACAGCTGCCCGGGTGCCGGGGCCTGCGGCGGAATGTACACTGCCAATACGATGGCATCGGCCATTGAAGCGATGGGCATGAGCCTGCCATACAGCTCTTCGATTCCCGCAGAAGATCCCAAGAAGCTGGAAGAATGTCTCTCGGCGGGTGCCGCGATTCGCGAGCTGCTGGAAAGAGACATTAAACCTCGCGATATTATGACACGAGCCGCGTTTGAGAATGCGCTGGTCACCGTGATGGCTTTGGGAGGTTCAACCAATGCCGTACTACATCTGATCGCGATGGCCCGCGCCGTGGATGTTGAGCTAACACTGGACGACTTCCAGGCCGTAAGCGATCGCATCCCGTTCCTCGCAGATCTCAAGCCAAGTGGTCGCTTCGTCATGGAAGACCTGCATGGTGTCGGTGGAACTCCGGCTGTCCTCAAGTATCTGCTGGAGAATGGAATGCTCGATGGATCCTGCCTCACCGTCACCGGCAGGACACTGGCCGAGAACCTGGCCGATCTCCCAGGCCTCAGCGAAGGGCAGGAGATCATTCAGCCTGTTGACAAGCCCATCAAGGAGACCGGACACCTGCGAATCCTGCGAGGCAATCTTGCTCCGGAAGGAGCGGTCGCCAAGATCACTGGCAAGGAAGGGCTCAGCTTTACCGGCAACGCACGCTGTTTCGATTCCGAGGAAGACATGCTGAAGGGGCTTGAAGACGGAAAGATAAGCAAGGGCGATGTGGTCATTATTCGCTACGAAGGTCCGCAGGGCGGTCCCGGAATGCCGGAGATGTTGACACCGACCTCTGCCATTGTCGGAGCGGGCCTTGGTTCGGACGTGGCACTGATGACCGACGGACGATTCAGTGGTGGATCCCACGGGTTCATCGTTGGACACGTCACGCCGGAGGCACAGGTCGGTGGGCCGATTGCCCTGGTGCAGGATGGTGATTCAATCACGATTGATGCCGAATCAAACGAAATCACGGTCGCCGTGAGTGACGACGAACTGGCGACACGACGGGAGGAGTGGACCGCTCCGCCGTACAAGGCAACTCGCGGAACGCTCTACAAGTACATCAAGAACGTCAAATCCGCCTCCGAAGGCTGTGTAACAGACGAGTAGCCATGTCGCAGTCCAAGTCTGCTCGTCCGTTGGTTGTTATCAATGTCGTTGGCCTCACGTGGGACATGATCGGCGACAACACGCCCCACATTCGTTCCGTGCTCGGCGACGGTTTCGGATGTCCAATGGAGACCGTTCTGCCGGCCGTCACGTGCAGTGTACAGGCATCAATGCTGACGGGACTGTTGCCGTCGCAGCACGGAATCGTCGGTAACGGCTGGTACGAACGCGACCAGGCAGACGTGCAGTTCTGGAAACAGTCCAACCGACTGATCAAGAGCGAGAAGGTCTTTGAAAGCGCGCGTTGTCAATTCCCCGGACACACCACGGCCAAGATGTTCTGGTGGTACAATATGTACGCGGACGTCGACTGGTCGGTGACGCCGCGTCCATCGTATCCGGCAGATGGTCGCAAACTGCCGGATATCTATTCTCATCCGGCCAACCTGCGAGACTCACTGCAGGCGGAACTTGGGGCATTCCCGTTGTTCAACTTCTGGGGGCCAACCGCCGACATCAAAAGCAGTGCATGGATTGCCGATGCAAGTGTTCGTATTTTGCGAGAGAAGCAACCGGCTCTGCTGCTGTGCTATCTGCCTCATCTGGATTACAACCTGCAGAGACTCGGGCCATCGGATCCCAGAATTGCAGGAGACATTCGGGCAGTGGATGCCGAAGCCGGAAAGCTGATCGAAGCAGCTCGCGAACAAGATGCCGAAGTGATTGTCCTGTCAGAGTACGGCATCACCGATGTAACGCGTCCCATCCACATCAATCGCGTTCTGCGAGATAACGGCTATATCACCGTTCGTCGCGAAACACTCGGATGGGAGACTCTTGATTGCGGAGCGTGCAAAGCATTTGCGGTTGCCGATCACCAGGTTGCCCACGTGTACGTGAATGATGACTCAGACGTTGCCCCGGTTCGTGCCATACTGGAACGCACTGAAGGAATTGAACGCGTTCTGGATCACTCGCAGCAACAGGAGGTGGGACTGCGCCATGAACGAAGTGGTGATCTGGTTGCAGTAAGTGATCGCGACGCCTGGTTCACCTACTATTTCTGGAATGATGACGTGGTCGCTCCGGACTACGCTCGCACCGTAGACATTCACCGAAAGCCGGGCTACGACCCGGTCGAATTGTTTGTCGACCCAGCAATCCGATTCCCGAAACTGAAGGTCGCTCGCCGGTTGGCGCGAAAGCTTCTGGGATTCCGCTATTACATGGACCTGATTGGACTCGATGCGTCCATCGTGAAAGGCAGTCACGGACGTCTTCCCGATGAATCGAGAATGGAAACCGACGCACCCGTTCTTATCTGTTCCAGCCGAAGCGTTGAACGCGACAACATGCAGGCGCCCGATGTTCGCGATATGATCCTGAAGCTTCATGAGCAGCATTGACTCGCAGTTGCAGAACTGGATTCTTCAGGCATGCCGCGTTGAAGTTCTCTCAGAGAAACCCGGTAACGTTTCGCCGGGAAAGTCGTTTCACGATGCCAGCGTCGATGACTTCCTGGAATCGGCGGTAGTATCCGCTCCGTGGCTGGCTCAGGCTGGTTCGGTTGGAGTCGGCAAAGCGATTCTTGAATCCGCAAGAGCAACCCACGACGTAGTTGGACACAATACAAACCTGGGCATTCTGCTGTTACTCGCCCCGATGGCTGCCGTTCCACTGGACATGTCTCTCTCGGAGGGGCTTCCGAATGTTCTTCGTACACTGACGGTTGAAGATGCAGACTGGACCTATCAGGCCATTCGGATTGCCGAACCCGGCGGGCTGGGTGAATCGGACACCCAGGATGTCCAGCAACCTCCCTCCGAAACGCTGTTGCAGTGCATGAGCCATGCAGCGGACCGTGACCTGATCGCTCAGCAGTACACAACGAACTTCGCCGACGTCCTTGGACCAGGCGTTGAGTTGCTGAACGAATCAGCTGCTGTCGTTCCGGAAGCTCAGCGTATCGGATTCGTCGCATTGAGGTTGATGTCCGCGTTCGGTGATTCGCTGGTTGCACGCAAGTGTGGTGCTGCAGTCAGCCAGGATCTGCAACAACGGGCCGCCGCCGTACTCAATGCCGGATGGCCACATGCGGAATCAGGTCGTCGCGACTGGAGTGACTTCGATGAATGGCTGCGTTCGGACGGCAATCAACGGAATCCCGGCACGACAGCCGACATGATTGCAGCAATCGTGTTTGCCGCGTTACGATCCGGCAAGTACTCCGTGCCATCGGAACTCGCCTGACTCCAGAGTCATCAGGATTCAACGTGTCAACAACTTTTGAAGCTCGTGTCACCAAAGATTCGCTTGTCTTTAGTGCAGCTCACTTCATCACATTCAACGGCAATATCTGCGAACGACTCCACGGACACAACTGGCGAGTCGATGTCGTCGTCGCCGGGGAACTGGATGAAAACGGGTACGTCTACGACTTCATTGCGCTGCGGGACAACACGCAGCAACTTGCTGCGGAACTGGACCATCGCGTGCTGCTGCCGGATGCTCATCCACAGATCAGCGTCGATACAGATGAATCGGCAGATGAAGTGACGGCGCGTTTTGAGAATCGCCGCTGGGTGTTCCCAACAGAAGACTGCGTGATTCTCCCTGTGGCCAATACGACTGCCGAACTGATCGCCGGCTGGTTCGCCGACAAACTGACATCGAATTTGAAGTTGTCCGAACAGAAGCACCTTTCCGAACTCAGAGTTGGGATAGAAGAAAACTTTGGTCAGTGGGCGTGGTGTCACCGACCACTCTGACGAATCATGCGACGAACCAAACGTCCCCGCCCACGGTGTAACTTCGTTCTTCCACGAACTCAATGATCTGTAACCGTGCGCCGTCCGCTCCCACTGCTACGACGAGCGGCATTCCATCGGGACGGCCGAGATCTTCGGGTGACACGACTCGAACGCCATGAATCGTCTGCCCCTGTTTGCGGGGACTGACATCGATCAGCCTTCGGATGCAGATGCCTTGGCTCTGCAACCACCGCAGCCAGGGTTTGCCAGTGGCTCCTGCTCCCCAGAGATCAACTTCCGTGCATCCGTTCAGAGGTCCCGCCAAAAGATGGTGGCGGCGGCAGTTCATGAATGCGGTGTCTGTATAGCGTTCATGATGTCGCGTCATCCGGTCGGGTGAATCGTGCCATGTCAGCAGAGTCTCCGGCACCTTGCCGAATCGCATTCGCTGCTGAGCCGCTCGAAGCATGAGATCGTAGTCTTCCGGGAAATCGTTGTCGACAAATCCCAGTTCGAAGTACTTCCGTCGAGCCAGCAGCGAAGGGTTCACCAGCGGAAATTCGACAAACCGAAGGCTCATCATCTGCTCGTTCGCCAGAGTTTCTTCATTGATCCACCGCTGATAGCGCTGCATCCCACTGCTGAGCGTTCCTTCTGTCAGGCAGATCTCCACCTGTGACCCGACGACGTCGAGCTGTCGCCGTTCCAGCTCGTCGAGTTGCCGGGCAAGTCGATTCGGTTTCGCGACGTCATCGGCGTCCATACGAGCAATGACTGGAGCATCAGCCAAATGCGTCCCCGCATTGGCCGCTGCACTCACACCCTGATGTCCGACTCGATGTACGCGTAGCCGGTCATCGCCAACCGCTGAGAGGATTCCAGGAGTCGCGTCGGTTGAACCATCGTCGACGACGATCAATTCCAGGTCAGTCATCGTCTGGTGAAGAATCGACCGAACGGCGCATTCGATGGTGTCTTCGGCATTCCAGACCGGAAGTACAACAGAGACTCGCGGACTGCCGCTGCCAACGTTCAGCTGCGACACGAATGGCTACTCCCGGTCCGAAACCCGCAATTTGAACTCATTGCTGTTCCCCACCAGTTCAGGAGCGTACATGCCTTCGATTCGTGCCGGCAAAGCTGACATTCTTCCAGGTGTTTCCGCTCGCAGCCGATAACTGACACTGTGGTTTCCGCGAGCCAGTTGGGACAGGAAGAACGTGACTCGGTCATCACGAAGTCCCCGGTACGCTCGCAGACCTTCGTAAATGTAGCCGCTGCGCTGATCGTCCGGTTCAAAGCCACTGGGCTTGCGGTCTTCCAGCATGAGGTATTCATAGTCGTTCTTGCTGTTGAGGAGCAGTTCCACTTCGACCAGATCACCGCTTTGGACTTGCCCCAGATTGTCAAGCTGTGTGCGTTTCCAGCGAGTCACCTGCTGATGAACTGACTGGCCGCGGCTGCCTCGTACACTTTCCTCCTGGTCATCTCGTTCCAGACGGTAGAAGCGTCGCTGAACTTTCACTTCCAGCCCGGCGGCCGTGATGGGATCTTCCAGCGTGAAGTTTGTCAGATACGCGTTGAAATAGACCGGCCCCGTTCCTGAGCGTCGAATTTCGATGCTGCGCGTGCCAGTCTGTACGGCATCACTTTCCAGCAGGACAACGTTGTCGAAACTGAAGAAGTTGTCCGCGTTGATTTTTACTCGCTTGTGAACCTGACCATCGACCAGGACCTCGACCATCATGTCCGGGCGATCTTCTCCGGTCACGCGGATGTACTCCGCCATCGATTCAATCACCATCGCAGTGTCGCGAGTACTGTTCCATTGTCCGGCAACTCGGCGATTGTTCAGCAGGTACTTCACCAGACGCGATGCAGTTTCATCTTCTGGTCGCACCTTCAGCAACAGTCGGAGGTACATTGCATGAGCTTCATTTTCACTGCCGTACCAGTACCACCAGCTGTTGCCGGGCAGGTTGAGCCATGCTGTCTGGTTTTCGTCATCCTGCTGAAGGTACTGATCGATGTTCCGAAGCACCTGATCACGACGATCATTCGCCTGCTGTTGATCCAGAACGAGCCCGGTCAGACAGAGTCCATAGACACTCAGATTCAGGCGATCTCGAAACAGATATTCGGTCATCGCCTTGTCACTGCTGTCGTTTTCCGAGAGCACCCAGGCAACGAACGCATCCATGTTGTTTGCCTCCATTCGGTATGGCTTGCGGCGTTTGGTGTCAGGATCGTTCTCTCTACGACGGCGGTCACCTTCGCGCAGCTTTTTCAGCTCACCTGCCTGGTGTGTCCTGAGCCAGTTGACACCACGAGCAATCACATCCGGCAGAACCGGGACGTCATTCGCCTGAGCAACCTGCAGCCCGTGAACAACCAGTGCAGTTAGATGTGCAGACGACCTTTCCCCATAGCCCGAAAACCACCCCCAACCGCCATCGGACAGCTGCATCTCCGTGAGAGCATCGATGCCATCTCGAACGATGGTTTCCATTTCTGCGCTGTCGAAAACCGGATTCACGTTGCGCGGGTTCCACCGCTGTCGGGTAACGTCAATATCCCCTGATTCCTGCGAGTTCAGATTAGTACGCTTCAGGCGAACGTCGTCCAGATCGAGTCCCATGTTCTGCAGCGTCTTCTGAGTGAGAACTGCAGGCAGAAAGCGATTGAGCGTCTGTTCTGTGCAGCCATAGGGATACTCAATCAAATACGGCAGAGCATCGACCATCGCTCCGGCGAGTGACGGGCTGAAGCGCAATTCCAGTCGCGATTCTTCTTCAATACGTGCAGCGGGAACATTGAGCTGAAGTTTGGCAGACTCGATTCCCTGCCGGAGAACTCCGGCGAGACTTTCTGTCTTGAGCAGTCCGTGAACCTGAGCCGGAACGGTCAGTTGTGCGGCATCGGATTCTTCATCAGTCAAAGCCTTCATACGCACGACTGCATTGCCGGACGCGATTACTTCGACGGGCCAGTCGACTCGTACTTCGCCGCCAGCTTCCACATGAACGGCCTGACTACTGTTGGTGAGATGCCTCAACTGGCCGCCTTCGGTTTCCAGAACGACTTCCACGTCCTTCGCGGTGTCCAGATAGTTGTGCACGATCGCGGACAGAGTGATCTGATCCTTTTGAGTGAAGAATCGCGGCGTCTGCGGCCGGATGATGAGATTCTTGCTGCAAATGACTTCCGTCGATCCGGAACCAACGCGCGTGCCGTCACCCATCGTCCACGCTCGGATCTTCCATGTCGTGAGATTGTCCGGGACTGTGAACGTCGCGTTGACGATTCCGGAAGCATCGGAATCCACCGACGCCAGCCACAGTGCGGTGTCGGCAAACGTCGACCGGACAGACGGCTCGACGGTTCCTCCCTGGGCACTTTCAGAGACTTGCCTGCCAGCGAACGACTGTTCTACGCCGTCCATCGCCATTGCCGGTGCAGGCATGGCCTTCATTTCCGCAGCACCGAACTCCATTATCGCACCGCCGGCGGCTCTGCCTCGACCGAAACGGCCAGCCACATTGTTTCCGACCACTGTTAGGTCCTGCCCGTCGGAAAGATGAGTCATCATTGTCTCGCCCTGTCGAACCAGTGGCCCGGTGGTGCGCTGGAGTGTCGATTCCACGCGCTGGTAGTGATGCCGTCGTGCCGACCAGAAGAACTCACGAATCTCGGGAACGTCACTCGTCGCGATGTACTCCAGACTGGCATCAAATGCTGTCAGCACGGTATTTCCAACGAACGGTTTGCCGTCCTCATCCGTGAGTTTCAGCTGCACCGTTGCTGTTTCTCCCGGGCGATACTCTTCTTTTGCGGAGACGACTTCGATCTCCGCCACCTTCTTCGCCGGTGGTACGAAAATCTCTTTCATCACTGTGTGTAGACGACCGTCGGAGATTGTAAGGGCTTCGACGTAGATATTCGGCATGTCTTCGGGAGCGATCCTGATTTCACGTGTGACCGACTTACCTTTGATGCGCACAACTTCGGGTTTCGGGCAGACGCCGTCCACAGGACGCACAAACAGCAGGACCGTACTGTCGGCTTGATTCGTGTTGATCTGCAGGGCCGCCGTTTCGCCTGGCTGGTAATTTCGCTTGTCCAGAATCAGTTCCAGATCGTTGAAGCGGTACCCTCTCCCATCATCGTTCGGCCCGCGAACGTACAGCAGTTGACCGCCTTCCTGTGTGTTGCCGTCGACATCTGTGAGTTCATACGCCACCCGATACTGTCCCGCTGCCGGAATGACAACTCGGAAGTTTGCCAAACCGTCTCCTTCGGATTCCACATCCAATGATTGGAGTTCCGTTTCGCTGGCCTGGCCTTCATTCCAGGCAACTCGATAAAGCGTGGCCTTTCCCGATCCGGCAACAGGCGACCCATCCGGCGTACGGGCGTGGCAGTGAACATTGACCGTGTCGCCGGTTTGATAGTGTCCGCGATCCGTCCACACGAACAGCTTGAAGGGATTGCGGGCGACCAGCACTTCACCGGTCGCGGAGATCGTGCGACGTGACTGATCGACGACTTCCGCAATAATGCGATAACTATGATCGCTGTCGCCATGCTGTTCCAGCGCCGCCGATGTATCGATCTTCACCGCAAACGTTCCGTCCTCACCGATCGTGGCGTTGCCTTCCGCAATGACTTCCGGTGGATCGGGATTCCAGCCAATCCACGGCGGTATAGGAGCGAAGCAACCCCAGTGGTTCCATCCCGGATACCACGCTGCATCCTGAGCAAACCACCAGTAGCCGGGTGAATACAACCAGTCCCAGCGAGAGACCGGATACCAACGGCTGTCCTTCTTCGTGCGTTCGACTTTGTAGTGAACGTCTGCGTTCGTGACCGGTGCACCGAAGTAGTACCGAGCGCTAATGACAGCGGAAATAGCATCACCCAGCTTGACGGGTTTATCCGGCGAGTCGATCGTGACTTCGAATTCCGGCTTGCGATACTCCTCAACACGAAAACTGCCCGACCCCAATTGAGGCTTATGGTCCTGCCGGACATTCCGACAAATGGCCATCGTGTAACGCCCAAGGACCGCGTCATCCGGGATCGTCCAGGTGCCGTCGACTCCACCCCAGCGATCCGTCGTCACCGAATGTTCTTCAACAACATCGCCTCGAGGATTACTGATCTGCAGCAGGAACGGCCTATTCGCATACACCGCGTTTTCTTCGTGATAACGTGGCTGCCGCACCCACATCCGGTATCGCACTTCGTGCTTCGGACGGTAGACAGGACGGTCTGTGACGGAATAGACGCGCGTCGGACTGTAGTGGAATGTGCTGAGCTTCTGCGGACTCCAGAAGCCGTTGAATCCTTCGAATGCAAAACGACCGTCTTCGGTCCGTGCGATCGTCATCCACTGAAACCGGTTGTCCTTTTGATCCGTGACGGTACAGAGTCCGTCGTTATCGGTGCGGTCAGCAAAACGTCGCGTAATCAATCGATAGTTGCGTGTTCGCCCAATGCGTTCCTGCCGAAAGCCAAAGAACTCCATGCTGGCTCGTGCGATCGGCTCGCCCGTTGCCGCGTCCGCCACAAAATACAGAATTCCGTCTTCGACGTGTTTCCGAGTGATCGCTGCATCCGCAATCCACAACACCACGTGAGTCGCATTGCCACCGTCGATTGATGCTTCCAGCCAGTACGCTCCTCCTCTGGTCAAAGGTGTGGTGACCGTTTCGTAGTCGTCGAAATGGTTTTCCGGAGCGTCGACGCCCATGTCCCATTCGGCGACCGTGTCGCCAAGGTATTCCTCCGGCTTTGTCTTGATGAGTCGGTAGCCGATGTTGTGCAGCTGAATTCGGTTATGATCAAGCTGCTTCGGTCGACCTTCGAGGTACTTCCGCGTGTCGTTGAGCAATCGGTCGACCTCGATCGGTCGAGCGGTAAACCGGATCTGTGAGCCGTTTCGAAATCGAATGTCGATCGACGCAGGTTCTCCCGCTGACTGAGTTCGGACAGTCTCAAACTGAACCCAGTTGCCGATGATCTGATCGATGCTTGCCTGGATTTGCTGTCGGTCGTTATCATTCCGAGCGATCTCTTTGATCTGCGCCAACAACGCAGCAGCCCGAGGATACTGATGGCGACTCATTCGCACCTGCAGCATCATGTCCAGTGCCCGCCTGTGATCCGCTCCCGTCCGATCGATCACCTTCTGAATCACGGCAATGTGATTAAACTCATCGGGCAGACTGATTCGACGGTCACCCGTCGCCAGTTTCGCGACGGTTTCCTTGTCCGTGAGTTCATGCAGCTTCACTCCCTCAGTTGCTGCACTGTCACCGTGCGCGGCTCGGCCATGATTTACTGTTTCCACACCAAACTGGCTCTGCAGAAACTGAGCCCACTGAAGGTCAATGGTGTCTTGCGTTTCCGGATTGAATTCCACGGTCTGCCGCAGCGCCCAACGCCATCGTTCTCCATCTGATCCAGCGGCTTCCCACGATTCCGGAACTTGGTACAGAACCGGGTTACCATCTTCGTCGACAGGGGCTCCCTGTGATGACGAAAAGCCTCCTCGCCAGCCTCGAATCCCGGTGTGTTCTTCGTAGTCCGGCAGAGTGACCAGGTCTGTCAGATTTTGCAGCCGCCATGCCTGGCCATGCCGCGCGTCGCCGATCAAACTGGCAAGCTGAGAATACAGTTGGGCGACAGCTGTCGGTTGAGCGGACTCATCCTTGCGGCTCAGCTCGATCGCCTTGAGCAGGAGCTGAATTGACCGTACGCGATCTCTTCTCTCAGACGACACCTGGTTCCCGCCACCACGATGGTGGCCTCGCTCAAATTCACCGGCGATCAAAAAACCATAATGCTCGATGGAACGATAGAGTTCTGACGCCGTCCCCAGAAACTGCCAGCTTTCTTCATGAGCTACGATCACCTCTTCCAGCAAGGCATCCGTTTCGTGGAAGCGATTGAGTTGCCGCAAACAGTTCACGGCGTTTCGCAGGTCGTCTCCGGCGTCTATTCCATCAGTGGCCGGGTTCTCAGCCAGCTGAACAAAAAGTGGCAATGCTTCCGCGTAGTTTCCGCCCGCATTAAGTTTCGCGGCACGCGCTCTGGATCCATCCTGATTGACTGCAGCCATCGTTCCATCCCGCAGTTGAACGTTCAGCCCCGAAATGATCAGAACTGCGAAAACGCCACCCCAACGTGCAACTCGCATGTGTGCGATCCTTGTGTGCAAACCAACGCCTTGAACCTGACTTCGGACTGTGAGAGTCCGACCATGCCCCGTCCGGTTCGAACTAATTGTTGCGAATCACCAGGAATTGGCAAATTGACGCCGGGACTGCATCACTGGTGCAAGGCAGGCTGAAACCGGGCAGAACGTGAACGCAATGTCGACAGCGCAATACGTAACCGACGGGTCGCTGGCAACAATTACGCAGCAGGGCGGTGGGTGTCTTCGTCGCACGGTGCGATCGGCTGAGCGATGTTGGTCTGCTGCAGAGCTTCCAGTTCATCGATCAGGCTGCGGATTTTCGCCTCCGCACGACTATGGTCGGCAGCCCATTCACTGCGCACGCGATCCAGCGCCTGCTGAATTGCAGCGACGTCTTCGTGGACCGATGTGTCAGATGGTGCGGTCGGCTGCTGCAGTTCCTGCTGATGGTCGGCAAACCATTTCTCGAGCTGCTCTCGGTCTGTGCGAAACGCCGCGCGGTTCTCTTCCAGTTGCCGCGCCTGAACTTCCAGCTGCTCGCGTTCCTCGTGAACTCTTGCATGCAGTTCATCAAAGAAACTCTTAAGCGAGTCGCGAGCCTGTTGCTTACGCGATTCGATGACGTCCGGCGAATGCTGTTTCAGAAGTGCCGCATGCGATTCTTCCAGAACAATTCGCAGCTCCAGAAGATCGCGCTGCTGAGCGTCGAGTTCGGATCGCAGTCGATTCAGCTGCTGAGTCTTTTCTGCAACGCGTTGAGTGGATTGAGCCACGGATTGCTCCTGACGACTCATCTGCCGTGAGCGTTCTTCCAGATCCTGATTCACCGTCGCAGCCTGTTCCTGCAACTGATCGCGTTGTCTCTGAAGGTCCATGCGCGTTGCCGTTCGACTTCGTTCAATCAGCTTAACCTCTCGACGCAATGATGATTCACGCTCATCGGCAAGTTCCCTCACGCGAGCGAGCTTCTGCAGAATCAGGCGGTGCTGTTCCTGGAACTGCAGCCGTTCTGTACGGAAAGCCTGCTGGTCGCGACGCAGCTCCTGAACTTCATTGTCAAAGTCGTTTCGCGCTCGTGCGAGGTGTTCAAACTGGAAACGATACCGTCGCTGCAGATTCGTCTGCTCTGTCAACAATGTCTGACGACGCTTATCGATTTCGTCTTTCAGGCGCGTTTGTTCGGTCGTGATCTGTTCGCCCAGCATCTCGCGCTGCTGCTGCAGATTCTCTGACTCTTCAGCCAGCCGCTCTCGTTCCAGTTCCTGGTGCTCTTTCCATTCCTGGCGTTCGCGGTTCAGTTGAGCAAACTCGTCGGCGAATTCCTGTCGAATCTGATCACGGAGTGCGGCTCGTTGTTCTTCGACTTCCTGTTCCAGTTCTGTTTTTCGAGCTGTAACTTCCTTTTCCAGTTGTTCACGACGCTCCTGCAGTTCCGCCTGTTGAACGCTGACATCTGACTGAACGCGCTGCAGTTCCTTTCGCTCTTCAGCAAGTTCGTGGACCATGGCTTCTCGAAGCTGCTCACGTTCGGCTTCCAGATCGGAGTGCGCCTTCTCCAGACGAGCGTGCTGTTCTTCGAGTCGTCGCGTGAGCTCTTTGCTGCGGCGGGATTCTTCGTCCAGATCCGATCGAATCTGACGTTGTTCGACACGATCACGGGCCACCTGGCGAGCGAATTCCTGAGCACGCGATTCAAACGCTGCTCGGTCAGCCGTCAGCTGTGTGCGTTCCGAATTGATTTCGGACTGTCGTTTCTGAAGCTCGGCGAAACGACTTTGCAGCGACTCAGCCGCTGCACTGGCCTGCATCAACACAGCCAGCGGATCAGCCATGCTGGTTGACTCAGCGGATTCCTCGGCCGGAACCGCAGGCACGGCTGCTGACGCAGCAGTAGCAGCGTCGTCATCGACTGGATGGAGATCATCCTGAGACACGTCTCGGGACTCCCTTCCCAAACATCGTGAATCTTCGCGGGCTCGTTCGAACGAAGCTGCAGGCCAACTTCGTCAGGAATCCCACCAAGGATTCCTGCAAAATCATAGTGGAAACGCGCGGAACGGTTGCAGCCCAATTCCTGAAACACGTTGAGCCACAGCAGGATTCGTGGATCAGCTCCACTCGCTGTGGCTCAAAATGGGAATTGGTCGGCAGGATTAGCCGGTCACGCCACTCAACATATTGTCAAAGTGAGCTTTCGGTGGGGCCCCAACGACCTTGTCGACGATCTCTCCATCCTTGAACAGGATGACAGTTGGAATCGACGTGACAGCATAGCCAGCCGCCGTTTGCTGGTTATCGTCGGTGTTGAGCTTTCCGATCTTCACCTTGCCAGCATACTCCTCAGACAATTCCTCAATCGTGGGAGTCAGCATGCGGCATGGACCACACCAGGGAGCCCAAAAGTCAACGAGTACGGGGTCGGATGATTTCAGTACCTCAGACTCAAAGTTGTCGTCGGTGAATTCCTGCAGGTTTTCAGACATGTTTTTCTTTCCCAGTCAAACGGGCAGTTGTAAGTATTCAATGATTGGCTGGTGTTTCGACGCAGCGACGCACCCTGACCTTACACAGTCAAGGCTTTCAGCCTGATGACACCGGCCAGTGGTGTTTGGTTCCTGCCTGGAAATTCACTACGAAACTGCGTTTCACACGCGTCCCGGGAAGCTCCAGAGCGACAAGTCCGGGATTATTGAGCAACCCCCAACATCTGTCAACGTGAGCCAACCTGGAGTTTTTCCTATCTTACCTACTCACTGCACGTACTTGACCAGCTGTTGCCAGAACCCGCTGCGAATCCTCATCCACCCAGATGGGCTGGATTATCTGTCTTGAAACAATGTAAGCTATCCGTAAGCGAATCGCGATGCCTCGGACGGCCCCCAGCAGACTGGAATGATTAGTGTTGCCGCATCACCTCATCAACCAGCATCCACGCCTCCGCAGGCACCTTCTCTTACTTGTGTTCCTGAACCTGATGGTGATGCTGCCAGCATCTGCTGCGGGCCAGGTCGGTCAAAAGAATGCTGCTGTTCTGAATCGATTCAACTGGGCAACGTACCAGACTTCACCGGCCGACCTGATTCTTGAGACCGCCTCCGCATTCCGCCATCGCGCACCGCATCTCGACTATCAGGAACGAGTCGCCTATCGTGAATTGCTGGACGAGATTTCACTCCGACGTCAGGAAGTGCTGGCCAACCAAACGGATGGTGCCACGGCGGCATGGGAAGCGGCGTTCTACCGGTTTGAAGAACTGAGAAAGACTGCATGGGAAGAAGGCGCCCTGACAATCAGCGGGGTGCAAACGGAGGCGGGGCTGTCCGATCCATTTCGCGATGCCGATGAGGCAGCAGAAACTATCAGCTCAGAAGGCATAAGAGCCTATTCTCTGTTTGCCGATATCCGAAATCACCCCGAGCATTTCGTCGGCCGACCGGTTGTCATGCGAGGCATCATGAGGCGACGGGAGACGGTCACGATTCAGTCGTCATCAGATCGCGATCGGCGATTTGAAGTAGCCGAACGGGAGGGCACCACCGTGACGCGGGGGGAACTCATTCCGTTCGGCAATTCCAGTGATGCGCCTATCGCATTGGTGGATACGTCCGCTGTCGAGTTCACCAGCACACGGCGTCCGGCCACCACTCCGTGGCCATCGAATACTCAATCACTGCCCGTTCTCGTCAAAGGCTGGGTCGTCAAGCTGTGGGATCACAAGCCACTCATTTATTGTCAGTCGGTTCGTGAGATCAGCGTCCAGCCTCCCAGAGAACTAATCCGACAATTCGCCGTCGACAATGGACCACTGGTCGATCAGGAAAGCTGGTTGTACTATGAGACTCTGGCCTCGCTGCAGGACTATGAAGACCTGAGACGGAGTCCGTTAGTTAAAGCGGATCGATTGCCGTCTCACTTTGAAGCCGCTGATCGCTTCATAGCCTCACGCCTGACCAAACTGCGAACGGATATGGCCACCAAAGCCGTCGCTGATGGCGATGCACTGCAGAAACAGTTCGATAATGGGCAACTCACGAGAGAACAGTTTCAAACCCGTCGCAAGCGGTTGGATCAGATCTGGCGACAGAGGGAATCTCGATATGAAGCAAACGCCAAAGACCATCGCAGGTTTGGAACTTTCGTCGACCTGTTCACCAATCCCGAGGAATGGCAGGGACATCTGGTGACCCTGCGCGGCCACGTCCGGCACGTACTTAGTTATCCGGCCAGGCACCCTGAGTTCGCAGGCGAGTATCTTCACGAACTGTGGTTGTACACCGAAGATTCACAGAGTAATCCTGCGGTGATTGTCACGCCAAGCCTGCCTGAAGACTTCCCGACGGAATCAGACGTCATCGATCATGTGAGCGTAACCGGCTGCTTCTTTAAATCGTACGTCTACCGGGGGCAGGAAACGCGTCGCATCGCTCCCCTGATTCTCGCCAACCGGGTCCATTGGTCGCCGACTGATGACCAGATCCTGTCGCTGGCGGACACCGGCCACCTGAAGTCCGGTTCTACATTGGTGGAACGTGCGCGGCAGCGACGGTCTGACGGCCCAGGAGGAATGGCGCTGCTGCTGGTGTCCTTTGGAGCCATGCTCACGATCATGATCTTGTGGGGACGTTCTCAGCGAGAACGCCGAGACAGAAGAAATCTGTTGAAACGAATGAACGGGCCGCCCGTGTTTGAATCATCACTGGATGGTGATTACGCTCCCCGGCTTTCCGACTACACGGCCGGATACGACCTGTAACATCAGTTGACGCCGGACACGGCCGGCTCGGGGCAATTGCGTGAAGACTCTACCGGCCATTTCAGATCGTCCCGTCCGACTTGGAGTCCTGATCAGTGGTGGCGGACGCACGTTGCTGAATCTGGTTGATGAAATTCAGGACGGGAATCTAAACGCAGAAATCCCGCTTGTCATCGCCAGTCCCGAAGATTGCAGTGGCGTGGAGAAGTGCATCAACGTCGGGCTCACCTGCCAGGCACTCAGCAAACAGGATTTCCCATCGGTCGCGTCACTCAGCGAGGAAGTGTTCTCGCAATGTCGATCTCACGAAATTGACCTGGTCATCATGGCCGGGTTTCTTCGGCTGATTCGAATTCCTGATGATTTCGAACATCGTGTGCTCAATATTCATCCGTCTCTGATCCCGGCCTTTTGCGGCCAAGGCTTTTATGGGTCTCATGTCCACGAGGCTGCGATTGCGCGAGGAGCCAGGATTTCCGGCTGTACGGTTCACTTCGCCGACAACGAATACGACCATGGCCCCATTGTGATTCAACGAACCGTCGAAATCCCCGATGGCACCTCGGCAGATGATCTGGCTGCACTGGTGTTTGAACAGGAACAGATCGCCTACCCGGAAGCCATCCGCCGAGTCACCTCCGGCCTCCTCCAGATCGACGGCCAGCGCACGGCCCTTCGGCAGGTGTGAGAGCAGCGTTTATTCGGTGACAAGAACTCTGATCAACAATGATCAGAGTTCTTCAAGGTCGCGGCGAGTCGTTTTGGTCACCATGCGACAACGACGATTCCTTTCACAGCAACAGATTTACACGCAGCGTAGAAAACGGATAATCGAGAACATTCACGCCTCATCCGACGGTGGACAAGCGGCATCCGAATCGCCTGACGTGTTTGCACTCAATTCCGACATCGGCTTATCGGAGGTCGATTCAGATGAACAGTGCTGAGGCGTTCGATCGCGTTCGGGATCCTGGGATCCACTTGCGCTTACCGTTGCCACGTGTGTTGTCGAAAGCGATCGCCATGCTGAGAACTGGAACACTCTGGCGCTGTCATTCTCGATGTCCTGTCAAATCGTTCGAACGATTGGCGAATTCTCGTCGCTTTCGCGTCGAATACAGCGTGTCGACAGCGCCAGGCAGATCTTCCGACGTCTGCTATCATTAGAGCCGTTTACTTTTTGTTGTAGTCGTTCTGGCTCGCGGAAATGCCTGTTTCATAGGCTCGTTCGCCTCCGGCGCGGCCACAAATCAGCGTAATACGCTGTAGCACGAACAGGCATGGCCCCCGCCTGTGTGACTGCTCACTGACAACGAGAAATCAAAATGAGAACAATGCTTTCGTGTTTCGCCGTAATACTGACTTCCATCATCGTTACCGGTCAGTTGAGTGCCGCCGAGTGGCCACAGTTTCGCGGTCCAGGTGGTCAGGGTTCGACCAGCGAAAAGAATCTACCGCTGAAATGGAGCGCAACGGAAAACGTCGCATGGAAGACGGAGTTGCCCGGCTTCGGATCATCCAGCCCAATCGCGCTGGATGATCGGCTGTACGTCACCTGCTACAGCGGCTACGGTGTCGACGACCGAAGTCCGGGCAAGCAGGAAGACCTGAAACTGCACGTTGTGTGTCTCACCATGGAGGGGAAGATCGTTTGGGATGAACACATCCAGCCGCGACTCCCTGAATCCGAACGAGTACGAGATCACGGCTACGCAGGGCCGACACCGGCGACGGACGGCGAACACCTCTACGTCTTTTTCGGCAAGTCCGGCGTGCTAAAACTCGATCTCGAGGGCAAGCAACTTTGGCAGGCCGATGTTGGCGAAGAAACACATCGCTGGGGCTGTGGGACTTCGCCTGTCTTGTATCAGAATCTGGTCATCGTCAATGCAAGTGTCGAAAGCGGTTCGCTCGTGGCTATCGACAAAGACAGCGGCAAGGAAGTCTGGCGAGCCGGAGGAATGGACGCCTCGTGGAACACACCACACCTGGTTGAGCTGAGCAGCGGCAGCCAGGAGCTGGTGGTGAGCGTCAAGAACCAGATTCTTGCCTTTCATCCGGCAACGGGTGAGCCGTTGTGGCACTGTGATGGAATTCAGGACTACGTTTGCCCAAGCATCGTTTCACAGGCCGGCGTTGTCTATGTCATTGGAGGTCGCAGCTCGAAAGCGATTGCGATTCGCGCCGGTGGCCATGGTGACGTGACGGAATCGCATCGGCTTTGGGAAGCCAGGGCTGGAGCGAATGTCTGTTCACCGGTCATTCACGAGGGGCATCTTTATTGGGTGAGCGACCGCAACAAGGTCGCCTATTGTGTGAGCATCGAAGATGGTGAGGTGATCTATGCGGAGCGGTTCCCGGATCAGCCCTATGCCTCAGCTCTCGTGGGCGATGGCAAGCTGTATATCGTCACTCGCTACGGTGGCACATACGTGCTGGCAGCCAGGCCGGAATTCAAACAATTGGCGCACAACAGACTCGACGACCGCAGTACTTTCAACGCCAGCCCGATCGTTGCCAACGGCAAATTGTTCCTGCGGAGCGACAGGTTCCTGTATTGCATTGGCAAGTAAGGATCCTGATTCGAGGGAGCCGTAGCGGTTTCGCCTCGTCCGATTGAATTCAGACACGCTCGCCTGCGAGCCCCCTGTCAGTTCAGAGCATGGAATCAGCTGCCGCGTCCGAACCACACAATGAGACCACGACCATGAAGTCTTCCGTTGCTCGCACGACCTTTGCCCTGTCCGTGCTGATCCCCCTTGCCTCTGCAGCGCCCACAGAGGTCAGCGCGGATGACACTGTCTCGATCCCGGGACCCCACGGCCTGGAGTTCGTCGCCATCAAGGCTGGCACCTTCACGATGGGGGCTGACCTCTCCCGCGGCCACATCACGGCGGAGCGCGCCATCTTCATTCAGGACGAATTCCCGCCCCGGGACGTGACCCTCACTTCTGCTTTCGAGATGGGGAGGTACGAGGTCACAAACGCCCAGTACGAGGTTTTCGATCCCAACCACGCGGCGTGGCGCGGCAAAGCGAAGGGGCTCTCCACTGAGGACACCGAAGCGGTTGTTTATGTCCGCTGGGACGAGGCGGTGGCCTTCTGCCAGTGGCTTTCAAGCCAGGATCCTGAGTACGACTATCGACTCCCGACTGAGGCCGAGTGGGAGTATGCCTGCCGCGCCGGAACACGCACTCCCTACAACGACGGAAGACTGGAGCACATCCACTGGATGAATCCCCTCGGCCCCCTCGCCGAGCGGTCACGCGTGATTACGGACTGGTTCGTCACGCGGGGCAACCGTCCGGCGGCGGATATCGCGTGGGGTGACATCGAGGACGTGGACCTCACTGTGGGTCAGCAGGAACCAAATGCGTGGGGCCTTTATGACATGCACGGGAACGTCGAGGAGTGGACGGGAGATTGGTACGGGCCCTATGTCGCCACGGACACTGTGGACCCGGTGGGCTACACCGAAGGAATTGCCCGAGTCGTCCGAGGAGGAAGCCACAGCGTGCACCTGCAGACGCTGCGCTCGGCCAACCGCTCAGCTTCACTCGTCTCGGACCGGCACTTCCTCCTCGGCTTCCGAGTTGTACGGGTGCCGAAGGGACAGACGCTTCCCTCAGCCACGCTGCGTCAACCGAACAAGCCGTGGGGACGGGACGTCGCGCAGAAAGCCTACGAATGGCCCGATGACGTGCCGGAGCCACGCTACTCGCTCGAGTCGCTGTACGACATCGAGTCGGTTTACGGTTCAGAAGCTCTGGCGGGTCAGTTTGGAATTCCGCTGTACACCCACAACCACTCCCCTTCGCTCACGTGGGCCGAGAACGGCGACATCCTGATGGTGTGGTTCACGGGCGAAAGCGAAAAAGACCAGGCGCTCACCATCCCGGCGCTCCGGGGCCGGCGTCAAAGCGATGGCTCAGTGCTTTGGGATCGGGAGGTCTCTGAGTTCTTCAAGGTTGCAGACCGGAACATGCACGGGTCGCAGGTCTGGAACAATGCCCGCCGGCTGGCCAACGGGTTTGAGGAGCCCTTCACGCTCTACCACATCAACGCCATTTGTACCGATGGCAAGTGGGCTCGATTGGCGCTCGCATTTCGAAAGAGCACGGACAACGGCGCGACCTGGACTGCTCCGATCATCATCAAGCCGGACACCGATGCTCTGCACCTCGACTCGGACCGCAACCAGCCGCAGGGCGACGTCACTGTGGCCTCGGACGGCGCTTTCCTCTCCTTCTCCGACGGCTCTGTCGAAGGCGGTACAGGCTCCACGGTCAACTGGAGCGGCGACGGTGGCGAGTCATGGACCGTCCGCACCGCGAAGGCCGGCCCTCCGGGCATCCACGTGGCCAGCGAGGAGCTCAAGGATGGGCGCATCCTCACATTCACACGAGACAACGGCGCGACTCACGGGACGATGCCGATCAGCGTGTCAGGCGACCAGGGAAGAACCTGGACATCCCGGGGATCGGAGTTCCCGTGGCTGACGTTCGTCCAGCGGCCCGTCCTTCTTCGACTGGACTATTCAGATCCGGAGCTGGATCCCGAGGGTCTGAGTCGGCAGCCTCTCCTGCTCATCAGCATTGCACGGGAGGGCATCGAGGCGCGAGATGCCAACGGTGAGGACACCACCATCTACGGCACGTTTGCCGCCGTTTCATGGGACGAAGGAAAAACCTGGCCGACCAAGCGTGTGCTCAGCGACGTCCGCAGCGGTAGCCGTTCCCTCACGATGGCTCCGTGGGACCAGACCTTTACCCTCGACGCCACGCACGGCCAGCCTTTCTCATACTGGGCCGCGACTCAGACCCCCGACGGCATCGTGCACCTGAGCGACGGGCGGCTGCTCTACGCATTTAACCTGACGTGGCTCGTGCAACGCCCCTGACCGCGCCGGTCAGGCGAGTGACTACAGCGTATTACGCTGACCTGTGGCCGCGGCGGCCGCGAAAGATTCTTTTTAACAGGCATTCCCGCGAGCCAGTACGTGTTCAACAATCAGTAGACTGCTCCAGCCATGCCGGCCACCACAAGATCCGACAACATCTGCTCACGCCAGTTGGAAGAGTTCATCACACGTTTCTTTCGAACAGAGAAACCGAGTTTCGAAAAGAACCGTGCTACGCTCCCATCACCTCGTGACGCCACCACTTTCTCACACTACAATCCAACCCCGCCGCAAAGCGGCTTCCTTGAGCAAAACAGTTCACGGGAATCGTGCACCACCCCGAATTTTCAAATGTAAGCCGTCCGGAAAAATCCCGTGACCGTCGGCGTTAGCTGGCAAGATGTTTGACCTCTCCAATATCCTGGTGGCTTCTTTGAGCTGTTCCAGGCCCGGCCCCGTGATCAGCGTGTTAGACAGGTCGAGGTCTTTGAGGCTGGTGAGGCCTTTGAGGTGTACCAATCCTTGTCCGGTGACCGGTGTGTTGGAAAGGTCGAGCCGTTCGAGTCTGGTCAGTCCTTTGAGGTGTTCGAGCCCGGCGTCGGTGATCTGCGTGCTGTTTAGGTCGAGCCAATTCAGGTTGGTGAGCACGCTGAGATGTTGCAGTCCGTCATCCGTGACCTGATCGCTCTCGAGACTAAGGCGTTCGATGTCGGTAAACCATTTGAGGTTTCTTAGCCATGCATCCGTCTTCAGCTTGTGGGGGAGACGAAGTATTCGGGGGCGGCGAAAGGTCCCATCGCCTTCAACACGACCTCCCTCTGCCTCAAGCTCGGCGATAGCCGCCTCTTCGGACATTGGCCCGCAGCCGTACAATAAGCAGGCTGTAGTCAGTAGCAGTCCACATATCTTCATTTCTTCCATTCGTTTGTCCTTCAAGCAAACGATTCATTGTCCCAACGTTCGGGGGTCTGCAGAACAGTGCGAGTTTCCAACGAGGACGACGCAATGATTTGCAAAGAACGGCATCACTTTAGTGAGGATTCCCGTCATAGAGCCAAACGCTCCAAGCAGGTTGTTCACCAACCGCCGATACGAGTGTCCTCAGCGGTAGGAGACCCAGCAACTCAGAGCAGTCATAAAACTCCGTGGGGACCTGTTGTCGCTCTGAGGAGAGGGCTAAGTGTTAGCGACTGCTGATGCCAATAGCACCACGCGACAATTACGCTTGGCGGGAGTCGAGGTGCTGGTAGATAGTACATGTCAGGGGTGAGACGATTGGGCGGCACTGCGACGCCCGTGACTACTTTCGCAAAGTGCGTGGTCGCAATGACTGGTTCAGTTTTCAGCGCCAATCGGGCGGTACAACCGACCGCCGTTCTCTCGGATAGACCGCATTGCCAGAGTATTCGACTGTTTGCAGAGCCCATTCGCCAGATAATCTTTATCCTGTCACGCTGCTCTATTTGCGGACAAACGCTGACCATCGTATCGTGTCAACGGACTTCGCTTCTGAGGAGATTGTCGGCCTGTGAGTGATGTGACACGAATCCTTGGAGAGATTGAGCAGGGTGATGGACAGGCTGCTGAACAGCTCCTGCCCGTTGTCTACGAAGAGCTGCGAAAGCTCGCCTCGCAAAAAATGGCCCGTGAGGCACCTGGTCACTCACTTCAAACAACAGCCCTGGTTCACGAGGCCTATGTTCGATTGGTGGACGCAGAAAAAGCGCAAACATGGAACAGTCGCGGCCACTTCTTTGGGGCGGCTGCTGAGGCGATGCGGAGGATCCTTGTGGAATCGGCTCGTCGGAAGGGCCGAGTGAAGCACGGGGGAGACCGCACGCGGATTGAGTTCGATGACGAGATGGCCGCGGATTCCCTGCCTTCCGACCAGCTTCTGCAAATCCACGAGGCTCTGGACAAGCTGGCGGAAACCGACAAAGAGGCGGCTGAGCTGGTCGCGCTCCGTTATTTCGCCGGTCTGAGTATTGCCGAAGTGGCTGACGTACTCGGAATTTCAAAGCGCACCGTCGATTACCGCTGGGCATATGCCCGGGCATGGTTGCTGGAGGAGCTGCATGACGGTGAATAGGCGAATTGGCCGCATTTTTCCACAGGAGCGAAGAATCTCAGAAATTCACTGCGTGCGACCGCGTCACACGACGCACTGTGAACAGCACGACTGCGCGGTGTCAGAGCAAAGAGATCCGGATGGACGAGAAATCGATTTTCATCGAAGCATTGCAGCGGGATGACCCCGACGAGCGCGCTGCGTATCTGGACGCTGCCTGTGCCGACCAGCCGGAGTTACGACAGCGGATTGAGGCTCTGTTGCGACGGCACGATGACGCAGGCAGCTTTCTGGAGAAACCACCGGTCGAGTATTTAACGCCGGAGACCGTCCTGGACCCCGACTCGCATCGGCCTGATATTCATGGAATGGCCCAACCGGCCGCCGGGCGAGCCCCAGGTGAAGAACCGGACCTGGGATTCCTCGATCCTTGCGACGAGCCGGACACACTGGGGCAGTTCGGTTCGTACGAGATTCTTGAAGTCCTCGGTGCGGGCGGCATGGGAGTGGTTCTCAAAGCAAGAGATCCCAAGCTGAATCGGATTCTGGCGATCAAGGTGCTGGCGCCGCAGTTTGCCGCGAATGCGATGGGGAGAAAACGGTTTCTGCGCGAGGGTCGAGCGGCGGCCGCCATCAGTCACGACCATGTCGTCTCAATTCACGGCATCAACGAGTCCGAACATCTGCCGTTCCTCATGATGGAGTATGTCGAGGGCCTGTCGCTGCAGCAGCGAATTGACCGCGATGGCCCGCTGGAACTTAAAGAGATTCTGCGGATCGGCAAGCAGGCCGCCCTCGGACTCGCAGCCGCCCATGACCAGGGGCTGATTCATCGCGACATCAAGCCGTCCAATATCCTGCTGGAGAACAGCGTCGAACGAGTCAGAATCACCGACTTCGGCTTGGCCCGGGCCGTCGACGATGTCAGCATCACGCGAACAGGAGTAATTACGGGCACCCCGCAGTACATGTCCCCGGAACAGGCTCAGAATGAACCGGTCGACCATCGGTCGGACCTGTTCAGTCTTGGCAGCGTGCTGTACGCCATGTGCACTGGCCGCTCTCCGTTTCGGGGCGATTCGATGGTGACCGTCATCCGCCGTGTGTGCGATGACGAGCCACGTCCCATTCGCGAGGTCAACCCGGACATTCCGGAGTGGCTGGTGGCCATCATCGACCGTCTGCTGGCCAAAGACCCGGACAAGCGATTTCAGACGGCGTCAGAAGTGGCAGATCTGCTGGGCCGGTATCTGGCTCATCTGCAGCACCCGTCGGTCAATTCGATGCCTCCCACTCCTGAGTGGCATGGTTGGCGATCTGGGAAATCGTCTCGTGCCCGACTGTGGGCCACTGTGCTGGGCGTGCTGATGCTGCTGGCTGTGGGTCTCGGTGTTACTGAAACCATTGGGATCACAGAATTCACCACGTCTGTCATCGGGGTCTTTAAACCCCGCGGCACATCGTCTGTCGATGGCGACGATCCGGGAATGTCAGCGACCGTCGATCAGGACGGCGAGGAATTCACGGTCAGCGATGGTGATACCCATCTAGAAGAGAAAAACCAGAAGAAGCACAGTCAGAGCGTTCATCCCGGCGTCATAACACCGAAAGCAACGCGATCGGCCGACACCCGCAACCGATCAGTTCAGCAGACCGTCGAGACTTTTCCTCCGATCGCACCGTCCAATGCTAATCGTCTGACTGTACTGTGGCGAAAACGGCATCGCAGCTCCGTCCGTGGTTCCGTAGCGGTTGTCGGCAACACAGCCTATTACGGTGACTACGGCAACGCCGGTCGTGGTACCTTTTACGCGGTGAACACGGTCACCGGACAGGAAATCTGGTCACGTCGGCTTGTAGGTAAATGCCAGGGGCACGCGATCAATGGAAAAACTGTCTACGTGTCTTCTCATCGACGTGTGGAGGCCCTCGATGCTGCTTCCGGAGAGCCACTGTGGACCAGCACACCGTGGGCCGGCAAGGTGGGTGGCTTAGTGGCTGCTGATGGCATTCTTTATGTGAGGTCGTCCGATCCACCCAATCTGTGGGCACTTGATGCAGGTACCGGAGATTCGTTGTGGCACTGTCCGAAAGGCGACGTCGTTGTCTCGAATAACACGCTTTACAGAATTACAGCAGACACGCTCTACGCCCAGGATCCACGCACCGGAAAACCACTTTGGCAGGTCACGGTCGATGATAGTGAAATGTGCGGCCCAGCGGTGTCGAACGACGTGGTGTACGGCCACACCAGAGTGGGCAGGCTCTATGCGTTCGACGCAACGGATCGTACGAGTCGGGAACGCAGTCACCTCTGGGTCGGCACAACCGAAATCAATGGGGCAGGCGATGGGCCTCAGTCTCCGGCCGTCGGTGACGGGAAGGTTTTCGTAGGCGCTGGCAGCACCTTCTATGCCTTTGACACCGCTCCGACGAACGAGTCCGAAAAGCAGCCGGTCTGGACAACAACGGTTGATGCCCCCTTCTTCTCGACATCAGCCCCGCGATTCGCCAATGGAGTTGTCTATACCACCGCCGGGAACCATTACATCTACGCATTCGATGCCAACACCGGCGCGGTACTCTGGAGTCATCGTTCTGACGGCACCGATTATCCCATGAGATCGACGCCAACGATCGCGAACGGGCGGCTGTATCACTTGGCCACCTTTGACTTTACCCTGTATGCGTTTCATGTCCCGGTTGCGGCAGACAGCGAGCATACGAGCGATGCCAGGCTTCATGAGCCGAGCGAGGCATGCACGCATTCTCTGATCCCGAAACTCGCGACTGGCTGGAAACTTCTTTTCGACGGCGAAGACACCTCCGAATGGCACGAACTCGGTGGGTTTCGCGTCGTGGAGGGCGAACTGCGGGGGCCGCGTGGCGAGTTGGCGAAAAGCCGTGATGAATATGGTGATTTCGAGTTGGAATTCGAGTGGCGCATCTCATCGCATGGAAACGGCGGCGTCTACTATCGCGAGCGAGAAACAGGTTTGTCATTAGCGCAGTGGCAGGGCACGGAGTACCAGTTGCTGGACAATCAGGGCCACCCCAATGGCCGAAACCCAGGGACAAATGCCGGTTCACTCTATGGCCGTGTTGCTCCATCAGTGGACGCGACGAAACCCCTGGGGGAATTCAATACAAGTCGGATCCTGGCTCGCGGTAGCCAGGTCGAGCATTGGATGAACGGCAAGAAGCTGCTCAGTTACAACCTGGACCAGCAACGGGGAGTGGGCGCAAGGCGAAAAGGCTTCATCTACCTGCAATCCGATGCCGGTGAGGTCGCATTTCGACGCATCCGCATTCGCGAACTCAAGACTGAGGACAGCAGCGACCCGCCACCTCCGAAGATGAGAGAATTGTCGGCGGCTGACAAGTACGCAGAGGCGATAGCGGCGATAAGAGCGACAGGCGTACACGCTGGCGACATCTCGCAAAGCGGTGACGTAGTTCCGTCACTCTCCGTTAGTTTTCTCTCGGACACAAAAACAAATATTGACTCCGCGCTCGGAAAAGTAGCCAAAGCCCTCGAAGGCGTGAGTTTTCGTTACGTATGTGTCTATACCGAAAAGAACATCGTTACGGACGAAGGGCTCAGGCACCTTAAGAGTATTCGCAATCTTGGAACTTTTTATGTGACGGGCACCAATATAACCGACGCCAGTCTCGAGCATCTCAAAGCATGCAAGAGTCTCAAAATACTAAGGTTGACCGACACGCAGGTAACAAAGGAAGGCTGCGAAGAGCTGAAGAAAACGCTACCAAAGGTCTCAATTTCGCTGCGACAGTCCCCCTCGAAGAAATGACGCAGATCGAATTGCTGTGCGACCGGGTTTCCGAGTGTGTCGGCCTGCAGACCTGCTTTTGCGCTGGCCAGCTACGCCGTGCTGCGAGCGGCGGGATCGCCGTCTGTTGTGGAAGATTGTTCCGATTTTATTGCGTCGTTCGGCCTGAGAAATCGCACTGTCTCCCGGCGGCCGTCAGTCGCTCATTTGTGGTCGAGCCTCGTCATCCGAATTTGCGTTGCTCGAAGGCGTCGCAGTGGGGCCCCGGTCCGCTGCCGCATTTCTCTGACACAGACAGGAGTCGACGTGGATACACCATCAGAAACCAGCTTTCGACATCGCATCGGATATGCCGGACACCGGTCAGTCTCACGGCGCAGTTTTGTCCAAGGTGCAGCGATCTCGATGTGTGCAGCGATGGCAGTGGAAACCCCGAGAACACGCGCTGATGACGCGTTAATTCGGCAGGGGCTCACCACTGGTCAGCTGGTTCGAGATGCCTGTCGGAACGGGACGTTGACAGAACAGACGTCGGGACTTGCCCCTGGCTTCGCTCAGGCGAATCTGGTGATTGTGCCGCGTACTCTGGCGTACGATTTCCTGCTGTTCTGTCGCCGTAATCCGAAACCATGCCCGCTGCTCGATGTCACCGAGCCAGGGAATCCGATTCCGCAGGCGGTTGCCAAAGCTGCCGATTTGCGGACCGACCTTCCGAAGTATCGAGTCTGGAAGTACGGAGAACTCGTCGATGAACCGACAGATATTAAGGGGCTCTGGCAGAATGATTTTGTCAGCTTCGTGATTGGCTGCTCGTTTACGTTTGAGTCGGCGCTGGTCAGCGCTGGATTGCCCGTTCGGCACATTGAACAGGGTGTGAATGTGCCGATGTACAAAACAAACATCATGTGCCGCCGTGCCGGAGTGTTTCGCGGCCCGATTGTGGTGTCGATGCGACCTATGACGCCCAGACAGGCCATCCGGGCGGTGCAGGTGACTTCCCGCTTTCCCGACGTTCATGGGGCACCCATTCATCTGGCGAAGCCGGAAAAGATTGGCATCCGTGACATCAGCAAGCCGGATTTTGGAGACGCCGTACCCATCCGCGACGGCGAGATCCCTGTTTTCTGGGCCTGCGGTGTCACCGCGCAGACCGTTATGATGGCCACGAAGCCGGACTTGGTCATCACCCATAGTCCCGGGTGTATGTTTGTCACGGATGTACGTGACGAGGAACTGGCCGCCGTTTAAACGTTCGGCTGCCAGCGCTCACGATTTGCCGAACGGATCCCGGCAGGAGCTGCTCCCGCGTCATCGTTTTGCAGGTGTTAGCGGGAATTATGCGAAAACGTTGCGTCCGGTTGCCCGAAACATCGCACTGTCTTCCGGATGCCGGTATCCGCACGACCTCAATGGGCTCGGTCACCGACCGTGTATCACGCGATGATGACTCAGATACCAGCAGCCACTGTGTTGATTCTTCACGCAACGAGAGGCGGAGGGTTGATTCAATGACGGCATTGCTGGGAATGATTGTGTTGCTGGCGTGTCTCGTTGGTATTGCAGGTGTTCTGGGTTCCTCGTAATCGCATCCACGGAGAGCATTGTCTGGAGCCTTGGATGCTTATTGCTGCCGTTGCCGATGGAGTTGATCGATATCGTTGCTCTCAGGCGTTCGTAGTTATTTCAAAAGGAGAAGACGAGAAATGGAAGTAATCACAATGCTGCTAATGTTCGCTGCTGTGGTGTTGTCAATCGTAGGCTGCATCTGGATTATCGCGCTCGCCTTCCAGGAGAGCATAATCTGGGGGCTTATGGTACTCGTTTTTGCTCCGGCAGGTTTTGTCTTCGTAGGCATGCACTGGGAAGATGCCAAACAGCCATTCTTTATCCAGATCGCGGGAGTGGTAGCGGCCTTTCTGGGAATGATGCTGGCGGGATAACGGCAGGACAATCAAACGCTTCATCAGTGCGAAACAGTTCGAATCCCTACACTAATCGAATTGTCCATATTGTGGCGATTCAGAGCATGGCTGCGACGCCATTGACGGGTGAAGACCTGCAGCCAATCAGGCGCTCAGCTGGAGGTGAGACGAGATCATGAACACAGAATCGATCAGTTGGCTGTTCGCTCTGACTTGCCTGATTGCCACAGGCTGCAATTCAGCAACGGAAGAACCATGGGCAAGTCAGCAGTCGACAGGGGTGGAGGAATCGACTGTTATCGAAGAGCCGGCGGATACTGATTCGCCGGCGCCCACGGCCACTTCGACTCCAGCTGAAAGCAGTACGGAACCAGACGCTGCGCCGGTTCCGCTGGAAACAGTATCTGAGCATCCCACAGAAACCATTGAGGCAGCCGTCAATTCAACAGCATCTCCTGACACATCGGACAAACCAACGGCCTCACACGAAGATTGTGTTGCGGCAATCAAGGCACTCGGCGGAAGATTGATGACGGTAGACGATCAGGGAGTACCATCAAAGTCCGGTAAGGCGTTGCTGCTCTATGACGCGCCAGGTTTCTTTGCGGCAGATCTGGCACACTTGAAGGGAGTTGGAAACCTCAAACACGTCCACCTGCGCAGTCCAAAACTAACCGATGCGGGCCTGCACCATCTCAAAGAGCTCAAAGACCTCGAGGTCCTTTCACTCAACAGCACCGGCTTCACCGATGCCGCTCTGCAACAGGTGCGCGACATGCCGCGTCTGCGCTCGCTGTATCTGTTCAACAAATACTTCACCAATGCCGGTCTGGAGCACCTTGAAGGCACATCAAACCTGAAAGACATCAGTCTGGGGGAGGGGTTCTCAGATCCGGCGCTGGGACATTTGAAAGATCTTTCATCGCTGGAGAACCTGAACCTATCAGGAAGCGGCTTTACCGATGCGGGGCTCAGCCTTTTGTCGGAGATGCAGAATCTGCAGAGGTTGTCTCTCAACGGCAACGGCTTGACTGACGCAGGGCTAGTCCATCTCAGCGGCCTGACTCAGTTGAAGACTTTGTCACTTGGCAGCAAACAGTTCACCAGTGCTGGGTTGGTCCATCTCAAAGAACTGACAGGTCTTGAAGAACTCCAGCTTAGCTACATCGTCGGTGCCAAGAACTTTGGGGATGACGGACTGGAGCACCTAAAGGAGCTGAAAAAGCTCAGACGCCTGGGCATTTCCAGTGACAGCATCACGGATGCCGGGCTGAAACATCTTCACAAACTGACCAGCCTTGAAGAACTGCACCTGTCGGGTGACAGTTTTTCTGATGCAGGAAAGAACAAGCTGCAGGCTGCTTTACCCGAGTGTGTGATGCACGTCCGAAGAAATCAAGGTGGTCCGCCCACCTCCGAATCCAGTCTTCGACGCATCGCAATGGCAATGCGGAACTTTCACGACGCGCATCAAGGTTTCCCTGCGTCGCATAGTGTCGCTGAGGAAGGTAAGCCGTTGCTGAGTTGGCGTGTGCACATCCTGCCGTACCTCGGCGAGGCCAGACTCTACAGCGAATTTCACCTGAATGAGCCATGGGACAGCGAGCATAACAGGACTCTGGTCTCAAAGATGCCAGCGGTTTATCGCTCACCCCACAGCAAAGCGGACCCTGGAAAAACTGTGTTTCTGGGAAATGCCATCTCGAACGGAGTGTTGGGGGACCCCACCGATGTCAGTACTCCGCCGCATGGCACAAAGATCACCGGCAAGCCACCGACCATGATTACAGATGGAGTGGCGAGCACGATTCTCGCCATAGAAGCGAATGACAGCCAGGCAACGATCTGGACGAAGCCCCGTGATTTTGAGCTGAATGAAGGACAGTCGCTGGAGGGCATTGCCGGCCTGCACGACGGAGGGTTCTATGCGGCTTGGTGTGACGGGAGTGTGCAATTTGTCCTGAACGCAACCTCGCCGGAAGCAATCCGTGCTTTGTTCACAATTGACGGTGCGGAATCTGTCCTGACCTACATGAGGCGGGACCTGGCGGAGCAGAGTGAAGTTCAGAAGCAGGCGATTGCCGAGATGCAGAAACTGGACAACATCCAGCTGATTCAGCTGAAAGGGGCAGGGGAGTCTCTCGACTTCAGCAATCCTGACATCACCGACTCAATGCTGCAATTTGTCCAACCATTGACCGGTCTCCAGTCACTGACGCTGGGGCCGCAGATTACAGACGCCGGACTATCACACCTCAAGGGCCTCAGCGAACTCAACATGCTGAATCTCGCCAACACGCAGTTCACGGGGGCTGGATTCGAGCACCTCGTTGAACTGAAGAATCTGCAGGGGCTTAATTTGAGCGGTTCGCAGGTGAGCGATACCGGAATGGAATCAGCCAGGCAACTGTCCAGTTTGAAAATGCTCGATTTGAGTGGCACCGGGATCACGGATGTCGGGATGAAGAGCGTCGGGGAGCTCACCAGTCTTCACAGTCTGATTCTGAACGACACACAGATCACAGAAACCGGATTGGCGCATGTCGCAGCAATGAAGCAGTTGAGCCGTCTTGAGTTCCGCGGTATTCAGCTCACCGACGCCGGACTGGAACATCTCAAGGCGCTTCGCAACCTCCATGGACTCAATCTGAAAGGTATGTCGATCACCGACTCCGGGTTGCTGCATCTGTCAGAACTAAGCGGCCTTCACCGGCTGGATCTGAGCGAGACCAAGATCACTGATGCCGGACTGGAACATCTAAAGGGGCTCGAGAATCTCTATTACATCGATTTGCGCGGTACTCAGGTTACTGAGCCTGGCAAGATCAAACTGAAAAACGCATTGCCCAACTGCTATATCGTGACGGCGGCAGTGAGACGTCCCGCAGCCAGACCACCAGTGACCCGGCCTGCATCACCGCCTACTCGCAGCAGGCCACCGGGTAACTCGGTTTCCCGCAAAACCGGGACGCCGTCTCCCACGCCAGTCAGTCGTGAGCCCGTCCCGGGAGAGAGTGCGATTGACGCCATCAAAAGACTGGGAGGAACTGTCAAGCTCAACAAGGCGGGCGACGCAACGTCGGTCGGGTTCGCTCGCCGTATTCGCGATGTTGACGTTAAGTACCTCATGGAACTCAACAGTCTCGAACAGCTTCAGCTTTACAATACCCAGATTACTGATGCCGCGCTCGCGTACCTGAATAAGCTCGCCAGTCTGAAACAGTTGTACCTTAGCAACAGCCGAATCACCGATGAGGGGCTCATACATCTCACGGGTATGACCAATCTGACGGTCCTTGACCTCTCCGGCAACAGGATCTCAGACGCAGGCCTGAAACATCTCAACGGACTTACGGGACTGCTGGTGCTGGGCCTCAGCCAGACAAAGATCACGGACAACGGGCTTGAGTACCTGGCGGATCTGGAGAACCTCAAATCGATCGACCTCACCGGGAATCGAATAACTGCTGATGGACTGCAGCATCTGCAAAACCTCAATCAGCTGGAGTCTCTCCAGCTGTCTCGCACGCAGATCACCAGTGATGGCCTGAAGTATCTCAAAGAACTCGGGAAACTGAAAACACTTCACCTGGATGAAACACGGATCGGCGGTGCCGCCCTGCAGTTTCTGACCGACCTCCGTGATCTGACAATACTGCAACTGAGAAAGACATCGGTCGACGACGCCGGGCTCGAACATCTCAAGGGGCTTGCCAGTCTGCAGTATCTGTTCCTCGACAACACCCCCGTCACCGACGCCGGGCTCGCTCATTTACACGGCCTTGAGTCCCTGCAGGAAATCAACCTCCGTGGAACCGCAGCAACCAGCGACGGCGTGGCCAGTCTCTGGCGGGCTCTGCCGCAATGCTCTGTGCATTCCGGTTTTCCATATGTCATCAGACGATCAGAACGACGCCAGTCCAGAAGGCAACCGATTCCCGGTTTGAAAAAGTTATCCGTAGCAGAATTGGAAGAGATCCTGGTCAGCACTGACGACCATTCGACAACTAAGGCCGCCGCAGGCCGCCTCTGGGAACTGGATACAAGTCAGACACAGCAAGCACTGATCAAGGGGCTTGGGGCCAATCGATCAGCGACCTACCATTCCGCCGGAGCGCTGGAGCAGATGAGTGTCCCTCAAGCGTACTCCGTGTTGGTGGAAGTGTTTGATTCCTGCAGGGTACGAGGCTGGCGAGATGTCGCGCATCATTTGGCGAGAGCCGTGGGCAGCACAGGGGATTCGCGGGCCAGCAGCTTCCTGACGCAGCAGCTGAACTCACGGGATGATTTCTACGGTCACCCATATATACGAGCCGGCGCCGCGATAGGTATGGCCCATCTCAACGATGTCAGGGCCGTTGCCTTGCTGGAAGACATGCTCGCGGATGATGACCCGGCGGCTTATGGAGCAATTGAAGGTCTTGGGATCATCGGACGTCGAACCAGTATTCCGGTCCTGAAAGCGGGAATGCAGGGCGAAGATACGGGCCGTTGTTACCAGGCGCTCCTGGCAATGCGCATCCCGGAACTCTGCCTGGAGCTGTTCCAGCAGGCATCGGATGACGATCAGTCCCGTCGCGCCGTCATTGCACTCGGGGAGTGTGGCAATGCGGAGACAGACAAGCACGTGATCGCCACCCTGAACAAACTGCAACCGGAGGAACAAATTGGTTTGCTCTACCCGTACGTCAACGCCGTTACCAAGGCTGGTGGTCCGAGAGCCACTTCCGTCCTGCTCGAACTATTCGATATCGCCAGTGATTCATCGATTAGTCTGCTGACTGGCCACCTGGCGGCATCCGGCGACGAGGCCGCTGCGCAGGCCATCCTGGATGCTGTCACAAATGCCGGGGGATCGTCGCAGCGCGGGCGATCGCTTCTGTTGGCCCTGTCGAGAAGTGCGACCGCGAATGCACGGAATATTGTCGCGCAGCTTTCGGACTCGCGCGATGAACAGTTGGCGGCTTCCGCCGACATGATCCTGAAAACGTCTTTGCATCCATCCATGATTGAGGAGAGTGAGGACAATCAGGAGCAGATATCAGTTCTCGTCGAAGACCTGCAAGCAACCGAGTGGAAGGCGCGCTATCGCGCGGCTGTCAAACTGGGCCGCACAGGGCAGACACATAATCCGGAGTCGATCACTGCTCTGATCCGGCTTCTTGGAGACGAGATGTCCACCGTGCGCTGGGCAGCCATTCGCGCATTGGAACGCCCCCAGGCAGCGACTGAGGCACAGCTTCAGAAATCGCTCGATGAAAGCAATCCGCAGATCCGAGGTTGGGCCGCGATTTTGCTTACTCGGTCCGCCGGCGATTCGGATGCCACCCGACAGCAACTGATGGAGGCGCTGACGTCTGAAGACTGGGATTTGCGTTTCGCAGCGATCGAGGCACTCACCCGCGTGGGAGTGGAGGCCGTTCCGTCGCTGAAACCTCTGGCTGAGGATGGCAATGAATGGGTGCGCTATGGCGCACGACGGGCGCTCAGCCAGCTGGGGGAAGAGGGGCTCACTGCCCTTCGGGAACAGCAGAGGTCTTCGGAGACCGCTCAAAGAAACGGATCAACGAATGCCTCTTCGGTGTCTGACGATGCAGAGGATTCAGTCCCGACAGAGAGTCAGAGTGCCGCAGGCAGTCGCAACGACAAACCAGAGCATTCTACGCCGGCGCTGGAAAACGCACGGGCCCGGGTGGCGAACTTTCTTCGCCCATTGAATTTCAGGAAAGCGGCCCTCGCACGTTCAGGTGATGCAGACTCGGGCAGACAACTGTTCCTCCAGGACGAACGGTTGACGTGCCGGCGTTGTCATCAGGTCGACGGCAGTGGAGGAGAAACAGGCCCCGATTTGACGCACGTGGGCAGCCGACTTGATCGGACACATCTGATTGAAGCCATTCTGCAGCCGTCGCAGGTGATCGCCGATGAGTTCCGTCAATACAAATTCCTCACCGCCGCTGGCCATCTGGTGTCGGGGATTGCCGAGGATCGAAACGGCGACAGCATCCGGCTGACGGGGCGAGACGCCGCGCCGGTGTCCGTTTCACAAGACGATATCGTTAACGAGTTTGCCAGCCCGTTCTCCGTGATGCCTCCGAACCTCGCGGATGCGCTCTCTGAGGAAGAGTTTACTGATCTGGTCGCCTGGCTTGAATCATTGCGATCAGAGTCAAAGGACAGCGCTGCGGCAGAAACCGCCACCGACCTGGATGCCGAAGCCTCCGCCGAACCACACCCGTGGAAAGACCCTGTCGCATTTGTTCTGCATGTGGCAAAGCAGTCGAGCGACCCGGCAAAACGGGTCTTCAGCATGACAGGTCTGGCACAGGCTCAAATAACAGCTGGTCAAAACGAGGCGGCGCTTCAGACAATTCAGCTGATGCTCGACACCAACGAAGACGTCAGGGACACGTATCGCGCAACGAACAACATCGCGTTCTGTGGCGTGCTGCAGCACAGAGCTGGATCCATAAAACTGGCCAGCCCAGCACTAGATCGTGCATGGGAGCTCAGCCACAGTATTCGACCCGATGTACGGCGTGTCACATCACTCACCCAGATCGCGCAGCGGTGGATTGACATCGAGAACCGATCGTCTGCCATGAAACTACTGGATGAAGCACTCAGTCTGGTCGATTCGATTCCTGCTTCCCGCAGCAAATCATCTGCTCTCGCGAGACTGGCACTTCAACTAGCACGGGCCGAAGATCCGGACCGCGCCGTCGACACCGCCGGAAAAATCGACTCAGAAACTGCGCGCAGCAAGGCGTTAAAAGAGGTATGTACTGAGCTGTCGAAAGCAGGCTCTGCCGAAGATGCCATCCGCATAGCAAAGGACATGCAGGAGGAGAAAGAAGGTGCGGCAGAAACCCTGGAAGAACTGATTAAATCATCTGCCTGGGCAGGCAATAAAGATGGAGTCAGCCTGCTGCTCACGCGCGTCGAAGCGCCGGACCGCCGCACGGCTCTCATCCAGGAATGTGCTGTCGCATTTGCCACCGGGGGACAGCTTGCAACGGGCCTGTCGTACATTGAAGAACTGGAAGGTGACAAACTGCGTGATGCCACGCTCAAGAGAATCGTGAGTACGCTGAGGCGCAACAACGATGTCGACCAGGCTGTCAGCGTCGCCGAATCGATTCATGAGGAGTCGGAACGAAAGGCCGCGCTGATGAATATTCCGAATCTGTTCTATCAGCAAAACAGGGACCTGCCGGCGGCTGTCGCGATTGTTGAGAAATACAAGGAACCGGAAACGCAACTGGCTGCCTGGTCCGCACTCGCCGCCTCAGTCATACGGCACTCGGACCACAATCCGGATGCTGTTCAGCAGGCCGTTGACCTGATTGAACGAATGGACAACCCGGTGCAACGCGACTACAAGCTCGGAGGCATCATGGCTGACGCGATTCAGCGGGGACATGTCGAGGAAGGATTCAGAATCGCGGACCGGATCCAAAGCACCAGCGTCCAGACCGTCTCACTGATGTCGGCGGCGGATCGAGGGGTTACAAGTGCGAACCGAATGTCCCCAAGGCAGATTCTGCTCCGTGCTGTGGATTGTGCGGACAAAATTGAAAGTGACAATGATCGTGGGAGGGCTTTGCAGCATCTTAGCCGCCAACTTTCTCAACTCGGTTTCCACGAAGAGGCCCGTGTTGTCTCCGAGCTGCTGACGACTGCCGAAGCCCGAGAAGAAGTGCTCTCAACGCGACCGCCGCAGCAGCCACCTGCAACGACACCGCTCGCGGAAGCTATTCGACTGACAAAGTCAGGCAGCGTCGCCTCGGCGTTTGCTGGTATTCAGGCGATTTCTGACTCAAAGAAGCGTTACGAGACATACATAGGATTGGCAAAGCATCTTTTGAAGATGCATCAGTTCGAGGACGCCGTGGATGCTGTGTTACTCATCGCTGAACCTCCTCCTCACTTTGCATCTCACCTCAAAGACATGTCGATGTCAGCCGCCACGCAAGGTTCTATTGAAGCCGCAATTGGGTTCACGCGGCGGATTCCGGATTACCGACATAGAAATTTCGTCCGATTGAATGTCGAATCAGTCCTGTCGAAGCAGGCTCGGCCGGTCAAGGCCGCACGATACGTCTTGCACACAAACGGTACACCGTCCCGTGACTTCACAAGCATTGCCATGGCGCTCGCCACTGTTCCTGCCCCAAGCACCAGAATCGACGAATCCACCAGTCGGCTCCACTTCGCTGTCAAACCAAACTTTACAGAGGAAGAAGCAAATCTCGCGAAGCAGTGTCTCGAAACGTTTTCAGAGTTCACGGACGTGGATCTCCTGAATCAGAACGCCTGGAAGACGGTGAGTCGATCTGACGCAACGCCGGACGTTTACACGAAGGCGCTGCGACAGATTCAGCAGGCTGTCGAACTGCAGCCGAGTTCAGCCGCCTACCAGAATACACTTGGTGTTGCCTGGTACAGGATGGGCGAGTGGAATGAAGCAAAGGCGACACTGACAAGATCGGCCCGACTGAATGCTACAGAGCCGGGCGGCTCATCGCCGGTGGACATGGTGTTCCTGGCAATGGCGAATCAGCATCTGGGCAATACCGAGTTGGCCCGGGAGCAGCTTCAGCAGGTAAGTCAGCTGAGTCGGGAACGACGCTGGATTCGCAACGCTGAGCTGCGGCGTTTTATTAAAGAAGCCGAAGCCCTGATCGGGTCTGAAGTCATAGCAGGGCAATCCGACACCTCCGGAGCGAAAGCCGCGACTTCTGATTCATTGACCGTATGGATGACTCGGAAAGAGCTGGAACAGCGTCTCAGCCAGCAGAAATCGAAAGGGTTATGGATGTCTGTTCTCGAAGGACGCTGGCACGAGGGCACTGCGCAGTATCGCATTCAGGAGATACCTCGTCCCGTGGGACAACCATACTGGTGGTACCGCTGGTTCGACATGGACAAAGATGTCTTCGACCAACGAAAGGACAAGTTCAAGAAGGACGGTTTCCGTCTTGTTCATTCGTCGTCATTTGCCAAACCGGACGGCTCCGTTCGGTATCAGGCGATTTGGCAGAAGGTCGGGAAGCCTGCAGGGCCCGAAAAGAAATAGTTGGGTTGATTAGTGCTTTCACCACACCAAGCTGCCTCGGCCTCATCGATTTGAAAGAGTTCGGTTGCTGTCGGTCTTAAATGGCTTAGTCGGGACACCCCAGAGGATTCATACGTGTCGCTAAGACACGGGGGAAACGACAAATCTGTCAGCCTGTGTGCGTCAGGGTGTGAACAAGATCGCCGTTGGTGGCAGATCCGGCAGCAGATCTTGGCCTGTGAAGACCTGCCGATGGCAGCCAGACGAGTGATGATTGACCTTGGTGATTCCTTAGAGATCGGCGAGTTCGCCTCTGAGAGTCAGACTGCAAGGTGATCTCTTCCGTCCTGGCCTTCAGGTTAGCTGGGTAACCCAGCAGTCCTTCTCCTCCTTGCTGAACGTGGCCTATTGTTTCATCAAGCACAAATGCGCCAGAGAATTCGCACAGTCCTGCCGCTGCGGCGAGGTTTCCAATGCTCTGGTTGGTGGTTGGCCGACCGCTGACCTGAGTTGGCTTGCCACGATCATTCAAGAGATTGAACGCACAGCAGCCACCTGAGATAGATACGTACCAGAACGGTTACGCGGCCACTCGCAGCGCGTCGGAATGAGCAGTCCGCCGCAAGAAATCAGCGTGCTCTTTGATTTTCAGGTATTCCATAGAACAGAGCATGTACCACGACCACCATGAAGATGCTGCAAGTAACAGACACCCGGCCGTGCCCCACGTCAAGGCCTTTGCGTTCCACGGAGTGTGCACGGTTGATGTTCGTAACCAGAACTGGAGTGCGGCGGCGATCAGTACCGCATTGAGTGACCAGCCTCGGCAAATCCGAATTCTCGTTCGACCGTAGTCGTGCATGTCAGCCAAGCGACTTGACGTGCTGAGAACGAGACGCCGCGCGTCCTGATAATCCCGAGTCGCTTTAAAATAGCGGACCCGAAGAGAGGCGCTGAAGATTCTGTCAAAAAGAAAATCAGCAACACGGTCTGAGATGATTCCCAACAGGTAGACGAGCGGCAACACGAATACAACAAGGGGATACATGTCTGCTGACTGGATTGGGAACGTATAGATACCGAAAGTCGCCAGAACGCACAGAGTGACCCAGCAAGCCGCACCCACACCGATAACGATCAGTTCAACGAACAGGTTGGTTGTGGCCATGTCATTGCCTCCTGAATTAGTACGCGTTTTGGACGATAATGCGTTCCGCCTCTAACCGTCAATAACGAATTCATCTAGCAGCCTATTGAAGAACTTGGCGGGGGCAAAACTGGGGACCGACTCGAACTATTTCTGCGACTCCCGGTTCGGTTTGAGTTGCATCAGATCTGCATTGGTGTGCCAGGTCGATGCGCCCGAGGAGGGCTAGTTGTGTTCCATAATGCCCGGGCGGCGACCTCATAGCAGGAATCGTTGATCTCCGAGCTCGCCACGACTGCGGCGAATCAGGAGCCATGTGTCGCCAGATACATCAGAATTGCCGCAGGAATCATGCCGACTGCTCCACCGGCCCAGAACAACGCCGGCAAACGGGCAAGTTTCCAATGGTCACGGACAAAGAACAGGAAAAGGCATGGCAAAATCAGGCATAGAAGCCCCGCGATGGGATTGCCGCCCCAAACGATCAAGAAGAGCCAGATGTGCGATACGATGAGCAAGATCCAGCATGCAAAGTAGAGATAGACGCCAATGGCTCCCAGTGTGTCGAGTGGCAAGTCTTGCAACATAACATGTCCTTAGGTTGGTAAGCCAATCACCCGTAAACTGTGTTCATCCAGCCTAACACGCAGACCGCCAATGGTCGCAATCCGAATCGTGGCACCCTCAGGAACCTGCATTCGGTTGTGACCAGCGACGTCGGGGGCAGAATACAGCCCAATCACAACCCGGGTTCACGCAATGGTTAGAAGTTGTGGCAAAACCGGAAGATGGGTGGCCGGGGCTGGACGAAGGAAGCCCCTGGAGCTGGAATTCACCGGGGCTTCGTTTCACTCCAGCCCCGGCCACCCACGCAGAAAGATGGTTTTGAAACTGCCTGTAGCCATCTTTGTTGTTTACAGCTGAACCAGCTGTCGAAGGGCATTTCGAATGCAGCCAACCTCTCGCGTTTCGGAACCGTCTTTGACGTAGTACGTGGCGGCCCAATCAACATACGCAACGCACAATCGGTTGAGCGTGACGTTGACGGCAGCAGGGGAATCTTTCTTGAGCAGGAACTCGGCGATCAGCCGGTCGTATTCAGCCCTGGACTCATCGCTACCGTAGGGGCCGGGAAGGTAATGCGTCTTCCCATGGATGATGACTTTTGCAATTCCCCGACTCTTATGATGCAGATAGCCGGGGACACTCTTCCATCCTGCCATGTCAGTGCTCCTGTGTGCAGACTTTGGTACAAAAGACTTGTTCACACCGCACTGCCAGTGGCAGGTTTGCTCTAAGTTGAGCAACGGTAGAGGTTTAAAAAGGTCGGGGCGACATGATTCGAACATGCGACTTCCGCGTCCCAAACGCGGCGCTCTAGCCAGGCTGAGCTACGCCCCGATGCGATTTTGACACCGCTCATACCACCGTGGTTCGGCAGATCTCGCTGTCATCGCCGGCGGGAGTGTAGCAACCGGTCAACTCCGTTTCCAGATCACGAATGTCGGAAAAATTCCAGAAGTGGATTATCCTGACGGGAGTCCCGCCAAAGTGGCCAAATCCGCCGAGTTCATCCCCTCTCCACGTTTCCAACTGCCATGCCACTGGATTCTCTGTGAGCAGTTTCCAATGAAATCAGCAAGTCGTGGTGTTACCATGAGTCGCGTCATCGCAATCTTCTCTGAGGCATGATTTATGCAACACCATTGCCGTCGATTTATGACGCGGCCAACGTCACGCCGCGAGTTCCTCGACAGGTCGGCGACCGGGATCGGTGCCGTCGCCCTGGCAAGTCTGTTGCAGCAGAAATCGGTGGCTGAGTCATCAAACTCACTGCTCCCACAGGAAACACATTTCCCTCCGCAGGTTCGGAGTGTGATCTTTCTTTACATGGATGGCGGCGTGTCCCAGGTGGATTCATTTGATCCAAAGCCGGAACTCGACAAGCTCAACGGACAGCCGTTTCCTCAGAAGATCAAGCCGACTCAATTCAACAACATTGGAAATTCGCTTGGCAGCCCGTGGAAGTTTCAGAACTATGGAGAATCCGGTACACCGGTCAGTGGCCTGTTTCCTCATGTGGCTCAGCACGTCGACGATCTGGCCGTGATCCGGTCGATGGTGTCCAACTTCTCTGAGCACACCAACGCCAACTATTTCCTGCACACCGGCCACGGACAGCAGGGCCGCCCGGGAATGGGGGCTTGGTGGGGCTATGGCCTGGGAACCGAATGTCAGGATCTTCCTCACTACGTCATTCTGAACGGCGGGCTGATTCCACCGGGTGGACTCGACAATTTCGGCAGCGGCTTTCTGCCCGCCAGTTATCAGGGATCCGTGTTCACCAGCAACGATCCTCCAGTGGCCAACGTGCGACGCCGTGAAGCGTCTGCTGCTCTGCAGCAGAACAAGCTGAAGCTGATTCGACAGCTGGACATGGCATCACTGGAACATTTTGGGCACGATCAACAGATTGAGTCGGCGATTTCCAATTACGAACTTGCAGCCCGCATGCAGATGGCCGTTCCGGAACTGATGGACCTCAGTGAAGAAACCCAGGCGACTCAGGATGCCTACGGGATGTCTGCGGACTTCAAGAACACGCAAACGTTCGGACGGCAGTGTCTGACGGCACGTCGGCTTGTAGAACGCGGAGTCCGATTCATTCAGCTCACCTGCCCCAGCGGCAACGGCGATCGCTGGGATCAACACGCGAAGTTGCGTGACGGTCATTCGAAGAATGCAAGATCAGTCGATCAGCCGATCGCGGCGCTGCTCCAGGATCTCAAGGAGCGAGGTCTGTTTGAACAGACGCTGGTGGTCTGGACAGGGGAGTTCGGGCGCACTCCGTTTGCTCAGGGAAAGGATGGACGCGACCATAACCCATTCGGCTTTTCCAACTGGATAGCTGGTGGAGGTATCAAAGGTGGTACGGTGTACGGTGCCACGGATGAATTTGGCTACCACGCCGTCGAAAATCGAGTCGAAATCCACGACCTGCACGCCACGATGCTTCACCTGTGCGGCATTGACCATGAACGCCTGACGTTCCGGTTCAGTGGTCGTGACATGCGTCTGACAGATGTCCACGGCCACGTCCTGCATGACATCCTGGCCTGACGAGTCGGCGACAGTGCCGTGCGATCAACTTCGCGCTTCCGTCAGATCCACAAAGTGTGGCAGGGTGTTCAGCAGCTGTTGTCGGCTGCCGCGCAATACCGACGAGCGATCGCTGCCACTTCGTCCGCACACCCCCATGCTACCGTGTATCCACCACCGCCGTGTCCGTAGTTGTGTATCACCGCTTGCCCGGCGTCAGTGATTTCCAGTTCCAGCCTGACAGCACGACGTCCCGGCCGCAGCCCGACGGCGGCTCCCAGAACTTCGGCCTCACGGATGTCAGGAACCACTTCCGTGCACTGCTTCAGGATGTTCTCTGACTCTGAGGAACGAACACCGCGATCCCAGTCGTTCTCCTGCGACGTCCCACCGAGGATCACGTCGTTTGATCGGGGGAGGATCAACGTCAGTCGGTCATCCTTTAGATAGATTCGAGTTGAACAACCAAGTTCGGCGGGTCGTGTCACTCGGACCACCTGACCTCGAATCGGAAAGACCTCATCATCTTCAACAAAGTGACGAGCCCACACGCCTGTGCAGTTCACGACAAGATCGTAGTCGCAGGCCAGTTCGCCGGGCGATTCGATCTCATCCAGAACGAAGTCAGCATGAGCTTCCTCAAGACGCCGCTTCAGGTTCCGCATGAACACCGGCACGTCAATCACAGGGAGTATCGCCCGAAACGCTTCGTGACAGGATACGCCGTACTGTTCCGCGTCAATACGTTCCCAGTCATCCACACATTGCAGGACAAACGCGTTGTCATCGGGGTCGACGCAGAATCTCAGGTGCGGTTCAAAATGAACCCCCGATTGCGGATCCCGGCGCTGCCGCGAGTACTCGTCGTAGGTTGTCTTTGCCCAGTCCAGGACTCGTTCAGCGGGGTATGTCTTGTGAGGCCCCCAATACGCCCCGGCCGCCATGGACGTTGTTTGTCCGAACGGTTCCCGCGAAAACAAGGTCACTCTGAAACCACTCTCCCGCAACCTTACGGCAGACGTCAGTCCCATCACGCCCTGGCCGACAATCGCAACCTTTCCGGACAAGATCTTCCTTCTTTCGTTCAGGATAAGAAATCGCGAACCGTAAGACGACCGACTGCCCGTGTTCTCAGTTTCAATCCAGGCACTTCAATTGGGAAATCCGACGAGCGTTCGTCGACGCAACACTGGGGTTCAACAGAATCGTACAACTTCATGTCGTGGTGGCTTTGCGTGATAACGACTCCAGACAGTGTTTGAACTACTCGACAGCAGATGCTGATCTGACTTTGTCGTATCGCCGTGCCTCACCAAGCATGAAAGCAAACATGGTAGCAGCAGCGATGAATGCGATGGTTCCGAGGAGAATCAGAAAGTTGCTCCAGCTGGCATCCGCGACTTTTCCTCCAAACCACTGAAACACCGCGTTGAAGCCAAAGGCGATGGCGTCAAGCAACGCGACCAGGAAGCCGGCGTGTGGGCCTCCGAATCGAATCGAAAAGACGCTCATCGGAATGTAGTAGCAGGGGGCAATGGCGACTCCGTACAGAAACAGGATCGCGACGGAAATGCCAACGGCCGTCCCCTCCGGCGGCGAACGAAACTGCATCACATAGAAGGTCCCAACACAGCCCGTGGCCAGAAGAAGAAGGCCTCCCATGATCCACGCCATACGGCGCGGGCTCACCGAATCAAACAAGAATCCAGATGCAAACACAGAGATCAGGCTTCCCCATGGAAAGGCCGCCGCCACCATCTGTGCTTTGGAATCGCTTAGTCTCAGTGTGTCCTGGATGAAGAGAGATAAGATCTGAAGGAAGTCCCACATGATGGTCATCCCCGTCAGGCTGATTGTGATGAGCCAGAACTGGGGACTCAGTGCAAACCTTCGAACAGCCTGCGGAAGACTGGTGCCAAAGAGGGGGTGACTCGGATCTTCCGCCTCGATCAATACGGCACTTTGAGTAATGTCTGCCTGTCGAGAACTTCTGCTAGCTGCCAACCGTGTGCGTGCAAACGCATATACGATTCCGAATAGCACCGCAACTCCGATACCAACGCCGCCAGCGACCAGCAGAACTTCCTGCCACGAAACAACGGCGATCAATGCTCCAAAACCAAAGGTCGCAAGGAGAGCGCCGAATCGAGAACTCGTAGAGAGAAATCCCCACACACGGCCGTATTCACCGGAATCAAAAGATGCCCCAACCACGCACGTCATTGCAGGCCAGCCGAACGACTTTGCCATCAACGCCATGAAAAAGGTCGTGTAGAAGAAGGCAAGAGTGGACGACAATCCAAATGCCATGATTCCAAGCGAGCACCCCAATAGTCCGATTGTGAACGTCTTTCCTCCACCGATCGTATCGGCAAGAATTCCACCAATGAACTTGCCAATGACTGCCCCGGCAGTACTCACTGCAAGAACCCGGCTCCATTCTTCGACAGTGACTCCGGTATCCGTACGAATCGCCGTTACAACAGCTCCCGGAGCCGAACGGAGGACCATGAAATACGCATACCCCACATACATCGACATAACGACTGATGCCTGAAGACGCCGATCAGTGCCACTGATCGTCACATCACCAGGAGCGAGGACCGAGTAAGAATTCGATTCCGGTTCATTCATGCGAGTGCTCCGGGGCCACAAATGCGGACGTTGTCCCACCTGCACGATTATTCCACGGCACTGTCACCGGCGTTTTTCGACAGGATTACCCACGTTTACAATGTCCTTTTGTTTCTGGCTACTGAAGCGATCTACTCATTAGGACTTATGGGTGATAACTGCTGAAGTTCATTCCAACGCCTCCGCAACTGCCATCAGCGGAGTGAATGACTCGTCAAAGCGAAGTCCTGAACTGCCGCGGGGCAGGGACGATCAGTGAATCAGCAGGAACTCGCTGCTGTTCAGGTACGCCCATGTCATGTCTTCCGTGACCTGGGGCATCGCTGTCTGAAAGCCAAACATGCGGCTGAGCTGCCTCAGACGGCGGCGGAAGATCTCGTTTTCGCCTCTGGTTGGAAGTCGCGACAATACAGCCAGTGATACCTGCTTCAGAATGTCATCAGGAGCTGTCGAATGAGCTTCCTGCAATAACGCTGTGCTGGACTGTCGCACGGCATCGTTGAGATCCGGGCCGTTCATGAGTGCCATTGCCTGAGTGACCCCTCCGTTGAACTCCACGGATTCGTCGTTCTCGTCGGTTCCGTACGGCCGAGCAAACTGACTCACCCAGCGCTGGCGGTGTTCTGAATCCAAACGCGCCGCAGGTGTTCTGGCTGACAACTCGTGAACGGCCATGTGGACGGAATCATAAACCTGCTCTGGTGCCATGCGCCGCGCGTAGACTCGACTAAACAAAGGCATCGTGCCATCAAATGGAGCATCAACTGTGTTCTGTTCTGTGGCACGACTGGAACGCTGCCACGCGTCGCTTGCTGCAATCCAGATTTGAAGACGCTTCAGGTCGTAGTCGGAAGACACAAAGGCTTCGGTGAGCGCCTCCAGCAGTTCCGGATGACTGACGATCGCGTGAGGTCCCATGTCATCGACAGCTGTTGTGAAACCAACACCAAAGAAGTCCGCCCAGACTCGATTCACCATCGCCCGCGCAACACGTTGTTGAGGATCTTCAGCCAGGAGATCCGCCAGAGCCCGTCGCCGTGGGATCGTACTGTCGGCAGGAATGGTGCGCCCGGAGAAGCGAGGAAGCACGGCCTGCTGGCGTCCGTTTCGCGTTTCGAAATAGGTCATCCCCGGTTCAATACGATCCACCAGCAGAACGGGGCGGACATCCGAAGTACTTCCGACCATCTGCTGAACCGGCCGACGTTCGGCGTGTTGAAAAAAGGCATTGAACGCCCAGTATTCGGTCTGATGGATCTCAGTTGCGAACGGATGATTGTGACACTGCACGCACTGCAACTGTTCTCCCAGGAACAAACGGGCGGTGACAGCGGTCGCGGGAGTTGCCTGGTTGTCCAAATGAGCCAGGAGGAAATTCGTTGCACCGTCCTTATCCGACTGACCTTCCGCACTGACCAGTTCCCTGACAATCGTCATCCATGAACGGTTCTCTGCGAATCCGTCCAGTAGAAAACGATGCAGTGCGGCTCGATCGATCCCGGCTCTCATGCTGCGTCCAATCAGCAGACGAGTCCACACATCGGCGAGTCGCTGGTGTCGTTCGGAGCTGCTGACCAGTCGAGCGATCAGATCGGTTCGCGAGGGATAACCCTGAGCAGAATCTGAAGCCGGCAGGGCATCCACCGGAGGAATGCGACCGGCAATCGTCAGCCAGGCTCGGCGAGTGAACTCGTTTGCCGATGCTGAGGGTGAAGGTTCGACTTCGTTATCCAGAAGCATCGTGTTGATCTGCTGGTCAATGAACGCTGCGACTTCCTGGTCAGAGAAACCTTCTGCAAAACGGGCTTCCCGAGATGGCTCAGACTCAGTGGAGGCAACGCTGCCGGAACCGTATTCCTGTGTCGATTCGGGATGCAGTGCAAGACCATCCAGATTCAAAGGCGGTAGAGGACTGTTGGGCGGTTTCTCGGACGAATCACTCGGCACGATCACTGAGTTCTCAGTGTCATGATGAGGAACCGTTTCCGTCACATTGTTTTCATCTGGTTCGTCCGGCCAGTTCGACAGAGAAGCGAATGCCAGGGCCAGGAGCAATACTGCCACAGAAAATCCGGCAACCAGGCGAACGGACTTCACCGCCGAAGCTGCTCGTGTCGGTTTGGTCTCAGCAAACGAATCCTCCGGCGACAGGTCGACGGACGCTCCCCATGTCAACTGGCCGTGCAATGTCAACAGGTGGACGTAGAGATCAATCACCTCGCTGTCTGATTTCATCAGTATCGCGAGCTGATTCTGTTCGTCCGGCGTGATCACACCATCAATATGCCGACTAATCAGTTTTGACGCGTTGTCCAGGTGGTCGCTCATGCGGGACGCTCCCTGGCAAGTCGCCGCTCGATGCATTCCGCCAGAGTTCGCCGGATTCGGCTAAGTGACTGGTAGACAGAATTTGCCGGCCGCCCCAGTTGTCTCGCGACATCGTCACCGGACGTTCCGGCAGCGTATCTCATGCGGATCAGCTCCCGGTCTTTTGGTCGCAACCGGTCCAGGCACAGTCTGAGTGCTTCCCTGCGGGCTTCCAGTTGATCGGAAACAGCTTCGGATCTTTCTGCGACCGCTTCCAGGATGTCTTCTTCGAGAAACTGCAGCTTTGATCCGCGAGTACGACGAAACCGAAACACTTCCAGTCGAGCAATCGCGCGTCCCCAGGCGAGGAAGTTTGTTCCCGGCTGAAACTGCTCGCGTTTGGCCCACATGATCACGTTGGTTTCCTGCAGCACTTCATCTGCGTCCACTGTGTTTCCAACCAGCGGCAGGATGTACAGAAACAGTGCTCGTTGATGAACACTAAACAGTCGGATGAAATCTTCTTCGGACGACTCAGTCATTCAGGGCCTACCCGATGAGCTCCCTGATCGGTGTGCCGCCGTTTGCCAGCTTCATCGGACGCCCGCGTTTTGAGGTATGGACTGTGTTGAGTGGAATTCCCATGGCGTGTGCCACGGTCGCCCAGACATCTCCTGGCAGATAAGATTTGCTGCCGTCGGCGATCTGCACTCCATCCCTGTCGGTCGCACCGATGGCCTGCCCGTTTCGAAGGCCGCCGCCACCAAGCATGGCCGTCCAGCTGGCGGCCCAGTGGTCTCGGCCGACGTTCTGATTGATTCGAGGTGTTCGGCCGAACTCGCCCATCCAGACCAGGACCACGTCGTCCAGCATTCCTCGTTGCTTCAGATCCTGCACCAGGCCGGAAACGCCCCGATCCAATTGAGGCAGACGCTGGTCGCGCAGCGTTTGAAAGACATTCTGGTGCAGATCCCAACCACCCATATTCACTTCAACAAACGGAACACCGACCTGCACAAGTCGCCGAGCCATCAGCAGCCCTCGTCCAAACTGATCGCTGCCATACAGTTCGCGGGTTTCTGTTGATTCCCGTTCGAGCCCCAGACCTGGAACCGCGCGATCCGCATCGAATGCAGCCATCTGCGAGGACGTCATCAGATTCACAGCGTTCCGGTAGACGGCGAGATGATCCTTTGGCAGATCACCGCGACGTGACTTGATGAAGCCGGATTCGATTTCTTCCAGCATGGCCAGCCGACCGGGAAGTCGTGCTTTGCTTTCTTCAGTGGGAGCGTTGCGAATGCGTCCGGATGCATCGACGGAGAACGGTGCATGGGCCATTCCCAGGAAGCCGGCGTCCCCTCCACCGCCACCAATCGATACGAATGCCGGAATCTGCAGAGATTCTCGTTCACTTGCGAGTTCGTGGCTGACAACCGATCCGAATGTGGGATGAGTTACAGTTGGATTAGGCACGTAGGCCGTGTGCATGTAATAACGTCCGCGGCTATGGTCCGCTTCGCGGGTGCTCATTGAACGAATCAATGACAGATCGTCGAAAACGGTCGCCGTCCTGGGTAGGTGTTCAGAGATTTGAATGCCTGCAACCGACGTATCAATCGGCGAGAACTCGCCACCGTTCTTAGAACCCGGTTTCAGATCGAAGAGATCAATCGTGGGCGGCCCCCCCCCCATCCACATCAGGATGCATGCCTTCTGGTTGGCGCGCGCTGTCGCTGCATTGGCCCGGACATGCGACAGGAAACCGGCCGCTGGAATTGCGGACGCGGCCATCGCGGCATGCTGCAGGAAATGTCGACGTTTCATATTCGTGATGTCCCCGATGTCGGTTGGAGGTTCATCGTCTCATTTCAGCAGTTCGACGACGCGTCAGTGGATGAAGATAAACTCGTTTGAATTCAATAGAGCCCAGAACAAATCCTGAAAGGCGGTCACTCGTCCGCTGGCACCGTACTCCCGGAAGAGTTTCCGTGCTTTGGCCTGTTCCCCACGTGTGGGCATTCGACTGAGTGCTGCCACGTAGAGTTTGTGAATCTTCTTTGCGTCGTTCTCCCGGGATGACAGAACGTCGTGCAGAAAACTCCCTGGCTGGGCGCTCACAGCTGTTTCAGTGAGTTCACCGTTCATCAGCATAAGCGCCTGAGGGATCGTGCCGTTGAAGGTTGTGGATTCGGCGTTCTCGTCGTTATCAAACGCAACCACAAACTGCTGCATCCAGCGACGTCGTTGAGCTTCCTGGTCGTCCCATCCGGATTGTCCGGATTGATGAGCGTTGGTGGCGACAATCAATGAGTCATAAAGTTGCTCGGCTTCCATAGACCGCAGGTATGCATGACTAAACAGTGGCATCTCACCTCCGCCCGGGTTATCAATCGAATTTTGTGCATCGAACTGACTGCCGAGTGAATACGCACGAGTATTAGTGATCCAGCGGATGAGTTTCGGGACGTCGTAGTTCACCTTTACGAACTCGACGGCCAAACGCTCCAGAATCTCCGGATGCGACGGGGGGTTGTGAGGGCCCATGTCATCGACAGGTCGTGTGAAACCATAGCCAAAGAAGTGGGCCCACATGCGATTGACAAATGCGAGTGCTATCAGAGGCGTGTCGTCTTCCGGTGACTCAATCAGCAGGCGTCCCAGTTCACCTCGTCGATCTTCACTGTTGGGGTCGATCTCCCGACCGTTCACTTTGGGAAAGGCGACCTGCATCAACCCACTGCGTTTTTCGAAGTAGACCGGACCGGTGAAGTCCTGACGAACGACTTCGGAGTAGTCATCAACCAGTCGGCCCGTATTCGGATCCTGACGCCGGCGATCGATCCGGCGAACCTGGCGAAAGAAGCCGTTGAATTCCCAGAACTGATTCTGCTGCCAGTCGTTGAATGGGTGGTTGTGGCACTGAGTACACTGTACCTGAATCCCCAGGAACAGCCTCGTCGTCTTTGCAGTCAACTGGACGGCGTCGTCTCTCATCTGAGTCTGAGCAAGGATATAGTTGACCGCACCGTTCTCTTCGAAGTGTCCTTCTGCCGTGACCAGATCCCGAACCACTTCGTTCCACGGGCGATTCTTTGCGAAGGCTTCCCGAAAGAATTTCTCCATCGCTTTTCGGCTAACGCGTCGCGGAGTGCCTCGACCAATGCACTCATTGGTCCAGATCGTGGTGAAGTTCCGAACGTAGTCCGGACTGTCCAGCAACCGGTCGATGAGTTCCGCTTTGCGTCGAGGCGCCTCGGTTGCTGACCATTCGTCGTATTCCGAAACCGAGGGAATTCGGCCGACGATGTCGAGATAGGCGCGACGCAGCCACTCGTCGTTGGTTGCTGCAGCGGATGGTTCGACTTCGTTGTCAGACCATGACTGAGTCAGCTGAGCATCAATGAATTCGACGACGGACTCGTCCGCGGCACTGAGTGGAGAAACAGACGAACCCACCAACCAAATGGCCGCGGCCAGCCCGAGGAGAGTCCGAATGCAGCGTCCGCTTTGCATCAATCGATCCATTTGAAACTGATTCACCTGGAATTGCCATCTGGCTGGCTGATTCCGGGTTTCGTTACATTATCACCGGCAACGGTCCGACTCACAATACTGGCATGGCTCCAGACCAATCGCTACTGATTCCACCCGCAGCCTGCCTCAGACTCAGTGTTCCAGACGTGTACTCACTTCTGCAGCCGGTGTGTTCGTCCGAAAATGCCGATTCCTCACACATTCGCCCCGATTTTCGGTGGAAACAACCTGGCACATATCCAATGCATGTGCCAGGTTTTCCCCGGGAAACATTCCAGAACGATTAATCCGGACATCCGTGAAGCGGCAGGGAACAGGAAACGATGCGTATTTTGATTACCGGTGGTGCAGGTTTCATTGGCAGTCATATCGCCGACCAGGCGCTGGCCCGCGGATGGCAGGTTGCAGTCATTGACAATCTCTGTTCCGGGCGCCGTGAGAATGTGCCGGACGATGCCGAATTCTTCGAAGTCGATATTTGCGATGCTGACGCCGTCGCCGACGCGTTTGAAAAGTTCAAGCCGACACACGTCAGCCACCAGGCGGCTCAGGCGAGCGTCGCTGTGAGTGTCCGTGAACCGCAGCAGGATGCGATGGTCAACATCCTCGGCTCCCTGAATGTGATGACATCAGCAAAAGCTCAAAGCGTCCAGCGAATTGTCTTCGCGAGTACAGGAGGAGCCATCTACGGTGAAGTACCGGAAGGCACACGGGCTGCGATTGATACTGTTCCTGTCCCTATCAGTCCTTACGCCTGCAGCAAGTTCGCCGTCGAGAAGTACCTGGAATGTTTCCGACTGGAGCATGGACTGAACTACACCGTTCTGCGGTATGCCAACGTGTATGGTCCTCGTCAGGATCCTCACGGAGAAGCTGGCGTGGTGGCCATCTTCTGCAATCGAATTCTTGACAGCCAGGGAATTCAGGTGAACGCTCGTCGCGAATGTGGAGACGATGGCTGCGTTCGCGATTATGTGTTCATCAACGATGTGGTGGGAGCAAACATCGCGGCGATGGAGGACCGCATTCCGGATCCGATCATCAACGTCGGCACCGGTTCAGAAACGACAACGACGCAGCTGGCAGCAATCCTGCAGGAGCATCTGCAGAACTCCGTAGAGGTGACTCCCAACGACCGTCGTCCCGGCGATATTGAGCGAAGTGTGCTCGACAGCGATCGACTGGCTGAGCTGTTGGGTGCTCCGGTGACGATTGACCAGGGCCTGGCAGAAACGGCTCGGTGGTTTCGACAGCGAGCTGAAGCCTGATCGATCGTTTGGCTTTGAGTTGAAATCGGACAGTTGTCCTGCGGTTCACCTTCGCTCGCCATCCCCCCTGGCTCCGTCGCGTTGCCGAGTTATCACGCGCCGCCTTCGGCTCGCCAGAACGCCGCGATCATGAAATATCTATGTCCGGGCAACGTTCGTATGCCTGGCTGCTTGCATCGTATTTGACGCCCCATCAGAATGGCGACCCGCGCCACGCAGTACACACGGCCTGTTGATGACGTCAACGCAGTTTTGTGAGGAGGACGATGTTTCCTCATGTGCGCGGCTGGGCCTCTTTGATCACGCAATACGAGTGAAAGCAGCACAATGAAGTTTCTTGAGGGCAAGACTGTTGGCATCGACCTGGGCACCACGTACTCGGCACTCGCCTATCTGAGTGACGAAGGGGAGCCCGAAGTTGTTGACAATGCCGATGGCCGGCCGATCACTCCATCCGTCGTGCTGCTGGATGAAGACAAGGTCGTTGTCGGGCCGTCTTTTGAACGAATCTCTGTTGCGAATCCGGACCAGATCGTCGAAGCAATCAAGCGTGAAATGGGGAACAAGGAATACAGTGTTCTCTACCAGAACAAGAAACTGAATCCGGAATTCATCTCCGCCCTGATCCTGAAGAAGATGAAGCAGGATGCCGAAAAAGTCATCGGCCCCATCGCAAACGCCGTTATTACCGTGCCGTACTACTTCAACGACGTTCGCCGTAAGGCGACTCAGGATGCCGGTCGCATCGCCGGCCTGAATGTGGTCGACATCATCAACGAACCAACGGCCGCGACACTGGCCTATGCGTGGGGCCAGAAGGTTCTCGGTCGAACCGACATGGCCGATGAGGAACGAACAATCCTCGTCTATGACCTTGGGGGTGGAACGTTCGACGTCACAATCGTTCGATACACGCCGACAGCATTCCGCGTCCTCGCGACGGACGGTGATGTCATGCTGGGGGGGCTCGACTGGAGTAAGCGTCTGGCGGAACACCTCGTCGAACAGTTCAAACAGAAGTACGATCTGGATCCATCGACCAGTCCCGAGACCATGATGACGTTTCATCAGGAATCGGAAGATGCAAAACGCGATCTCAGTGAACAGGGACAGGTTCAGATCAGCGTCTACTTCGAAGGCAAGACACTGTCGGTCCAACTATCTCGTCCCGAGTTTGAACGCATGACGGCCGACCTTCTGCAGCGTACGAAGGATACGACTGAACTCGTGATGCAGCAGGCAGGAGTCCAACCCGGCACTCTGGACGAAGTGATTCTTGTCGGTGGGTCCACTTACATGCCTGTTGTCGAACAGATGCTGCGTGAAGTCACCGGTCAGGAACCTTCCCGCGAACTGATGCCCGAACGAGCGGTTGCCGAAGGTGCTGCGATCCATGCTGCCATCCTGCAGGCAAGATCAGGTGATACGGGACAGGTTCCTGATGCTGTTCTCCAGCGTTTGAAGAATGTTCGCACAAGCGATGTCAACTCGCACTCATTGGGTATCAAGATCACAGATCCGGCGGACAGAACTCGCAAGATCAACCACGTAATGATTCCTCGCAATACGCCTGTGCCTCACGATGTGACTCAGCGGTTCGGTACCAATTCAGACGGGCAGCAGAGAATCCACGTGGAGATTCTCGAAGGCGATGCCGTGGATCCAGCCGCCTGCGAACTGATCGGCGATTTCCGAGTCTTCAATCTTCCGGCCAGTCTGCCAAAGGGGTCTCCAATCTCCATTACCTATGCATATGACGCCAGTGGTCGAATTCATGCGAGCGCGATGGAACTGACTGGCAACAATCAGGCCAGCACAGAGATCGTGCGCGATGGTGGGCTGGACGAAGGTCAGGTATCCGCAGCCGTTGATCTGCTCGACCAGGAATACATCATCGAATAGCCGGTTCTGCGTCGACACAGCGAATTACGTGTCCGCCAGATCGGGATTGGCCCGCGTCGGTTTGCCTGATCGCACGATCTGCTACAACACGTGCATGACGGATCAACTTGGAGAATCATTTCGCCAGGCACGCCGTGAGCTGCGTTTTCAGCTGACTACGTGGGCTCTGTTTGCGCTGTGGGTTGTCGGATTCTGCGGCGTCAACGCGTTCGATGCAGAGACTTCGGACGTCGAGACAATTCTGGGAATGCCGAGTTGGGTTGTCCTGGGTATTGCTGTTCCCTGGTTCGTCGCCTTTCTTGTGACAGTGTACTTCTCAGGCTGGTTCATGCAGGACACGGACCTCGTGGATGATTCGGAGTCCCCCGAGTCGTCGCACGCTCCTGCAGAGGAGCCGCCTGGGCAATGACGACGATTGTTCTCGCTTCCGCTGCATCCGATGCCGCCATTGTCAGCTTCACGATCTATCTGGGGATTGTTTTTCTGCTGGCATGGTTTGCAAATCGTGCTCAGCAGGGCAAATCGTTTGTCGGTGAGTACTTCCTTGGCAGTCGAAACATCGGACTCTGGGGCTTTGCGCTCACCTACGCCGCGACGGCGGCATCCGGCGGCAGCTTCATGGGCTTCCCTGCTTTGATCTACACGCACGGCTGGGTGCTGGCGTGGTGGATCGCCGGTTACTGCGTCGCTCCTTTGGTCTCCCTCGGCCTCCTCGCGAAACGAATCAATCAGGTCAGTCGTCTGGCAGGGGCCATCACGGTACCGGAACTCATGAGGAAACGGTTTGGCAGTTCGGCCGTTGGCACTGTAGCCACGGTGCTGGTCATCCTGTTTATGTTCGCGTTCCTGATGGCTCAGTTTCAGGCCGGTGCCAACATCATGGCCGTGTTGCTGGAAGATGTTGGGCCGTATCAGCAGGTTGTTCAGGGTATCGAATCCACGATTGACGGCTGGTGGTGGATCGGTGAATCCGATGGCGACTACATACTGTGTCTGGTCTTCTTTGCCGTTGCCGTCGTCATTTACACCTCGTACGGCGGGTACCTGGCGGTCGTGTGGACGGATGTCATGCAGGGTGTCGTGATGGTCATTGGAGTCATCATCATGCTGTGCCTGGCACTGTATCAGGTGGGTGGCCTGTCGAATGCGACGGAAAGCCTTGCAAAGATGACGCCGCCTGAGTCCGGCCTGGCTGTGCTCCAGCCCCGTGGCAACGCAGCCTTATCGGAATCGTTACCCAGAGGAACCTGGCTGCGAACGGCCGATGGCGGCCTGGCCAGACTGAAGGAGACGGCGTCGACCAACAACGAATCGTTCGAAGCACTGTTTCTGACTGAGGACGAAGGCGCGGAGGCAACAGTCGCCAAAGAAATCAACGAATCGTTTGTCGCAGTCGAAGTGCCTGATTCGCGAGAAGTAGCCGCCTATGGTCACGGTCGCCCGGGTGTTTATGTCAGTGCTCCTGGTCCTCACCAGAAGAACCCGCAGGGCTTCCTGAGCGTCACGCTGGCGCTGAGTTTCTTTGTGATCTGGAACTTCAGCGGGGCCGGGCAGCCGAGTTATATGGTGCGACAGATGTCGTTTCGTGATACTCGGATTCTGCGGCGTTCCATCATGATGGTTGCCGTGTTCTTCGGTCTGATCTACTTCCCGCTCGTCGTCATCTTCACGTCAGCGCGCGTCCTGCTACCGGGGATGGAAGCTTATCCGCCGGATCGCATCATGCCGTCGATGGCAGCTCACCTGACAACATCCGCTGGTGTGCCGTGGCTCGCCGGGCTGCTGTTTGCTGCTCCGTTTGCCGCTGTGATGTCCAGCGTCGATAGTTTCCTGCTCTTGGTGTCGTCGGGAGTCGTACGAGATATTTATCAGCAGAACATCAACCCGAATGCGTCTGATAAGACGCTCAAGCGATTGAGCTACACAACGACAATCGTGGTGGGTGTCCTTGCCGTGCTTGCGATGTTGAATCCGCCCCGGTTTCTGCAGACGCTGATCATATTTGCGTCGACCGGGCTGGGTGCAGTCTTTCTGGCTCCCGTTGCTTTCGGCTTGTTCTGGAAACGAATGACAGCAGAAGGAGCCATCGCGGGAATGTTCACGGGAGCACTCGCGATTCTGGCACTCTATCTGGTTGGATACTGGGTGGCCGGTGAGTTTGCTCCTTACAACTTACTGGGCCTGGATCCGTTCATTTGGGGGACATTCGCTTCTGCGGCAGCTGTCGTGGGAGTCAGTCTGATCGCATCACCTCCCGATGCAGCGCTGGTTGAACGTTACTTTGGACGCGAGTAATCCATGTCCCCAAGATTCATTCAGTCGTTCCTGTTGTTGTGGATACTGAATGGTTCTTGTTGCGTCCTTGGAAACGAACGTCCTCCCAATTTCGTCGTCGTCTTTTGCGATAATCTGGGGTACGGCGACATCGAACCATTTGGATCCACCGTTCATCGAACACCCGCTCTTAACCGTATGGCTCGCGAAGGTCGAAAGTTCACTCACTTCTGTGTGACCGCCGGAGTGTGCACGCCATCTCGAGCCAGCCTGTTGACCGGCTGTTACTCTCAACGTGTCGGCATGCACTGGAACCCGCGCGACGGGCAGGTGTTGAGACCACTGTCGCCGTACGGTCTTTCTCCGGACGAAACGACAATTGCAGAAGTGCTCAAGTCACAAGGTTACGCCACAGCGATCATCGGGAAGTGGCATCTTGGCGATCAGCTGGAATTTCTCCCAACGCGACAGGGCTTCGACTGGTTCTTCGGAGTTCCCTACAGTGACGATATGACTCAGGAAGTCGGCCAACGAATCGGGGACCGCATGGACGGGAACCGCTGGCCTCCGCTGCCACTGATGGACAACGAAACCGTCATCGAAGCACCCTGTGATCGCAACGGTCTGACGAAACGCTACACCGAGAAAGCAATGGGATGGATTGTGGAACACAAGGATGAACCGTTCTTTTTGTACCTGCCTCAGGCAATGCCTGGAAGCACGGCAACTCCGTTTTCCAGTCCGGATTTTCGAGGCAGAAGCGCAAATGGTCCATGGGGCGATTCCGTGGAAGAGCTGGACTGGTCCATTGGCGTCATGCTGGACCTGCTTGTCGACCTGGGGATCGCCAACAACACGCTCGTCATCTGGACATCGGACAACGGCGCGCCGATTCGCAAGGACTCGAATGACGTCAGTCGAGGTTCCAATCAGCCTCTTCACGGTCGAGGTTACACAACGGCCGAAGGAGCGTTTCGCGTTCCCACGATCGTGTGGCAGCCAGGCAAGGTTCCAGCCGGAACCACGTGTGACAAACTGGCATCGACAATGGATCTACTGCCCACATTTGCAAAGCTGGCCGGCGCGACGGTTGCCAGCGCGCGAACCATCGACGGACGCGACATTGAGCCCCTTCTCTACGGCAGGGAAGACGCTGAGTCACCACACAAAGCATATTACTACTACCGACAGAAGGAGCTGCAGGCCGTGCGATCCGGCCCATGGAAGATGTTTCTGCCCGTCGAGACGACCACCGGCCACCCGCACTTTAACTCTGACTCACCTCCAACGACGCTCCTGTTTAACGTTAATGAAGATATATCGTGCCGTCACAACGTCGCCCGGGAACACCCTGACATTGTCAGTGAGTTGAACCAGCTGGCCGACATCGCCCGAGCCGAGCTTGGTGATCGAGGCCGCATTGGAGCTGGGCAGCGTCCCCCAGGCCGGATCAACACTCCACCAGCCCCACACCTGCTCTCCCCATAGCGATGCCGTCCGGGGCTCCGCGTCCTGCACTCACTTTTTACCCGGACGTCGATCGCCACGACGCTATTCGTTACGTTGGTTCAGCAACAGCCATACATGCTGCTGCTCGTCAGATGCACGGGTCGTCTGTGGCCAGAAGACATCGCGCCCCCTCTCAGTGGATTCCATGAGGATTCGATTGGGAATCAGCGAGTGCATTCCGTAGGATTCCCATCTTCCCGTTTGGTCCCTGCGGTCTGCGAAATCTGAAAGCAATGCCTGAAGCCCCTCTGAGACTGATTGTTCTGACAGGAAGCGATCATCCCGAAGTCCGGACGGCCTGGGACATGTTGTTGCCGGTTCTTAAGACCACAGACGGCATTGCGGTGGTCGGTGAGTTTACTCGTTCTGAAGATATCGGGGTGGACGTCTCCGCAGATGTCGTGATTGTTCTCGGCGGTGATGGATCCATTCTTCGAGGCTGTCGACAGCTGGGACACAACCAGATTCCCATGGCGGGAATCAATCTCGGACGCCTGGGGTTCCTCGCAGATTTGACACTCGACGAGTTCCATACCCGGCTGCCGCAGCTGCGAAAGCGGGAGTTTGAAGTCGGCGAACACCTGATGTTTGAATGCACTCATCGTCTGCCGGATGGTTCGACTCACGTGGATCTTGGGTTAAACGAAGTCACCATTGCATCCGCAAACGCACTCAGGATGGTCGACATCTCTCTGGAAATCGACGAGCAGCCCGTGACAACCTTCAGCTGCGACGGTCTGATTCTCAGCACTCCCGTTGGTTCAACGGCCCATAATCTGTCTGCGGGTGGCCCCATTCTGCGTCAGGATCTGCAGGCATTCTGTATCACACCAATCTGTCCACATACACTCACTGTTCGTCCGATCGTTGATACGGCCGATCGAACGTATAGCCTGTCTGTGAGTGAAACGCGTGACGGTGCAATGTTGGTGATTGACGGACAGATCAATCGTCCTCTGCGGCCCGGAGAACAAGTGACGGTGCGTCGAGCCGCTCCTACGTTCAAGAAGATTCGATTCAGTGGACATAGCTACTATTCGACTCTGCACCGAAAACTAGGCTGGCGGGGCCAGTTGCACTACCAGGACCGAAACAGGCTTCGACAGGACCAGGCTTCGGAATCAACAGAGTGATTCAGGGTCTTGGCAACGCTTGCACTGTCTCGCATGAGTGCAAGTTGCTGCTTTCCCGCTTATGGCACGCATTGCAATTCAAGGCTTCGAAGAAGAACACGGATACTCAGATGAGCAGGAACGATAGAAACGGTCCGCGTTGGAGATCAACGACGGTCATCGCCGTTCGTCATGCAGGCAAAGTTGTGCTGGGTTCTGACGGACAGGTAACATACGGCAATACGATCATGAAGGCCGACACCCGCAAACTGCGGCGGATGCTGGACGGCAAGGTGCTGGTAGGTTTTGCGGGATCGACAGCCGACGCGTTTGCCTTGATGGAACGGTTTGAAGAGAAACTGAAGGACTATCCTGCGAACGTCGCACGAGCCGCCACAGAACTGGCTCGTGACTGGCGTACTGACCGAGTACTCCGACGCCTGGAAGCTATGATGGTCGTGGCGGATCGCGAAGTCACTCTGCTGCTGACCGGTCAGGGTGACGTCGTCCAGCCAACCGATGGTGTGGTCGGAATCGGATCGGGTGGGCCTTACGCAACGGCTGCGGCTAAGGCACTTGTCCGACATTCCACACTGAGTACCGAAGACATTGTTCGCGAAGCCCTGAAGGTCGCGGCAGACATTGATATCTATACGAACGACAACATCAACATTGAGGAACTTCAGTGTTCGAACTGACACCGCAACAAATTGTCCAACGGCTCGACGAACACATCGTCGGGCAGAATGATGCCAAGCGAGCCGTCGCGATCGCTCTTCGAAACCGCTGGCGCTGGATGCATCTTGATGAAACGATGCGCCGAGAAGTGACTCCTCGCAACATTCTGATGATCGGTCCAACCGGCGTCGGCAAGACGGAGATCACTCGGCGACTCGCCACGCTCACCGGTGCCCCTTTCATCAAAGTCGAAGCAACCAAGTACACCGAAGTCGGGTACTACGGACGAGACGTCGAAAGCATGATCCGCGATCTGGTCGAAGCGGCAATTAATCTCGTTCGTCAAAAAAAACGTAAAGACGTGGAAGATGCGGCGCACGAGCGCGTCGAAGAACGCCTGCTGGAACTGCTCGTACCGTTCGAACCGTCGTCGGTCGAAGAAGATGCAGGCGACGATTCGGAACTCGCTCGACACGAACGAACCAAAGCCAAGTTTCGAGACATGCTGCGCGACCAGAAGCTGGAAGACCGCACGGTCGAACTTTCCATCGAACAACGCAATTCACCCGTGCAGGTCTTCACCAACATGGGCATGGAGCAGATGGACATGGATCTGCAGGGCATGCTGGAACGCATGATTCCCAAACAGCAGAAGGAAAGAAAAGTGACTGTCGCGGAAGCCCGTCAGATCCTGCACGAGCAGGAAGTCGAAGGTTTGCTGGACAACGAGACGATACAGGAAGAAGCGGTGACTCTGGCGGAGGAAACCGGCATCATCTTTATCGACGAAATTGACAAGGTGTGCAGTTCCGGCGAAGGCAGCAAGTCGGCTGATGTCAGTCGCCAGGGAGTTCAACGTGATCTGCTGCCCATTGTCGAAGGAACCAGTGTCCAGACGCGGTACGGCACCGTCACCACCGACAAGATCATGTTCATCGCCGCTGGTGCGTTTCATCGGGCTCGACCAGCCGATCTGATGCCGGAGTTGCAGGGACGGTTTCCAATTCGAGTGGAACTGCAGGATCTGACTCGCGAAGACCTGATCCGAATACTGGACGAGCCATCCAGTTCTCTCACGAAGCAATACACGTCGCTGCTGGCGACCGATCAGGTCACGCTGGAGTTCACTGACGACGGAATCGAAGCCATCGCGGATACAGCCTACGCTGTGAACCAGTCGACTCAGAACATTGGAGCCCGACGATTGCAGACAATCATGGAGCGGCTGCTGGAGGAAGCCAGTTTTTCAGCTCCCGATTCCGGGCCTCAAACGCTGAAGATCGACCGGGAATTCGTCGACAGCAGGATGACCGATATTCGCGAAGACGAAGATCTCAGCAATTTTGTGCTCTAGGTCGTATGGACATTCAGGATTGCGAGCAGATGTGAATTTGACGAGGATTATTGTGTCTCAAGGAGGAGAAGCAATGGCCAGACGAGATGAACTCACAGACGAGCAATGGGAAACGGTCAAAGATTTGTTGCCTGGAAAAGCAGGTGATCCAGGGCGAACAGCTGAAGACAACAGGCTGTTTGTCAACGCCGTGTTGTTTGTCCTCAGGACCGGAATTCCGTGGGCCGAGCTGCCCGAGCGATACGGCAAATGGAATTCGGTCTGGAAGCGATTTGATCGCTGGTGTGCCAAAGGGATTTGGAAACAGATCTTTCTGGCGATCGGTGAAGATGGCTGACCTGCCCCGAATAGTTGTACCAGGCGCTATGAGAGTTCGGGTTGGGTAAAGAACATTGTATTTTCCAAGGTTTGTGCTGAGCCCCGTCCGCCTTCACTGTCGCCTCGGCCTTCACGC
>Ga0180430_10000225_pt1 | contig 65377 bp, 44 predicted proteins | sample SS_ome_9_FD_132999 | JGI IMG/M metagenome (GOLD analysis project Ga0180430, IMG submission 132999) | Hypersaline lake sediment archaeal communities from the Salton Sea, California, USA - SS_1_S_2 metaG | ecosystem: Environmental > Aquatic > Non-marine Saline and Alkaline > Hypersaline >...
GATCTTTGCTGGTATTGCGCTGCTGTTGTTTGGCAATCGCCTTCCCGGTGCAGCTAAATCACTGGGCATGAGTTTCAGCGCCTTTAAGAAGGGCGTAAAGGAAGGTGAAGAAGATCTGGACTCGAATACGTCCAATGTTGATGGTCCAGCGCCACCGGAGAAAGGTTGAGAGTCAGTCCTGAATGGTCGTATTGCTTCTTCGTGACATCCAAAGAATTGGCTAAACAAATGGCCCCGGAATTCGTTTTCAATACAGCTCAACACATTAACGTTCTTGCGTTTGGATTTTCTCCAGGCCCGCAGGAAATGATGGTCGTTGGAATCATCGCGCTGCTGCTGTTCGGAAAACGTCTGCCGGAAGTCGCCCGCAATCTGGGCAAAGGGTTTTCAGAGTTCAAGAAGGGCATGAGTGGGTTTGAGAACGAAATCCGATCTGCCGCATCTGATTCACGCAACATCGACTACACCGGTGGTTCCGCGTCCACATCAGCCAATCGCCCCGTCGCCAACGAGTCCAGCGACGAAGATGAAGACGAGTTCAGCGCCCCGAAATTCGAAGTCCCGGTTGACTGACCACACCGGTCCTCCCGCTTCAAACTCAGCCGTTTTTGCCAGGAACTCCCATTTCCCGACCACTGGCTGCGAAACCGGTCTCGCAGCCGTTCGCCGCTTTTCGGTACCCTGTCGACTTCTGTTGCCCTGACCATTCCCAGGCTGGACATGTCGTCGATGCGGGTGCTGTTGTTCGAAGATGAGTGCTGCCAGTCACTGGCACCGATCGCTTTGCTGCGCCCGGCGTTCGAACTGATGTGCGGACATCAGTCGTTAAGGAGCCGCATTCGGACAGCACTGCCGAACGCTGACTGGGGAGTCGCCACGCGACACTGGCTGAACGACGTCTATGCTGAGGAACACCCCGATTGCCATGTCAACGACGAGTTCTGGATGCATCGGGGCCCGACCCTACTCATCAACGGACGGTGGATCCCCGATGGTTTGCTCGCTGAGGATTCCTTTGGATCGGCAGCCGCAGGAACCATCGGATCCGAAGTCGCCTGGATCTTCCTGGATGATCGTGAAATCGCCGAACTCCAACACGACTGGGATTCGCTCCCGGAGTTTGCAGCAAAACGAACCACCACTGAAGCCGGAGGAATCCTCGTTCGATACCCCTGGGAACTGGTCGCTCGAAACCCCAAACAACTGAGATACGATTTTGCAGACGCCGGTGTGTCCCAACTTCCTACCGGAGACGATGTCCACTGTCTTGGCGATCCGGCAGACGTCTATGTGTCAGAGCGAGCCGTCATCGATCCTTACGTGGTGATTGACGCACGCAACGGCCCGGTTTCAATCGGTCACGACGTTCATATCCAGCCGTTCACTCGGATTGAAGGCCCTTGCTACATTGCATCAAAATCGCAACTGTTCCGCGCACATGTGAGAGCAGGGACGACGATCGGCCCCGTTTGCCGTATCGGTGGCGAGATCGAAGAATCAATCCTGCACGGATTTGTGACGAAGTACCACGAAGGATTCCTCGGACACAGCTATGTGTCACCGTGGGTCAACTTCGGAGCAATGACGACAACATCGGACCTCAAGAACAACTACGCACCGATCAAGGTGCCACTGACCGGTCGGCCCATCGATACCGGAATGAATAAGGTTGGGACCTTCTTTGGCGATCATTCCAAGACTGCCATCGACAGCATGTTCAACACCGGCAGTTCGATCGGCGTGATGTGCATGGTCCTTCCCGATGGTGGTCTGTTACCTCGACATATCCCATCATTCAGCAGCGTCCGATACGGAACTCTGTCCATGAGTTGGACACTTAGAAGCGGCATGGAATCAGCTCGCGTTGCCATGTCGCGCCGAGGACTTCGCCTCACGGAAGCAATGGAAAACCAGCTGCGCACCGTCTACGACCTGACTCAGCCGGAACGTGACCTGGCATTCGCAAGGACCACGCGTCGTAAAGCTGTCTGACACAGTGCCAAGGTGCCATGGCATCGCTTCCGTGGCCATGCGTTACCTAAACATGCTCACGCAAGCGAGAGCATGGCGCCGAACGCAAATCACAGGCCCCTGGTGGTAACCAGGGGACCTGTAGCAATATGGCTGTTTGCTAAATCGTATACGTTCCGGGCATTGGAACGTCGTAGCTCATGTCTGCGTTGGGCTGAACAGGCGCCGTGTCGCTGTAGCTGTGGTAACTGTCGACATCGGCAAGCTGGTGATCCGCGTTGATGGCATCATCCCAGGTCATTTCCTTGCCTGTGTACGTCACCATGCGTCCAAGAATCGACGTCATGGAACTTTTCGCACCATACTCCGCTTCATTCGGGAGCTTCCCGGCACGCAAATCGGCAAACAGGTCGTGGTGTTCCTGCTGATGGCCCCCACGTCCGCCGTCGCCGTACGCCCATGTCTGGTTTCCTTTGGCATCGAAAATCTTTGCACCACCGAAGTCAACGGCTCCGTCGGATCCGGCTGCATATTCATTGACCCTGTTCCAGCAGCTTTTGATGTGTCGGCACTGGCTGAGCATAGTCACATCGTTGCCCAGCGAGTTTTCGCCATAGGTGTACTCCACGAAGAAGTGGTCGTAGATCTCACCAAACTCGTTGCCGGTACGAACCTGCCGCCCCCCCTGGCCCTGAGCCTTCACTGGATAGTCATCCATCAGCCAGTTGATGACATCCAGATTGTGGATGTGCTGTTCGGTAATGTGATCTCCACATAGCCAGTTGAAGTAGTACCAGTTTCGCATCTGATACTCCATTTCTGTCTGTTCGTCTGTTCGCGGACGAACCCAGACACCGCCTCCGTTCCAGTAGGCTCGAGCCGACACAATATGCCCAATGGCACCATCTTTGACGCGCTTCATTGTTTCCATGTAGGCACGTTCATGTCGACGCTGCAAACCGATCTGCACCAGCAGATCCCGCTTCTTTGATTCTTCGGCGGCCTTCAGGAATCGTCTTACACCGGCTGGATCAACAGCAACCGGCTTCTCAGCGAAGACGTGTTTTCCCGCAGCAACAGCCGCTTCAAAGTGAAGAGGACGAAACCCAGGTGGCGTTGCAATCAATACAAGGTCGATGTCCTGTTCCAGGACGCCTTTGTATGCGTCGAAGCCAACAAAACGACGATCTTCCGGGACATCCACCTTTTCGCCATGACTGGTTTCAAGACGTCTTACACAGCGTTCCAGATTGTTCTCAAACGCGTCGGCGACGGCCACCAGCTTTGTTGGACCTTTCGTGTTCATCGCCTGACCAGCGGCCCCGGTCCCGCGTCCCCCGCAACCGATCAGTCCCAGACGAATCGTTTCATCATAGCTCGTATGGGCTGCCTGCACGGCACTGAGGCCAGTGATGAGAGCTCCTCCGGCAACGGCTGCTGCCGACGAAGACTTGAGAAAATTGCGTCGGCCTGGATTCTGAGATTCGCTGGTCATGAATGAATGCTCCTGTGTTAAACGAACGATGGATGACTTCATCAAGCCCGCAACCGGGCTGTGTTTCTGCCGAACAGAACTGAAAACTATTCGGCTGCGACGCTCGCAGCGAGTTCTTCCTGAGCGGCTGAGAGTTCCGGATTCGGAGCAGACTCCGCATCCACTTTTCCCTGGATCCATTTGACTGCAACAGCAATCGAATCCAGATACGCCTGATTCGTCCAGCTCTGATTGTTGTGCCCCAGGTTGTTGTAGTAAACCAAACCTTCGCCGTATTGCTTCACCCACGCAACCGGTACATGGTACGGCTTCGAAGGTTTGCACTTTGCCATATCCAGACTCATCAGGACGCGAACCTTCTTCGGCTGCCAGTGACGGTACTGGTAGATCTCGTCCTTAATCACGAACTCTTTTCCAAACGGCTTCATCAATGGATGATCTGGTTCATGAACGGCAACCGTAACTGTTGTTCCTGATCCCCAAGGATGCCCGTTAAACGACCCTCCGATCATGTCCCAAAACGGTTCGTATTCTTTGAATGTGTCAGTGGCGGAGTGAAACCCGATGACCCCGTGGCCTTTCTGTTTCAACCACGTCTTGAAGAAGTAATCGAGATCCGCTTCTGCAATCGGCAGCATGCCAGTCGTATAGAACATGACAATGTCATAGTTCTGCAGATTGTCTTTCGTAAAGTCAGATTCAACATCCTGTGTGCAGTCGACCTTGAACAGTCCAGTGTGCTGCCCGAGCTGAATCATGGCCACCTCAGCAGGAGCAAGGTTGCCTTCCTTCCGAGTCACTGAGCCATGTCGAAATCCTGCACTTTGTGTCACCATCAGAACGCGAGTTTCCTCAGCATTCAGGTGCAGCCTGGGAATCAACAGAACTATCAGAACGACGGCGGCGACTCGAAGTTGCATCTAATGGATCTCATGGCAGGAACGAGTTGGGAAACAGTCAGAGAGACTGATTATTCACGCCGAGCGGATCCTTTTCCAGCAATCATCTGCAAGGAATGGGTCAATCAGTTCAGCCAGACCGGCTTCCGCCAGCTCGGATCCGCAAACGAACCGCCCTGGATTGTTCCATTTATCCAGTGCTTCTGCCGACATTGAAAACAGCTGAGCCACCAGATCGTCCAGTCGTGTCTCCAGATGGCGAAAGTGACGAGCCCATTCGGCCGCCTCTTCCAGTCGAACATCTTCTTCAGACTGCCATCGCATGGGATGAAACAGCAAAGTTGACAGCGGGGTGACGAACCGACGTTGACAAGCAGCAAATGGCATGAGTGCCGCCGACGAACATTCTCCCAGAACGACTCCAATGGACTTGAGGTTTCTCATTCGAATCAACGTCGCCAGTGCGAGGCCGGCGTAGACGCTTCCTCCACACGAATCGAACCAGAGAATGCCCCGACTGCCGACAGGCACTTCCGTCAGGCGACCGATCAGTTCGGTCTGCTTCTCGGATAGCTCTCCTGTGACCGCGACCTCCCATACGCCACGATCTGCAGCAGGAGCCGAAATCGCTGGACCGGGGTACGCTTTGATGCGATCAGATTTGGAGCCGGGCATAGGTTCACAAGGCTACTGTTGGCGGGACTTTGCTGCAGATGTTGCTCAGAGCGATGACACGCCGACAAGAGCAGAACATCCGGACCACTGAGTGGTCTTCGTATTCAGCAGGGCACCTGACAAGGTCTTACGATCCAGCGGTAGTCAATCATCTGTGTGTAGTATATCCGCGACACAGCGAGAGCGAACACCACGAGGTGGCAGAAGCCTGCCCCGCACCAGGGAAACAGTGCGGGACGTCTCACGAACTCGACTACCGGATCATATCGAGCAGCTCAACAGCTTCACCATCGGTCTCCGGCTGCTGGTCCGACCCAAGGTACCATGCAGGATTGTTCTGAAACTTCGACCGATTCTCGAGGCTGGCAAAGAAGAACATCTCACCCTTGTAGAACGAACCAAACTCGATCGCTCCAGTACGAGCCTGTTTCCTGAAGTGAAGTTCTACCGGATCGCAGCCGTGCAGATGCGGGATGTACTTGTCAGGAGTCGCCTGAAACCGAGTCACTTCGTCATTCGACTGCAGGAAGTATTCGACACCCTGATACTCAACAACAAATTCCTCATTCCCTCGCTGCCACTTCTTCTGCTCAGAAAGCGCCACAGGAGAAAACCCACCGAGGCCGACCATCTTCCCGTCACGCCGCACGATCAGGCAGGACCGTGTTCGATCGCTGGCCGAGTCCGCAGCTTTGTCGTCTGTCTCACTCGATTTCACATCATCATCGGCCTTTACAACGGCCGTCTGCGAAGCGATCTGCCGCAACCTTGCAAGATATGCCTGGAGGGATACCGCTCCGACAAACCGAGAGCCTTCTTTTCCGTCGGGCGCGACGACAACCTCTGTAGGCAGCGTGGCAACTCGGTAACGATCAATCAATTCCCGGTTCCGGTCAGCATCAATCCGCACACCAATCAGCCTTTCACCAAACATCACCTTCACTTCGGGCTTGCTCAGCACCTGAGCCTCCATTCGTCGACACGCACCGCACCATGAAGCATCAAAATGCAGCAGCATCGGTGCATTGTGTTCAGCGGCTGCCCGTTGGGCATCGACGAACGAATCGGTCCAGTCACCGGGTTGAAGTGAGCTGATTTCTTCTGTCGTCACAAGAACCTCATCAACGACGGAATGATCTGCTTCGGTAGTGACTGCGGTCACAAGGAGAGGAATGGACATCAGTGGAACGGCGACAGACATTGTTGCATCCTTTGCTGGTGTCGACTCCTGCGAAGACGATGACTGATCGTCCGCGACAGCTGGCCTGCTGCCAAAGCCGCCCGGAGCCGTGCCGAGAGTGAGTTCAGATTCCGAGAGAGTTACTGTGAAACTCGCACGTGCCCGTTTCCGGACATCAGCACAGCGAGCTCGCAGGATCGTGAGCGGGTGAAATTTGAAATGTGAGAGAAGATCAAAAATCCGTTTCTGAAAACCGTGCCTGCTCAGGCTTTGAGGAATCCGTTCGCTTCGAGATAGTCAATAACTTCGTTCGCAAGTTCTTCAACGCCCTTACTGTCTGAATCGAGGATGATTTCGGCGGACTCAGGAGCTTCGTAAGGAGCATCAATGCCAGTGAATCCTTTGATTTCTCCGGCGCGAGCCTTCTTGTACAAACCTTTGGGATCGCGGCTTTCGCAGGTTTCGAGACTGGCCTCGACCAGGATTTCCAGAAACTCGCCATCCGGAATCAATTCGCGGACAGCATCGCGATCTTCGCGATAAGGCGAAATAAATGCAGTCGTGACAATATGAGCTCCGTCCGCGAACAACTTTGCGACTTCACCGATACGACGAATGTTCTCTGTGCGATCTTCCGGTGAAAACCCTAGATTCTTGTTGAGACCCATACGGATATTGTCGCCGTCCAGCACATAGGTGTGGACGCCACGGTCGTGAAGCAAACGGTCAACCGCATTTGCGATCGTGCTTTTTCCACAACCGCTGAGACCAGTAAACCACAACACTGCTCCCTTGTGGCCTTTCAACTTCGCGCGTTCATCGCGCGTTACATTGTGTTCGTGCCAGGTAACATTTGTTGCTTTTTGCTCGGTCATGGATTCTTGTTTTCGAAGTTTGCGTCAACGCCAGATAACAGCCCACCAATACAAAGAGGCAGCTGTTGTGAACAAATTTCAGTCATAGAGTCATTCAAGCTGGGCGAAATAATAGAGAACCGGGATTTGTCCACAAGCATGCAGCAACCCCAAACCGGGGAGTTCTCATCCGCGAAAATAACTGCATCGACTCCATCACTGCTGCGAACTTCGCCCCCAGGTGCAGTCGCAACCGTACTGTGGAAAAGGTTTTGCAAAAACAATCGTAGAGCAATCCACCGGCTGGAGACGAGCTTTGGTCACTGATAGGCTGGCCGTTTGTGTTGCCGTTCTCACGTAGTCGCAAGTGGATGCAGTTTCATGAGTAACGCCGAATGGCCTGATTTTTCGAAAAATGAACTGATTCCTGCGATCGCTCAGGATGCCGAATCCGGCGACGTACTGATGATGGCATGGATGAACAAGGAAGCCTTTGAAGAGACTCTCAAGACGGGTCGGGTCGTCTACTTCAGCCGAAGTCGGCAAAAGCTGTGGCGCAAAGGTGAGGAGAGCGGCAATGTTCAGGAGCTGAAGGCCCTGTACTTCGATTGCGATGCGGATACGCTACTGGCGAAAGTCAATCAGATTGGCGGGGCCGCCTGCCACACAGGTTATCGCAGTTGCTTCTTCAGAAGAATTGATACCGAAACGAAGACGCCCGTTACAGAGGGAGAACGCGTGTTCAACCCTGATGAGGTATATGGAAAGTAACGTCCACACTGCTACGTGGCCGCATCACAGCCCGCGCAGATCGACGGTAAGTCTGGAACCACTGAAACGATGTCTGAACGCAAAATCAAACTTGGAATCCCCGCTGGAAGCCTGCAGGAATCTACTGCAGAGTTGTTTCGCCGAGCTGGCTACAACATCAAATTCGCATCGCGGTCGTACTTTCCAACTGTCGACGACCCTGAAATCGAATGCATGCTGATTCGGGCTCAGGAAATGGCACGCTATGTATCGAATGGCATCCTTGATGCCGGTATTACCGGCCACGACTGGATCCTGGAAACGCAGGCCGACGTTGAAGAGATGTGCGAACTTCGCTTCTCGAAAGTCAGCCGTCGTCCCGTTCGCTGGGTGCTTTGCGTGCCGAATGAATCTCCGGTCCAGTCTGTCAAAGACCTTGTCGGAAAGACGATCGCGACCGAAGCCGTTGGGCTCACAAAATCCTACCTCGAACGTCACGGCGTGACCGCTCAAGTCGAGTTTTCGTGGGGCGCAACTGAGGTTAAACCGCCTCGACTTGCAGACGCGATTGTCGAGGTCACGGAAACCGGCAGCTCTTTGCGTGCCAACAATCTGCGAATCGTCGATGAAGTCATTCAGAGTACGACTCGATTCATCGCAAATCACGACAGTATCAAGGACGACTGGATCCGCACGAAGATCGACAACATTGCACTGATGCTGCAGTCCTGCCTGGAGGCAGAAGGCAAAGTCGGTCTGATGATGAACGTCCAGCGCAGCAACCTTGATGCTGTGATCGCAATCCTGCCGGCGTTGCAGACGCCTACCATCTCTCAGCTGTCGGACCCAGACTGGATCGCAATCAACACCATCGTTGAAGAAAATCTGGTTCGGTCTGCAATCCCGCAGCTGAAACAGGCTGGAGCTCGAGGAATCGTTGAATACTCCATCAACAAGATCATCGACTGATTCACAGACAACGCCGCTGAAGATCGTCAAACTGGGCGGTAGCCTGCTGGGCCTTCCGGACTGCGTCGAACGCCTGACAAACGTCCTCAGCACACAGTCGAATGCAGTCGTCGTCGTTGGCGGAGGCCGTGCTGCTGACCGCGTCCGACGATGGGACGAGAGCGGACTGTTCAGCTCGCACGAGGCACACTGGATGGCCATCGCGGCAATGTCATTTAACAGCCTGCAGCTTGCTGAAAGCTCTGACCGGTTCCAGCTGGTAACCAGCCGCGAAGAATGCGCAAACATCACGTGTCAGCAGATGACACCTGTTCTCGATGTAATGAGCCTTCTTCGCACCAACGCCGCGTTCTCAACGATTCCGGAATCATGGGATGTAACGAGCGATTCAATCTGCGTCTTCATTGCCAGAGAGTGGAATGCCGACCTCTGCCTACTGAAGTCCGTTGATCCTGGACCGGATCCTGCCAAACACCTCGATCACTTTTTCTGCGACGCCGCAGGTTCGCCTGGAAGATTCGATTGGATCAATCTTCGAAGCGACACGTTGAAATCCCACGTCGTCCGACTGAACCTGGATGGAAGCAACATCCAGAAAACAGGCTATGGAGAAACAGACGTGGGTGATAACGGCCAAACATGAAGCGCCGGCGATGATCCACCCAGATGAGCTACGACCATGTGCGTGTCCGTCACGGTCAGCACATGGTCTTTCGCTCCCGATTGATAGACTGGCAACGAATTTGGAATGACACCAAGTTCCTCTCCGAATTCCACGTCCCAGACTCTGATCGTACTTTCAAGACCACCACGCCCAAGGCTCAGCAATGACCGCCCGTCGGCACTGAAACCGACTGCACTGACCGCCGTGTTGTGTCCACGTAGAATTCGCGCCTTTCCCGTGGCCACGTCAATGAGCCTGACATCTCGGCTCCAGTTACCTGTGGCGACGGTTGTGCCATTCTGGCTGAATACGGCAGAATAACACCCCCTTCCTCCCTCAACATAGAGAATCTGTGCGCCTGTTTCGGTATCAAAAATCAGCAGACCGTCACTTCCACAGGCGACAAGGCGATTGTCCGGCGAAAACGCTGCGCAATATCCGGACCGTGTCAGTGTGTGGTCCACGATCGCCTCACGACGGGCAACATCCCAAAGCTGAAACCGGTCATTGTGCGCTGTGCTGGCAATCAGATTGCCATTCGGCGAGATAGCAACGCAGTGGGAAGCAGGATCGGTTTGCTCAGTGACAGGCGTCCAGATGACCCCCAGAGTCTCAAGGTCCAGACAATCGACTCGCCCGGACTCGAAACCAACTGCCAGTCGGGATGACTGCTCCGAATAACTCAACGACGAGATATCAGTGTTTTCCAGCTGCGTCAGGAACTGCTTTCTTCCGGTCGCCGGATCGAACACATCCAATCGCCCATCGGCCGACCCCATGAAGATCTGTCCATCTCGGTATTCTGCAACTGCTGAAACGCTGCCACCGGTTTCGTATTTTTGTTCCGCCGCGTTTCCAGGCTCCGTGACCCGAACATAGCCGTCTTCCGCGGTCGAGATAATCTGGCCGTCCGGACTCAGGCGCACCGATGTTACCGCCGTATTATGCACTGCAAAAGAAACGGGGGGCCGGTCCTCCCACCGAGCCATCACAGGCTCAGAACCATCCGGCTGGTTGCCGTCAAGTTCAACCGTCCAGCGATGCAGCCGGCCTTCGATGTCGCCGGAAACGACATGATACCCGTCGTCGCTGATGGCAACACATGTCTGCATGCGTGGAAGTGGGTGAGGCGGGTCCAGAAATCCAAGCTTCTGCTCTCCTAACTGCAGCAACGCAATTGTCGGCGAACTGCTAAGGGTGGCGGCTACATACTCACTGTCCCGAGACCACACAAAATCGTAGAACGATGTTGGCGGAGAGTTGTGCCGAACTCCCGCCGCGTCACCCGTCAACGGACTCCAGATCTCCAGCTGATGCTTGCCGCGAAGCCCCAGCAGACGGTCTGCGGATGCCGAAAATGCGAGTGACCTGTTGCGACGACCAGCCGGCAATGTCACGAGTCCTGACTCATCAAGCCGGGAGACCTTGATGTTTTGGTAGCGGGATCCCGAAGCAATGAGTTCACCATCTGCCGAGTACACGATGGATTCGATTGTCGTTTGGTGTGTGTGCAGCCGATGGCGTTCCCGACCATCGAACGCACTCAGAACCATGACACACGATTGGTCATTCATCCTGTCCATTGTTCCACCGCCAACAGCGATGGAACTCCCGTCAACCGAAACAGCGACGGCATGAAGGTCACCCAATCCAGGGTCGAAACTCCTGATGTGGCGTTTGCTGGTCAAATCCCACAGACGGACTCTTCCGTCTTCCCCCACCGTCACCGCCGTACGGCCATCGGGGAACAGTTCACATTCAGTCGCCAGGCCTTCGTGCCGTCCCAGAGTCGTCGATTTCTCGGTAAGATCGTTGTACAGCAAGTACCACTCGACGCCACGGACGTCGTTGACACCAATCGCTGATCGATGGCGATTCAGGTACCGCGTCGCATCGTTCCACTGATTCTGCAGCCAGTGCCGGTATGCCAGTTGAATGTCCGACCGATAGCTCATTCGAAGAGCTCTTAGCTCGCTGGTTTCCGCTCGATGCAGACTCACCTCGGCAAGCCGACGCTGTCGTTCGGATACCGACTGAGCCAGTTCTGCCGCGTCCAGTGCTCTTTGTTTTTCCACCAATGCCTGATCGACGCTGTCGGCATAGTGTGCGATCTGTGCCGACCATGCAGAAATGGCCACTGTGGCAATCGCCAAAAGCACCAGACCACTCACCGCCGTGATCGCAACCGCCAGCCGATGGCGGCTGAGTGCCCTGACGGAACGTTCAAAGAACGTCAGACGCCGAGCATGAATATTCGCACCAATGGAAAATCGACGGAGATCCTCGCCCAAATCTCTTGCCGTCTGGTAACGATCAGACCGTTCCAGCGCTGTCGCTTTCATCACGATCGTTTCGAGGTCGATTGGAACCTGACGATCCAGTTCGCGCAGCGGAGTCAGCTCAGTGACTTCAGTGGCTGCGACGACACTATGAGTCGTGGCGCTGGGTGCAGTTTGTCGAGGAGCCAGCAGTTCATGAAGAGTGGCCCCAAGAGAGTAAACATCTGATCGCGGATCAACCAGCCGCGACCCCGCCGCCTGCTCGGGACTCATGTAACCATACGTCCCAATGACCCCACCTGTAATCGTCAGCTGATCTCCGTGATCGAACCGAGCCAGACCGAAATCCGTCACCCATAACTTGCCGTTCACATCGACCATCAGATTGCCAGGTTTCACGTCACGATGGACGATGCCGATGTCGTGAGCATGAGCCAGCGCGGCGGCGGCCTGACTGCCAAGCTTCGCAACGGTCCGAAAGAACTCGTGAGAACCCATCGAATGCTGACTCGACAGATTCGAAGCCGGCATTCGGATCGTGCCACCCGTCTGTTCGGCGGTCGGAGGTTCGGCCCTGCCTGAAATCAATCCGTCAGGAGATCGCAGGAAGGTAATCACCTCGGCGAGACTCTGGCCGTCAATGAGCTGCATAGCATAAAAATGCACTCCTCGTTCATGCCCGACATAGTAGACGGGAACGATGTTAGGATGATCCAAAGTGGCCGCCGCGCGAGCTTCATTGCGAAAACGCTTCTGCTGCTGGACGTCCAGCATCGATGCGAACGGCAGAACCTTGACAGCAACGATTCGTCGCAGCGAAAGCTGTTCGGCTTCGTACACCACTCCCATACCGCCACGACCAATCGGCCGTATTAGTCTAAAGTCGCCCAGTGGCATCCGCGTTAATGCAACGTCGTTGGTTTCGATTTCCAGATCCTGACCCGCATTGCGCAGCAACCGGCGCCGAGTCAGTGCCTGATCCAGCTGGTCAGTGAGTTCCGGATGCATCTCCAGAAACTGGTCACGACTGGGGTTTCTCCCTGCATCAATTTCAGAGAGAAACTCACTCACCACCGGTGACAGTTCTTCCGAAAGACCGGACTTGTTCAGCGCCTGAGTCGGCTTCATTTCTGATCCTGGTAAATCTGACAGGAACCCGGCCTCTCTGTTTTCTAAAGTCCGACCAGAACCGGCACTCACGATTCTACCCATTCAGTGGCACAAACCGAGATGCAAACAGGATCAATTCCGGATTCTCCAGCACTCTAACCCGATTGGCCTGGCTGGCATGCGAACATTACGTCGATCCATGGATACAGGTTCTTGTTCCGTTTGTGGTCGCTGTCTACACTGAACGGTAATTCTGAGACTGTCTACCGGAGTACACCTGAATGCTGAATCTCACTGGCAACGGCACAGCTCACACCTGTGACGGTGCGACACGCCGTGACTTCCTCCAGGTGGGTTCACTGGGAGCCACCGGATTGTCACTCGCAGGCTACCTCGAAGCAAAAGAACAGGGTGCGGTTCAGTCCGGACAGGATGAAAAATCATGCATTATGATTTTCAACCTCGGAGCACCCAGCCAGCTCGACACGTTCGATCCCAAGCCAACTGCCCCTGCCGAAGTCCGAGGTCCCTTCGCGACCATCCCCACACGAGGCGACTTCCAACTCACAGAGATTCTGCCACGTCACGCCGAACTGGCCGATCACTTTTCACTGGTCAGATCCGTTCATCATAGTGGCGCTGCCGTTCACGATGCCGGCTGGCAGATGATGCAAACCGGTCGGCAGTTCAGCGGCGGAGTTAACTCGCCACACGCCGGAGCAGTTCTGTCCTGGTTGCGGGGACGACGATCCGATCTGCCGCCATTCGTCGTCCTGCCGGAAACGATGGGGCGCGGCGGAGGAAACCTGCCCAACGGTCAATCGGGCGGATTTCTGGGAAAGGCGCATGATCCGTTCGCCCTCATGGCCGACCCTTCCAAAGAGAACTTCCAGGTTCCCGATCTGCTGCCACCGGACACCATCGGTGACGTTCGCATGAAGCGACGACGGCGTCTCCGCGATCTGATCGATGACACTGTCAACGATTTTGAATCAACTGAGAATGCTCAGCTACTGGATGACAACTTCCACGCTGCCTGGAGAATGATGACCAGCACGCAGGCACGCGATGCATTCGATCTTTCCAAAGAACCGCAGTCTGTCCGCGACCGATACGGAATGAACCGGTTCGGACAGTGTTGCCTGCTGGCTCGACGACTGATCGAAGCCGGAGTGCGGTTCATCACCGTGAACACGTTTCTAACGGTATTCAACGAAGTGACCTGGGACATTCATGGCTCAGCACCGTTCACGTCCATCGCCGGCATGAAAGATATCGTCGCTCCGATGTACGACCAGGGCTATTCCGCATTGATCGAAGATCTCCATCAGCGAGGAATGCTGGACAGCACCATGGTCTGCAACGTGGCGGAATTTGGACGCACTCCCAAGGTGAATCCAGCGGGTGGTCGCGATCACTGGCCTCAGTGTTTCACCGTCTACTTTGCCGGGGGAGGAGTCAAAGGTGGCCAGGTGGTTGGAGCCAGTGATCCCGTTGGAGGTGTCCCGGCTGATCGCCCGGTTGTCCCCGCTGACGTGATCGCCACGATCTTTCATGGTCTGGGACTCAAACTGGATGACCACCTGCCAGGACCTGGCGGTCGTCCGTTTCCACTGGTTGATTTTGGCCATCGAGAAATCCACGAGTTATTCTAGAACGTCTGCAGTCGGACAGGGTGATTCCATGACGGTTTCTCTTCACGGTGAATTCCTGATTGCATCAGAACGACTGCGCGACCAAAATTTCTATCGTGCCGTCGTTCTGGTTCTGGAACACAACGACGAAGGAGCCATGGGCCTTGTCGTCAACCGCCCTTCATCTATCGCCGTAGACGCGGCGCTGGGCGGCGGATCCTCAATGTCACTCGATGCACCCGTCTTTATCGGAGGTCCGGTGGAAACCTCCGCTCTGTTCGTTCTGCACAATCATTTGAACGCGGGGCTTCAGGATCGAGAAATCGTCCCCGGGCTGTTTCTCGCCGGCAGCGATGATTCTCTACAGACAGTGATCGATGCAGACACAAAGTCCGAATCGAACCGAATCTTTCGAGTTTATTGCGGATATGCAGGCTGGGGTGCCGAACAGCTCGAAAACGAAATCTCGCGGGGAGACTGGTTCAGTGTTCCGGCTGATTCAGGCACCGTACTGGAAGAAGATCCATACGGAATCTGGGAAGTGTGTACTCGGCGATTCCGTCGAGCTCACAGACTGCTGCCGCACAACGTCAGAAACCCGGAATGGAATTAATCTGGCAACGTCGTCGGTTGACCAGTTAAAACGTGGAGCGTTGGCTCAAGAACATGCATTATCATTAACGTTGGTTCCCGTGATGCCAGCGGAACTTTCGATTTGCCGCCAAACCTCTGCAACTATGAAATACATGACAACTCAGAATTCCACAGGGAAACGGCCAATGAGTATTTTCAGGGCGATGTCAACTTACGGTCTGTTCGTCGCAATGGCTGGCGCAGCTGCCACAGCGGCAGACCTCGACACATCAGTCACCTACCACCGCGATGTCACGCGAGTGATGCAAAAACACTGCATTCAGTGTCATCGCGAAGGTGGCGTCGCCCCGTTTGCACTCGAAACTCTGGAGGACGTGGAAGCCAACGCCCCCATGATCCAGGAAGTCATTCGCCGTGGAACAATGCCACCGTGGTTCGCCGCTCCGGAAGAAGACGGAGGACCTTCACCATGGAACAACGAACGCGTGTTGTCCGACGAAGAAAAGGCAACCCTCAAAGCATGGTCAAAAGCCGGATTCCCGGAAGGCGACGCAAAGGATGCGCCCGAACCACTCGATTTCCCAACCGGCTGGCAGATCAAAACGGATTCCATCTATAAGGCAAGACCCGTCAAGGTCAAAGCAACCGGCGTGATGGACTACGTGTACCTCACCATCGACACGAACGAAGACGAAGACCGCTGGGTAGAAGCCATCGAAATTCACCCGAGTGAGCCTCAAACTGTCCATCATGTCCTGGCATTCGTCATTCCTCCCAATGGAGACACCAGTCGAGTCAACGGAATCGACTACTGGGGGATGTACGCTCCCGGCAGTGGCCCTCAGATCTATCAGGACGGCTACGCTCGACGCCTTCCGAAAGGATCAAAGCTACTGCTGAGCATGCACTACACTCCCAACGGAGTCGCCGCAGTTGACCAAACCGACATCGGTGTCCGTTTCGCGAAGGAAGAGCCCCGATTTGAAATCATGACTGCCAGCGTTGTGAATACCGATTTCGAAATCCCGCCAGGAGCCGACAATCACAAAGTCACGGCCTCCGTCAGACTGCCGCGCGACATCCGAGTCATAGCCTTTTTGCCGCACAGTCACTTGAGAGGCAAGGCCGCCCGTTACGAACTTGTCTCAAAGAACGGCAGGACGGAGACCCTGCTCGACATCCCACGCTACGACTTTAACTGGCAGTTGAGATACGAATATTCCAAGCCTCGAAAGATCAAAGCCGGCACGAAGCTGAAGTACACCGCATGGTACGACAACAGCGAAAACAACCCTGCCAACCCCGATCCAACCAGCCCTGTCTACTGGGGTGAACAAACATACGAGGAAATGCATATCGGCTATGTGGAGTTCGTCATCCCCCGCAGACGCCGCTGATGCAGATCAAGAGTATGTGCTGAGGATGAACACAAGGGGGTCGGGTCTCTTTCTTGTTTTGAAAAAGAAACCTGACACTTTCGTCCGCGCAAAGACTAAATCACACCACAACGGCGAGCTGCGCGACGTCAGTCCGCAGAACTGGATCCCAACAGCGGACTCACATCGCGCTGCTCGCCTGATGCCGATGGGGTGGCACGGGAACAGAACCGATCACTTCTTCCTGCAGCACTCGCCACAAGTCGTTTCCAGTCGGCAGAAGCACGAACGATCGACCTGGATGTCGGCTCGAGCGGACGCCACCTTGAATTCAAGTGCAACGGCCTCCGCTTCCTCAGTCTTATCCAGACGGCGCAATGATTCGGCGAGACCGTGCAGTGCCCACATATTGTGAGGGTGCAGCTTCAGATCCTGGCGGAACACACCTTCGGCTCGAACAAGCTCGCCCTGTTCCAGCAAGAGTGCGCCCAGAGCATGACGTGCCGGCTGCATCCAACCCCATGGTTCGTCGTACTTGAGTCCGTCGTCCAGCCTGACAGCGTCCTCCAATCGACGAAACGCTCGCTCGTAGTCGCCTTCTCGGTAGGCGATTTCTCCATCCAGCATAGCATCAGCCACTCCAAGAATGTCGAGCGACGTGTTCTGAAAGAGGTAACTGGTTTCAGGAACCTGCTTCACAGCGAGTCGAAACGCTGTCTGTTCCTTCTGAGCTTCTACTACGCGTCCAGTGGCTGCATAGGCGATGCCCCGGGCATAAAGTCGGATTGCTCGCGACGTCGGCAGATACTCCGCCGGCTGCGGCTCCTCCAGAATCTCGTCCCATTTCCCGAAACGGATCATCACATGCAGAGCCGTCGGCATAAACGCATCCAGGTAGTCGACCTGCTCTTTGAGCATGTCCGCGGGAACCTGTTTGTTGATTTCGCGAGCAGTCCGTAGCGCGACTTCACTCTGCCCGTCAAACATCGCTCCGTAAACAAGGAAGTGATAGTTGTGAATTCTGTACAGTGAATAGAAATTGTATGGCCCGGCATCCTGGACGTACTCTTCATCAACGGCGATGGCAGCGGCATTCGCGGTGATCACTTCGTCATAGTCGCCAATTCGCATGTAGATGTGGCTTGGCATGTGGATCAGATGGCCGGAGCCTCCGACGGCATCAAACAACCGATCGGCTGCCGGAAGTGCTTTCTCCGGGGTCGGCGACATTTCCATCATGTGAATGTACAGATGACACAGGGCAGGGGATTCAGGCCATTTCTGAAGTCCGTCCTCAAGCACTTTCACGATTGCCGTCGTGTGTTCTGCGGCAACTCCTTCGCGATTCCAATGAGCCCAGGGCTGCAGATTCATGAGCGATTCAGCGTAAAGGCAGGCGACCAGTGAATTGTCGGGATGTCGTGCTGCGACTTCCTTCATTGCGGTGGAGTAAGCGACATTTAGTGGCTCCCGATCTTCCGGAACCGTCGCTGCTTATCGCTTTGCGAGTGCTTCAATAAGATCTGTCTCGACCGCAGTCGACGTACCTTTCAGCAGATTCGCCAGATGAATGGACTGGTACGCCCGCGCCATCTGGTCAGATACGATCTCCATGTTATTCATGTTGGGACCCAGGGCGTAAGCAATCCCCCAGTGAGCCATTACGCATCCCGGATCCGCCTGAATCGCTTTTTCGAAACACTTGACTGCTTCTTCATGATTGAACCCGAAGCACATCGCGATTCCACGATCACACCATGTTTGAGCCAACGCAGACGTCGTCGTCACCGGATAGTGGATATCACCGATGTCGTAGTAGTCGCCGTCTGCATGGACAGATGGAACGATGCCGATTGAGAAGACAACGCCGCAATAGATTGCAAATATCCGCCGGGCAGACTGAAACATGAGATGACCTTTCCGTCAGACAAACGTGACAGGGCACGGGATGACAGCACTGAAATCAGAGCAATACTGCACATATTGACCGTTGCCACTCCTGTTACACGTGTTTTCCGAAATTTCGTCTGAGGCCACTCGTCGAGACACTCTAATCGCATTGCAACTCAGAGGAGGGCAGCCAGTCGAAGACAGGAACCGGGATTGGCCTGACAGAATTGATATTGGGAAACAGATATCCCTCCGTGTCCGGCTGAATTGCCCAATCCTTCCTGTTTGCCGGATGTTGAGTAAATCAGAAGAACTCCCGTAGCAACTTCGCGGAACGTCGATACTCTATGCACGATTGAACCATCGAAGTCACACAGCTTCGTATTCCTCCGATCAATCGGTCGGGGTGGTGTTTCCAGCAAGGACACTACGGGTTCTCAAGCGGCAAGTCTTCCTTTCGGTCTCCAGGCACTCACTGGGTACGAAGCACCGAACCAGCCTGTGAAGCAGCGTCGCTTTCTGTGTATTTCAGAATTCGATGCGTACGCCCAATTGCCGTCGCTCTTGACGCTCACGCAACGGCCACCGCCGTTTGACACACGCGGTGCGCACCTACCTGTCGGAAGTATTTCAATGTCTGATCGCCCAGCTTACCCGCAGCTGCCCGCTGATTCTGCGCCTGCAGATTCCCAAACAACCTCAATAGATGGGAGCAACGCCACCGTTCCTTTTAAGGATCGCGACTTTCGCGCAGCGAGCCGAAAGAAGGCCACAAGGTCGATCCCGACTTCGCCCGTTAAGATGAAGACCGCGGCCGAACCATCTGTCTACACCGAACTGCCCCCTGCAAACCAATCAGTGGCTTCGGAATCGGCGACTCCTGTCGAAGAAGCCGATGTGCCGCCAGCCCCCGTGGCGGATATTCCATCTGAAGCAGCTCAGCCTGAACCAACGCCGGAAGAATCGCCCCGATACATTGATCCGGTGCTGATCCCACCAGCACCGAGAGCTCAGGCACCGGAACAAGCAGTTGCCGTTCCACCAGTCACGGAACCTGCTTCTGCGCACGAGGAACCCGCTCAGCAGCCCTCAGAGAGGCCAGTTCCTTCGGCGGAACTTCCATCGAAACAGGAGGCTTCTGTTGAGAATCCGGCGGTAACCGTTCCCAGACCGGTCGAACCCATACCACTAACACCTGCAGTGGAAGTCGCAGAAGAACAACCGACAGCTGTTGAAGCGACTCCATTTGAGCCCGTTAATGTTGAACCTTCAACGTCACCAGCAATCAGCGATATTGAAGTTCACATTCAGATTCCTCGTTCGACGCCAACCACTTCACAGTTGCCACCAGCTGTTGAGGAAACTCCGGTCGCTTCGGTAACACCGCCAGCGGACTCCTCAGTGACCAACGAGCCCACTCCCCCTGTCGATGAACCTGAGTCATCTGTACCGATCGAGGAACCTGCTGCAACAGAAGTCACAAATGGCTTCGCACTGCTGGATCTCAACGAGCATGTCATGAAGGCGGTCGTTCAGGGCGGCTATGAGCAGCCCACTCCTATTCAGGCAGAGATTATTCCACATGTCATGTCGGGCCAGGATGTCCTGGCGCAGTCTCAAACAGGCAGCGGAAAGACCGCTGCGTTTGCATTGCCGATTCTGTCCCTGATTGACACGGGTAGACGGGCGTCTCGGAATCCTCAGGTACTGGTGCTGACTCCCACACGAGAGCTGGCCATTCAGGTTTCGAATTCCTTCTCAACGTATGGCGCCTTTCTGGCGGGATTCACTGTGACCACGATTTACGGTGGCCAGAGTTATGACTCGCAGTTTCGGCAACTCAAACGAGGCGTCAATGTGGTTGTCGGAACTCCAGGCCGTGTGATTGACCACATTAAACGAGGCACGCTTGATCTCAGTGAACTCGGATGCCTGGTACTCGATGAAGCCGATGAAATGCTCAACATGGGCTTTCTGGACGATGTAAAATTCGTTCTCGAACACACTCCGGATGAACGACAGGTGGCTCTGTTCTCAGCCACTCTGCCGCCGCCCATTCGTAAGATTGCAGAGACTTACCTCAACGACCCCACTCGCGTAACGATCAAACAGAAAACAATGACGGCCGATTCCATCCGGCAACGCGCTCTGTTTGTGACGCCTCGCAACAAGATTGATGCACTGAAGCGAGTTCTCGAAGCAGAAGACACGGACGGCGTCATCATCTTCACGAAGACACGTGAAGCAACCGTGACTGTTGCCGATGAACTCAGTCGCGAAGGTCTGTCGACAGTGGCACTCAACGGCGACATGCCACAGCGCGTGCGCGAACGCACGATCGAGCAGCTCAAGAACGGTGAATTGGATATCCTCGTGGCAACCGATGTGGCTGCTCGCGGACTGGACGTCACACGCGTGAGCCACGTCATCAACTACGATGCTCCTAACGACAACGAATCCTACATTCACCGTGTCGGTCGAACAGGACGCGCAGGGCGCAAAGGAGAAGCGATCATCTTTCTGAGCAAGTCGCAACGCGGTCGACTTCGACAGATTGAACGTGCAACAAAACAGACAATTGAGATCATCGATCTGCCGACAGCGGACGACATCAACGAAGCCAGAGTCAAACGCTTTATGCAACAGGTCACTGAGGCTGCGACGACCGAGGATCTCAGCGTGTTCGAGGAGATCATCGGACGAATCGCCGCAGACTCAGACACGCCGATGCTGAAGATTGCGGCGGCCGTGGCACACCTTGGCCAGCAGGGCCGACCGTTCTTCGTGGAGGAATTGCCACAGGGAAGAAAGAACCGCCGGGACTTCGATCGGGACCGAGGTCATCCACGTGATGATCGTGACTCTCGTAATGGCCGCAACGATCGACGGCCGCGTAGAAACGATGGCGCCCCCACACCCACCGAAGAAGGAATGGATCGATACAGGATTGCAGTCGGATGGCAGGATGGCGTCAAACCAGGCAATATCGTGGGAGCAGTTGCCAACGAAGGTGGAGTCGATGGCGACGCAATCGGAGCCATCCGGATCTACTCGACTTACAGCACAATCGATCTGCCCGAAGGAATGCCGGATCACGTCCGCGAAACACTCCAGACAACTCGTGTTGCAGGTCGCCCACTGCAGCTACGACCATACACCGACGAAGCTGCCTCGTATCAGAAAAGGGACCGTCGATCCGGTGAACGATCTCAGGGGCGAAAATCGTTTGGAGCCAGAAGATCCAGGCCAGCCGCAGGAAGATCGGAGAAACGCCCATTCAGGAAGAAGTTCAAGGGCGGTCACAAGCGAAAAGGCAAAGAGTAGCCTGACCGTCCAGATGCTGGTCCAGAACGAATCAAGAAGCTCCGTTTGTTGCGTGCAAACGGAGCTTTCTTGTTGCCCACCCCCCCCCATTTCTGACAAGTCGTCAAAAAACATGTTGTTTTCTGACGCTTCGTCAATATCATCAGGAGTATGGAAACACTGACTCCCAAACAGCGCGAAATTAAGGAACGCGAGATCCGAATTCTCGAAGTTGCTCGCCGAATGCTGGTCGAACGTGGCTACCTGGGACTCAGCATGGACGCGATTGCTGCCGCGCTCGAATACTCCAAGGGAACGATCTACAACCACTTTCCCTGCAAAGAAGAAATCATCATCGCACTGTCCATTCAAACGATGGACCAGAGAACAAACATGTTTCAGCGCGCTGCTTCACTCGAAGGTCCGTCGCGGCATCGACTATCCGGAATCGGCGTTGCATCTGAATTGTTCGTGCGATTGTATCCGGATCACTTTGGCGTTGAGCAACTGATCCGATCGGCTTCGATTTGGGACAAGACCTCGGAACACCGACGTCTTGCGATGCACGGCACAGAGAGTCGCTGTCTGGACATCGTCGCAGGAGTGGTGCGAGATGCCATTGCCGCAAACGACCTGGTTCTTCCGAACAACGTCACTCCAGCCGAACTGGTCTTCGGGTTGTGGTCGCAGACGTTCGGAGCGTATTCGATCATCGCTGCCAGTGATGGTCTGGAAGATCACGGTGTCGTCGACCCATACCGTGCCGTACGACAGAACATCAGCATGATTCTTGACGGGTATCAATGGGCTCCATTGTCTAGCACCTATGACTACATGGAGTTGTTCGAACGCCAGATGGCGGAAATTTTTCCTGACGAATACGAACAAATCCATTCCCTGGAAGGACATCCGCGCCTGACGCAAAGTGAGTTGCTGTCCGGAGGCCCTTCCAGTGAATTGCCGGCACAATCGACACCATAACACAGTCCGTTTTTATTTGTCTGAGGTTTGACGATGCGTCAATTTTCCACACAGAGTCGTGTGGCGGCTGTTCTGGCAGGAGGTGCTGCTCTCGTAGCTGCAAGTTTCCTGCCTGGTCAGCCAACTGAGTCCGCCCATTCCGGTGAAGAACCAGCCAACACACCTTTGCCGGTTCAGGTCGTGATCGCGCAACAAGTCACTTCATTTGACCAAACGCGGTACTATACAGGAGCTCTGGTCGCACGACGAAGTGCCGACGTGAGTTTCGAACGCGCCGCACGCGTTGTGGAAATGCTGGTTGACGAAGGCGATGCCGTGACGGCCGGCCAGGAACTCGCCAAGCTGGACGTCCGGCGGCTCGAAACACAGCAGCAAATGCTGCAGGCTCAGTTCGACGCGGCGACTGCACAACTCAAAGAACTGATCGCCGGGCCACGTATTGAGACAATTGCGGCGGCCAAAGCACAGGTAGGGGAACTGGACGCACAACTCGAGCTCAGTAGATTGACACACCAACGAACAGAGAAGCTGCAGGCTCGCAGTTCAACATCAGTTCAGTCGGTTGACAATTCTCGACTATCAATGGCCGCAGCCTCCGCTCGGCTCATTCAGGCTCAACAACGCCTGAATGAACTGGAAACCGGCACGCGCCCCGAGCAGATCGCAGCACAACAGGCAATGGTGAATCAACTGAGCGCTCAGCTGGCAGATCTTGAACTGGATCGCAGCGACAGCATCCTGACGGCTCCGTTCGCTGGACGCATCTCTATGCGACATATCGACGAAGGGACCGTCACGGCACCGGGACAACCTGTAGTCAGCATCACCGAAAGCACTGCCATCGAAGCGCGTATCGGTCTGCCTGCCAGCAGTATCCGCCGGCTCTCGAAGGACGATTCCGTGACACTTCAGGTGGAAGATCAACAGTTTCGAGCCAGCTTCACCAGAGTGAATCCCGCCGTCGACCTCCAGACGAGAACTCAGATTGCCGTATTCGACTTGTCAAAAGAGGATTCACTGAAAGTTGCGGCTGGTCAGACGGTTCGAATTTCTCTGTCCGAGAAGAATGCGGCCACTGGCTATTGGCTGCCGACGTCCGCACTGGCTCCAGCACAACGCGGACTGTGGTCCGCCTGCGTTGTGGTCTGCACGGAAGGAACCGATCGAATCGAAACCCGCCCGGTGGAAGTGCTTCACACTGAAGGCGAGCGCGTTCTGGTGAAGGGAACAATTCGAAATGGGGATCGAGTCGTCGCAGGCGGAGTACAACGGATTGTGCCGGGGCAGAAAGTCACGGTGGCAGAATGACACATGACTATCCCGGCCTGTCGACTCTGTTCTATCGTCAGCCTCGTATCACCATTCTCGTCATCAGCCTGATCGTCGTTTCGGGTTTGTCCGCTTATGCGATTCTGCCACGGATGGAAGATCCGTTGATGACTGAACGCGTGGCAATCATCAACACGGTATACCCTGGTGCCGATGCAGAACGTGTTGAAGCGCTTGTTACAGAAAAACTCGAAGAGGAATTTCAGGAGATCGAAGAAATCAACGACCTGCGTTCTTCCTCCAGCGCAGGTGTGTCCACAATCACGATCGAACTGCGGGACGACGTCTATGCCAACGAAGCCGGCACTGTCTGGTCACGCATTCGAGATAAACTCGATGACACCATTCCGCAACTTCCGGAAGGGGTTCTGGAACCTGAGTTCGTGGACCTGAAGCTCAAAGCGTACGCATTGATTCTGGGCGTCACATGGGACGGTGATAGAACGACCGGGCAGGACGTTTCCTATGCGGTCATTCGGCGGCTTGCGGAACAGCTTGAGGAACGTCTTCGAGCCATCCCCGGAACAGAAACGATTGATACGTTTGGCGCTCCGGACGAAGAAATCATTGTTGAAGTCGATGTGGCAACTCTGGCCGGTCTTGGTCTGACCGTCAACGACGTGGCTCGCCAGATTGGCGCGAGTGATTCCAAAATGTCCGCTGGCCTCCTGCGTGGAAATGCGGACCTGTTGGTGGAAATTGACGGCGAGTTGAATTCACTGGACAGAATCGGTCACATTCCCATTCGCTCCACAAGCGATGGTCGTGTCGTCGTGCTGTCCGACATCGCCAGCGTTCGCCGCTCGATCGTCGAACCTCCGTCCACTCTTGCTCTGGTTGATGGGAAAACCGCTGTATCGCTTGCCGTGACCGTTCGGAACGATCAGCGCATTGACTACTGGACCGAACGAGCAAACGCGGCTGTCGAGGAATTTTCGCAGGCTCTGCCGGAAGGCGTCTCAGTTCACAATGTCTTTCGACAGAACGACTACGTGTCGACCCGCCTGACGGGCCTCATGCAGAACCTGCTGTTCGGAGCGATCGCTGTGGCCTCGGTCGTGTTTGTGATGATGGGCTGGAAGAGTGCCCTCATCGTCAGCTCCGCTCTGCCGTTATCAGCACTGATGGTGTTGTCTGGAATGCGCTTCATGAGTATTCCGATTCATCAGATGTCGGTGACCGGCCTCATCGTGGCACTCGGGCTGCTGATCGACAATGCAATCGTGGTAGTCGACGAAGTCTCCGTAAAGCTGCGCGCCGGACAGCGGCCGATCGATGCCGTCGGAGCCAGCGTAAGTCATCTGGCGATTCCACTGCTGGGTTCCACTCTGACTACAGCACTGGCCTTTGGTCCCATCGCACTGATGCCTGGCCCCGCTGGAGAGTTCGTCGGCTCAATCGCACTCAGTGTGATTCTGGCGATCTTCAGTTCACTTTTCCTTGCACTCACCATCGTTCCGGCGATTACCGCACTTGGAATACGAAGTGCAACTGACAATCGAGGTAACGGCTGGTGGCAGTCCGGCCTGAGTATCTCGCTGGTCACGAACGCCTATCGACGATCGCTGTCATTTATCTACGCAAGACCGGTTGTCGGTTTGCTGCTGGGAGTAAGTCTGCCGCTATGCGGTTTCGCCGCGTTCACACAGCTTCCGGAACAGTTCTTTCCGCCAGCCGATCGCAACCAGCTGTACATTGAGGTCGAGTTCCCGGCTCAAACATCCATCACAGAGAATACTCATACCATCAAAGGCATGAGAAATGAGTTGCTGCTGAAGGATGAGGTCTCTCAGGTGACCTGGTACGCAGGAGAAAGCGCGCCACCGTTCTACTACAACGTTGTCCGTCGGCGCAAGAACACATCCAACTATGCTCAGGCGATTGTGCAGCTGTCAACGGAGCTCAGCACCGCTGAATTCATCCAGCAACTGCAAAAGGAAATGGACGCTGCCTATCCTCTGGCCCGCATTCTCGTTCGACAACTGGAGCAGGGGCCTCCGTTCGACGCGCCCGTCGAAGTTCGACTGTTCGGTCCGGACATGCAGGTTCTGAGACAACTGGGAGAACAGGTACGTCTGGTGATGACCGGAATTCCGGACGTGATTCATACCCGATCCGATATGAGTGAAGTGGTGGCAAAGGTCTCGCTGCGTGTGCCGGAAGCTCAGGCTCACCTGGCCGGTCTGACGTACGGACACATCTCGGCTCAACTCAGCAGTAGTCTGGAAGGTTCGACAGGCGGTTCCATCCTGGAAGAAACAGAGGAGCTGCCGGTGCGGGTCCGCGTCGCCGGAGAGACCCGCGCTGATCTGTCGGCAATTACTTCCACCGATCTACTGACTTCATCCCGCGACGGAATCTTTGCCGGCATCCCGCTGGCTGCGTTTGCTGACGTCACGGTTATCCCGGCAACGGCTGCAATGACACGTATCAACGGTCGTCGCATGAATGAGGTCAAAGCGTATCTCAACGCCGGAGTTCTGCCGGCTGTTGCTCAGGCAGAATTTCTTGACCGCCTCGAGGAATCTGGTTTCGAAATGCCCGCAGGTTATACGATGGCATTCGGCGGAGAAGCACTCGAACGAGATGACGCCGTCGGCAACCTGATGGCCAGTGTTGGCGTGCTGATGGTCCTGATGGTCGCCACGCTGGTCCTGAGCTTTGGTTCATTCCGCATGGCAGCCGTGATTGGCCTGGTTGCTGCACTTGCTGCCGGCCCTGGGCTGGGAGCTATCTGGTGCTTTGGTTACCCGTTCGGGTTCACGGCCATCATTGGAACAATGGGACTCATTGGAGTCGCCATTAACGATTCAATCGTCGTTCTGGCAGCCATTCGAGAAGACAAGCTGGCACGCGAAGGTGATCGAGCGGCGGTGCTGGAGGTCGTCATGAAAGCCACACGACACGTAGTCGCCACGACACTGACGACTATCGCCGGCTTCATCCCCTTATTAACCGGAGGCGGAGGTTTCTGGCCTCCCCTGGCGATTGCGATTGCGGGGGGCGTGGGCGGTGCCACGATTCTGGCCCTGTACTTTGCTCCTTCCGCATACATCCTGGCCATGTGCCGTGGCAAATGCGTGACAGCCGTCACCACGGACGCAAAACCACCCATCACTGGTCGACCAGTCCTCAGTTCTCTTCGGTGACAACTGCGTATGAACACTGCCCGCGGATGTCATTCGTCTCCCCGTCCACAACAGTTGTCTGAAACGACTTCTCGGCGATGATACGTGAGTTCAAACGACAACACATCTGTCCGTTTGCGAAAGCTCACAATGAAACCGATCATCGCACTCGTCAGTTCTATTTGTGTGGTGGCTGTCACCAACCTTTCGGTGGCCACGCCGGTACAGGCCGATGGCCTGCATGCTCAACTGAACCCGTCGGGTGATGAAATCCGGATCTGGCGAGACATCGAAAACGTCCGACTGGTAACGCAGGTTGCAAAACCTGATCATCGACCGTATCTCCATCCAATTGCGGGCCCGGACGGCGACGGAGTCCTCACAGAATCCCGCCCCGATCATCATCCACACCAGACAGGACTGTATTGGGGGTTCACTCGGCTGAATGAACGGGACTACTTCCACCATCCGGACGGCGACTACTGGAAACGCGTTTCCGTAACCGTCCTGAATGCCGACGGCGACGTCGTGCAGTGGCAGACTGTCTACGATCTGCTTGACGAGTCGCGTAGTCCTGTTCTGCGAGAGTCACAGATCTGGTCGCTCACAGACTATGGTGACTCCTACACTCTGGACCTGCAGTGGACGGGCGAAGCAAAGACGGATGTCACAATCGGTGAATACCAATCTGGCGGATTGTTCCTGCGAATGCCCTGGAAACAGAACATCGACGGGCTGGTCGTCAATGCGGCTCGCCAGTCTGGACTGCGAGCCGAAGGTCAGCGTGCCGTATGGATGGATGTCGGTATGCAGGTCGATGGCCGTGACGACCATACTCATATCGCCATCTTCGATCATCCGCAGAACACAGGGTTTCCGCAACCGTGGCGAGTCGACAGCCAGATGGGAGTCGGCCCCGTTCGTTCACGGCTGGGTGACTGGTCCATTGCAAGCGGGAAGACCGAAACAATTCGTCATCAGCTTGTGATCTATGCAGGTGAACTCAACGACGTCGAGCTGACGAAACGGTGGGCACAATACTCCGGTCAGTCGTACGCCCACGCTCAATGGCTGACTGCGCGGGAAGAAGGCCGCAAAGCTGAGTTTCTGACTCCGGAGGCGGCCGTCAGAAGTATGACACTCCAGAAAGGTTTCTCAGCGAATGTCTATGCATCCGAACCGATGATTACTCAACCGATGGCATTCTGCTGGGATGATCGCGGCAGAATGTGGGTGGCAGAGAATCGTGACTACGAGTCGCGCCAGAAGGGCTTCGCGAACAACGGCGAAAGCCGCATCCTGATTCTGGAAGACACTGACAACGATGGAGTCGCAGACAGCCGGAAGGTGTTCCTGGAAGGCATCCCGTTTCCGGCCGCAATTGCAACCGGGATGGGAGGACTTTGGCTGGGGGCACCGCCGCACCTGCTGTACGTCCCGGATGCAGACGACGACGACAAAGCTGACTACGACGACATCGAAATCCGGCTAACCGGCTGGGGTATTCGCGATCGTCACGAGACACTCAACAGTTTCCGCTGGGGACCGGATGGATGGCTGTACGGTTGCCAGGGTTATGCGACACCTTCCAAAGTCGGAAAGCCAGCCAAAGACGCCAGACTGTACCATCATAAGGAATCCTTCCCAAAAGAGATCCAGTTCGACGGAGAAGCGACCGACATCAACGGAGGCATCTGGCGCTACCACCCCATCAAGGATGTGTTCGAAGTCGTAGCACACGGGTTCAGCAATCCCTGGGGACTGGATTTTGATGCTCACGGCCAGCAGTTCATCACCGCCTGTGTGATCCCTCATTTGTGGCATGTGATTCCCGGAGGAATCTACCATCGGCAGGGCGGCCGCCACTTCAATCCACACGTTTACAGCGACATTCGCACGATTGCCGATCATCGGCATCGATCGGCTCACGGAGGTGCGCGCATCTATCAGTCAGATGCGTTTCCTCCGAAGTACCGAGGCAGAATCTTCATGGCCAACATCCACGAACATGCAGTGCTGTCCGACATTCTCATGCCAAAGGGCAGCGGCTACGTCGGACAGCACGGCGATGATTTTGCCCTGGCAAACAACGCTCAATGGATCGGCTTCAGTGTGGAAGTTGGCCCAAAGGGCGATCTCTATGTACTCGACTGGCACGACGCAGACATTTGCGGGACCGATGTTCTGAACAAGGAAACGGGCCGCATCTTTCGCTACTCACCGAAGCAGTCACTCGCACAGCAGTTTGAACACCGTGAAACGGATCTCAGTACTCTCAGCGACAATCAGCTCGCTCGACTGCAACTCGTCGACAGTGACTGGCACGCTCGCCGAGCGCGCACCATCCTCCAGCATCGCGCCTCCCTGGCCCAGATTAATACCGGGACAGTTACCGCTCTGAAAGCACTGCTTCATGCCCAGGCTCCACCCGTGCTGCGGTTGAGGGCTCTGTGGACACTTCACGTCATCGGCGAACTGCAACCAGAAGAACTGACGCGACTACTGAATGACCATGAACAGTGGATTCGAGCGTGGGCGATCCAGCTACTGTGCGAAGACTTCTCGCCACCAGAAGCTGCGCTGAAACAATTCACGCGAATGGCCGGGCTGGATCCATCGCCAGTGGTCCGGTTATTTCTTGCGTCGGCGATGCAACGTATCCCCGACAAATCTGCATGGGACATTGCTGAGCGACTCGCGATGCATGCACAAGATAACGAAGACCACAATCTCCCAAAGATGATCTGGTTCGGGCTGGAACCGCTGGTTCCGGCAGACCCGCAACGAGCACTCGCACTGGCTCAGTCATCAGAAATACGCCTTATCAGCCGTCATGTCGCCCGACGACTGGTAGACGCCGATCAGCTCGACGCCGTTGCAGCCGCAGCCAGGCTACAGACAGCCCCACAGCTGAACATTCTGCTTGGTATCCGAGACGGACTCGAAGGTCGTTACGACGTCGAAGCCGCCGCTGACTGGAAAGACATCTACACGAGCATTCGCAGCCAGGGCGGTGAACACTCAAAGATCGCCCTTCAACTGTCGCAGCAATTCGGAGACACCGTGGCCGCTCAGACTCTGCTAACAACACTGCAGGACAGGTCAGCCAGTCTCAACGACCGTCTGGATGCGCTGAATGGCCTCACTGGTCAAAAACGTCCTGAAGTCAAACCCGTACTGCGGCAGTTACTTCACGATGATGACTTACGAAAACATGCCATTCGATCCATGGCTGCATTTGACGATCAGTCACTCACCGACGCACTGCTGAAAGGCTATTCGTCGCTGAACACTGCTGAAAAGATGGAAGCCGTTCACACGCTCGCATCTCGTCCCGATTCCGGATGGAAGCTCACAATGGCCATCCGCGATGGGTCGATCCCGCGTCGAGACATCCCTGCCTGGACCGCTCGCCTGCTGCAGCGCGTCGTCGGAAACGGGTTTCTTGAAGTCTGGGGACCGATGGATCAGACCGATTCCAACAGGGAAGCTCAATTTGCGAAGTACCGTACACTGCTGACGTCAGATGCCGTGGCGGCATCCGATGCCTCGACCGGACGCCAACTGTTCAATCGCACGTGCGCCGCATGTCACAAGCTGCACGGCAACGGAGGTAACATTGGTCCGGACATCACCGGAGCCAACCGGACGAACCTGGATTACCTGCTGGGAAATATCCTGACTCCCAGCGCTGTCATTCAGGATGCATACCGAATGCACATCGTGACAACGAACGATGGACGAGTCTGGTCCGGGATTCCAGCGTCCGAAAACGAACGGCAATTGCGGCTTCGCGTGGCAAACCGCAACGATCCCGTTGTGATCAACAAGTCAGATATTGAGTCTCGAGAGATCGCACCGGTGTCAATGATGCCGGAAGGACTACTGGCACCAATGACAGACAGTGAAGTCCTGGACCTCGTTAAGTACCTGCAGACGCAGCGACAGATCGAGTAGGCGTGTGAGGCCTGGCTTAGGGCGTGAACGTCTGCAGTGACTTCGCATCCGCAGCATTCCAGACCCGGACAACTCCATCTTCCCCACCAGCGACCACGACTTTGCCATCGCCTGTTACCGATGAGCAATACACATAATCACCGCTGCCAGCGAACTCACGGACAGCCTTTCCGTCGCCAGCCTGCGACAGAACAATCCGTTTGTCACCGCTGCTGCTGATGAAACTGTCCTGCAGCCCAATGTACTCAACCGATGTGACCTGCTTCTTGTGAGTACTGATCGTTCGCCGCTGCTCGCCGGTTTCTGCATTCCACACCTTCAGGACATTGTCCGCACCTGCACTGACAAGTGACGTGCGATCACCCTTCCAGCTCACGTCCATCACATGGTGTGTATGCCCCTCGTAAGAACGAACATGCTCACCAGTTTCCACATTGAACACCTTCAGGAACTTGTCAGCCGAACCGGACGCAAGGAATCGGCCGTCCGCCGAGAAATCCAGTCCATACACAGTATCGCTGTGAGCATCTTCAATTGTTCGCTCGACGGTCCAGTCATCAGTCTTCCAGATGATGAGTTCACCTGACCGAGACGCTTCTCCACCCCCTGTGGCGAGTCTCGAACCGTCCGGGGAGAATGCAAGGCTTAAAACACGGTCGACAAAGACGGACGAACCGTCTTCCTGAGGCCCCAGCTGATGAATCAGTTCCCACTCGGGAAGGAGATCCACTGTTACCTTTGAATCTGCGTCATTAACCAAAGTGAGCAGACGTCCGTTGCAGGCCGCAGATTTAAGTCCTCCTTGGATTACCTGCCCTGTCGACAGAACATCAACCGGTGTACCGTCAGCAGTACTCCAAAGACGAACAGTACCTTCGCTTTCGATCGTTGCTACCAGCGGCCTGTCTGGGACGAAGACGGCAGCGAGTACTTTCATCTCGGCAGCAGCGCCCGCATTGGCGTCATCCCGTGCTTTTGTCGACTCAGCGAGCTCTGAATCAGACAACGCCTGCAGATCCCTGCGAGCCTGAAGTCGCTCCGCTGCCCGAGTTACGGATTGCTGCGCCAGTTCGATGCCACGTGCTGCTGATGTGACGGCTGCTTTCGCATCAGCGACAGCCTTTTCCGCCGCCGTGACTGCTTTCTTCAGTTCGTCGACCTTCTTTGTCTGCTCTTCGATACCCTTCTTGAGTTCAGCGACCTTCTTCTTCAGTTCTTCATCGTCCGGAGCGTCGGCCAGCAGCTTCTCCTGTTCGGCAAGGGTCGTCTGAGCCCCAGTAAGCTGCTGCTGTGGTTCTACTAAAGCCGTAGTCGCTTCCGTTAGCTTTGTTTCGGCAGCAGGCACGGCTTCCGTAGCTTTCTTATGCTTTTCCTTTGCTGCTTCGAGCGCCTTATTCTGTTCATCCAGTTGTTTCTGATTTTCTGTCACCTGTCCCTTCACGACATTGACGCGGGCCTCTCTCATGGCACGGTCTGCTTCCAGGCTGGCGATCAGGCGTTCGCGTACAAGATCCCGATTGAGGTCCGCGATCAGCTTGTCTTCGGCAGCCTGGAACAGCTGGGCGCCACCAGTTTCTGAAATCTTAACGAGCAGCGCGCCGTCCGCTGAAACATTCACATCCACAGCAGGCACGTCTTCCGTTGCTTCCGTCAGCGGACTGGCTCGTTTCCAAAGCTTGACCACCTGGTAGCCACCCGTTGCGATCGTTTCGCCATCCGGACTAAAGGCAATGGTATGGGCATAGTCTCGGTGAGACACGCGAGGGGCCTCCAATGCAGGATCCGTAAGTGACTTCGACGAAACAGGAACCTTCAGATCATAGACCTTCACTTTGTTCGCTCTGCCGGCAGCGACAAACCGCCCGAATGGATCTACATCGATCGAATAGACAGCATTCAGTTCATCGCTGACGGCCTGCCATGCGATGCCATCGCTCCCGGAAGAATCGCCCCCTTTTGCACCTTCGATGATCCATTGCCGTAACAATCCCAGCTGTTTCGGGGTGAGCGGCTTTGCCTCAACATTATTCGGCATGGGTGGCATGACCGGTTCTTCGGTTCTGGCTGCCACCATGTAGAGGTAGCTTTCGTCCGGTTCGCCAGGCACAACGGCTTCGCCTGCAGCGCCCCCTTTGATCGTTGCTGCTGCCGTTTCAAGGACGTAGTCACTTTCTGCCTTTGTCCGGTTGTGACAGGCCAGACAGCTACCGGCAAAGATCGGGTAGATGTCCCGTTTGAAATCGACCGGACGGCCCAGCTGAACTTCTTCCGGTTCAATGGCTGTTTCTTCCTCAGCGTGAACCGTTGAGAATCCAGTCACCAGGATCAACAGACTGCTCAGTCCGGTGGTTGCGTTGTAGAGTTTGCGTGTCATTCGGACACCTTGAGAGTAACAGGGACGTCGAATGAAGCCGGACGCCCTTTGAAATCTGATGTAGTCGCTCGAATCACCACGTTCGCCAGATCGGCGACTGCTGCGTCGGCGGCAGCAGAGATTGTGAGTGTACCCTGTGTCTGGTCAGCAGGAATGTTGATCGCAGCGGCTGAAACTCCGCTCGCCTGATCCACCACCAGTGTGACATCAACGACACCTGCAAACTCGTTCTTGCGGGCAATTGTGACGGGAACCTCAATTGACGCTCCACGTTTGATGACTCCACCTCCGGGGACAGCAGCTGTGATCTTTCCAGGTGTTGCAAACACATCCAGCTGAATCGTGGTTGTAACGGCGCGGACGGTAACGTCCTTCGCCTTCGTCGCTTCGTCGGCTGCTTTGGCTGCTTCATCCGCTTTGGCTTTAGCGGCTTTCAACTGTTCCTGTTTCTGTTGAGCTGACGCAACAGCGGCCTGGGCCTGTTTCAGTTTCTCCTGCAACTCAGCCAGTCCCGCCTGTGCGGTCGCCTGCTGTTCCACATTGGTCTTTGCCTGCTGCATCGCCACCTGGAGCTGTTTGGCCTGAGCTGTCACTTCCGTTGTGACCTTCGCCATTTCTACTGCTGCGGCTTCCAGTTGCCTTGAAGCAGCAGCCAGTGCATCCAGCGGGATATCTGTTGTTTCGACTGTCGCGGCTGCCGTCAGCTGAGCTTCCTGCAGCTTTCGGATCGCTGCCAGGGCAGTGCCTTCGGCACCAGTCGCCAGAGTAATCTTCTTCTTAATCTGAGCGATCTCAGCCTGGCCGCTTGCCAGTTGCTGTTTGAGTGTCTCAATCGATGCTGCGGCATTTTTGACTTCCGCATCGACAGCCTGCATTGCGGCCGTTGCAGCTGCGACCTGTTTCTGTTGCTCGTCGACCTGCTTCTGTGCTGCAGCCACATTTGCATGAGCCCGTTCGGCCTTCCACGGGTTGCGCCGGTATTTGACTGGTCCAGTCGCGTAAGCCACTAACTGGGTAGTCCCGACAGCCGCATTCTCTTTGAAGAACAAGCGAGCCACAGCAGTTGTCACGTCAGGAGCAAAGGAGACAGCAGGAACATCAACGTTGGCTGGCTGCCCGGTGAACGCTACATCAACCTTGCCGTTGAAACCATCGCGACGCGTGAGTGTGACAGGAATCAACAGCTGCTGATCCTGATGCATCACCGCTTCCGTCATATCGAACTTAACAGTAAACGGCTGATTGTCCTTCATCACGTTCAGCAGCAAAGCGTGCGTGACTCGTCCGGCTCTTGGTAGGCCGTTGACACCACCATGCAGCAACGTCGCTACATGGGCGTCTCTCTTCATATCACCAGAGGTACCAACGATCTGAATCGGCGCTGTGACCTCAGCAGCGTCATCTGCAGCCTGCAGCAATAGCTTTGTTCCAGGCTTGCCAGCAGGAATCACTGCGGGAAGACAAGTGACGCCCGCTGGAAGATCGGTTGCTACCACCTGGATCGCCGCGTTGTGTCCGCCTTCACGAAGAACGTAAACCGGGACTTCGTAGTGGCCACCTCGGCGAAGACTGACTGCTCCCGTCGTCACAGGCAGTTTTCCGTCCGCTGAAGCGATCGATTCAAACGCAATCAACTCATAGCCAGGTTCCGGGACAAGGACCTCTGCAATGAAGTACCGATCCGGGCTGGCTTCAGCAGCGGCATACCGATCGCGTACTCGAATCTGATAGATGCCATCCGCCGGAGCTGTCAGCCGCCACGCAGGATCCGCGGTGAATGTTGGGAGCTGTGCAGCCCCCGGGTTCTGCCGCCCATCGACTTCTGTCGCCAGCAGTTTGACAACCTCTTTCCCATCCTCGCCTCGGGTAATCTGCTCCACGTACAGAATAGGATTGGCCGGCACTCCGAGCCGCTGAGACAAGACGTTGATGTCCCGCACGTCTCCCTTCTTTGCGAAGAAGCGAATGGTTACGTCCTCACCGCGTTCGCGAAAACGGCCCGCAACGGTGAATGGACCCGTCAGCTGTTGTCCGTCTGCGACAACCGGAGCAGAATCACGATAGATCGGGACGCCATTACGACAAACGGCTAGTTTCAGAAGATTGCCATCGATGCCGTTCCACCAATGCGTATTGACCGATGCAGCATCAGAACTCGAAGCAGTCGACGGCCCCGCAGCAGTGATCGCGTCGACAATGTAAGGCTGCCGATACAGCCTTGTTCCATTGATATGCAGGTCGGTCGGCTCCCCTTCAGGCAGATAGCGACCATACAGGATAACAGCTGACTGCTTTCCATCCGGGACAACCGGTGGCCAGACAAAATCAATAAGAGGCCTCGTATCAACGGTCAGGCGATAGGGATACGTCTGCCCGCCACCGTACACCACATCATGGACTCGAACAGTCAGCGTCTGGTGCCGATCACTGGTCACCACCACAGAAGCATCGCGATCGAGAACCCGGCGAGCCTGATTAATTCGACGGCCATCGTCGCCGAAGACCTGAATCACCGGCTGCATCAACGAATCAATGTGTGCTGCTTCGCTGCGGATCGTGATTGTCTGGCCAGCCGCGATGGGTACCGTGTAGGTATCAACATCACCTGCTGAATCCGCTCTGGCATTGATGATCTGATTGATAATTGCAGGCTGAGCCACATCATCAGCGTTGTTCGGCTCCTTCTCGCCCACTTCCGCCAGCGTATCGACACGAAAGCGTCGTGGATTACTGACTCCAAACAGCCCGCGCAAACGGACCTCGTAGTAGCCTGGCTGGACAGCCTCATCAACAGTCACGTCGAACGCATTAGCGATGGTGGCGCCGGATTCGTTCTTCGCGGGAACTGCCGTGATACCGGGATCGCTGAACAGCATCTCAGCCAGTTCGTCACCGTCCGTGCTGTCGGTTACAGTGACCCTGAACGTCGATCCAACGCGACCACCCTGCGGATAGACTGCATTCAGACGAATCTGCGGAAGCTGAGCTGACGCCACAGACGCCGACATGACCGCTACGATCAGAGCGGCTGAAACAGGAAACCATCTTATCATGAGCGGATTGCTGCAGAATTGAAGAGGCAGGAAGTCAGTAAAGGAGGGGATTCACGGCAAGGTCCGTTCATCGCGTCGGCTGCGGCAAAGGATGAGACAGCGAAAGAATCCTCAGGAAGCTGAAACCAACACTCTCAGCTGCCGACACCGGAACGATCTAATGATTGAACAGGAACTCCTTCGTGTTAATCAATGCCCACATAATATCCTCGTAGGCGGCTGGAATATTATCTTTGTGCGATTCGATGTAGGCCAATGCAACCTGCAATTCATCGTCTTGTGCCGTTCGTGAGAAAGCGGCTCGATACAGTTCCTGTATTCGCTGTTCGTGCGGCATGTCAGCATTGCCGGCAAGCGTCTTTGCACGACCGCCATCCTGTCCCACCTTGGTCTGAACTTCGCTGCTGTTGAGCAGGTGCAGACTCTGAGCCAGATTCGCATCGGGGCTGCGTTCGCATTCGCAGGCCGTGTCACCGGCAGGCTGACCGAAGACCTTCAGGAAGTATGGGACGTTTGAGCTATCCACCAGCTGCTGAGCACGCGTTCCCGCCGGCATATCGGCAAACGCCTGCGTTGTGCCGGTCACCTTATGGAAGGCGTCGTAGAGCGATTCAGCCGCCAGACGTCGCGGGTAGTACCGCGAGAAATTCTGCTTATCGCTTTCGTTGTACTCATTCGGAATCGCACTCAGCTGATAGGTGCGTGAGTTACAAATCGTACGGATCAGATCCTTAAGGTCATAGCCGGATTTGACAAAGTGCTGAGCCAGTCCATCCAGAAGCTCGGGATTCGTCGGAGGATTCGTTTCCCGCATATCATCTTCCGGCTCCACGATGCCCCGATTGAAGAAGTGCTTCCAGTAGCGATTGACGAGTGTTCGTGCAAAGAATGGATTGTCCGGTGAACTCATCCATGCCGCCAGTTCCACTCGAGGATCTTCCTGAACAGGTACCGCGACCGGGGCTGCTCCCAATCCGGATGGTTTGAGATCCCTGCCACTTCGAGGATTCTTTGCGGTGGCAACACCGTTGTTATGAACCAGTTGCCTGTCGCGACTGTTTGCCTGCGCGTTCGGAATCGCCTGCTTGCCAACGCGGCTGAAGAAGGCCGCCAGACTGTAGTAGTCGTTCTGACTCCATCGCTCGAACGGATGATGATGACATCGAGCACACTGAATCCGTACGCCCAGGAACAATTGAGCGGTGTCTTCCACCTGCTCCTCAACCTGATCCACTTCTCGATACCAGTTCACAGCAGGATTGATCGCCGGAACTCCGGTGGCTGTGAGCAGCTCCGCAACGAACTGATCGTATGGTTTGTTATCGTACATGCTGTCTCGAACCCACCGATGGAACAGGAACGTCCCGGGCTTGTCTTCACCACGCGTCCTCTTGTTTCGCAGGACAAAGTTCCACTTGTTTGCGAAATGATCGGCGTACTCGTCACTGTCGAGCAGTCGATCGATCAACCGGGCTCGCTTGTCAGGAGCGTCGTCTTTCAGGAACGCTACGACTTCCGCTTCGTCAGGCAGTGTCCCCGCAATGTCCAGGGAAACTCGTCGCAGGAACGTCGCGTCATCAGTCATCTCAGATGGTGGAATTCCCAGCAACTTGAGTTTGTTGAACACAGCTTCGTCAACAAGATTAATGGGTTCCGGCACCGTCGAGGTATCGGCCCCCAAAGGTATCGTGGCTCGAAACGTGGACACCTGGCCCTGATACCGAGCCATGATGGCGACTTCACCGGCGAGCGTCAGCGTACTCACAAGTCCGGTCTCGCTGCACTCTGCCATTTCGGTATCATTGGCTTCATACAGTGCCATTCGAGTCACATCTTCCGTCGAACCATCACTGTACGTGGCAAGCACTGAAACCTGTTGCTCTGACTGCTGAGTCATGACACGAGCTTCCGGGTAACACTGAATACCCACGACTTCGGGAGCGTCCGGGTCACCGTACGGCATTCCCTGTTCGATCCAGCGAACGAGCATGCGGTATTCGTAGCTGTCGCTTTCCATTCGCTTGCCACCACCGTGGGGAGTTTCACCAATGGCCTTCGTCAGCAGGAGACTCTTCTCCGGAGCCGCAGGAAAGATTCGTCGGCCCCGGTTCTCTTTGCGAATGAACTCGTAGTCCTCGTCCGGATAGAATCCCAGCAGCGAGAGTTTGAATCCGTTTTGCCCACCCGACTTGCCATGACATCCGCCCCCATTGCAACCCAGCCGAGTAAAGATCGGGACAATCTGGTTGCGAAAGCTGATTGGAAGAGGTTCTGCAAATCCACTGACGATGATCTTGGTCTGCACGGCAGCTTCGTCGCGCCATGTTGCTGTTACAATGACTTCGCCGTCTGCCAGTGGTGTAACCAGACCAGTGTCGTCGATCTCAACCAGTCCTGCCGGCTCGGCAGTCCACACGATGTCACGCGTGACATCCGTCTCCGGTCCGTCCGGATTCGCCGCAGTGACCGACAGTTGCTGTCGCGCGTCTCTGCTGCGAATGTGAATCCCATCGGAATCCACGCGAGGTTCGATTCGAATCTGGATCGCATCCGCCACCACAAATGGCGACGTTAAGATCAGGGCAATCACGGGAGAGAGAGTTCGCATCATGACACGCAACTCCGGTGCAAATGGCATCTTGCCGATGAGGGTGGGAGAGATTGTGGGCAGGGCAATGTCGAATTTCATGAGAAATTCACTGTGTAGACGCACATCAGACTAGATGATGGCCGGGTTGAGTCAAGAATCAGACGACAGAATGCGTCAGCAACCTGCAAGTCGGAAAAACTGTGACAGGCTGCGCTTGACAAATGCGGATAATCCAGAGTGTTACGGTCGACTGGGCGATGCTTAATCGCTGCATTTGGCCGAAAAACGTGGCAAATTCGCATCACATCGTTCGATGTGCGGCTCCCGCAGCCTGGCTCAATATCTGACAACACTTAAACTGCATGTCAACCTGTGCCGGAACCATCGCAAGCGCCCCGCGCTGAGACGGCAGGATCAAAAGAAGATTGAGGTTACCCAGTGCCACTGGATTCCATCGAAACCGCGCTCGAAGCCCTCAGACAGGGGCAGATGATTATCGTCGTTGACGACGAGGACCGAGAGAACGAAGGCGACTTTGTTTGCGCAGCCGACACCATCACTCCGGAACAGGTCGACTTCATGCTTCGCGTTGGGCGTGGCACGATGTGTGTTCCGATGGCCGGCGAAGAATCAGGACGCCTGCAACTCCGGCCTGTCGTCGACGGCAGCCAGAATACGGCGCCTCAGCAGACTGCATTTCTGATGGCAGTCGACCATGTTACAGCAGGAACCGGCGTCAGCGCTCACAACCGATCAACGACGATTCGCGAACTCGCGAACCCTGCCAGCAAACCCGCTGACTTCGTCCAGCCTGGCCACATGTCGCCACTGGCCGCCATGGACGGCGGAGTACTCCGCAGAGCAGGGCACACCGAAGCAACAGTCGACCTGATGCGGCTGTCCGGGCATCCGCCGGTTGGGGTCCTCATCGAAATCTGCAGCCAGACCGGCATGGGAATGGCAGATCTCAAAGAACTTCGGGAGATCGCCGACGAATACTCAATGCCGATCATCACCATCGAAGACCTGATTCGTTACCGACGAGTGCGCGAGCAGTTGGTCACCCGGGCGGTCGAAGTGAAGATCCAGACACGCGACTTCGGCAATCCGACCGTCATCTGCTATTCAGTCGCCCACGAAGATCAGGAACCACTGGCACTCGTCTGGGGCGATCTGACGGCAGCCGAACCACCTCTGGTCCGAATGCACTCGTCATGTTTTACCGGCGACGTCCTGGCATCACTGCGCTGTGACTGCGGCGATCAGCTGCACATGGCAATGAGGATGATCCACAACGAAGGAGCCGGTGCGATTGTGTACCTGCCGCAGGAAGGTCGAGGCATTGGGCTGATGGCCAAACTCAAAGCCTATCAACTGCAGGACGAAGGACTCGATACGGTCGAAGCAAACCACCGACTGGGATTCAAGGCGGACATGAGAGACTATATGGTCGGCCTGCAGATCCTCAAGGATCTTGGACTCAGCCGAATCCGCCTGCTGACAAACAACCCCAAGAAGACTGACGCGTTCGTCTATTCCGGCGTTGACCTGAACGTCGTCGAACAGGTCCCCATTGTCGCCCCGCCGCACGAATGCCGGAACAGCTACATGGAGACCAAGAAACAAAAGATGGGCCACATCCTCCCGGACAGCGAAGATCCTGAATAAGACAGTTCATCCGGCAACAACCGATCGAACACCGGAGGTGATTCGAATTGAGCACCGAACACGAACCCGTCAAATTACCGCCCGTTCGCTGACACTGTTCTCCGGCCGGGTGTTGCATTCCCTCTACGGCGGTTCATGAGTTATTAACCGGCTGGTGCTATCCCGCCGCCCTCATGATGTTTGCAATAAAATCCGACTTACCAGCGGTGTACGCTGTCCTGTCGTGTGGGTGAACCTTGGCCAGTTCTCGTTTGAGCTGCCGGTATTGCTCAGCGATCTCGGGATGATCGATCAGGTAGTCACGAAATCCAAGCCGATCCCAGTGCGGGAATGTTGATTCGACCATATGGATGTGATGAGTACGATCACCGTGCTCATTGTGCTTAATGAACCACGCATAGTGCGGCTCGCCATCGATCGAGCCAAATGTCGTACGCCAAAAGTACTCATAACCCAACTCCGTTAAGACAGGTACGGCTGTTTCAGTGACAGTTGACACATCATCGATCTCCATGAGCATGTCAACGATCGGCTTGGAAGCCAGGTTCGGTAGGGCGGTGCTGCCGAAATGTTCGATTCGCTTCGTAAACTTCGGTGGAAGCACTGACCTGAGGAACTCTCGCTCGCGACGAAAACTGTGTGGCCACGTCGGAGCGTTCTCATGAATCGCCACGCACTCTGAGTTGGCTGCGATCAGTTTAGGGTCCATCTGACTCATACGTGCAAGCTGAGCGTGATGGCTGCATCCACTGACTGGAACTCTTCCTTTGCAGGCCGGCCCGTCCGCTAAGTGAAGTGATTCCCGGCATCTTTACTGGATGCAGTATTGCCGGGGCCCGCGTTGTTCGTCCAGCCTACAGAAAATGCTCAGCCAAATAACGTCCCACCAGGCAAACGCGAATCGAAACCCAGCCCATCCTGGTACGCCCGGTGGCTCTGTCGTCAGATTGCAGTGATGCTGTTGACAAGCATGTGGACTCGGACGTCAATCGAACAGGAGTTAACAGAGGAAACAGGGTCCTGGCTCCATCGTGATTCTCCGTTTCCTCTATGGGCTCGTTCGGTGTGGTGCTTCGGGTTGTGTTCGGCAACAGCAGGGCTCAAACATCATTGTGACACCGCTGAAACACAACAAGGACAGGCATTTTGAGGTGCCTTTATTTAACAGGGAGAGTACAGTTATTGCTGATGTGGTAGAGGAAGGTATTGCTAAAGGGGCCTGGAATGTCGATCGCTGTCAATTGCGATGCCTGTCAGAAGTGGTTTGCTGTTGCGGAAAAGCATGCCGGGAAACTGATTCGTTGTCCGGGTTGTAAGCAGCCGATGCGTGTGGGGACCACGTCGGGCATTACAAAGCAGCGTTCCGGGCAGTCGAAGAGTTCCAGGTCAGGTAAGAAGGGCAGCGCGAGCCGCAGTCCGAGTCAGGCGAAAACTTCATCATCCGGCGAAGAACGCAGGCGTCCGCGGCAACGTGCTGAGCCCGTATATGAAGACAGTTACGACTTTGACTCCGGCCACGATGATCAGCCGTTTGAGGACTATGCTCCGAGATCCCAGAAGGCCCGGAAGGCAGCAAGAGCTCGCGTTCAACGTAAAAAGAAAAACATCCAGGTCGCGCTGATCAGTGTGCTCGCCGTTGGTGTTCCTGCCGCGACGGTCCTCGTCGGTATGAAGCTGTATAACATGGCCGGGGCATCCCGCGACGGTGGTGCGAATGTCACCGCAACTGCCCCCGAGCAGTCCACGACAGCTCAGTCGGCACCTGCCTCCACTGTTGAGACTGATACCGACGACAGGCACAGGAGCCGTAAAAACATTAAGACACCAAAGCCGAAGGCCGTGTTGGCGTACTGGCACTGGATTCCGTCGTCGAAGGTGACCGCGTTGCCTGGTTGGATGATTCCGGAAACGGATTTGCACGACATGCCAGCGGCTGGGTTTACCACGGCGATGCGGGCAACGTGCCGTTTCACAGTGGTTCAGGCACCGTGCAGTTTGAGCTCGTTGAGACTATGCGCAGCACGTCTCATATCGAACTATTTGATCCCACCAGTCGGACTCGAGTGCGTCTTGATTCCAAAGAGGCAGTGGCGTACCCGGCCAAAGCCAGCTCGGGGGAGCATCGTCTACGGGACGGGAACTGGAAGAATTCCAATCGGGAGGCGGGGTGGCTGGCGAACATCAGTCCATCCGACATGGCCAGAATCGTTCCTGTAAGAGTCAGCGATGATGACAAACTGCAGGATCTGATCGCAGCGGTGGAACCCAACGTTGTGCGAGTTGATGTCACAACAGAATTCGGTGCCGGAAATGGTAGTGGGTTCCTGGCTGATCCCAGCGGACGTATTGTGACGAATTACCACGTCATTGAAGGCTGTCAGACAGCGAGTGTGGTGTTTAAGGCAGAGGGAAAGGAAGACTCCATCCGTCTGAACGTGGACGGATTTCTGCACCTGGATCCGAGACGCGATATTGCCATTCTGCAGGTGAGCCTGCCTGAGGACTTTAACCGGCCCGGCCTGCGCATCGCTGAAACGTTGCCTGCCAAGGGATCTGATGTTGTGGCCTTTGGTGCACCACTGGGTCTCGACTTCACCGCGACGGAAGGCATCATCAGCGGTGTGCGATCTGCCGATGAGCTGGAGAAAACAATCGGGTTGGAGAACCATGAAGGCAGTTGGTTGCAGACCACCGCAGCGATCTCTCCGGGCAACAGCGGCGGCCCTCTGGTGGACCGTCGCGGGCAGGTGGTGGGCATTAACACGATGACCCTGACCATCGGTCAACAGCTGAACTTTTCGCTGGCGGCGAGTGATATTCGCCAGACGGTCACTTCCGGCACAATGTATGCCCGCACCCTGACACCAAAGTCGGCCCCCATCCGTATTGCTCAGGAAGATGAAGGCAAGCTGGAGAAACTTCCCGGCGGCTACAACGTGTATGCCATCGAGAAGACGGCGAAGGCTCGAGTCCATCTGCGTGAGCTGGAAGAGGTGCGGTTAGTCACCATCGCCGGCCAGGTGCGGAACGGCATCGACCCAATCATGGAAGGCCTGCTGCGTAACTTCGTGCGGGACGCCGTTCAGCCTAACGGCGTGCGCATTGTCATTGACGAAGGTCCTATCCTGCTGCTGATTGCAATCGTCAGGGGGCGGGACCTCGAACTGGCTGCTCACCTGTTCGTGACGGATAAGAAGCGACCTGAGCGCACACTGCGGATCTGGCGAAACGCCGGCGACATGGGACGACTGACCACTGAAATGAAACGCCGAAAGCGGTTTCTCGGGCAGCCGAAAGAGAATCTGAAAGTGTTCTTCGCCGATCTTCATGAAGCTCTGGTTGAAGCCAAAGCCGAAGTTCGATTTGACGGCGCCGAAAGTGACAGCGACTCTGCCAACAGTGATGCCGACGACAGCAAAGTTTCTGAGTAGTCCCTGTTGTGATCGGTCTGCATGTTGTGTGACAGAACACAACAACCCTGCCCGGGATCACTTGAGCAGGGTTGCGGTTCTACTTCAGTCGTTCGCAAAAGTTCAGGCAGCTGCTGAATCTCCGTCAGGCAGCATTGACTCTTCGCCGCGCGCCATTTCTTCGGTAATTACGAACCGAGACCCTCGCTCGACTTCCGGCAGTTCGAACATGATGTCAAACATCACACGTTCCACAATGCTGCGGAGGCCGCGGGCACCGGTGTCTCGCTCGCGTGCGACACGAGCGATCTCTGCCAAAGCTCCGTCGGTGAATTCCAGGCTGCACTCTTCCATTTCAAACAGCTTTTCATACTGCTTAACAAGTGCATTTCGTGGCTCGGTCAGGATGCGAACAAGGGCATCTTCTGACAACGGTGCCAGACTGCCAAGGACCGGCAACCGTCCAAGCAACTCCGGAATCAATCCGAATTCCATGACGTCGTCGACAGTGGCCTGAGCCAGCAGATTCTCGCGTTCCTCATCGTCTGCCCCAGATCCGGCTGCATTGCCGAAACCAATCACTTTGTGACCAAGTCGCTGGGCGATGATGTCTTCCAGACCGACAAAGGTTCCGCCACATACAAACAGAATGTTCGTGGTATCCAGCTGTATGTACTGCTGCTCCGGATGTTTACGGCCTCCCTGAGGCGGCACATTGGCAACGGTTCCTTCCAGCATCTTCAGCAGAGCCTGCTGAACACCTTCACCGGACACATCTCGAGTGATCGACACGTTCTGGCTGGTCTTGCCAATCTTGTCGATCTCGTCGATGAACACGATGCCTCGTTGAGCCGCTTCCACATCAAAGTCAGCCGCATGCAGCAGCTTCAGAAGCAGGTTTTCGACGTCTTCGCCAACATAGCCAGCTTCTGTAAGCGTTGTTGCGTCACCGATGGCAAACGGAACCTGCAGCACTCGAGCCAGGGTCTTGGCAAGCAATGTCTTCCCGCAACCGGTGGGACCGATCAGCAGGATGTTAGACTTCTCAATCTCAATCCCGTCATCTTCATTTTCCTGAAGATGCATCAAGCGCTTGTAGTGGCTGTGAACTGCAACAGACAGCATCTTCTTAGCGCGATCCTGGCCGATCACGTACTGATCGAGTTCGCCAACCAGTTCACGCGGGGATGGAACACGAGTGAACAACTGCTTGTGTGATCCGCGACGACGCTTTTCCTGATCGAGAATGGACGTGCAAAGGTCAATGCATTCGCCACAGATATAGACGTCGTCGGGCCCTTCGACGAGCGGCCCCACTTCGCGGTAGTTCTTGCGACAAAACGAACAGTTAGCGTTTCGTTTGCCCTGAGCGGTCTTTTTGCCGCTTCCAAAATCCTTACCAGATGGCATCACTTGTCCTTTGGGTCGTCAACAGATCCTGTGACTGCGACTCCTGACTTGGGAGCAAAGTCCGACGCAGTTGTGAATCTCCTGAACGGATGACAGGTCTCCGAAAGTGTCAGCGTCCCTGCCAACGTGTATCCTATTTATTAATGTCTTCGTTTGTGACGCCGTCTTTGCCGCCATTGATACTGGCGAAAGGCCAAAGCCTGCTGACAACGCAAATCAGTTCGTGTCGGGTTGTAGAGTGACGAGTTCATGACTCATTCTCGTCACTGCCTTCTGACTTATCTTCGGTATCGTTCGCTGAAGGGTCAGAAGAAAGACCAGAATGTGTGACTGAATCGACAATAGTATCCTGCGTCTCTGTGGCGATTGCACCAGTTACGACAGCTGTCGGTCTGGCCGAATCTGCATGATCTCCACTGTCCGAAGAACCGGTGGCGGAAGATGTTGGGTCTTCCTGAAGCCGGTCAACCAACTGACCTTTGATGGATCGGAATTCTTCCTGGGACAGGTCACCTTTGCGGTGTAAATCATTGATCGCGGTCAACATCTGCCGATCGGTTTCGGCAGGATCCGAATCTTCGGTCACCTGTGTTACCAGACGGGCAACCACCCATATGAAAACGATCAGTACAAAGAGCACAGCCGTAAATGTCACCCAGGAATCTGTTCCAACCGGAATCGGCACCAGTCCCCAGTCAGCTAATACCATAACTCTATTCCACGACTTCACTTACACATCGCGGGTGCTCGAAGGCGTACGGCCTCGATCACGTAGTTCCATTCTAGCAACCCCGATGCCAAACAGCCACAAACTTCAGTGCCACGCCGATTTAGGTCATGCACCGGCGAATGCCGCCATTGAAAGATCGTCGGGGCAGCAATTGTCAGGAAACCGATTTCCATCCCACCGAATGCTGTTCCCGATATTGTAACTCCGGTTGTCATCCTTACACCACTGGCCCGCTAGTGGGGCCGATCGCAGACCACTCTGACAGCTTCCGAAAACTCAACAGTTGCCTCACGATGGACTTCCATCGCAGATAAAGACACCTCATCGGCATAGATCTGAGCAAGCCGCCGACCCAGCTGAATGCCTTCATCAGACTTGATATCCGGGACGACGAGATCCCTGGCATTGCCTCGTACCATGCGAAGACAGTCAATCAACTGCCTGAAGTAGCGGTAGGCGTCTGACGCTCGCTCCCAAAGCAGTTCCGATACCAGCTTGGCTTCAAACGCTGCCGTTAGTCCCATCAGCGTATTCTCTGTCTGAAGTGACTCAAACTGATGCCCGTAGCTGAGCTGCAGCGCTTGAACAGAGTACTCCAGATCGACGAGGCATCCTTCACTGAGCTTGGCATGAATCGTTCCTGGGCGCACATGCTGACGTACCTGTTCTTCACGCATGCCTTTCATTGCCGCAAAACTAAAGGATCGTCCATCGTAGATCGCGCGACTGCGTGCATCCATCACGATCCTGCCGAAGTCGACATTCGCGCCAAAGCTCCGGAGTTTAATGAGTGCCTGTCGTTCGTAGGGCCACGCATTCCCTGCTGCGGAGTAGTAAGCCTCAAACTGCTGCAGTGACACAGCAGCCGATCCTGCCTGTCCCCAGGGACGCATCCGGAGATCCATCTCAAAGATCCCATCATGCCTTGATGACACCATCTCTGTCGTTCGGTTGATAAGACGTTCAAACCAGCGGCCCTCCATATCGCGTTCGTCTGAATCATAAACCAGCAGTAACTCGATATCTGACGCATACCCCATTTCGACACCACCGAACTTGCCAAGTCCGGCCAGAGTCCACGGACAATCCGGCACCTGGCCGTCCTCCATAGCCAGTTCCTCCCATGCAATTGATGCCGCAGCCTCCAGAGTTGCCTCGGCGACTGACGTGATTTCGCTGCTGAAATCTCCGAATGCTCTGCAGTGACCCAGCACATGCCGAAGTTCGATGCGAAACAGATGTCGATCTTTGAACTGGTTGAGAACTTCCACGGCTGGCTGCCGAGTGCGACCACCCGCGACATCTTCCAGTGCGGTGTTAATCTCTTCATGAAGTGCTGGGGCTGAAGCCGGGAATTCCAGCATCGTTGAGTTCGCCAGCAGCGGAATCAGGTGCTCCTGGTGTTGCAGAGCATCCTCCCAAAGGTGTCGACTGAGCCCCAACACACGAGCCACACGCCTCAGCACATTCGGGTTGCTCAATATGATAGCGCTTTCCGATCTGCGATTCCCCACGAACAAAGCCAGCAGCAACCTCCGAAACCGCAGCAATACAGTACCTGGATCAGCGCTCGTCTGCAGCCAGAGCATGAACTGCTGAATCAACGTCACCGTCATTATCATCTCATGAGCACGCTCTCTGCTGAGAGGAACATGCCCATCGATCTCGGTGACGAACAATTCATCTTCTACTTCAGTACCAGACGTATCGATACTGGCCTGACGGACACGATACCGGCACAGACTGAGCGCGTTCGAAAGCTCAAACAGGAAACCTGGATTGTCGACGGAACGAATTCGGACGAGTGTCGCCATGTTATCCGGAGCAGGCTCATCCGAGATTCGCAGTTCCGCAGCGTCCGGACTTTCGAATCGTTCGGGACGTATTGCTTCCATCTGCAGGCAGAACAGAGCCACCAGTTCCTGACGGACTGCTTCTACCCCCTGGCCTCGCATCCGAGTCAGCAACTGTTCCACTCGGGTGCAAATAAAGCGCGACAGATCCTCCGGAAGTGTCCCCTTCAGCTGAGACGTCACTGTCAGGCGGGCGGCAAACAAACCTGCCGGTACTTCAACGCCTGCGACCGAACGAGGTCCGGCCGCCGTCCATCCGCGTCGAATGTCAATTCCAGCGCAAAACAACACACCGCTGATGACTGGCAGCAGTTCTGATTCGTCCGGGAGGCAAATCAGCAGAACAGCACTATACGCGTCAATTGCTATTAGATCCGACTGAACAGACTTTGCCAACTCAGCCCTCGCGATGACGTCCCTCAGCCGAACGGTAACGGTATCGTCCAGCTGATCCGGCTGCCGATGATCGGACAGCAACTCTGTTCTTACCCGCATTCCGCTGGAAGGCAGAGTGTCTTTCGGCCGCTCATCTGACCGAAAGTGGTGATCAAAGATCCTGCGGATCGCGAGACGATGTTCCGTAAACCGATCCATGAACGTGGACTCATCCGGATAGTCCATGCGAAGCGCCAGCCAGTCACGCAGGTTTTCCTGATGAGGGATCTCATGCGTTTGCTGGTTGTGCTGCAGCTGCAACGCATGTTCGATTGCACGCAGGAATACGTAGCCGTCCCTCAGTTGCTGAAAGTCGCTGGCTGCCAGCAAACCAAAATCTGTCAGACGGACGAGTGCATCCAGTGTGTTTGCGCTTGCAACACGGGACTCATACCTGCCATGAATCAGCTGCAGCGACTGCACAAGGAATTCCACGTCGCGAATCGATCCACTTCCCAGCTTGACTTCTGTCTCGTTCTTCCCCTTCTTCTGCAATACCGATTCAATCCTGTCCTTCATCTGCCGGATTCCCGCACGAATACTCTTGGCAGATTCCGTAAACAAGACCTCTGGAATCATTTCCAGCATCCGGATTGCCACCGCACGGCTGCCTGTGACATAACGCGCTTTCAGCAACGCCTGCTTTTCCCAAAGTTCGGCATGAGTCGTCAGGTACTCACGCCAGGAATCCGGAGTTGTGACGAGTGGGCCAGCGCCGCCCCACGGACGCAGTCTCAGATCAACGCGGTACAGAAACCCTGTTCCAAGATGTTCGTTCAGACCGTCAACCATTCGCCGAGCGACCGCCTGCGTCGTGCGGTCCGCGGACTGCCCAACGAGTACCAGGTCGATATCTGAACTGTAGTTGAGCTCCTCGCCGCCATGCTTCCCCAAAGCCAGCACGGCAAATGGTGCATCGTCAACACCGGCGTCTCTTATGGCCAGTTCGAGGCAGACGCGTACGAGAGCGTCCGCCAACAACGACAACTGCAAAGTCACGTACTGCAGACTGAGCAGTCCAAAAATGTCACACATGCCGATGCGAAGCTGTTCCCGGCGTTGGAACTGCCTCAGAGCCCGCAGTGGATTGTCGCCCGGTCTGCCAGTGAGAAACTTCTGAGCTTCCAGAACAAACTGCTCACGAGGTTTGAGTTCCGCAATACGACGATGACGAGTCAGATGTCCCAGTGACTCTGGATCACGCAGCAAGACCTGCGTCAGAAAAGGGCTGCCGCTTGAGAATCTGCCCAGGATATCCAGTGACCGAGGTGATTCCGTGAACAACGCGAACGCATCCTGAGGCTTCGGTGTCGCACGGACGAAGTCCGTCGTCGCTTGCAGAAACAGCAGCGGGCTGATGACTTCCTGCAGCAGGCGTTGCAGAATCACATACCATTCCGGCGTTGACTCTGTCCCGCCCCCGCATTGTACCCACATCTGTCGCAACTCGACCAGACACTGTGCTCCACGTACAGCATCGTCTACATCACAGACCACCAGAGCGTCGGCCACATGGTCCATGTGTTCAGGGAGCAACTTGTCAAATCGAGGAAACATTCCGGAACTGTCTTCGTAATGTTGTGATCATCAGGCTCGATGACCATAAGTGGAACCTGGCAACCGAATCCATATCGAACACTGGAAACCACAGACATGGCGGAACCATCGTCGGACATCCTGGAAACATTCGAGAATCCTTACCCGAATCGCAACTATCGGATCGAAACAATCGCTCCGGAGTTCACATCCATGTGCCCCAAGACCGGCCAGCCCGATTTTGGAACCCTGACAATCACATACGTTGCGGACAAGCTCTGCTTTGAACTCAAATCACTGAAACTGTACCTGCAGCAGTATCGAAACCACGGTGCATTCTACGAAAATGTGACCAACCTGATTCTGGATCACCTGGTGGAGGTCACTCAGCCTCGATGGATGAAGATTGAAGCCGACTTTACGCCACGTGGAGGGATCCGAACAGCGGTCACGGCCGAACATGGTGCTCAGCCGGAATAGTTCGAACGACACAACCAGTTTCAGGAAACAGTCATGGCGAAGGCATGGGGTGGACGTTTTCAGCAGGATACCGATCCTCGAGTGGAAGCCTTTACGGAATCGATCAGTTTCGACAGCCGACTCTACGAAGTGGATGTTCGAGGATCCCAGGCTCACGCCTGCATGCTGGCTCATGTCGGTCTCATCACCGACGATGAATGTAACCAAATCGTCGATGGCCTGAACGCGATCAAGGGCGAGATCGAAGCCGGGCAGTTTGAGTTCAAGGCGGAACTCGAAGATATCCACATGCACATCGAAAGTGCGCTCATCGAACGCATCGGCGACGTCGGCCGAAAACTGCACACCGGTCGCAGTCGAAATGATCAGGTTTCCACCGACCTGCGATTATACGTTCGTGACTGCATTGACGAACTGGACGAGCTGCTGCTGCAATGCCAGAAGGCGTTTCTGCATCGCTGCGAACAGGACGACGGTGTGATTCTGCCAGGCTACACTCATCTGCAACGCGCTCAACCTGTCCTGGCGGCTCACTACTGGCTGGCCTACTGCGAAAAATTTCAGCGCGACCGGGCTCGACTGCACGACTGCCGCGCGCGAGTCAACATTTCTCCACTGGGAGCTGCCGCTCTTGCGGGGTCGTCACTGCCAATTGATCGTGAACACACGACAAAGGCACTCGGCTTTGACGGCATCGCGGCGAACAGCCTGGATGTCAGCAGCGATCGAGACTATCTGACCGAATTCGTCTTCGCTCTGTCACTGGTGTCAGCGCATCTGAGTACATGGTGTGAGGAATGGATTATCTGGTTCTCCACGGAGTTCTCGTTCATCAAACTGCCGGATGCCTACACCACCGGTTCATCCATCATGCCGCAAAAACGCAACCCGGATGTGCTGGAGCTGATTCGAGGCAAAACAGCTCGCGTGATGGCAGCCGTCCCGCAGTTGTTGATTCTGATTAAGAGCCTGCCGATGGCTTACAACCGCGACCTGCAGGAAGACAAGCTGGCGATGTTCGACGCCTTCGATACCGTCAAAGCCTGCCTGGAACTCACGCCGTCCATCGTAAGTGGAGCAGAACTGCAAACCGACAATATTCAGTCTCGACTGGAAGACGGTTTCCTGGATGCGACGGCTCTGATGGAATATCTCATCCGCGAGGGAGTCCCCATGCGAACCGGCCATGAAACGGTCGGCAAACTGGTGGCCGAATGCGAATCGCGTTCATGCCGCCTCGCCGATCTTTCCCTTGCAGAACTCAGGGCTGCTTGCGATCTCATTGACGAAAACGTCTATCAGGTCCTCGGTACCGAAAACGCGATGAAAGCACTCATCAGTTTCGGCTCTGGTGGAGAACAGCCAGTGGCCGACCGAGTCGCCTGGTGGAAACAGCGACTCGACGAAAACTAGTCGCAGACAGTATTGCTGCCGCTGGATAACCAGTTCTCATCACTGCACCATAGTCTGTTGCAGCAATGGCAACCGTACGCCACATTCTCATGTAAGTTCAAATCGACCGTTTTCTGACGCATTGATTTGCGGCACGAGTGTTGGACACTTGGTTGCCGCAGGATTCGTTCGGTCCCACTCAGCCACAAGTCTTGTGGCAGAAGCCGAACGTTGTCTGATTTTCCTCGCGGTGGGGGACGGTGCATTCGGTGACGGACACCGAAGGGACTCCCTGGAACTTGGTCAGAGAAGGTTTTTCTTTCCGGTGGCGGTTTCTTAGCCAACGGAAAGGTAGAATGCTGTGATACTGTATTGGACGCTTTTTACTCTACGGATGTCGACGCGTGCCGGGTTGTCATTGGCGGTAGTTCTGTGGGTGATGGGACGGTCGGGGCCAAGCCATATCCTGTATGGGGACGCCCCGGTCTGCCTGGTGTGTTCAGCGTGGCCCCGATGTGTGGTAGCGCCGCATATGCGATCGCAATCACGTTGCCGTCAATCGTACTCATTCTCCTCATCTTCGTCCCGCTGTTCCTCTGGTGGTGCCGGCCGAGGGGAAGGCAGGAAGGGGAATCTGCGGCATGAAACGAAAACTCCGTCAATGCAAGAACTGTTGGCGACCCGATAACGGCGTGCCTTCAATCAATTGCCCTTGGTGTGGGGCACGCGACTGGGAGCAGATCTACTATCCACGCTGGCAGCTCGCCCTCGTTTTGTCTGCAATTCTTGGTTTTGTTGCAGCATTCGCGATTGGTTCGTACTTCTCACTTCAGTCGGGGGACGACTTGTTCGCGATTGGTGCCATAGCGTCCGCGGTTTCATTTCCAGCGACATATTGGCTTGCCCCCAAAATTGGACGTGAAGCATGCGGTCCGTGAAGCGGTCAACCTGCCTCGCCCGGTTGACCGCTCCTGTCGCTCGACCGAGCGTTCCATGACCGCAGCCGAAGTTTCCACGTTGTTGCAAGTCTGGGCCACATTCCGTGGCGTGTTTTGGAGCGGCGGGGCCGGCGCGAAGCTACGCGGAGAAGCCGGATTCTGATCCCCTGCATCTGCGCCCGAACTGGCACAACCGTCGATATTCGACATGATGCAGATAGTCAAGTTCACTAGCCAGTATGTAGCATCACATTACAACGATGTCTCACCGCCAGCTCACCTAAATCTTACGCACGCAAGAAGCGACCCACGACCTGTCGGTTGGTCAACTGATTTCGAGGAATGCCGGGGAGTGATGAACCCGTATCGGTCTGACACACCGCAGGTACGAGTAGGCCCGGTGTCGGGCACCGACGATGGTGTATGCCAAGCTGTCATACGGTCCGGCCGCCGAATACTGACGGAATGTGCCGACAACCCGTCAGACCGCGGACGTTTCTTGCACAGCCAGAAACCGCCCGTTTCTCGGCGCTTGCCTCGCCAGGGAACACAGCTATCGCCGCTGAGGAACCCCGCAAGCATTTTACATTCCATCAGTAGATATCCGGCTCCGCCGTTGATGATCCATCGGACTGCAGGAACCGGAAGTCACAGCCGTCGCAGGCCTGGGTGATTTCGTTTTCCAGCAGATGACCGTAACCGCGAGAATACCGACGAGGCGGGGGAGTCCATTGCGTTCGCCGACGTTCCAACTCGTCGTCGCCAACATTCAGCGTCAATTGCCGACCCGCCACGTCCAGTGTGATCTCATCCCCGTCGCGCACCAGAGCCAGGGGACCACCTGCCGCCGACTCGGGAGCCACATGCAGAACGCAGGTTCCGTAACTCGTGCCGCTCATTCGTGCGTCACTCACTCGCACCATGTCCCGGACTCCCTGTTCCAGCAGCGCCTTTGGAATTGGCAACATGCCCCACTCGGGTATCCCCGGTGCACCGATCGGCCCGGCACTCTGCAGCACAATCACGTGGTCGGCCGTGATCTTCAGTGAAGGATCGTCAAGTCGAGCCTTCATATCGGCGTAGTCAGCAAACACAACGGCAGGACCGGTGTGTTGTTGCAGTTCCGGCGTCGAGGCAGCTGGTTTGATGATGGCACCGTCCGGGCAGAGGTTTCCTCGCAGGACAGCCAGACTGTTGTTCGCGAACAGCGGATTGTCGATGCTGCGAATGACATCGTCATCGTAGACCTCAGCATCCTTCAACGATTCGCCAAGTGTCACTCCTGCAACCGTAGGTGTATCCGGTTGGAGAAGGTTTGTAATTCTCGACATCAAACCGCGCAGCCCACCCGCATCGAAGAAATCTTCCATCACATGAGCGCCCGCAGGACGCACGTTTGCCAGGACCGGCGTTGTCTGTGAAATCTCATCAAACCGTTCCAGCGTCAGCGGTACGTCTGCACGTCCAGCTAATGCCAGCAGATGAACAATCCCATTCGTCGAACCCCCGATACTCATTAACGTCACGATTGCATTTTCAAATGCATCTGCCGTCATGATCTGTTTTGGTCGGACGTCGTACCACGCCAGTTCAACGGCCTGCCGTCCGGTTGACGCCGCCATACGTGAATGCGACGCATGAGTGGCAGGAACCGACGCTGCACCAGGAAGACTCATCCCCATCGCTTCTGCAACCGACGTCATCGTGGAAGCAGTCCCCATCGTCATGCAGTGACCGGCGGAAGGTGCGATGTGGTCTTCGAGTTCACACCACGCGTCGCAGGACAGTCGACCGGCCCCACGCTCTGCCCAGTACTTCCAGACATCACTGCCGCTCCCGAGAGACTCCCCCCGCCATCGAGTGCGATTCATCGGTCCACCGGGCATTACAATGCTCGGCACGTCCGCACTCAACGCCCCCATCAACAAAGCGGGGATTGTCTTGTCACACCCTCCCATCAGGACTGCCGAATCGATCGGATGGGCTCGGAGGACTTCTTCCGCCTCCATCGCCAGCAGATTCCGATAAAACATCGACGTTGGCTTCATGAACGTTTCAGAAAGCCCGAGTACCGGGACTTCCACCGGAAACCCACCTGCCTGCCAGACACCTCGTTTGATGTCTTCGACACGTTGGCGAAAGTGAGCGTGACAGCTGATGAGATCGTTGCCGGTGTTCAGAATGGCAACGACCGGTTTGCCTTCGAATTCTTCCGTGGCGTAGCCGGATTGTTTCTGCCGCGACCGATGTCCAAACGACCGAAGGTCGTCCGGACCGAAGAAACGGTAACTGCGAAGTTGATCCGGCTGGCGACGTTGGTTGGAAAACATGCTACCCCGCAAGTGTGCACATAGTTGGCGTACTGAAACAGCATCTTTTGTATGTCCGGAACCCGTGCGGCTCAAGCGGGTGCCAACTAAGGGGATTCCGCTGCAACACTGTCGACTGAGAATCCAGCTGGCAACGTGAAGACCGTCGTCTCGCGAAGCCAATGACCTGAAACGGTTATCCGAATTGAAACGGTCCGATCTGTCACGAAGAAGGAACGTCTGCTTCTTAATCGGCGCTCCTGATCGTAGAATAGGGACAATGTTCATTGGTCGCTCAACATCGTGAATTCCATGGATTTTCTGCTTCAGGCCAATCTCTCATGTTTCCTGCTGAGCTACCTCCTGGCGCTGGTCGCTGAGATAATTCAGTTCGTGCGTTCGCGCACCAGGATTCTACAGGCGATTGTGTTTGTTGCTGTCCTTGCCGGTCTTGTTGCACACACGGCGTATCTCACCGCTCGCTTCCAGGCAACCGGACTGCCTCCATTGGTGGGCAGCAGTCACGACTGGCTACTGGTCCTCGCCTGGCTCGGAGCTGTCGGCTCGTTGTTGCTTGGATTTTCAACAAAATCGTCCCAGGGCATGTTCCTGCTTCCGGCCGTCGTCCTCTTTGTACTGCTCGCGATCTCGGTCGACTCCACCCCGTCCGATGTTGAACGCTCCGGAGCCAGTCGCTGGTGGGCCATCCTGCATGCTTCATCACTCGTCATTGGCATTGCACTCGTCGCTGCTGCAAGCGTCTCCGCACTCATGTACCTGTTGCAGCATCGGCAGCTTCATGGCACGCTGCCATGGGTTCGGCGGCTGCGTCTACCGAACCTCGAACGGCTGACGGGTATCAACTACTGGCTGGTGCTGTCCTGTTTTCCGCTTCTGACAATCGGCTTATTTTCCGGTTTCGTGCTGTCAGACAAAGCAGCAGGCCACGTGGCCACCGTCTGGAGTGACCCCATCGTCTGGGCCACAATCATCGTGTGGTTGATGATGACAGCCAACCTGACGATGCTGATTCAAAAAAAGGATCAAACCGGAAGGATGGTCGCACGCAGAACTCTGCTTGCCGGAGCATTTCTGCTGGTCATGATTTTCGGGCTGACATTCGTGACCGGTGGATTTCACAGTGATGCACCAACTCAGGACCGGCCCGGCAGTCCCCAACCCGAGCCATTCTGAATCGCCTTCAAATGAACGTTGTTGTTCTAAGCTGCAATCACCACAACGCGGGACTGGATATCCGCGAAAAGCTGGCGTTTTCAAACGAAGACCAGCTTCAGGCAGCCTATGCGCACTGGCAGCAACGACACCCCAGTTCAGAACTGGTCGTGTTGTCGACCTGTAACAGAGTCGAAATCTATGCGGCTGAGGGCGACACCACGCAGTCACTGGCAGCAGATCAACTGACACAATTCGTATCCGAATTCCATAACATCCCGCCGGATGATCTGACCGACGCAATTCTGTTCCACCATGGCCGCGATGCGATTGCTCATCTGTTCGAAGTCGTCTGCAGCCTGGACAGCATGGTCCTTGGCGAACCACAAATCGTCACACAGGTCAAAGAGGCCTATCGAATTGCGGGGGAGCAGAATTCATGCGGGCCTCTGACCAACCATCTGTTTCAGCATGCGCTCAAGGTCTCTTCACGCGTTCGCACAGAGACGAAACTCTCAGAAGGGCGCGTGTCAATCGCCAGCGTGGCGATTGGAGAATTCGCGCGTTCCATCTTCGACCGATTTGACAATAAGCTGACAGTGGTCATCGGCGCGGGCGAAATGGCGGAAGAAACCCTCCGGTATGTTCAGGATGCCGGAGGCGAACGTTTTGTGATTGTCAATCGGAGTCCCGAACGTGCGTCCGCTCTGGCAAGCCGATTCGGCGGCCAGACTGACTCACTCGAAAATCTCGATCACTGGATGGCGCAGGCTGATCTCATCGTCAGCACAACCGGAGCTGCCGGACACATCGTCACTCACGATCGATTTGCGAAAGTTCGCAGCAGCGGCAAACGGCAGCCTGTATTGATTCTGGATCTGGGAGCTCCACGAGACTTCGCCCCAGGTGTGGAAACCATCGACGACGACATCTTCCTGTATGACATCGACGCGCTGGAAGCGACCTGCGAAACAAACCGACAGGCACGTCAGTCAGAAGTGGTCCAGGCGAGGCAGATCATTTCAGAACAAACCGACCGGTTCCTGCATGACGTCTATCACCGTGCAACCGGTCCGGTCATTCAACGTCTGCGAGCCAACTCAGAACAGATCAGCCGAAAAGAACTGGATATCCTTTACCGTCGCCTGCCGCATCTCAGCGAAGAAGACCGAGCCGCCATGGACAAAGCCGTCCACCGGATCGTCAATAAACTACTGCATCCCCCGCTGGAAACTCTGCGCGATGAAGCTCGGTCCGGTGCCCCTCATGGAATGCTCGATGCGCTGCGCCAACTGTTCCACCTTGGAACCACTGACGAGTAAGAGCGAGCGGCTCTCCATTCGCCATCTCCGGGAGATCAGAACTTCTTCTGACTGTCGAGCAGGAGCGTGACCGGGCCGTCATTGGTGAGGCTGACCTGCATGTCGGCCTGAAACTGGCCAGTCTCAACCGTCAGTCCGAGGCCTCGAAGTTCGGCGACGAAACTCTGGTAGAGACTGTTCGCTCGATCAGGAGGAGCTGCCGCCACGAAACTTGGCCGACGTCCTTTGCGGCAATCGCCCAGCAGCGTGAATTGACTGATGACCAGGACCTTTCCGCCAACATCGTTCAGAGCCAGGTTCATACGTTCGTCGGCATCTTCAAAGACGCGCAGACCTTCGATCTTGCTGGCTAACCAGATAACATCTTCCTGAGTGTCTTCGGCAGCCACTCCAAGGAGCACGACGAATCCGACGCCGATCTTTCCGATGGTTTCACCATCAACAACAACAGCACCCTGGGAGACTCTTTGGACTACAGCCCGCATTTCATCGTCGTCCGTAATGACAGCGACACTACGAATCAAACCCCAGGACGTCTGCCATTGAGTACATCCCAGCCCCATGACTGATGATGAACTTAGCCGCGTGCAATGCGCCGTAGGCGTAGCTGTCTCGAGTATGGCCTCGCACGGTGAGATCGATGGTTTCTCCCATCATGCCAAACACAATGGTGTGCTCGCCGACGTTGTCACCGGTCCTCAGGGCGTGGTACCCGATTTCATTTGCGGGACGCTGGCCTGGCCGACCGTGCCGACCATGGACATGTTCCGTCTGCCCCATCTTATCGGCAACGATCCTGCCAAAATGCAGCGCCGTGCCGCTGGGAGCATCTTCCTTGAACCGATGATGCCTCTCAACAATTTCGACATCAACGCCCGCACTATTGCCACTCAGAGCATCAGCGGCGTCGCCAACGAGCTTCATCACCAGGTTGACGGCGAGTGACATACTGGGCGCCTGTACAATTGGAATCGACTGAGCTGCCGACTCAACCAGTTCCTGCTGCTCACGACTCAGCCCTGTAGTCGCCAGTACAAGAGGAATGCGTCTGTCTTCGCAAACGCTTACAATCGCGTCAACACCAGCGGGCGTTGAGAAATCAATCACAACGTCAACGGGATGTTCCAGAGTCGAAGTGATGGGAACACCGCAGGCACCATGCCCACAAAACTCACCCGCATCTCGCCCCAGACTCGGATGACTGGGTGTTTCCAATGCGGCCGACAAGTCGAGTTCTGCATCGTCCAGTGTCAAAGCAGTGATACGTTGCCCCATGCGCCCGGCAGCGCCGTTTACAGCAACTTTGGTCAAAGGTTCAGACATGATTTGCCACGCTTCTGTTGGAGAACTGTAAGTGCTTTCCCTGCCAGCCGAAGGGCGGCCCGTTCCGCCTCGCGTTGTCAAGCGAACGCAGCCCGAACACCGGGAAGACCGGACTCCCAACGAGCCAGGGAGTGTTTCAGCTCAGACGACTGCAGACGTGCGCCTAGCGTGCATCGACTGGCTTATAGTCTCGCGCGGTTGGCCCTGTGTAGATTTGTCGCGGACGGTAGATGCGTGAGGATTCGTCTTCTCGCAGTTCCTTCCAGTGAGCCAGCCAGCCTGGAAGACGCCCAATGGCAAACATGACAGTGAACATATTTGTCGGAATTCCCATCGCTCGATAAAGAATACCACTGTAGAAATCGACGTTCGGATACAGATTTCGTTTCACGAAGTAATCGTCTTCAAGGGCGACTCGTTCGAGTTGCAGGGCAATGTCGAGCAGTGGATCTTCGATTCCAAGTTCTTCCAGCACATCGGCCGTCATCTTTCGCAGGATGGTCGCGCGAGGATCGAAGTTCTTGTACACACGGTGACCAAATCCCATCAGGCGAAAACCATCGTCTTTGTTCTTCGCCTTGTCGATCCACTTTTCATAGTCGCCGCCGTCCTCTGCGATCATCTCCAGCATCTCCAGAACTTCCTGGTTGGCTCCACCGTGCAGTGGCCCCCACAGCGCGCAAATCCCGGAGGAAATCGCTGCAAAGATGTTGGCTTGGCTGCTGCCGACCATGCGTACGGTCGCCGTGCTGCAGTTTTGTTCGTGATCCGCATGCAGGATCAACAGCATGTTGAGTGCTTTGACCACGACCGGGTTGATGACGTAGTCCTCAGCCGGAACAGCAAACATCATGTGCAGAAAGTTGGCACCGTAGGAAAGGTCGTTACGCGGATAGACCATCGGCTGACCGATCGACTTCTTGTACGCGTAGGCTGCGAGAGTCCGGACCTTAGCGATCAAACGCACGAAATTTGTGTCGTTACTTTCCGCTTCAGTGCCAGGATAATAGGTCGACAAAGAAGCCACCATCGCCGACAGAATGGCCATGGGGTGAGCATTCGGAGGAAAACCTTCGAAAAACTTCTTCATGTCTTCATGGATCATGCTGTGGTAGGTCAGATCCGCGCGGAATTCCTTCGACTGCTCCGCTGTCGGCAACTCACCATACATCAGCAGGTACGCGACCTCTGCAAAATCTGACTGCTCCGCCAGCTGCTCAATCGGGTATCCACGGTACCTCAGTATCCCATTGACCCCATCGATGTAAGTGATTGCGCTGGAACAGGCACCAGTACTGCTGAAACCCGGATCCAGTGTGATCGCACCCGTATTGGCACGCAGTTCTCCGATTTCGATACCGACTTCGTTTTCACTCCCTCGCACAACAGGGAAGTCGAAGTCCTTACCATCGAGATGCAACCTGGCTGACGTCATAAACTGGTATCCTTGAAACTAAGGGGTGCGGACCAACAAATGCCTGATCGGGCTACGCCGCACCTTCAACAATCCCAGCCGCCCCTCAGCACCACCATCCGCCAGTCGCAGTGCAGGTATCAAGAATTGGTCGATGGAATTGTCGTAAGAAACAGACCCATTTCGCTGTCGTCATGGCGTCACTATCAGGCGCACAAGCGAGGAATCCGTGAGAACCCTTACGGTATCACCATGAGGCGAAAAGTAAACTCGGGCGAGCAGTTGGGGCCTGAATTCCTGCGTCTGAGCAAGCAAAAAGCTCAGGAGACGGCCGAATCATTGATGGTGGTACAGGGTGTCTTGCGGTTCACCCGGCGCAACAGGCCCTTGAGCACCTTGCCCGGACCAATTTCGTAGAATTCGGTACAACCAGCCGCCAGCATTGCTCGAACTGACTCTTCCCAGCGAACCGGATTAATAACCTGACGCACGAGAATTTCACGGATCTCATTGGGATCTGTGTGCGACTCTGCGTCCACATTCGAAATCACGGGCAGATCAGGTGACTTCATGTCGACATCGGCCAGAGCATCCTTCAACTGAGTGTCCGCCGGTTTCATGAGTTCGGTGTGAAACGCGCCGGCAACAGCAAGTGGCATCGCTCGTCCTCCCGCTGCTTCCGCAAGTTCGGCAGCTCGTTCACATGCAGTGTTGGAACCACTCACAACCACATTGCCTGGACACAGGTAGTTGGCAATCCTGATGTGTCCCTGCCCTGATGCTTCATCACATATTGCCTGAACCTGATCGACATCCAGCAGCAGGATACTGACCATACCGGATGGAGTCGCATCGGCCGCCGCCTGCATCGCCTGACCACGTCTTTGCACCAACCGAAGACCATCTTCGAATGACATCGCACCGGCAAATACAAGAGCCGTATACTCGCCCAGACTCAGGCCAGCCGCCATTTCGCAACCAAGCACCTTCTCCGGTTGATCTTCACGCAGCTTTTCGAGGGCAGCGAGGCTGCTCACGAAGATTGCCGGCTGGCTGATGATTGTTGAATCCAGTTCGTGAGCCGGTCCTTCGAAGCAAAGTGTCGCCAGGTCATAGCCCAGAATCTCACCGGCTATGTTGTAGAGCTCGCGGGCTCGGGGATACTCGGCAGCCAGCTGTCTTCCCATGGCAACATGCTGAGCTCCCTGGCCGGGAAACAAAAATGCGATCCTGGACATTGCAATTCCCTGCGATACTCAGCGACTTCCTGAGTCGAGAAAGACCGAATATTCAGACACCGGCAGTCTGAGCAGCTACCTGATCGACAATCTGCGAGTTGATCTGCTGAGCGTCCATTTCAACGGCCGTCCGTAGTGCGTTGCGAATCGAGTCGGCATCACTGGATCCGTGGCAGATAATGCACGTCCCGTCGATTCCGAGTAGCGGCGCTCCCCCCGACTCCTGGTAACGATACCGCTGACCAATCTGCTTCAAAACAGTTCCCGCTCGTTCACGCTCACCTCTTAACTCGGTCAGCAACGTCTCCTGGACGGAACTCATCATGAACGACGCCATGCCTTCACTGACTTTAAGCACGATATTCCCAACAAATCCTTCGCAGACCAGAACATCTGCTTCGCCGTGATAGAGCCCACGTCCTTCGACATTGCCGACGTACCGATCCTGCAGACGCGAAACGGCAAGACGCTGATGCGTCTCACGATAAAGATCATTTCCTTTGCCGTCTTCACTGCCGATGTTCATCAGGCCAACCTGAGGCTCACTGGCCCCAAGAATCTCGCGGGCGTAAATACTTCCCATGATGGAATACTGAACCAGATGTTCAGGACGCGCATCCGGGTTGGCTCCGACATCCAGCAGAACACTGGAACCCTTCATGGTGGGAAGTCGGACAGCGATCCCCGGACGGCGAATTCCCTTCAGAAACAGTCGAGTCCGCAGCCCGGCCGCTACAACGGCTCCGGTGTTGCCCGCACTGACGACAGCATCGGCCTCACCGCCTGCCATCATCTTCCAGCAACGCGCAATTGAACAGTTCGGTTTCTCTCGCAGAGCCACGGTGGGTTTCTCTTCCATTCCCACCACACCGTCAGATTCGACAACGGTCACTCGGCTACTTGATACATCAACTGCTTCCAGTTGCGCATGAATCGCTGTGGGATCTCCCACCAGAATGACCTGCAGATCTTCAATTTGCTCAACAGCCTGAAGTGCACCCAACACATTCGGACCGGGAGCGTAGTCGCCACCCATCGCGTCCAACGCGATTCGCATGGGCTTAGTCCTCGTCTTCATCAACCATTGTCCGTCCCTGATAGTAACCACAGGTTGGACAAACGACGTGGGTTGGAACGGAAGCTCCACACTGTGAACAACGTGTAAGCTGCATCGGCTTCACAGCATTGTGGCTTCGTCGCTTTCGCGAGCGCGACTTCGACTGTCTTCTCTTCGGGACTGCCATGACCAGAGACCTCTTCTTAACCCATTATTTCTGGCACAAACCTGTGCGACGTACTTAAAACATGAAAAACTGAAACGGACCTTTCACGCCAATGCTTCGTCCGTTCGAACGATGACATTAACGCATCCACCCAGGGAACCTATCTGAGTGGACCGTGGCGACTGGGACGGCCGACCAGACCATAATGCCTTGTCCGCCACACCAGATTCAGACCGGCCGGAAGCGAAAGAATATAGGCCCAAAACTTTCGTCAGGCTGCAAACTGCCGCGTTCTGCCGTCCATTTCGATGGCATTCGGCAAAAACCGGTTCCTGGTCCCGCACCCGGGAATGCCGCCGGAAGCGAACCCGACATCGTGTCAGGAACTCGCCCGGTTGTCAAGGATAGCCTTGCCTCCTTGTCCGCCTCGGAGGCGGATTGGAGGCATCCTAAAGAATCGGCTCAGCAGCACTTACAGGTTCAGAGGCGGCATCTAGTCTGTGGAATTGACGGAAACCACAGCTTCAGTTGGGAGCAGGGTTTCTACCGCCTGGGCGGAGGTCGTTAGGAGTGATCCGGCTCCATGAGCACCGTAGACGCTGTTGTCGTTCCGGACGACTCGTCGCACGATTCTCCCGGTGTCAATGTCGAACATCACGTGCCCCTTCGGAAATGCCTCAATCAGCAATGCCTTCACAGATGGTGACTTGACGTGGCTGACGGACGAAGTCCTGAAGGTGATCTCAGCGACTCCATCTTCAACGGACTTCAGCCGACATGAAGTCAGCAATCGAATGCCCCGGTTGACATCCTCTGCGATACGAACCGTGACTGTGTTGTAGTATTTCCATGTTTGACCAACTGCTACCGGTTCGGCAGGCAGTGGCAGCATTAAACGTGTCTCATTCTGTTCCTCTTTCGGACGAACCAGCTCACGCTCTTTGCTCAGCGGAGCCCCTGTGGGCAATACGGTAAAATGAGGAGCAGCTTCAGTCAGCTTTGATGCCATGCGAGCGAAACGCCGGGGAACTTCCTCCGGACTCATATCACTGCGAAAGACAATCGGCTCGCCGTCATTCGTCTGCAAAGACATCTCCACGTGCTCAAACCGCATCATCAGATCGGCGGCTCCGGAATCATCAACATTGGTGACATCAAATCGCCGAATCTGCCTCACTCGACTGATGTCAGATTTGCTGTGCTCTCCCACTGCGATCCGCAGCTCACCAACTCGGGTCGTTTCATACCGGATGACATCACCTTCCCGAAAATGATACCGCAGCGTGTACTTCTCAGTGGATGTCTCAGGCTCGACGGACGCCCCGTCCGTCAGACTGGGCAGCTCAATATCTTCCAGATTCAGCGTATCGTCCGCCACCAGCAAAGCGGCTCCGCTGAAGTTCAATGCTGACACCAACACAGTCATGAAAGTCTTCATTACATCACCGCACTACCGTTGATCGTTCAAGACACAATAAGTCGCACCCTGCTTTGGAAGAGTCACCAGCGACTGACGCGACCGGCAGACTACGCCGGGCCGGTGAATCGAATCGACCCCGAAATCCTCATTGACGGCAGTGGAAACGATGCCCTCTCAATGGGATTCGGCAGAATCCGCCGCTAGAATTCTTGCCGCCGCATCACTCGGCGTTTTTTGCCGAAACTGTCCGAGCACTGCATCAGCCGTCTGCTGCCAGAATCAGCTTGTCAGGAAATCACCTCATGACCTCCTACTTCCCGGACGTCGACGCGATCCGATATGAAGGCCCGGAATCGAAGAACCCTCTCGCATTCCACCACTACAACCCGGAAGAATTGGTGGAAGGCCGGACCATGGCAGACTGGCTGCGGTTCAGCGTGGCCTACTGGCATACCTTCCGAGGCGACGGAGCCGATCCGTTCGGTAACCCGACTCTCCTGCGTCCCTGGGACGACGGAACAGATTCCGTAGACAATGCCCTCCGACGAGTGGATGTCGCGTTTGAATTCATCACAAAACTTGGCGCGCCCTACTACTGCTTTCACGATCGCGATATCGCGCCAGAAGGAGCCACCCTGCGGGAATCCAATTCCAATCTGGATGCCGTGGTCAGCAAACTCAAGGAAGCGCAGAAAGCAACGGGCGTCAAACTTTTGTGGGGAACAGCCAACCTGTTTTCCAACCCGCGGTTCATGCACGGTGCCGCCACCAGCCCAAATGCCGACGTGTATGCCTACGCTGCGGCACAGGTCAAGAAGGCAATCGAAGTCACTCACGAACTTGGAGGCAAAAACTACGTTTTCTGGGGCGGTCGCGAAGGCTACATGAATCTCTACAACACCGACATGAAACGGGAACTGGACCATCTCGCCAGATTCATGCACATGGCCAACGACTACGCCAGGTCGATTGGATTTACCGGACAATTCCTGTTTGAGCCCAAACCCAAAGAACCGACGAAGCACCAGTACGATTTCGACGCCGCCGC
>Ga0180430_10000230_pt1 | contig 64646 bp, 48 predicted proteins | sample SS_ome_9_FD_132999 | JGI IMG/M metagenome (GOLD analysis project Ga0180430, IMG submission 132999) | Hypersaline lake sediment archaeal communities from the Salton Sea, California, USA - SS_1_S_2 metaG | ecosystem: Environmental > Aquatic > Non-marine Saline and Alkaline > Hypersaline >...
GGCGTGACCCCAATCCCCCGCCCGACGCGGCCGCCGGAAGCGGGACCCTCCGCCGCTCCCGCACCGGGCCGGCCCGCGCTCGCCGGCGGCGCGATCAGCACCGGGCGCGGCAGCGCCTCGATCGTGGCGATCGCCGCGTGTGGCGTCAGGCTGATGAGGTAGTCCTTGGTCGCCCGCACGACGATCAGGTTGGCGATCCAGTGGGACCGGTAGTCGGTGACCTCGCCGCGCGCCTGCGCGCCAGCGAGGTCTGCCAGCAGCGGCGTCTGGGTAGCGCGGGCCGTTTCGCGTAAGGCGGCGACGACCGCGGCGTGGCGCTCGGCGCGCGAGGCACCGGCGGCGCGCAGCTGCCGCGCCAGGCCAGGGGCGTCCGCCTGTTGCTGCAGAAACAGGATCGCTGCCACCGGTTCGTTCGGGTCGACGCGCTCGAGCCACTGCGCGAACGCGGGCGCGAGTTCGGCTGCCGCGGCCGGCGGGGGGAGGGCGGGGAGGGTGAGCAGGAGAACGATCCCCAGCAGCATCAATCGACCGGCTAGCATGATGGTACCGCCTTTCGAGTTGCAGATGGGAAGGAGGGCCCTCGGGCGGCCCTCCTTCGCGCGTCGCCAACGGCCATCCGGCCGCTCGTGCCCCAGCCTGACCGTGGCCACCGCGGCGGCCGCCGGCCGGCTAGCGCGCCAGAATCACCTTCTCGGTCAAGACCTCGTGTCCGACCTGCAAGCGCGAGAAGTAGAGGCCGGCTGCGACCGGGCGGGCGGCGCCGTCGCGCCCGTCCCAGACCGCCGTATGATCGCCCGCCGGTTGCGTGCCACGCACGAGTGTGCGAACCAGGCGCCCGCTCGCGTCAAAGACCTGCAAGAGGACATCGGCGGCCTCGCCGGTGCGGTAGTGCAGCCGCGTGGAGCCCAGGAACGGGTTTGGATCCGCCGGCTGCAAGGCGAGCCCCGCCTGCGGGCGCACCGGATCGACGGCGGAGAAGTCGATCTGGAAGCCGTCGACGACGATGTCGTCGAGGTACCAGCCCTCGGCCGCAGCAGCGCCGTCCGATCCGAAGCGGAAGCGGATGCGCGCCGATCCCTCGTAGCCGGAGAGGTCGAAATGGACCTCTTCCCAGCCATGGCTGCCGGAGAAGAAGGGCGTCTCCGGGGCGAAGGGCCCGGGCGTGCCCCCCTCACGCACGAGATAGTCGTAGCCGCCCACGGGCGTGATCTGCTCGTACGGTCCGCCGTCGATCGAGATCTCGATCAGGCCGCCGTCGTAGGCGTACTCGGGATAGGCGCTGCTCGTCTCGGCGTCCATCCAGTGCCAGAAGTGGAGATAGGAGTCGAGTCCGAGCTCGATCTCCGGCGTCACCAGGCCGGCGTCGAGCAGGTTCGCGTAGTCGCCGCTGCCCGTGTCGCCGCACTTCCAGCTCGTCGTGCCGCCCGGGGTGTAGTTGCGCTGCGTGCTCTGGTGCCACTGGTCGCCGAAGCCGGGCTCCACGTTGCCGTGCGTCCAGTCGGGCGCGCCGCTCTCGATATCGTCGGCGAAGATGTCGACGATGGGTGCGACGTAGAAGTCGTAGAGCTCGTCCGGTGCGGTGGGCGGATCGCTGGCCCGGTTGGGGACGACATCGGCCGCCGTGACGTAGTATTCGACGTGCGTCGTGTGCGGCTGGCCCGGGATGTCGGCGCGGTAGACATCGGCGCCCTGCGCCGCCATCGTCAGCATCTGGAACGCGCCCCCATTGGTGCGGTAGTAGAGCGCCGTCTCGGTCAGGGCGGAGAAATCGGTGATTGTCGCCTCGATCGTGTACGGCCCCGTCTCATCCTCCGTCGACCGCTGCTCGGTCGTGTTGTGGATCTCCGGTGCCCCGATGTCGTCGAGATCGAAGTCGAGGACGACAGTCGCGTCTTCGTCGACGACGACGCCGGACTCAATGACTGGCGAGAAGCTCGGATGGCTCGCGCCGACATCATAAGTCCCAGCGGGGACCATTAGCGAGTAGGTGCCGTCTGCGGCCGTCGTCGTCGCGCGGTCTGCCTCAGGCACTTCAACCAGCGCACCCGGAACCGGCGTGTAGCCGTCGGATGCGTTGAGCACCGTGCCCTCGATCCGGCCGAAGCCGCTCATCACGGCCAAGACTGCCTGGTAGGCGTCGATGAAGCCATGGCCGTAGCTGTTTTCCTCGCCCTGCGGCCCGAGGTCGACCGCCGTGGCCATCAGGATCTCCTTGATCGTGACGACGTCGAGATCCGGGTTCGCCTCGCGCATTAGCGCGACGACGCCGGCGACGTGCGGCCCGGCCATCGAGGTGCCGTTCCAGCCGCCCTGATAGCCGCCACCGTCAACCGACGAATAGACATTGACGCCCGGGGCAACGACTTCGGGCTTGATCTTCAGATCCGGCTCGACATCGCAGCCGGTCGGCCCGAGGCTCGAAAACGAGGCCAGCGGGTAGGGGAAGCTGTAGTCCTCGGCGTTGACCGCGCCGATGGCGAAGCAGTTGGTTGCCGTCGTGGCGCGGTCGGCGGGGGAGCGCAACGATTCGTCGCCAAAGTCGTCGCCCTCGTTGCCGGCCGACCAGGTCGTGACGACGCCGGCCGCCTCGCAGTTGTCGATCACGTTCCACCAGCGCGAGTCGCAGTTGTCATACTGGGGCCAGAACTCCTCCATCACGCCCCAGGAGTTCTGCACGACGTCGGGGACGTCGTCGAGCGTTCCCGGGTTGCCGTCCGGATCGGCGAACCACTCGAAGGCGGTGATGATGTCATTGTCGAAGCCCGAGCTGACCCCCTGGTTGATCGGATCGGTCGCGATCCACAGCGCGCCCCAGGCGATGCCGACCGTATCTTCGGTCGCTGCGCCCAAGCCCGTGATCGTGCCCATCACGTGCGTCCCGTGGCTCGGATTGCCATCGTCTTCCGGGTAGTTCGGGTTGCCGCCGATCAGGGTCAGCCAGCACTCGCTCGCCGGCGCGAAGTTGCCCCGCCAGCGGTCGGTGAGCGCCGGATGATCGCCGTCGACCCCGGTGTCGCAGTTGGCGACGATCGTGCCCGCGCCGGTGATGCCGAGCTCGTACCAGACCTGGTCGGCATTCGTGGCCCGCACGCTGTTGGTGACGCCGACGCCGCGCGAGAGCGAAGCGGACTCCTTGGCGCCCGGATCATCCTGGGGACCCGTTTGCTCGGGTGCGATCAACTCGACGCGGAAGTTGGGCTCGATGCGTGCGATGTCGTCGCGCGCCGCGAGTCGCAGCACCATCGTCTTGGTCGCCTTGACGACGACCAGGTTCGAGATCCAGTAGCTCGTGAATCCGGCGACTTCGCCGCGCGCCTGCTCGGCCTCGAGCAACGCGAGCAGCTCGGTTTGCGAAGCCGTCGCCTCCTGCAGCGCCGTGACGACCGCCTCGTGGCGGTAGTCGCGGCTCGCGCGCTGCAGTTTCAGCTCGGCGTCGAGACCGGCCACGTCGGCCTGGTCGGCCATGAACAGGATCACCGAGAGATACTCGTGCGGCGATTTGGCATCGAGCTCGGCTTGGACCCGCGGGTCGAGCTCGGCCGCGGAGCCGAGCGCCGGCACCGCCAGGAGGCCGATCAAGGCTGCGAGAAGTGTGATCAAGAGGATGCTGGATCGATCCATGCTTGCACCGCCTTTCCTGCGACAGGTGAGCCAGATGTGGACAGCGCCTCTGCGGTGAGATCGTCGCCCGGCGTGGGCGTTCGTCTGCAACTCAGAAGAGCCGTGGATGCCGAAACCGAGGGTGCGTGCGTAGCCCGCCAGAGGCACGACCCGGCTAACGTGTTGATTCTACTATGGCTTGCGGGTCGGTGTCAATTTCCGGCCGTTTCTCGCGGGGCGCCTGTGCGGCGCCGCCAGGGACGGCCCAGCCGGGCGCCCCGCTAGGATCCTGGTTTGACGCAGGATAGCCGCGAGCGGCCGGCTGTCTCCCCGCCTCGAACGGCCGCGGCAGGGGCGGGCGCGAGCGGCCCGCCCCCGCGACGGCGGGCTAGGGCAAGAGCAGGATTCGCGTGGCTGCCGTCTCCCGCTCGTGCTCGAGGCGTACGTAGTAGATGCCGGTTGCAGCCGCTGGCCCGCCGCGGCGCTCGCCCGGCCAGACGACCCGATGCTCCCCGGCGGGCCGCGGCTCGCTCAGCAGCGTCTCGACCAGCCGTCCCTGGCTGTCGTAGACCGCGAGGCGCACGTCGCCGGCGCGTGGGAGCGAGAAGCCGATCTGCGCGCCGCCGAGCGTCGGGCTCGGCGCGTGAAGCGTGAGCGTCTCGGCGCCTGGGGGCGCGTCGGGGTCGATCGCGCCCGGACTGGTCGGGAAGAGGCCGTTGATGATCGTCTCGACGTTGGCGCGTAGATCGACCGCGTTCCAGCGGTAGGGACGCCCGCTCAGGAAGGCGAAGCGCCCGCCGTGCGGGTTGTGCGTTCCGCCCTCGAGCGGTGCGCGCCAGACACCGATGCCGCGGTCGGGATTGTAGCTCGTGTCGATGTAGAGCAATTCACTCGTCTCTTGACTCAGGCTCTGGTCAAAGACGGCGCAGTAGGTTTGCGTGCTGGTGCGCGCGATGTCCGTCAGGTCGGCGTGCACCGCGGTGCAGTTGTTGAGCGTCGTGCCGTTGGCCCAGCTGATCCCGAGGTAGTCGCTCAGGTCGGTGTCGAGGAAGCTCTGGCCGTGGCGGGACATCAGGAGCACGTTCCCGCCCGCCTCCAGGTAGGAGTGGATGGCCGTCTCCATCCAGCAGACGAGGTCGCCGGCGTAGTTGTTGCCGACCCAGATGACGGTCTCGTAGTCGCCGAGCGTGGAGGAAGGCACGCGGCCGTGACCGGTTGCCGGCGGCAAGGTCGCCGGATAGCCGCCGGTCGGTTCGTCAAAGCAGTCCCAGAAGGAGATCTGCAGGTCGCCCCAGAAGGCACGGGCCTCGTAGGCATTCGTGATCTCGCTGCCGTAGGTCTCCCAGTCGACCCCATTGACGAGCAAGATGCCCTCGCTGAAGGTCGGACTCGTCACCAGCTCCTGCGCCTGCTTCAGAATCCAGCCCTCCGGATCGAGCGCAACCTCTTCAGCGGGGCCGGCGATCGCCAGCATGTACTCCTCGTGGGCCAATGCATTGTCGATGACGAACTCCTCGACCCCGCCGCCCGCGAGCGTCACGCGCACGTCGATCGGCATGTGGAAGTAAGCCCCGTGGCGCTGGACCTGATCGACCGTCAGGTGCAGTTCGTGGCCGTCGCGGACCGGGACCGATTCCCAGGCGTATTCGTACTCGGGGAAGTACTCCCCGTAGATCCACTGCTGGAAGAAGTCGCTCAGGTCCATCCCGGAGACCTGCTCCGCCACCGCTTGGATGTCGGCGGTCGTGGCGCTGTCAAACCCATGCGTGGCGCGCAGCGTGAGCCAGAACTGCCAGAAGGCATCGTCGCCGATCACGTGGCGCAGCATGTGGTAGACCCAGCAGGCCTTGTTGTAGGTCAGGTTGTAGTCGAAGATCCGGTTCCAGTCGTCGAGTTGGGGAACGTGGATCGTGCCGCCGCCGTAGTAGGCGGCGCCGTCGATCTTGCCCCAGTAGCCCTCCGGCCCGTAGCGATGGCCGAGCCAGAGCGCCTCGGAGTAGACTGCCGCCCCCTCCTGGATCCAGATGTGATGGAAGTCGGCGCAGGTGACGAGGTCACCCCACCACTGGTGTGCGAGCTCGTGGGCGATGATCGTTTCGTAGAAGGCGCCCGTGCTCGTACACGTCTGGTGTTCCATCGCCCCGCCCCATGGGAAGCGAGCGTGTCCGTACTTCTCTTCGATGTACGGATACTCACCGTAGACGGTGGCGAAGTAGGCGATCATCTCGTCGGTCATCATGTTGATTTCGTAGCTGTAGTCGTACTCGTCGGGGTAGACGTAGAACTGCACCTCCATCGAGTCATCGGGGGCATAGACGTAGTAGTCGGAGTAGACGAGATAGGGATGGATCGCCAGCGACACGAGGTAGGTCGCGATCGGGTACTGCTCATGCCAGTGATAGGTATCGTGCGTGGCGCCGTAGTCGACCTCTTCCAGGCTGCCGTTGGAGGCGACGATGAGACCGCTCGGCACGGTGATGTGCAGATCGACCGAGTCGGCCTTGTCGTCCGACCAGTCATCGCACGGCCACCAGGAGCGCGCGCCGAATGGCTCACTCAACGTCCAGATCATCGGATCGCCGTTGTGCGAGGAGAAGCCGAAAGCGCCGTAGCTGCTGGACGGCGTCCCCCGGTAGCTGACGCTGACTTCGACCGTTTCACCCTGAGAATAGGTGCGGTCGAGCGTGATCGTGACGCGCTCGTCTTCGTAGACATAGGCGGCGGGACTGCCGGCACAGGTCACGGCGTCGACGAGCAGCGGTGGTGCGAGATCGAGCTCGGCGACATCGGCTGTGGCGGCGGTCACTTCCAACCGGGCGAGCAGCGTGCCCTGGATCTGCTCGCTGACCGGGTCGATCGCGAGCGTGAGGTCGTAGTAGCGCGCGTCGAGCGCGAGCTGCGCGGCACTCGGCAGCTCGTTCCAGCGTTCGGCCCGCTCGATCCGGCGATGGTAGGCGGCCTTGAGCGGAGCTTCGACCAGGGCCGGGTCGTACTCCCACGGGCGTGGCGTCAGCCGTTCAGCGGCGATCTCTGGCCGCACCGGAGGATCGGGAAGGTCGAGCTCCGCGAAGGGGTCCGCGCCGGCGGGCGCGGGCAGCGCGCCGGCCACGACGAAGGCGGCCAGCGCCGCCAGCAGGGCGCCTCGCAACGACCGGCCCCGGCAGGTGGATGCAACAGCAATGCTCAACGCCATGATGATCTCCTCTCCATGCTCGATCTGCAGCAAAGGCATCGGGTCAACTCAGTATTGTCTCATACCGGAGATTCGGAGGGCAAATCCGCTGCCGGGTGAGGGGTGGCGACCGGCGCTTGCCGCACCGCCCGTGGAGCGCTATCGTCGCTGCGGCGCGTTCAGCTTCACCGGGAGGTAGCACGATGTTCTCGGGTCTCTATGTCGCTCTGGTGACACCCTTTACAGAAGAAGGTGAGCTCAATGAAGCGGCCCTGCGCGAGTTGGTGCGCTTTCACGTCGAGGCGGGAACGGAGGGACTCGTTCCCTGCGGCACAACCGGGGAGAGTGCCACGCTGCGCGGATGGGAGGAGCGTGCGCGCATCATCGAGATCATCGTCTCCGAGGCGCAGGGGCGCCTGCAGGTGATTCCCGGCGTCGGCACGAATGCGACCGCCGAGACGGTCGCCAATCTCGAACGCCTTGGCGAGCTCGGCGTCGACGGGGCGCTGGTGATCACCCCCTACTACAACAAGCCGACGCAGGCCGGACTCGAGGCGCACTTCCGAGCCGCCGCCGCTGCGAGTCCCGTCCCGATCGTGATGTACAACGTGCCGGGGCGCACCGGCGTGCATTTGCACTACGAGACGGTCGCGCGGTTGGCCGAGGTCGAGCGCATCGCCGCGCTCAAGGAGGCAAGCGGCGACCTGGTGCACGCCGCCTGGATCGAGCGGCTGTGTGGATCACGCTTGGAGCTGCTCTCAGGCGAGGATGCGCTCAACTACCCGCTGTTCTGCCTGGGTGCGGTGGGAACGATATCGGTGCTGGGCAATCTCGTGCCGCGCGACGTGCGCGCGCTGATCGCTGCGGTGCGTGATGGGCACCAGGACGAGGCGCGTGGCTGGCACCGGCGGCTCTTGCCGCTGGCGGAAGCGCTCTTCCTGGAGACGAATCCGCTGCCGATCAAGCAGGCGCTGGCAGACGCCGGCTTCGCCGTCGGCCCGACGCGCCTCCCACTGGCCCCCCTTCAGCCGCAGACGCGGGAGCGGCTGCGGGCCGCGGTACGGGCGTATCACGCGGCGTGAGCACGGCACGCACCGGCACGCGCCGGGGAGGGACCATGAGAAGCGAAACCCGACCGGGCGTCGCGTTGCTCGGAGCACAGGGGCAGATGGGCGTGGCGCTGGTGGCGGCCCTGGAAGAGGCCGCCGATCTGCGGTTGGCCGCGTGCGTCGAGCGCGCCGGGCACCCGGCGCTCGGCACAATGATCGCCGGCGTGGCGCTGACCGACGATCTGGAAGGGGCGGTTGCCGCGGCTGAGCTCGTCATCGACTTCAGCCTTCCGGCCGCCACGGCGCGCGCGGTGGCCGTCGCCGCCCGTCTCGGCCGTCCCTTCGTCTCCGGCGTCACCGGCCTGGACGCCGCCCAGGAGGCGGAGCTGGCGGCGGCGGCACAGATAATCCCCGTCGTTCACGCTCCGAACATGTCGCTCGGCGTCCATTTGCTCGAGCACCTCCTGCGCGAAGCGGCGCGGCGTCTGCCGCTCGAGTACGACATCGAGCTGGTCGAGATGCACCACCGGCGCAAGCGCGACGCGCCGAGCGGCACCGCGCGGCGTTGGGCGGCGGCGTTGCAGGCCGAACGCGAGCGCCTCGAGCCGATCTACGGCCGACGGGGAGAGACCGGACCCCGCCCGCCCCAGGAACTCGGCATCCATGCGCTGCGCGGAGGAGACGTGGTCGGCGAGCATCGGGTCATCTTCGCCGGTCCCGGCGAGCGGATCGTCTTCGTGCATCAGGCCGAGAGCCGCGCCGCATTTGTCCAGGGCGTGCTGCGCGCGGCCCGGTTCGCCCTCGAGCGCTCCCCTGGCCGCTACGGCATGGCGGCGGTGCTCGGGATCGAGTGAGGTGCGCGGATGGGGACGCGGCGGCGAAACGGAGCGAGACCGGGCGCGGCGCAGCCGTCCGCGCTGACGGAGCAGCTGGATCGCGCCTGGAGCCAATTCGCGGACGAGGGCAGCGAAGCGGCCGCAGCGTGGCTCGCCGGCTTGACCGCGCGGCAGCGGGAAGACCCGGACGTGCGCCTGCTGAGTGCGGCGGTGCAGCTCGAGCGCGGGTACGCGCGCGAAGCGTGGGCCGAGCTGGCGGCGCGGGCGGCGGCCCTCGCGACCGAGAGCGAACCGCTGGCTGACTACTACCGTGCGCTGGCGCTGTGCGATCTGGGTCGCTTTGGCGAGGCGGAGGCGCGGCTGGCGGCGCTTGATCCCGAGGATTTCGCGCCGGGCGCGATCGAGTACCAGCGTGCCGTGGCCGCGGAGTTCGCCGGCCGCACGGCCGCGGCAGAGCATCACTACGCCGCGGCGGCGGCGGCAGATCCGCAAGCCTACCGACCGCCGCTGCGGATGGCGTCCGAGGCGTTCGCTGTGGCATTGGAAGAGGCGCGCGCGGCGCTCCCGGATGAGCTCCAAGCCGCGCTGGCCGACGTGCCGGTCGTGGTCGAGCCCGCGCCGCCGCCGGCCATGCTCGCCTTGCTCATTGACGATGGGTTCGCACCCGACCTGCTCGGCCTTTTCGTCGGGCGCAATCTGCGCGAGGAGTCGGTCTTCGAGGTGCCCGACGTGCCGCCGGCGATCTATCTGTTCCAGCGCAATCTGGAGCGTGCCGCGGGGGACCGGGCCGAACTGGTGGCTGAGATCGCGACCACGCTCTACCACGAGCTCGGCCACTACCTGGGTCTGGATGAAGAGGATCTCAAGGAGCTCGGGGTCGATTGACGCCGCGGCGTCTCGGCGCCTAGATGCCCGAGTAGTGATGCACCTGGAGCAGGATCTTCTCTTCGACTCCCATCTTCAACAGGAACTGACGACGCGCTTCCTTGATGCGATCGACCCAGGCACGGTACTCGGCATGTCGATTGTGCCGATCGTAGAACAGAATCGGATTGAGGATCTCGGCCGGGACGCGCTCGAGGAGCGCGGCGTTTTCGGAGGCGGCGACATCGACGATCTCGTAGCCGAAGTCGGGGTCTTCCTTCCAGACGATACCGTCGGCGAGCAGCGCCTCGAGCATTGCCGAGGAGTGCCCGATCTTGACCTTGAGTGCAGTGCCGCGGGCGACGTCCTTCTGCTCGCCGCCGACGAATCCGGTGTTCATGAGCCACAACTGCAAGTGGGGCATCGCCGCGGCCAGGTCGGCGAAACGCCGTGCCTGCAGATGGGGTGAGCGCGGAAAGAACGGCTGCGTGAAGGGTGAGCGCGTCTTGCCGCGTTCCTTGCCCGCCGCTGATGTCTTCGAGGTCTCCCCGAGCATGAAGTAAGCCGCGGCCTGGTCGGGTGACACGAAGCGCAGCAGCCCCGGCATGGCGGCGTCGGGGCCCTCGTCGCGGTTCAGAATGCCAAGCGATTGGATGTCAGGAATATGGTCGAGCGCGGCGGCGTTCTCGATCGCCGCCATCGGGATGATCGATCGGCCGTTCTGGGTCCAGACGACGAAGTCCCACCCGTCGCGGGGAACGCCGTGTTCGTCGAGCAGGTTCTCGGCCTGCACGCGCCCCTCGATGTAGGCTGCGAGATTCTCCTCGGTCGCGCCCGATGCGCGCAGGGCGGCGCTCCAGCGTGCGACCTCCGCAGGCGTCAACTGCTGCTTGGAGAAGTCGTAGCCGCCATCGGGATCGAGAAAGACGTTCTCGACCCACGCGTCGGGGTGAATCGTCCCGCGATAGATGACCGGTTCGGCATCCTCTTCGAGGCCGTGGGTCTTGGCGAAACAGCCGTTCTCGGTCGGGGTGCAGCTCGCGTCGGGCCAGAGACAGACCATGTCGTCCTGGATCGGCTCCGTGCGGTCGCCCTGATGGCTGAAGGTCGTTGTCGTCTTGCCGGTGCCGCTCAATCCCATCACCGCCATCGAGACGCGCCGTTCGCCGATCGTGACGGCCTTGGCGCCGGCGTGCAGCACGAGTCCGCCCAGCTGGTACACATACTCATTGAGCATGCGCAGCATGCCCTTCTTGCTCTCGCCGAAGTAGTCGGAGCCGAGCACATAGGTAATCCAGTGTTCGAGATCGACGAGGATCGCCACTCCGCAGGGACAGTCGGACGCCTCGCAGCCGGGCGTCATCACGAGCCGGAAGTGCGGCTCGAAGGGCTGCGCGAGTTGCTCTTCGGTCTCCACCGCGCTGCGCGGGAAGGCGAGCACCTGCTGCATGCCGGCGACATTGGCGCCCTCGGGCGTATAGAGCCACTGCACCGGCGGCGATTTGCGCCCGATGCCCTGGTACCCGTCGATCTGAATCAGGAGGCCGCTGCGTTCAACGTAGTCGCGTTGGCGCGCGATCAACTCATCGGCCTGCGCGCGTGGCATGACCTTGCTCGAATAGAACCCCTGCTCGCTCATCGGGGCGATGATGTAGGTGTTGCCCGCCATGCGCGCCTTGCATCGGGTAATGCGATCGAGGTTGCCGTAGCGCGAGCGGTAGATGTGAGGCACATGCTTCTCGGAGAGCGCGCGCAATACGTCCTGACTCGGATTGGCGACGACCTCAACCCGGTAGGGGATGGCCGCCGCATGCAGAAAGCGACCGGCTGTCTCGACCATGACCTCCTCCTGGCCCCACTGCCTGGCGCCACACAGCCAAGAACTGCTGCGGGCACCGAAGAAACGAGCGAACCATCATACCGCTTCGCTGTGATTTGTGTCACGTATAGATCGCTCTAGCGCAGCAACAGCAATGCCCGCCCTGCGTTCGCCTCCTCGGTCGCGATTCGCACCCAGTACCGTCCCGCGGCGACCGGCCGGCCGGCTTCGTCCGTCCCATCCCAGGTCCAGCGCTGGGGGCCGGGGCCGTAAATCCCGTCCGCCAGGCTCCGCACGACCCGCCCGCTGGCGTCGAGCACGATCGCTCGCGCCCGGCCGGCAGCGGGCAGCTCGCAGCGTACTTCAACCCGGCTGCGCATCGGATTCGGGGCGAGCCGCACATCGAGCGTCCGGGCCACCCCGGGCCCCGGCCCTTCGTCGATACCGGTCGTCTGAGACGTCGCGCTGACGACCTCGAGGTCGTCGATGGCCGCCTCCACGGTCGAATCGTGCAACTCGTCGGCCACCACGAAGCGCAGGCGCGTCTGGTCGCTCAAGGGGAGCAGGGGGTCCAGGGGCAGCTCGAGGCGACGCCAGGCAGCGGCGCCGAGCGTGATCGTCTCGAGCAAGACCCACGGTTCTCCCGGGTGACCCTGGCCCCAGATCGCCAGGCCGTCCTCCCAGGGATAGCTGCCGGTGTGATTGGAGAACCAGTACCAGGCGCGCAGGGTCGCATCTTCGAGACCGGCGAGTGGCAAGGCGGGGGTCTCCAGCGTCGTCGTGCCGGCGTCGACATCGTAGCTGTTGGCGTCCGATCCGGCCGCTGCCCCGGTGACGAAGCAGTGGCTGCCACTCTCGGTGTGGTCCCCTTCGGGCTGAGCCTGCCGGCCGTTGGCGCTCACGGTCCCCTCCGGGATGCCCCATTCCCACCAGCCCGACTCGGCGTCGTCGCCCGCCAGACCGGCGGTCCAGTCCTCCGCCGCTTCCAGAGAGTCGGACCAGACGCGGTGCAGGAAGCGGAAGCGATAGGCGTCCGGACCGCCGGCGGCCGGCAGCCGAGCGAAGCCCCCCGTTGCATCCTCGGCTTCGAAGAGATAGGCGACCTCCGTCCCGACGCTCTGGGGGGCGAGCGTGTAGGCGTAGACGCCCCCGGCGGTGTCGCCCGCAAGCCGTTCCAGCGGATAGGAGGAGAAGCCGCCACCGAGATCGAGGGCGATCCGGACCTCCGCCTCGTCCAGGCTGCGCGTCAGGCTCGTGGCGACGACCGCGAGCGTGAGCGGCGCCGTCGCGATCGTGTCGGCAAGCGGCTGGTGATAGAGGTGCAGCGGCATGTCCGTCTCGATCTGCAGCCCATGGGCGTAGGTGCCCAGGCGGCAGCAGTCGTAGTGGACATAGGCGAACCCGAACTCGCCCCAGCCGGCGCCCCAGCTGTTCTTGATGATCCACGCCTCGAGGTTGTCGTCCCATCCGACGAGCAGCACGGCGTGGTTGATCGGGTCGTTGCCGGGGTGGTAGTAGACGCCGCCCTGATAGTGCTGAAAATCGGGATAGACATGCATCGCGACCGCGAGCGGTCGCAGAAGGAGCTCCTGTTTGAGCGCCATGCGATCGGCGGCGACCCCGCTCCAACTCTCGACGAACGCGACCGGGTCGGCGCCGGCTTGGTCGCAGGGACGGTGGTCGATACCTTCGTAGGGAATGTCGCTTTCGAGCCGGGCGCCAGCATCGTGCCAGAGCCGGTAGGCAGACGTCATCCAACCGCCGGCGCAGTCGTAGTCGTCCGCGTTGCAGTCGAGCACATGCTGCTCGGAGAGGTCGAGAGCGGTGGTCGCGTAGATCAGTTCGGCCGCCTCCAGCGCCCCTGCGGCGGCGAAGGCCCAGCAACTGCCGCAGGTTTCTTGATCCCGCACCGGCGTCACACCACCGAACTCACGCCAATCCCAGCGGGGGGGCAGCTCGTCCTCGGCACGGCCCTGCGGCACGGCGCTGAAGGCGAGGGGCAGCCCGGGGCCTTCGTCGGCCGGCGGGCGCGCGCCGAGCAGAGCGTCGAATTGCTCCGGCGTCAGATGCGAAATCGCCGTCACGCCGGCGCGCCACCGGTACCCGTAGGCTGCGATCCGCGCCGAAACCGACTCGATGCGTTCGAGCGCCTCGGGCGGCAAAGCGTAGGGCGCGAAGCTCTCGCGCGCCGGGCGACCGCGATGCCACTGGTTGGACGGGATCGCGACGAGCAGCAGCAGCAACAGCGCGAGCACGAGCGTCAGCCAATGCCCGTACAGGGCACGATGCGGGCTGCGCGCGCCCACGGAGCGACGATCAGGGTCGGGTTTCATCTCCTGCTAAACATCGGCCTGGCAGGAAGTCATGTTGACCGGGGATCGACCGCGGGGGCTCTCGCGCGACCCTTCACGCGGGGCAAGGGAGAAGCCTTGTCGCTCCTGGTCACGCCGCCTATAATCGCGGCTTCTCAGCGCCCCGGACGGCGGTCTCGGGGGCATGCGGGCGCGGTGCGCGCACGCGGGACAAGGGTCTCTGCAGGAGGACTAGCATGATCGGCTTTGAGCTCACGGAAGAGCAACGCATGGTCCGCGACTTGGCGCGCGAGTTCGCCGAGAACGAGATCGCGCCCCAGGCGGCGCATCATGATCAGACCGGCGAGTTCCCACGCGCGATTTGCGAAAAGGCCTTCGAGGTCGGCTTGCTCAATCCGGGGCTGCCGGAGGAACTGGGCGGCGCCGGCATGAGCTGCCTGATGGAGTGCATCATTGCCGAAGAGCTGGCGGCGGCCTGCAGCGGAATCTCGACCGCGATGATGGTCAACTCGCTCGCCACCGCCCCGTTGCTGGTCGGGGCGACCCCCGAGCAGAAGGACCGCTGGCTGCGCCCGATGACCGAGCAGCTGCGCTTTGCCGCCTACGCGGTGACCGAGCCTGGAGCGGGGAGCGATGTGCAGGCGATTCAGTCGACCGCGGTCAAGCGTGGCGAGGACTACGTCATCAACGGCAGCAAGATGTGGATCAGCGGGGCGGGTGTCGCCGACTGGTTCTTCGTGCTCGCCTACACGAGGAAGGAGGCGGGCATCCGTGGGATGAGCGCCTTCGTCGTCCCGGCCGATGCCGAGGGCGTGACGGTCGGCAAGAAGGAAGACAACATGGGGCAGCGCGCCTCCGATACGCGCGCGATCACCTTCGAAGATGTGGTCGTTCCCGAGGACCATCGCATCGGGGCCGAGGGCAAGGGCTGGATGCTCGCGATGGCCGCCTTCGATCATACGCGCCCGCCGGTGGCGGCCGGGGCGGTCGGAGTGGGGCGCGCGGCCATGGAGCATGCGGTGCGCTATGCGCGTGAACGCCACGCCTTCGGCGTGGCGATTCAGCGGCACCAGTCGATCGCCTTCATGATTGCCGACATGGCAAAGGACCTCGACGCCGCGCGCTTGCTCGTCTGGCGTGCCGCGGACCTCTACGATCAGGGCAAGAAGAACAGCTACGAAGCGGCGTGTGCGAAGTGCTTCGCGGCCGACGCCGGCATGCGGATCACGGTCGACGCGGTCCAGGTCTTCGGCGGCTACGGGTTCAACAAGGAATACCCGGTCGAGAAGCTGATGCGCGATGCGAAGATCTTCCAGATCTACGAGGGCACGAGTCAAATCCAGCGCCTGATCATCTCCAAGGGCGCCATCTCACGCGTCAAGTAGGGCCTGTTTGCCGGAGGGATTCGACCACGGGCCGAGGCAGGGGGCGGCGGCGCGCGCAGACGTGCCGCCGCCCCTTGGGCGTCATGGGGGTCGGCTCAGCCGGCGGCGACGGCGCCCGAGGGCGTCGCCGTCAAGCGCGCCTGAGCATGAGCGAGGCCCTCCGAAGCACGCAGCTTGCGCACCTCGAGCGCAAACCGCTTGCGCTTGCGCTCATAGAAGTTCGCCCGCTCGTCGCTAGTCTGCTTCGTGAATCCGTCGACCAGCCGCTCGCACTTGCGGACGATCTCCTCGGCGACCAGCAGCCGCTGTCCGGGGTCGAGATGTCCGCTCTGGAACGCCTTCTCCAGCGCGTAGACCCGATAGCGGTCCCAGGTCCAGGCGCGCGAAGAGCTGCGGTGGCGTACCGAGCGGCGCGTCAGTTGTGGGCCGGGGACGTGCACAACCGGATAGCGGGAGCACAGGCGCAACCAGAGGTCGTAGTCGGCGCAGGCGGGCAGATTCTCATCGAAGAAGCCGCACTCGTTGAAGCAGACGCGGTTGATCATCGACGACGAAATGCAGATCTGGCTGGCGTCGAGCACATGCTCGAAGATCATACCGGAGAGCGGTTCGTCGCGCCGCGCGGCGCGCGCTCGCGCGCGCTCCTTGGGACTGCACTCGTTGACGTAGGAAATCACAGGGTGCGCATCGTCTTCATGAACCTCGGCCGAGAGCGCTAGGTGATCGGGGCTCCAAGCATCCTCGTGGTCCAGGAACGCGAGCAGTGGGCTGCGAGCGACCCGGATGCCCCGATTGCGCGCGGAGCTCAAGCCGCGATTGCCGTAGTAGTGATAGTGCACGGGAAGCCCGTGATGGACGAAGCTATGACTGAAGGGGCGAATCGAAGTCGGATTCATGCGCGCCAGGGCGGCGATCGCTTCGGGCTGTGCGCCGAAACGGGAGAAGACCTGGACCGGGGTCCCATCGGTCGAACCATCATCGACGACGATGACGTCGAAATCGCGGTAGCTCTGATGGAAAACGGATTCGAGCGCTTCGAGCAGTAGATCCCTCTTGTTGTGTGTCGCTACAATGACCGACACGCGAGCCATCATGCCCCTCCTTCCGTGAAGGGTTCAACCACGTTCAGCTGGCATGGTACGACCGGCTGCCCCACGTCTCGACGGTGCTGGGGGCGATGCAGGCGGGAATCAGCCTGGTCGGGCTTCCGCTGCCACACGCCCATCCCTGATGGGGAGCGACGACCGCTCTAGATGGCTCGCATCATAGGAGATAGGCGCACAGAAGGTCAAGCAAAATCCATACTTGACGGAGATTTTCTCGCCACCGGCGCACGTGGCGGCGCACGCCCTGGCGTTGCGCATCGCAGCCAACGGGGTTCGAGGAAACTCGGACCGCGCGCAACGCGTTGACAGGTGGGGCAGGCGGTTCTAGCTTCTGCGGTCGAATGCGCAGTGTGCGCGCTGCGCAGCCACGGTGTCTACGCCGCTGCGGTCAGGGCGACCGCGGGCACGGGTGTCGAGCCCCCGCTCGTCTTCGCAGAACGACAACCGCGTGACGTATGCAGCGTGCAGCCGGCGCTTCGGAACAAGCAAGAGGAGGCTTCCAAATGGTGTCGAGCATGGGATGGCGTGCGCCGTGCAAAGGGCCCGCGCACATAGGGCTGGCGCTGTTGGCCGCGGTGCTTCTGGTCGCCGGCTGCGGCAGCAGCAAGCAGGTTTCACGCATCGATCCGGCAACACCGGTCGATCTCTCCGGGCGCTGGAACGATACCGACTCGCGTTGGGTCGCGGAAGCGATCATCTCCGATTGCCTTGCTCACAGCTGGACGACGCAACACATGCAGGCGAATAACGGCGACGTGCCGGTTCTGATCGTGGGTGCGGTGCGCAACATGGGCACGGAGCAGATCCCGGTCGGCACCTTCCTGGCCGACATCGAGCGCGCCTTGATCAACTCGGGCCGCGCGCGGGTCGTCGCCCGGCCAGATGAGCGCGAGGACCTGCGGCTCGAGCGGGCCGATCAGTGGGCCAACGCCAGTGCTGAGACGGTGAAGCGTCTGGGACAAGAGCTGGGCGCCGACTACATGATGACCGGCACGATCAATACGATCAGCGATCGGGTCGAGGGCAAGCAGGTCATCTTCTACCAGGTCGATTTGATGCTGATGGACATCGAGACCAATCTCAAGGTCTGGATGGGACAGCACAAGATCAAGAAGTACATCGCGCGCGATCGATTCAAGCCGTGAGCCCGAGCGACAGAGAGACGGTGCGTCCCGCGCGGGAGGGCCGCAGTCTGGTGGGGCGTGATGCGGGACGATCTGCGCTGAACGCCGTGCACACGGGGCAGCGGCGGGTGCGGCCGATCCATTCTGGGGCCGGGTTGCCCGGCACGCTGGCTGGAACGCTGGCGTGCTTGTTGGCCCTGCTCGCCGCCGGCAGCGCGGGGTGTGCTTCGTACACGACCCGGCTCGCGGAGCTACGGCCGCGTGTGGCATCCGCTGAGTGGGAAGCGGCGTTGGCCGAAGTCGACGCGCAGGGCGGGGCGGGGGATGTCCTCTATCATCTCGAGCGCGGAGCGCTGCTGCACTACGCGGGACGCCCGCGAGAGAGCAACGCGGAGCTCGAGCGGGCGCTACAGCGCAATGAGGACCTCTATACGATCAGTCTCTCCGAGCGCGGACTGACGTTCCTGCTCAACGACGAGCTCGAGGACTACCGCGCCTCGCAGCTCGAAGTCGACTACATCCACTACTTCCGGCTGCTCAATTTCATCGCCCTCGCGGAGCCCCATGCTGCCGCGGTCGAGGCGCGACGCCTGGCACAACGTCTGGCGGAAGGGCTCGACCGGGACGAGCGGCAGGGCGCGGGCGACGATGCCTTTCTCGAGGCGCTCGCCGGGTGGGTTCTGGCGAGCCACGGCGAGCCGAACGCGGCACTGATCGCCTATCGCCGGGCATATGCGGCCTGGCAGGCGCCGCGGTCCGCTTGCCAGGGGGCGCCCCCGGACTGGATCGCGGCGGAGCTGGTCGCGGCCGCCCGCCAGAGCGGCATCCCGCTCGGCGCAATCGGGGCCGATACGCTGCGTGCGCTGGCTGGACCCGCGGCGCCGGCGGAGGAGACCGGGTCGATTCTGCTGCTGATCGAGCGCGGTTGGACACCGAGACTTGTCAGTCGTCATGTGCGCATTCCGATCTTCGTCGGCGACCCCGAATGGCACGGCGAAGCGGCCGCCGTCACTGCCGGGCAGACCCTGGCCGCCCGCTATCACCGGCATGCGCGCCATGGACGGTGGGCAGCCGAGCCGTATGAAATCGACTACTTCCTCGACGTCGCGCTCCCGATCTGGGCCGACGAGCCGGCCGCGCGGTTTTCGCCCGTCACGATTGCATGCGAGCCTCTGGGCGTGGCCGCCCGGTCGTGTGCAGCGGCCTCCGCCCGGGTCGCCGACCTTGCCTGCCGCGCCCGGGCCGAGTTCGCCGCGACCGCCCCGTCGCGGTGGGCGAAGACGATCGCGCGGGCGTTTCTGAAGTATGCGGGCACGCGTGCAGCCGAGCGCCATCTCGGGCGTTGGGCGGGCGTCTTGGCCAACGTGGCGGGTGTGGCGAGCGAGAAGGCGGACACCCGCGCCTGGTTGCTGCTCCCGAGCGAGGTGCGCGCCGCGCGGCTTGAGCTACCGGCGGGACGCTGGCGGATCGTCGTCGGCGGAGCGGGTGAGGGCGGCGTTGTGACGGACACGCTGGACGTGCGGGCGGGGGAGAAGAGCGTGCGCGCGGTGCGGCTCTTCCCCCGCGCGGCGCGGTAGCGCGCGAGAACGCGCTAAACGACCGAGCGGGCACCTGGCGATGCCCGCTCGACTCAATCCTTCTCCAGTCCGAGCGCCCTTTGCGGCTGGGCACCCGATGGAGCCCTGGGCCACGATCTTGCCTCCTGCCGAGTCAGGTTCGACCGGAGCACCGCCGCCTAGGGACCGGACTTGGTTGGGGTCAGGAGGGTTTCCCTCCTTCCTCGGAAGTGCTGCTGCAATCCCCAGGGCACCGATCACTCGAAGGATGCCCGGCTGCATCACACACCACACCACCCCGCAGCCCAAAGAGCTTCTTCGGTTGCATCACCCCTTTCCGGAATTCCTCAGCGGCGGGAGCGCGTAAGCCCTCTCCCACCATGAAGAAGTATGCCACCCGGAATCGAGGGTGTCAAGGACCGTGCCGCTAGCGGCTGCGCGAGCGGCCGCTGCTCGGTGCGGATTCCTGTTCCCGGCTGCTGCGGCTGCGGCTCTGGCTGCTGCTATGGCTGCTGCGTGAGCGGCTCGGAGCGTCGCCTGAGCCCCGGGCGCGCACAGTCGTTGCACCGCGTCCCGTCGTGCCGCGGCTCGTCGAGCGCGAGACGCTCGAACGGCTCGGTCGACTGCGCTCCCGTTCGCGGCTGCTGGGCGCCGAGCGCACTGCCGGTCGCGAGCGCTCCGATTGCGCCTCACGCGAGCGGGTGGACGTGCGATAGCTCGCGCGGTTCGCCTCGCGCGTGCGGTCCGCGGCGCGGGCCTCGGCGCTGCGCACGGCGGAGCGTGCCGCGTGTGCGCTCCGGTAGCCGCGCGTCGTCGCCGCCGAACTGACGGCTGCGCGCGAACGCGCGTCGCGGTCGCGCAAGGCGCGCGCCCGGACGTGAGTCTCGGCGCGAATCCCCCGCGGGCGTTCGAGACCGGCGCGGGTGACCATCGTACGCTCGCGCTCGGCGCGCTCGACCGCGGCCCAGCGCGCACGATGCCAATCCCGATCGCGCAGGCTTCGGGTGCGGGAAGGACCGAAGTAGTGGCTGTAGCCATAGTGCCAGTCGCAGTGCCAGGCGCTCGGGCCCCACGGGTCCCACCAGTCCCAGCACCAGTGGCCGGCGAAGTAGAACCCGGAGCGCGCCCACCAGAAGGGTGAGTAGTAGACGTAGTAGCGAGGATAGCTGTACCAGTAGTAGGCGAACGGGTCATAGTACTTGTAGACGAAGACCGTCGTATAGTCCTGCGGATCGAGGACGTAGTAGTCGTCGACCCAGTCGTAGTCGTCTTCGTACGCGTAGCTCGTCGACGGCGCCGCGTTCGCTGCCTCGCGCGCCTCCTCGGCGGTGTCCATCAGCTCGCGGATGAACCACTCGCTGGCGCTGGCTTCCTTGAGCCGCACGATGTCGCGGGCTGCGAGGTAGAAGATCGAGCCATCCTGCTCGATCAGCTTGAGAATCGTCTTCTCACTGACGCCGGAGAGCTTCAGATGAACGACCTCGTCGAACGTCACCGCGCCGGCCGTAGGGCCGACGGGGCTGAACCAGCAGACGAGGGCGAGCAGACTCCCGATCAGCAGGCTTGCCCGCAGATTGCTCTGGTGGCGGTCTCTCATCGCGATCACCCACCTTTCCCGCCGGGAGTCGCTCGCGCGCCCCGGCGACGTGGTGTCGGCTGGACTCCCCTCATTAATAGTGTACGACGGGGCGTTCGGTTCCCTCAAGCCCACCGCTGGTAACCTACTGCGGATGGGGGAGTTTCTGCCACTGGTTCGTCTCGATGACGTACAGCCAGAGGTCCCCCGAACGGGTCACGAGGAAACCGAAGGATTCCATCGCCGCGATCTCGCTGGCCGGCACGGGCAAGGGCACGACGCTCGTTTCGCGCCCCTCCTGGCGGAAGGCCTCGTCGATCGTCAGCCACTGCTGCAAGTCCGGCCGGTACTGCCAGAGCTGACCATCCGCGGTCAGCACGCCGCCCACGCTGTAGGCGAGCAACACCTCCCCCGGACGCCCGCCTGCGTCCGCCGCGCGCGCGGGAACGACCAGGGCCGACTCCCACGCACCGGTCCTCGAGCGGGACGCGTGCCCCGACGGCACTGGCAGCAAGGACCAGACCAACGGGGCGATGACCACCGCCAACATCGTCGTGGCAAACCAGATCCACGGGAATCGTCGAAACGCCATCAAACTCTCCTTTCGCCTCCGCGCCCCAAGGGCGCGACGCGCGGCGGCCGATGGGCCGCTCAACGAATCAGGACCGCGCTGCGGGCGGCGGTTTTTCCACCGGCCTGCGCCACCAGGTAGTACAGCCCCGAGGAGGCGCGCGTTCCGTCCGTGCGCCGGCCATCCCAGCTCCAGTCACGCTCGGCCGCATCTTCGGCGCCCCCCGAGGCCAGGGCACGGACGAGTCGCCCGGTGACGTCGATCACATCGAGGCGCCAGGTCACGCCCGCCGGTATGCGCACGCGGGTCTGCGTTGTGTAGCGGAAGGGATTCGGGTAGGGGCGGGTGAGCACCAGGCGATCGATCGCCTCCTGGCCGGGGTGGGCCACGCGGAGCGCGAGCGCCTCCGGGGTGCGGGCGCCGTGCTCGAGGATCAGGAGCTCGGCCCGCTGGGTACCGACCGCGACAGCATTCAGATCGTAGCGGAGGGTGACCGGCAAGGGCGCCTCGGGGGTTGCGTACCCGGCCCGCGGAAAGACCTCGAGCCAATTGGGCGTCGCGTCGTGCGGGAGGCGGTCGCCGCTTTGTAGGCCGCGCCAGGGCGGCAGGTCGGCCGGATCCGCCACGCGGGCGGCGAGCGCCAGAGCCTCAGGACTGCCGAGTGCATGGAACGAAACGCTCACCTCCAGCGAGTCGGCCCCCTCCGTGAGGCTGACCGCGGTGGCCCGGTCGAGGTAGTAGCCCTCGGCGTCAAGCAAGTAGCCACGGGCGCGCCCCTCCGTCGCGGCCAACACCGCTTGTCCGACGGCGATCAGATGATCCGCTCCAACGGCAGGATCTGTAATCCCTGTTGCCAAAGATAGATCGGTGTCGAGCATCAGAAACAAGGTGAACTGGTCGGGGGCGGGCAGCGGCCCGTGAAAGCCGACCCGGAAGGTCACGTTGTCACTCACCTCGCGCACGGCGACATAGGCGAGGTCGGGCCCGGGTGCGTCTCCTGCGGGATCTTCACCGAGGCGGAGGAAGCCGCCGGGAGGAGCGCTGCCGCGCTCGTAGCGCCAGCGAATCGACTCCCACGCCGTGCCCGCGGTGACGGGAAAGATGTCGCAGTGCAACTCGCCCGTGCCGCGGTTTTCGATGCGCAGCGTGTCGGCGCCCAGGAGATCGGTACCGGCCCGGCCGGCGATCTGGGCCGGCACGCCGAGCGTGGCGTGAAACGGGTGACCGCAGGCCTCGGGGCTGAACGCCGATTCGCCGCTCTGGAAGCGCCCCGTGAGCGCATAGAAGTAGCGCTGACCGCTCTCGACCTCGTGATCGCGCCAGTGCGTGGTGCGTAGCGGCTCGGTGTGAAGCGGTTGCGCGCCGTAATCGCCCGGCGCTTCGCCGCGGTAAAGCAGGAAGCCCTCGAAGGCATCGGTCCCGTAAGGGCCGGTCTGTGGCCAGGTCCACGTGAGGTCGACGGCTCCCGGATCGCCGCGCGATGCGTGCAGGTCGGGCGGCGGGGGTAGCGCCGGCTCGGCCGCCAGGCGCAGATCGTCGATCCAGAACCAGCGATCGGCGCGCTCGGTCGTGACCAAACGCAGCGTGATCGGTCCCGGCAAGTGGGCATCGAGCGGCACCTCGAAGCGCTGCCAGCCGACCGTCGGATCGACCCCGCCGGGGACGGGGGCGAATGGGGCGAAGGAGAAAAGCGGACGCGGGCGCGCCTCCGCGGTGATGTCGATCCAGCTCGCGCCGCCGTCGGCACTGAGTTCGATGCGGCCTCCCGGGTCTTCCGGCGCCGGATCGCCCGGGGCCCAGCGGCTGAAGACGAGGCGCGCATGCGGCTCAGCCGTCGACCAGGCAGGCAGCGTAAGCGCCGGTTCGCCGCTGAGGAAGTCGCTGTCGAGCACGGCGAAGGCGTGATCGCCCCGCGGCAGGAGCAGGGGCGCGGTCCGTCCCGGCGCGGCTTCGCGCGCCAGCCGCGTGCGCTGCCACGGCGGATCGAGGAGAAGACCGCCCGCTTCGCCGCCCGCCGGCCAGGCCCGCCCCGCGCGAACGAACTGCTCCACCCAGCCCGCTGCAGGGTAAACGGAGATCGGCGCCCCGGGGGTGCGCGCGCCGGCATGGAGTTGGTAGCGAAATCGGCTGCCGACTGTGAGGCTGGCGGCCGGCACTTCCGCCGTCCAGACGAGCGCCGTGGCGCTCGATTCCGGCGCCGCGCTCGCCAGGGGCGCCAGTGCCGTGTGCCCGCGCGTTGTATCGTCCCCCGCGATCGCTTGCCAGACGGCCCAGACGCTGTCGCCGCCGGCCATGCGCGGCGTGACCCGCGCCAGAAGCCCGACGGTGCTGCCGGCGACGGGCGGCGCCGGGGGACGATGGTCGAGGGTCGGCGCCGGCGGCGAACCACCCAGTTGCACCTGGAATCCGCCCGAGGGGGCTTCGGCGGGCAGCGCGCGCACGTGGCCGGTCGCATCGCGCGCCGTCCAGTAGTAGCGCAGCAGGCCGTGAGCGGGAAGGTCAGCGAGCACGGCGCGGTAGCGGCCAGGCTCGTCACCCGCGATTGCGGCAACGGCGGAAAAGGGCCCGTCATTGAGCGCGTGGTGCAACGTGACCCCGCCGGCCGCCAGGGGGTAGAAACTGCTGACGGTTGCCTCCAGAGGATACGCCGCCCCGGGGACCGCCCCCGCTCCCGGAGGCTGATGCGCGATGCGGGGGCGCACGTCGACCAGCCCGCGCTGCTCGAACGCTCCGACGATCACCGCGTCGTGCGGCGTGCCGTTGGCGAGATCGCCGTCGTCGTCGTCGGCGAGGAGCAGATGGAGCAGGCACGTCTCGACATCATGAGGTTTCGCCGCGCGCATGCGATGGACGAGCGCCTCGGCCGTGCGCGCGCCTCCGGCTCCCGCCGGCGCGGAGGCGAGGGCGCGGCGGATGTCCCACCAGGCGGAGGCGAGCACGTGGCCGGCGCAATGCGGCTGCTCCGGGCAGTGGGGACGCACCGGCCAGTAGAGCTCCGCTTCGAGATCACGGACGCAGCTCCCCGGCCCCTGGAAGCCGAGTCCCACGCAGGGCGTGTCCAGCGCCGCGGCGCAGAAGAAGTCGGCATAGGCTTCCTGCAATGGCTCCGGCGCCCAGCGTGGGGCGTAGGCGTAGAGCGTGACGAGATGGGCGTATTCGTGCTCGACGACGCTCGCCAGGCGACCGAGCGAGACGCAGCCGCCGCCCGCCGGGGCGAAGCGCATCAGCGGCGCGACCGGATCGAGGAGCGCGTAGGCGTTGCAGTCGAGCGCGAGGTCATCGACGACGATCGGGAGCGAGCGATCGAGCCGCCGGGCGGGGCTGTCGAAGCCGGGGTCGCGCGCGAGCAGGCGGGCACGCGCCGCCTGCACATGCCGGTACGCTTCCCGCTCCGGCGTCGTGGCGGCCGAAGCGTCCCACCGGACCGCGAGGGAGTCGCTCGTGACTGGCAGGCGCAGGCTCGCCGGCGGCTGCTGCACGTCGCCGGAGCGCACGCTCGCGCCGCGGCCGGCCAGAGCGAGCCAAAGCTCGAGGCTCTCCCCGGCCGCCGGGGCGAAGGCAAAGCGCCCGGTGGTGTCGCTATATGCGGCTGCGAGCGCGACCTCCCCGCGGCGCAGTTCCAGTGCGACCTGGGAGAAAGGAACCTCGACTTCGGCGCCCCACGGGTCGGGGAGGTGGACGCGGCCGAAAACCTGGCCGCGAAGGGCGATCGAGTCGCCGGCGACAAACTCGGCTGCGCGTCCCACCCCGAGCGGGGGCAGGTTCGTAGCCGGGTTCCCGGAGTGGGTGGGGAGGGAGCCGGCCGGGGCCGCAGCGGCGGGCAGGAGCGTGCCCAGGAGCGGCTCGCGCGAGAGCAGCATCCCGCTGTGGGCGTCGATGCGCAGGCGCTCGAGCCGAGGAGGCATCTCGGTGCGGGCCACGATGCGCCAGACTAGATGGGTTGCCGCGCGCCCGGAGAGGGCCGCGGGCCAGAGGCAGAGCCGGACCTCGCGCCAGGCGACGGCACCCGGCTCGCCCAGCGCCGCACGCGCCCGATCGAGGGCGGCCGCTCGATCGACGCGCGCCGCGCGCGAGATCCCGGCCTCGACCGGTGGCAGGCAAGCGGTATAGGCGACCGCGGAGCCGTGAGCGTCGACGGAGATCGTGAGGTAGGCGCCCTCGACCGCCGGGCGGGTCGAGTCGGGCCGGAAGTGAACGTGCGTCAGGCGCCCGGCACAGCGGATGTCGGCCAACTGCCAGTCGGCCGCCGAGGTGCCGACTCGGGCCGCCGCCATCGCGAGCAGGCCGCGCGCCGCGCGAGCCGCGTTTGCGGCCGGCGCGGCGGAGGGGCCGGCGACCGGCGCAGGCGCGGTGCGATACCCCCACTGGACGCCCCGTGCGGGCTCTCCCGCATGGCGGTAGACGGCTGCGGTCCCCGGGGCTGCCAGAGCGCAAGGGGCGACCGACAGCCAGGCGAGTGCCCCCCAACCGACGAGGCGGTGGATCATCCGCGCCGCCGGGCGGCGCGGCCGCAGCGCGAACGGCGACCTCAAGCTCTCCTCCTCGGTGCAGTCTAGGATGGGCGTTCCTGGCCGGCAAGACCGGGCCAGAAGCAAAACTGATCCAGCTGTCCGTCCAGCCTTGCTTTACAGCCTTGGAAACCCCTTCTAGTATCTTCTGGTTCTGTATGAAACGGCACGGACTGCAAGACGGAGGTGCTGCGTGTCGCTCCTCGATCGCGCCATCATCGGTGTGCTGCCGCTCGTCCCCAAACCGGTCGTCGGCTTCTTCTCGAAGCGCTACATCGCCGGAGACACCGTGGAGAAGGGGCTGGCGGAATCGCAGCGCCTGAACGAGGCGGGCTGCGTCGTCACGCTCGACGTGCTGGGCGAGGACATCCGCTCCCGCGACGAGGCGCTCGGCGCGCGAGATGCCTACCTGCGCCTGCTCGGCGCGATCGATGAGGCGGGCATCGAGGGCAATGTATCACTCAAGCCGACGCAGCTCGGCCTCGAACTCGACCTCGACTTCGCGACCGAGACGATCCGCGCCGTTGTCGCCCGCGCCCATGAGCTGGGCAGTTTCGTGCGGATCGACATGGAGGATGCGACGACGACCGACCACACGCTCGAGGTCTATCGTCGCTTGCGCAGCGAGTTCTCCAACCTGGGCGTCGTGTTGCAGTCCTGCCTGCGACGCACGGTCAGGGATGCCGAAGCGCTGGCCGCACAGCAGGCGAACGTGCGGCTGTGCAAGGGGATCTACATCGAGCCCTACCGCATTTCCTGGCGCGATCCGGAGATCATCCGCCGCGCCTTCGTGCGCGATCTCGAGGTCCTCCTGCGCGGGGGCAGCTACGTCGGCATCGCCACGCACGATGAGATCCTGGTCTACGAGGCACTCGAGCTCGTGCGCCGGCTCAACCTGCCACCCGATGCCTACGAGTTCCAGATGCTGCTCGGCGTGACGGAACGCCTGCGCCAGATCGTCATCGATGGGGGGCATCGGATGCGCGTCTACGTGCCCTTCGGCCGGGAGTGGTACGCCTATTCGACGCGCCGGTTGCGCGAGAACCCCAAGATGGCGAGCACGATCCTGCGCGATATTCTAGGGCTTTCGCAGGAGCGGCGGAGGCGCTAGGATCGCGATGATGATCCTGCGCGCGATGCTTGTCGCCGCGCTGGGCCTGCTCCTCTGTGCGGCGGGGGAGCCGGCCGCCCCCCAGGAGAGCGGCGCCGCTGCGCCTGCCGTCGGGTGGGTGCGGATCGCCGATGCCATCCAGCCCGCCACGGCCGACTTCCTGCAACGCACACTCGACTGGTCGGCGCGCAGGGGACAGGCGGCGCTCGTCGTCGAGCTCGATACGCCCGGCGGCCTCGACGCCTCGATGCGCACCATGGTCAAAGCGATCCTCGCTTCGCCGGTGCCGGTGATCGTCTATGTCGCTCCACCGGGCTCGCGTGCCGCCTCGGCCGGCGTCTTCCTGATGATGGCGGCCCATGTCGCGGCGATGGCGCCGGGCACGAATCTCGGCGCCGCCCATCCGGTGGCGCTGGGCGGGGGGCTGCCGGGTGGCGGCGAAGGTGCGCCGGACACGACGATGGTGGCCAAAGTGACCAATGATGCGGTCGCCTATGTCCGCTCGCTGGCCGAGCGCCATGGGCGCAACGCCGATTGGGTCGAGCGCGCCGTGCGCGAGAGCGTCAGCCTACCCGCCGAGGAGGCGCATGCGCGCAACGTGATCGACCTCGTGGCGGCGAATCGTGAAGCGCTGTTGGCGCAGGTGGCCGATCGCGCCGTGACTGTCGTCGGGGGGGAGCGCCGCCTGCCGCGCGGTCCCGTGCGCTGGATCGAGCGCGAGATGACCCTGCGCGATCGCGTTCTCAGCGTGATCGCCAATCCGAACGTCGCCTACTTGCTGCTGCTGCTGGGGGCGCTAGGCATCTTCTTCGAGCTGTCCAATCCGGGTGCGCTCTTTCCCGGGATCGTCGGCGGACTCGCCCTGCTGCTCGCCTTTTTCGGGCTGCAGATGCTGCCGGTGCGCGGAGCGGGGATCGCCCTGATCCTGCTGTCGATCATCTTCTTCCTGTTGGAGATCAAAGTGACCAGCTATGGAGCGTTATCGATTGCCGGCGTCGCGGCGCTGCTCTTCGGCTCGCTGATGCTGTACGAGTCCTCGATCCCGGCGCTGTCGGTTTCGCTCGGCGTCGTTCTGCCGAGCGTGATCGTCGTCGCGCTGCTATTCCTGCTGGTCGTCTATCTCGCCGTACGGTCGCAGACGACCCGCCGGGCGAGCGGCGCGGACGGGCTCGTGGGCGAGATCGGCCTGGCGCGCAGCGATCTCGCTCCCGAGGGGCGTGTCTTCGTGCATGGTGAGGTCTGGCAAGCGCGAAGCCGTCAACCGATCCGCAGCGGCGAACGCGTGCGCGTGCTGCGTGTCCGCGGGCTGTGGCTTGAAGTTGAGGCGGCCGGTGCGCCGCCGTTCGCGGCAGATCCGCCGCCGGGGAGGTAACTGGAAATGGCGCTTACCGCGTTCGTGGTCGTCGTTGTTCTCGTGCTGATGATCTTGACCAACGCCATTCGCGTGCTGCGCGAGTATGAACGGGCGGTCATCTTTCGTCTCGGACGCTTGGTTGGCGTCCGCGGACCGGGTTTGATCATCTTGGTGCCGATCATTGATCGCATGGTCAAGGTCAGCTTGCGCACCGTGGTCATGGATGTGCCGCCTCAGGATGTGATCACCCGCGACAACGTCTCGGTCAAGGTCAACGCGGTGATCTACTTCCGCGTGATGGACCCGGCCAATTCCGTGATCGAGGTCGAGAACTACCTCTTCGCGACCTCGCAGCTGGCGCAGACGACGCTGCGCAGTGTCGTCGGTCAAGCCGAACTCGACGAATTGCTCGCCGAGCGTGAGAAGATCAACGATGAGCTGCAGTCGATCATCGATGCACAGACCGATCCGTGGGGCATCAAGGTCGCCGCGGTCGAGGTCAAGGACGTCGACTTGCCGATCGAGATGAAGCGCGCCATGGCGCGCCAAGCCGAGGCAGAGCGTGAGCGCCGCGCCAAGATCATTGCCGCTCAAGGCGAGTTCCAGGCGGCGGAGAAGCTCTCGGAGGCCGCCGCGATCATCGGCAAGTACCCAACCGCGTTGCAGCTGCGGTACCTGCAGACGCTCAACGAGGTGGCGGCGGAGAACAACTCGACGACGATCTTCCCCGTTCCGATCGACCTCTTCGAGCCGTTCCGCAAACTGGCGCGTGAGCTGAGCGAGCGCTCGACCCCCGCTTCACCGGACTAGCGCCCGCTGGGTCAGAGATAGGGTTCGAGATTCGTGTGGCCGATCTCGCCACCCGGGCTCTGTGCGCGGCAGAGCTGCGCGATGCCTGCGATCAGGCGCTTCACCCCGTCCGTCTTCTGCGGGGCGCAGAAGGGGTGGCAGCGCACGACGACATTCCCTGCCTCTTCACGCAGCAACAGGAAGAAGCGTTGCCGCAGGTACTGCTCGACCACGATCACTTCCAAGAGCAGGTGGTGGCCGTCGGGGGCCAGGTAGGCTGCCTGCACCTTGCGCACGTCGGGCGCGGCGGTCTCCTGGAATGAGCTGAGCGCGGGGAGCAACGCGGCGAGCGGCTGTGCGTGGCGAATCTGGACGTGCGGCATGCTATCCTCCGGCGCCAAATCAGGATCCGGATCGGCGGCGCGGCGCCACGCTAGGGGGTCTCTGCGCGCCGGTCAAGCGTGAGCCGGAGCCCGGCTGCCGCCCAGTGCCGGTGGCCCGGCACGAACAGGGGGGCGTCATGACGCCAACAACGCAGACGCCTGACTGGCGCGCCTGGGTGCCACCGCCCGGCGGCGAGCGCTTCTCGCTCGCCGCCACACTGCCGGAGCTGCCGGGCCTCTGGGACCTCGCCCGCGACCAGGCCGCGGTTGCGCACTGGGTGGCGGTGCTGCGCGGCAATGCCGACTACGTCGAGGCACTGGTCGCCGACGCGGGCCCCGAGACAGCGGCCGCCACCGCGCCGGCGCTCGCCGCGCTGCGCGCCCTGCTGATGGATCTCGAGGCGGGCCGCGCGCAGGATCGCATCCGCAGTGTGCACGACGTTACCCGTGTGCGTGAGAACCTCTTGCGCGCGCACGGCTCCGGCGATCCCTATGCCGAGGTCAAGCGCCGGGAGACGCGGCGCTGGTGGGCGGCCGCACGCGCACGTGTGACGGCGATGTGCGCCGCCGCGCGCGGAAAGGCTGACGGCAGCGTCTTGGCGCCGCTAATCGCCGGGCTCTGGGCCGGCAACCTCTTCGATCTGGGCTCGCAGCGTACGCAGGAGGCGTACCGCTGCGGACGCCTCGATCCGGAGGGCGCGCGCGCGCGTTTGCAGCCGCGCGCCGAGAGCGCGGTCGCGCACTTGCCCGCCGCGGCGATGGCGTTCCTGGCCGCCGCCCCGCGGCCCCTGGAGGAGCCGGCGGCGGGGACGCTGCTCTTCTTTGTGGACAATGCCGGAGCCGACTTCCTGCTCGGCGTGCTGCCCCTGGCCGCGTACTGGGCCCACGCCTGGGAGGTGCGCGTGGCGTGCAACGCGCATCCCGCTTCGAGTGACATCACCTACGCGGAAGCGGGCGAGCAGGTCGCGCGCCTGACGGCGGAGTGCGGGGCGCTGCGGGAGCTGTGCGCGGCGGGACGCGTGCGCCTGATCTCGACCGGCACCGGAACGCCAGGCATCGACTTCCGCGACGTCGGCGCTGAGCTCAATGCCGCGGCCGAGGGCTGCGACTGGATCGTGATCGAGGGGCAGGGGCGAGCGATCGAGACCAACTGGCGCAGCACGTTTCGGCGACCGGTGTTGCGCGCCGCAGTGGCCAAGGATGACTGGGTGGCTGCGGCGTTGGGGCTCGAACCGGAGAGCCCGCTTCTGCACTGGCAGTCGTCCGCCCCGCAGGTGGAGCGCCCCTCAGCGCGCGAGCAAAAGGACGCTCTCCACGTGCGGCGTTTGCGGGAAGAGATCGAAGACGCGTAGGTGACGCGCGCGGTAGCCGCCTTCATCGACGAGGCGCCCCGCGTCGCGCGCCAGGGTCGACGGGTTGCAGGAGACGTAGACGATGCGCGGCACGCCGCGCGCGAGGAGCTTCTCGAGCGCCCGCGGGTGCAGTCCACTGCGCGGTGGATCGAGCAGCACGAGGTCCCAGTCGCTCGCCTCCCACGGCTGTGGGGTCTTCGTTTCGACGGGCTGGCAGTCGAACGTCACGTTGGATACGCCGGCCCGCGCCGCGTTGGCGCGCGCCTCGGCGACGGCCGAGGCAAGCACCTCGACTCCGTGCACGTGTCGCGCGTGGGCGGCGAACGGCAGGCTGAAGGCGCCCGCGCCGCAGTAGAGGTCGAGCACGCGCTCGGTGCCGTTCAGCTCGGCGCGGGCCAGCGCCTCGGCGACGAGCGCCTCGGCACCCGCCGTCTGGGTCTGGAAGAAGGCGGAAGCGCCAATCACGAACTCGAAGCCGGCCACCCGCTCCCGCCACACGGACGCGCCGCCGAGCGGTATCTCGTAGTCGCCTTGGGCGACCGTCGCGCGGCGCAGGTTGATGCTGGCGACCACGCCGGTTACTTCCGGCACGTGCGCGCGCAGTTGGGCTGCCAGTTCGCCGAGCACGGGATCCTCCTGCCGCGCGACTAGCACGACCAGCAGATCGTCGCTCGTCGCTGCCTGGCGCACGACGAGATGGCGCAGCAATCCGCGATCCTCGCGCGAGCGATAGGCGCAGAGGTTGCGTTCACGGGCGAGGTCGCGCATCGCGGCAACGATGCGATTCGAGAGAGGGGATTGCAGCCGGCAATCGCTTAGGTTGAAGACGGCGTCGAAACGGCCGCGCGGGTGCAAACCGAGCGCGACACCGGGAGGGGGGACGAGACCGCGCGCGAGTTCGTCCGCCGCCAGCCAGGCGCGGGGGGCAAACGTGAACTCCATCTTGTTGCGGTAGTACCAGGGGGTCGGGCTGTGCCATGGTGGGGCGGTGGCGGCCGGCGTGACGCGGCCGATGCGTCGCAGCAGCTCTGTCACCTGATGCGCCTTGTAGCGAGTCTGGGCGTCGGGTGCGAGTCCCTGCAGCGCACAACCGCCACAGACCGACAGGTGGGGACAGGGGGCGGCGACCCGCTCGGGGCTCGGCTCGAGCAAGGTCTCGATTTCCCCTTCGAGCACCCCCTTGCGGCGGCGAACGAGACGCACGCGAACGCGGTCGCCGGGAAAGGCGCGGCGCACCATCACGACGCCGAGCTCGCTTGGCAAGACGCCTGCGCCGCCATAGGCGAGATCGGTGATTTCGCCGGTGACCTGCATGCCGCGCCAGCGACGGCCGGCAGAAGATGAAGTCTGCATGGGAGGCGATGGTAGTGTAGTTGACGGCGGCGGTCTATAATGCCGGCCAGTCATTCCGGCCGCGGACGAGGTGGTCTGGAGAAACCGAAGGAGGTCGAATATGAGTTCATGGCGCCGAGAGAGCGCGTTTCTGTGCGGCTGCTTGTGCTTGGCGCTCTTCGCCGGCGGCTGCGGGGGCGGCGAGCAAGAAGACGCATCGCAGTCGCAGATGGCGGCGATGGACGAGTCGGCATCGGGCGCTGGGGAGCCCGGCGGGGCGCCGGATGCGGCCGCCGAGCTGAGCGCCGCCGGCCTGCCGGTCGACGCGTCGGCCGTGGTGGCGCGTGTCGACGGGGAGGCGATTCACCGCGGTGAAGTCGATCTCGTGGCGGCCCACTACGCCAACCGCGCGGCGCAGTCGGGGGCGATGCCGAGCTCGCCGGGCGAATACGTGCAGCAGGCGCTCGATCAGCTGATCGACCAGCTCCTGTTGGCGGGAGAGGCACGGCGGCAAGGGTACAGCGTCGCCGATTCGATCGTCGAGGGCATGGTCTCGCAGTGGCGGATGCAGTTCCCGAGTGAGGAGGCGCTCGAAGCGCGATTGCAGGAAGTGGGGATCGGCCTCGATCACTTGCGGGAGAAGTTCCGGCTGGATGCCTTGGTGCAGAACTTCATCGACGAAGCGGTGCGCGATACGCTGCAGGTCAGCGATGCCGACTTGCAGGCGTACTACGAAGGGAATCAAGCGCAGTTTCAGCGGGGCGAGACGGTCCATGCGCGACACATTCTGATCGAAGCGCCGCCCGAAGCGTCGGCCGAGGAGCGGGCCGAGGCGCGACAGGAGGCGCAGGCGTTGCAGGAGCGCGCCGCGGCGGGCGAGGACTTCGCCACGCTGGCGCGGGAGCATTCCGCTTGCCCCAGCGCGCCGGCGGGAGGCGATCTGGGCTTCTTCACCCGCGAGCAGATGGTGGCGCCGTTTGCCTCGGCCGCCTTCGCGCTCGCACCGGGAGAGCTGAGCGACGTCGTCGAAACGCGCTTTGGGTATCATGTGATCAAGGTCGAGGAGCACCGCGAGGCGGGAGCGGTGCCGCTGGCCGATGTCGCCGACCGGTTGCGGCAGGTGCTCGAGGGGCAACGCTTGCAGGAAGCGGTCAATGGCATGGCGGCCCGCCTGCGCCAGGATGCCGATATCGAAGTGGTCTCCCAGAGCTAGCGGGCATGGGGGCGCCGGTGTGAACCCGAGTGGGCGCAGTCTCGAGGCGGCATTCGAGTCGTTTCTGGCCGAGCTGCTCAGTCATCGGCCGGGCATGGAGCTGCGCGAGGTGCGCCGTGCGTTCGCGCTTGCCCGCGGTGCCCACGCCGGCCAGCGGCGCTGCAGCGGGGAGGAGTTCGTTGCCCATCCGCTGGCGGTGGCGAGCATCCTCCTCGGCCTCCTGCGGCGCAGCACCGATACGACGATTCTTTGCGCCGCGCTGTTGCACGACACGGTCGAAGACAGCGCGGCGGTCTCGCTCGAACGCATCCAGCGCGAGTTCGGTCCCGAGGTGGCGGCCCTCGTCGATGGCGTGACCAAGATCGGTGATCTGCCGTTCCGAGCGCCGGAGGTGACCCAGACCGAGAACTACCGCAAGATGTTGCTCTCGATGTCGAAAGACATCCGCGTCATCTTGATCAAGCTCGCCGATCGGCTCCACAACATGCGCACGCTCGCGGCGCTCGACCCGCAACGCCAACGCCGGATCGCGCAGGAGACGTTCGACATCTACGCCCCGATCGCTCATCGCCTCGGCATCGCCCGCATCCGGTGGGAGCTCGAAGATCTGGCCTTCAAGTACCTCGATCCCGAGCACTACCGCATGCTCGTTGCCAAGATCGACGAGAAACGCACCGAGCGCGAGCGGGCCATCGATGAGCTCGTCGGGCCGTTGCGGCGCGGCTTGACCGAGCGCGGGATCCAGGCCGAAGTGACCGGGCGCCCCAAACACCTCTGGAGCATCTGGTCGAAGATGCGCCGCCTGCAGGCGCCCTTTGAAGAGATCTTCGATCTGCTCGGGATTCGCATCGTCACCGAGTCGCGCGACGACTGCTACCGCGTCCTGGGCGTGATCCACGATCTCTACACGCCCGTGGCCGACCGCTTCAAGGACTACATCGCGACGCCTAAGAGCAACATGTACCAATCGCTCCACACGGCGGTGATCGTACCGGAACGACGGCGCATGGTGGAGATCCAGATCCGCACGCGCGAAATGCACGTCATCTCCGAGATCGGGATCGCGGCCCACTACGCCTACAAGGAAGGGGGCATCACCGATCGCGAGCTGCAGGAGAAGCTTGGCGACTTCATCGTACAGGGGACGACGGAATGGCAGGATGATGCGGACAGCCCCGGGGAGTTCATGGATTTCCTGAAGACCTCGCTCTACCAGGACGAGGTCTTCGTCTTCACGCCCCGCGGGGGACTGAAACGCCTGCCGCGCGGGGCGACGCCGATCGACTTCGCCTACGCGATCCACACCGATATCGGCCACCACTGCGTTGGTGCCAAGGTCAACGGACGGATCGTGCCGCTGCGCTATCAGCTCAAGAGCGGGGAAGTCGTCGCCGTGATTACATCTCAGCAGGGCCAGCCGAGCGAGGATTGGCTGCAGACGGTCGCCTCGAGCCGAGCCAAGGGGAAGATTCGGCGCTGGATCACGCAGCAGCGGCTCGAGAGCTCCGTGCGGCTCGGGCGTGACATGCTGGCGCGAGAGCTGCGCAAGCGGCATCTGAAGCTCCCGGCTGACAAGGATCTGGAAGATGTCTCGCAGAGCTTCGGTTTGCCTGACGTCCCGCTGCTCTATGCCAAGGTCGGTCAGGGAGACCTCTCCGTCGCGAGCGTAATCGGCCGGCTCCATCCGGAAACGAAGCCGGAGGAGAAGCGGCGCGGAGCGTCCGCGCTCGATCGCATCCGCCGGCTCGCCTCGCGACCGGTCAAGGGCTTGCGCATCGACGATGTCGACGGGCTGCTGATTCGGATTGCCCAGTGCTGCCAGCCGCTGCCGGGCGACAAGGTGATCGGCATCATCACCAAGGGGCGCGGCATCTCGGTCCATCGCCTCGACTGCCCGAACACGTTCGACGATCGCGTGCCGCCGGAGCGCAAGATCGAGGTTCAGTGGGATGTCGAGCGGGAGCAGGAGTTCCTCGTGCGTCTCATCGTGCACTGCAGCGATCGCGCCAGCATCCTCTCCGAGGTCGCCGGCGCCGTGTCACGCACCGCGTCCGACTTGCGCCACGGGGCAATGGGCTCCGATGGCGGCGGTCTGGCGCGCGGCGAGTTCGTTCTGACGGTGCGCAACCTGAGCCATCTGGGGCGGGTGATCAGCGCCGTGCGGCGGGTGCGCGGCGTGCACTCCGTCGAGCGCGCGAGTACCGCAGTGGAAGCAACCGACACGGATGAAGAGGGCGCATCGCGCGACTGAGCGCGCGCCCGCAGAAGGAGAATGCCAATGCCAGTGCAGGTGATGGGCATGCATAGGGGGCGCTCGGGTTGGGGGCGGCGGATCTGGGCGGCCGCGCTGCTGGTGCTGTTGCTCGCCACGCCCGGGGGGGCGCGGGCCGCGGGGATCGCCTCGGTCGGGCTGCGCTACGGTTGGTCGCATGCAGACGGCGACCTGTTCACCGGCAGCGGGGATCTCGACAGCGGCGATCTGCTCGGGCTTCACCTCGATCTGGAGCTCTTGCCCTTCCTCGGCATCGAGGTGGCCGGGGAATACGTCAGCGAAGATCTCGCCTTCGACACGACGCTCTATGACAGCTTGCGCGCGCAAGGGGATGCCGACTACGAGGATCTGACGCTCTACGTCACCGGCCGCCTGAATCTCTTCTCCTTTGCCCTGCTGCCCCTGAAGGGCTACCTCGGTGGAGGGCTCAACGTCCACTACGCTGAGGTCGAGCTCTCGGCCGAGGAGGTGGCGCAGGGGGCGCAGCCGGCGCGTGCTCCGAGGGCGGCGGGCGGATGGGGGGACGAGACGACCGATGCCCTCGAGGACTTCGTCGCCCGTGAGACCGGTGCGCGCACGCGCATCGGTTGGCATCTTGTCGGCGGGGTACGCTTCACCCCGCCCGGCCTACCCCTGTCGGCGTTTCTGGAGGGGCGCTACGGCGATCCCTTCGAAGCGGATCTGCCCAGCGCGAAGTCGCTCTACGCGGGGGTCTCGTTTCGGCTCTAGGCGCGATTTTCGCGCGCGGTCTTCCGCCGGTGGCTGCGCACTGTGCAGCGCTGGCAGTGAGGGGAGTCCGGCATGATTGCCCTGGTACAGCGTGTCTCGCGCGCGGAAGTGCGCACGGCGGGCCGAGAGCCGGCCCGCATCGGGCGCGGCCTCCTGATCCTGCTTGGCGCGGCCCGCGGTGACAGCGTCGCAGATGCCGAGTGGTTGGCGCGCAAGTGTCTGTCGCTGCGCGTGTTCGACGATGAGGACGGCCGGATGAACTGCAGTCTGGCCGACGTGGGCGGCGAGGTGCTCGCCGTCTCCCAATTCACGCTGCTCGGAGACTGCATCAAGGGCCGGCGCCCGAGCTGGTCGCGGGCGGCCGAGCCGGGGGAGGCCGAGGAGCTCTACGATGCCTTCGTCGGTGCGCTGCGCCGCGGGCCCCAACGCGTGGCGACCGGGCGTTTCCAGGCCCGGATGGAAGTCGATGCGATCAATGCCGGTCCGGTGACCCTGATCATCGACAGCCACGCCTGGAAGGGACGTCCGGTAAACGGCACGAGGCCGGCTGCAGCCCCAAGGGCGTGCGACTCGCAGGCGTCCGCGCCGGCGCGGCAAGTGGCCGGTGGCCCGCCGACGGGATCCTCCCGGGACGCGGTGACCGCGGGGCGGCGCCTGCTGCGCCGCGGCACCCGGCCGTTGCGCCTCGCCTCGCGTTCGCCCCGACGGCGTCACCTGCTGCAAATGCTCGGCGTGCGCTTCACCGTCGTCGCCCCCGTCGAGGATGGGGAAGGCCGTCGGGTGGGCGAGGCGCCGGAGGCCTACGCCATGCGCCAGGCCGAGACGAAGGCGCGTTCGGCCTGGAAGCCAGGCGAGACGGGCGTTCTCCTGGGCGCCGATACGATCGTCTACCTCGACGGCGTGGTGCTCGAGAAGCCCCGCCACGCCGCTGATGCGGCCGCCTATCTGGAGCGGCTTTCCGGGCGCGTGCATGAAGTCTACACCGGCCTCTGCCTGCTTGATGGCGCCCGCGGCGTGGCGCGCTGCGCGGTAGAACGCAGCCGGGTGACGATGACGCCGCTCGATGCCGAAACGATTGCCGACTATGTCGCCACCGGCGAGCCGCTCGATAAAGCGGGCGCCTATGGGATCCAGGGTTTTGGCGCGCTGCTGGTGGCGGCGATCGAAGGTTGCTACTTCAACGTGATGGGCTTGCCGCTCGCCCGGCTGCGCGCGCTGTTCGCCGCGCTCGAGGAGGCGGCGCCGCCGGGGGAGTCGGAGGAGCGATGATTCCGACAATTGCGTGGGTCGAGAACGAGGCGGCGCCGGCCGGGGCCGTGCGCCTGCTGGACCAGACCCGGTTGCCGCACGCGGAAGTTTATCTGACGCTGGGTGATCTGGATGCGCTGTGTGCCGCGATCGCGCGCTTGAGCGTGCGCGGCGCCCCGGCGCTCGGCATCGCCGGCGCCTACGGCTTGGCCCTGGCAGCGCGGCGGGCGGCCCGCGACGATCTCCGGCCGGCCGGGCTGCTGGCAGCGCTCGAGCCGGCGCGCACGCAGCTGTGCGCCGTGCGTCCGACGGCGGTCAATCTCGCCTGGGGCGTGGCGCGTGTCTGGCGCCGAGTGGAATCCGGCGCCGCGGCGGGGCAGACAGCGCAAGCCTTGGCCGGCGAGGCGCTTGCCGAAGCACGCACGATTCACGAGGAAGACCTGGCGATGTCCCGCGCGATGGGGCGCCACGGGGCCGCGCTGCTCGTGCCGGGCGCGCGCGTCATCACCCACTGCAACACGGGCGGGCTGGCGACGGGGGGGCTCGGCACGGCGCTGGCGGTCGTCTTCGCCGCGGCGGCGGCCGGCAAGGCGCCGCACGTCTGGGTCGATGAGACCCGGCCGCTGTTGCAGGGCGCGCGGCTGACGACCTGGGAACTGGCCCGCGAGGGGATTGCCGCGACACTGCTCGTCGACGGCGCCGCCGCGTGGGCGATGGCACGGGGACGGGTCGACATCGCCCTCGTCGGCGCCGACCGCATCGCCGCCAATGGCGACGCCGCCAACAAGATCGGCACCTACGCGCTCGCCGTCGCCGCCGCCCGCCATCGGATTCCATTCTATATCGTCGCGCCGAGTTCGACCTTCGACCTCTCCCTCCCCGCGGGCGCCGCGATTCCGGTCGAGGAACGCGACGCCGCCGAGGTCGCCGCCTGCCACGAGGCGCCCGTCGCCCCGGCCGGCCAGGCCGTCTGGAACCCGGCCTTCGACGTGACCCCGGCGGAGCTGATTGCCGGCTGGGTGACCGAGCATGGGGTGCTCAAGCCGCCCTTCCGCGCGCTGGGAGCCCAAACGCGTCGCATTCATCAGGTTGACACCCCTCCTGCCGATTGCTAAGATCGGTCATTTGTGAATCCCAACGAGCACTCGGGCGAGGAGTAGACCACCATGGCGACGTATGCGACCAAGGCTGGCGACATCCAGCGCAACTGGTATCTCGTCGATGCGACGAATCTCGTGCTCGGCCGCATGGCGAGCGAGATCGCCGCGCTGCTGATGGGGAAGTGGAAGCCGGAGACCTGCGCACACCTCGACACGGGCGATCACGTGATCGTGATCCATGCCGAGAAGGTGCGTCTGACCGGACGCAAGCCGGAGCAGAAGACCTACTTCCACCACACCGGCTACATCGGCGGAGGGCGCAAGACGAATTTCCGCGCCCGCATGGAGAAGGAGCCGGGCGAGGTTGTGCGCGATGCCGTCTGGGGCATGATTCCCCACAACCGGCTCGGCCGGCAGATGATTCGCAAGCTCAAAGTCTATCCGGGTGCGGAGCATCCGCACACGGCGCAGCAGCCGATTCCGATCCAATTGGGATTGCACGGCCGCGGCTATCCGGCCCAGGAGCGCGAGGCCTAACGTCCGCCGCGCGAAAGGAGAGGCACAGCGATGACGGAGAAGTCGGTGATGGGAGCCACCGGGCGGCGCAAGCGGTCGGTGGCACGCGTGCGCATCGCGCCGGGCGCGGGCCAGGTGATGGTCAATGAGCGATCGTTCGACGAGTACTTCCCCCGCGAGACGGGCCGGCGACTGGCGATTCGGCCGTTGGACGTGGTCGAGAAGCGCGGGCAGTATGATGTGTTCGTCAACGTGCGCGGCGGCGGCATGACGGGCCAGGCGGGCGCTGTCAGTCTTGGGCTCGCCCGCTGTCTGACGAAGCTCGATCCGGAGCTGCGCCCGCTGCTGTCCAAAGAAGGGTTGCTAACGCGCGACGCGCGCATGTCGGAGCGCAAGAAGTACGGTCAACCGGGCGCCCGCAAGCGCTTCCAGTTCTCGAAGCGGTAGCGGTCCGTCGATCGATTCACACATCCCCATCTGGGAAGTCTCCTCGCGGGAGGAGCTCGGGGGTGGCGGTTTCAACTTCCTGGACCCGTGGAGGCACTATGCAGCAGGTCACGATTCAAGAGCTCCTGGACGCGGGCGTCCACTTCGGACACCAGACGCGGCGCTGGAACCCGAAGATGAAGCCCTTCATCTTCATGGAGCGCAATCGTATCTACATCCTCGATCTCGAGCGCACGCTCGCCTCGCTCGAGGCGGCGCGCGAGCTGATTCGCCAGGTCGTTGGCCAGGGCGAAGCAGTGCTCTTCGTCGCGACGAAGAAGCAGGCAAAAGAGATTATTGCCGAGGAGGCCCAGCGGTGCGGCATGTTCTACGTGACCGAGCGCTGGCTGGGCGGAATGCTGACCAACTTCCAGACGATCCGCCAGAGCATCCGCTACTTGCGCAGCCTCGAGCGCATGGAGGAAGACGGCACGCTGGAGAAGCTCTCGAAGAAGGAGGCTTCGCGCCTGATGAAGGCGAAGCTGCGGCTCGAGAAGACCTTCAATGGCATCAAAGACATGGGCCGTCTCCCGGGGCTGATCTTCATTCTCGACACGAAGCGTGAGCACATCGCCGTGCGTGAGGCCACGCGGCTCGGGATCCCGTCGGTCGGCATCGTCGATACGAACGCGGATCCGGAAGAGGTGACGCACCCGATTCCGGGCAACGACGACGCCGTGCGAGCGATCAAGCTCTACGCGCGCTTCGTCAGCGACGCCGTGCTCGAGGCGAAGGCGAGCGCCCCTGCGCCCGAAGCACAAGCGGCGGCGAGCGTGCCCGAGACGCCCGGCCGAGGAGTCTGGTCGTCTGACTATCCCCCCGGTGGGCGGCGCGCGCCGGCCCGGTAGGGTTCACGAGCAACAGATGAAGCGGTGACGGCGGCGGCCGCCCGGCGGTGGCCGGCCAAGATGGGAGGATCCGTAGCGATGGCGATCAGCGCGAGCGATGTCAAGGCCCTGCGCGAACGCACCGGCGCAGGGATGATGGATTGCAAGAAGGCGCTTGCCGAAGGCGGCGGCGATGTGGAGAAGGCGGTCGAGTACCTGCGCAAGATGGGCATGGCGGCGGCGGCCAAACGGGCCCACCGCGAAGCGGCGCAGGGCCGCGTCGAAGCCTACATCCACCCCGGCAACATGGTCGGCGTGCTGCTCGAGGTGAACAGCGAGACCGACTTCGTTGCCAAGACCGAAGACTTCCGCTCCTTCTGCCACGAAGTCGCCATGCACGTGGCGGCCGCCAAACCGTTGGCCGTGGCCGAGGAAGACCTCGACCCCGACATTGTCGCCAAGGAGCGCGAGATTCTGCTCGAGCAGGTCAAAGAATCGGGCAAGCCCGAGAAGCTCTGGGAGCGCATCGTCGAAGGCCGCATGAAGAAGTTCTTCGAAGAGTCCTGCCTGCTGCAGCAGCCGTGGGTCAAGGATGGCGATCGTACGATCGAGGAACTGCGCAAGGAGCTCTCCGGAAAGCTCGGTGAGAACATCATCGTGCGCCGTTTCGCGCTGTTCCACGTCGGCCAGTAGGTCCCACCAAGGAGGCGCTGTGCCGCCCAGCGAGTCCGAGCGAGCGCCCGAGGCGGTCGGCTCCGCCTCTGCCGCCCGTGGCTCATCCGCGCGGCGGATTCTCCTCAAGCTGAGTGGCGAAGTCCTCGGCGGGCGCGACGGCAGCGGACTCGATCCGGTCGGGCTCGAGACGGTCTGCGCGCAGATTGCCAGGGCCCACGGCGCCGGCGCTCAGGTGGCCGTCGTCATGGGCGGAGGAAACCTCCTGCGCGGGGCGCATGCCGGACACCTTTTCGAGCGCACGACGGGGGACGCGATCGGCATGCTCGGCACGTTGATCAATGCGCTCGCTGTCGCCGATGGGTTGCGCCAGCGCGGGCTCGCGACCGAGGTGCTGAGCGCCTTTCCCGCTCCCCGCATGGCCGAGCTCTACCGTCCCGAGTGCGGACGCACGGCCTTGACGGCGGGGCGAATCCTGCTGCTCGCGGGCGGCACCGGCAACGGCTACTTCACGACTGATTCGGCCGCCGCGCTGCGGGCGCTCGAACTGGGATGCGATCTGCTCGTCAAAGGGACCAAGGTTGACGGGGTCTACACCGCCGATCCCGTGCGCGATACCCGGGCGCGGCGCTACCGGCGGATCAGCCTGGCGGCGGCCGTCGCTCAGCGCCTGGGGGTGATGGACCTGACCGCCGCCACCCTATGCATGGAAAACCATCTCCCCGTTGTGGTATTGAAGGCGACGGAAGCGGGCACGATCGCGCGCTTCCTGCAGGGAGAGACGCTCGGGACGCTGATGGACCCAGATACGGATGCACCGGTCGAGTTCGCCGGGGCGCCGCCGGCGCCGGGAGGAGAAGGATGATCGATCAAGTACGCCAGGATGCTGCGGAGCGGATGAGGAAGAGCGTCGAGAAGTTTCGCGCCGACCTGCTCAGTGTCCGCACCGGGAAGGCCGCGCCCTCGATCCTCGATCCGGTGCGGGTCGACTACTACGGCCAGTCGCTCCCCCTCGCGCAGGTCGCCTCGGTTTCGGCGCCGCAGCCGCGGCTGCTGGTCGTGCAGCCCTGGGACAAGGCGGCGGCGGAGCCGATCGTCAAGGGCATCCAGGCGGCCGACTTGGGCCTCAATCCGGCCGTCGACGGCGAGCTGATTCGCGTGCCGATCCCAGCGCTGACCGAGGAACGCCGGCACGAGCTCGTTCGTCAGTGCAAGAAGCTCGGTGAAGATCTGCGGGTTTCGATCCGCAACGTGCGCCGCGACGCCAACGACAGCTTGAGCAAGGCGCAGAAGGCGAAGGAGATCACCGAGGACGATCTGCATCGCGCGCAGAAGGAGATCCAGAAGATCACCGACGAGCGGATTGCCGAGATCGACCAGGCGTTGGCGGCCAAGGAGAAGGACATCCTCGAGGGCTGACCGTGGAACGTGCCCTCATCTTCCGTATCCTCACCGGTGTCGTCGCGCTGCCGGTGCTCTACCTGTTGATCGACGCGGGCGGGCGGTGGTTCACGCTCTGGGTGGCGCTCGTCAGTCTGATCGGCGGCTGGGAATGGTGGCGCTTGCAGGCGCGGCCGGCGGGTGGCAGCGGCCTGCTATTGATCCTGGCCGGGATTGGCCTGTTGCTGGCGGCTGTGGTGGGTGGACAGAGCGGCTACGCGCTGCCCGCCGGCGCGGGGCTCTTCCTGCTGCTGCTGGTCGTTGGTCTGGTGGGGGAGGCGCACGAGGCGGTTGATCGGCCGGGACGCATGGTGGTCGGCATGCTCTACCTCGGAGTGCTGCCGGCCTTTCTGGTCTTGATGCGCGCGTTGCCGCACGGTCGTGAGATCTTGATCCTGACCTACGCGACCGTCTTTATCTGCGACACGGCGGCCTATGGGGCCGGTTCATGGCTTGGGCGCCGCCCGCTGTGGCGGCGCGTCAGCCCCGGCAAGACGTGGGAGGGCGCGCTCGCCGGGCTCTTGGCGGCGGTCCTCAGCGCGCTTGGCGGGGCGCTTTGGTTCGCCGCGTTTCTCGGCCCGGCAGCGGCGATCGGGTTTGGTCTGATCGTCGGAACCTGCGGGCAGGTGGGGGATCTGGTCGAATCGCGCTGGAAACGGATCGCCGGGTTCAAGGACTCCTCGATGCTGATCCCGGGACACGGCGGCGTGCTCGACCGCTTCGACAATCTGCACTTCGTCGCCCCGCTGCTCTACCTCTATCTGTTACTGTTGGGCTAATCGTGCAGTCCTGGCAACACGAAGAGGGGACTGTCGCTGCCGAGCCGCGCCCGCTCGTGGTGCTCGGCGCGACGGGTACCGTCGGCGAATTGACGCTCGACGTCGCTCAGCGCTTCCCCGCCGACCTGCGCGTCGTCGCCCTCTGCGCCCATCGCAACCACAAGCGTCTCGCCCAGCTGGCGGAGCGTTTCGCGCCCGCCGCGGTCGCGCTGGCCGATCCGGAGGCCGCCGCTCGCTTCCGGCCGACCGGTTGGTCCGGCGAATGCCTCGCCGGTCCTGAGGGCGTCCGCCGGCTCGCGGCCTGGCCGCGGCCGGCGACGGTGATCAACGCAATCGTCGGAGCGGCCGGGCTGGAGCCGAGCTTGGCGGCCCTACGCGCGGGTCACCGTCTCGGCTTGGCCAACAAGGAGTCGCTCGTCCTCGGCGGTGGCTTGTTGCGGGCGGCGGCCGCAAAGCATGGCGGTCTCATCCTTCCGATCGACAGCGAGCACAGCGCGATCCAGCAGTGCCTGCGGGGCCATGCGTCCCACGAGGCGCAGCGCGTCATTCTGACCGCCTCCGGTGGGCCGCTGCGCCAGGTCCCGGAGGAGGAGCTGGCGGCGGTGACGCCCGAGTTCGCCCTGCAGCATCCGACTTGGCGGATGGGAGCGCGGATCACGATCGACTCGGCGACGCTTTTCAACAAGGGCCTCGAGTTGATCGAGGCGCACTGGCTCTTCGACCTGCCGTTCGACCGGTTGGGGGTCTGGGTGCATCCCGAATCGATCGTTCATGGCCTGGTCGAGTGGTGTGACGGCTCACTGCTGGCCCAGCTCTCGGTGCCGGACATGCGCCTGCCGATCCAGCTTGCGCTCTCCCTGCCTGCGCGCTGGCCGGGGGCGGTGGCGCGCTGCGATCTGCCGCGGATCGGGTCGCTGACGTTCGAGGAGCCGGACACCGAGCGTTTCCCCTGCTTCCATCTCGCCCGCGGGGCCGGAGAGGCGGGCGGGACGATGCCGGCGGTTGCCAACGCCGCCGACGAGGTGCTCGTGGCCGCCTTCTTGCGACGCCGGATCGCCTTGCCCGACATCGCGCGCGGCTTGGAGCAGGTTCTGGCGGAGCACACATCTCGTCCGGATCCGGCATTGGATGACATCTTGACGGCCGACCGCTGGGGACGGCAGCGAGCGGAGGCCTTCTGCCATGAACGCGATGCGCACGGCGCGTCCCGCTAGCGTCGGCGCGCGCGGCGCCTGCCTGGCCCTGGTGCTGGGAGCGGTCGTGCTTGCCCTGGGCAGTGCCGGCTGCGGCGGCCGCCCGCCTGCGCCGGACGCCGGGGTGGGCGCTCCGCCGCGGATCCGGGCGATTCGCTTCGACGGCAATGCGCAGGTCAGTGCCGGAGCGCTGCGCGACGTGATGCACCTGCGTCCGCATGCCTGGTGGCGGCCCTTCCAGGAGAACTACTTCTACGGCACCGACCACCTTGAACGCGATCTCGAGCGCGTGCTCGCCCACTATCACAATCAGGGGTTTGTGCTGGCGCGCATCGACGAAGCTTACGTGCGCTACATCGATCCGGAGTGGGTCGATCTCGAGATCGAACTGACGGAGGGGCGCCGGGTCTTTGTCCGCGAGGTGGCGCTTGAGGTCAGCGGGGCGCGGCTGCGAGAGAAGCTGCGTTCGCAGCTGCGGCTGCGCGTGGGGGCGCCCTTGCTGGAAGTGCGCCTGCGCGAGGATGAAGAGCGGCTGCAGGAGGCGGCGGAGGAGGCGGGCTACGCGGCGGCGCAGGTGACGCGGGAGATGCGCTTCGCGGGTGACTCGGCGACGGTCGTCTACTGGGTCGATCGCGGACCACTGGTGCGCGTCGGCGACGTCCACATCACTGGCGTGCAGCGCACGCATCCAAGTGTCGTGCGGCGTGAGATCCGCTTCGATCGAGGCGACGTTTTCCGGCGCGCCCGCGCGGCCGCATTCCAAGACCGGCTGTTCGAGCTGGGGCTGTTTCGCACCGTGCGCCTGCGGCCCGACTACGAGCGCTTCGCACGGGTGGGACGCGCAGCGCGGGAGGTGACGGTCGATCTGGCGGTGGCGGTGGCGGAAAAGCCCGCGGGGTGGTACGGCTTCGGCTTTGGGCTTTCTTCGTCGGACCAGTTGCGCCTCCTGGGGGAGTGGGGGTATCGCAACGTGATGGGGCGCGCCCGCGCGGTTCAGGTCAGCGGGCAGATCGGGTTCTGGCTCGAAGCGGCGAGTGGGATCGAGGCGGGCGACCTGGCGGAACACGAGGTCGAGTTGAGCTACACCGAACCCTGGGTTTTCAGTCCCGTCTGGGGCCAGCTCCAGCTCTACTCGCGCTACCATCAAGAGGCGACCTTCGATGAACGCATCTACGGTCTGGTGGTTTCCGCGCGCCGCGATCTGAGTCGCTTCGAGCGGCTGCTCGCCTCCTTCGAGAACAAGTGGGTGGCGACGACCGACTCGACGTCGGCGCGCAGTGACTTCCAGACACGGTTCCTCTCGCTTTCGCTGGCGGCCGACCGGCGTGACTTCGCGCTCGATCCGCACCGGGGTTCGTTCGCTCAGGTGCGCACCGAGTACGCCGGCGGGTTCCTCGGTGGGGCCGCCTCCTTCGTCCGGCTCCTCGCGACCGGGTCGGTCTACGTGCCGCTCGGATCCGAACTGACGTGGGCGGCGCGCGCGCGCGCGGGATGGATCCGGCCGATCGGGCGCGGCGTGGCCGCGGAGGGACAGCCGCGCGAGCTGCTGCGCGTGCCCTTTGACGAACGCTTCCGGGCCGGGGGCGGGACGACCGTGCGTGGCTACGACGAACGCAGCCTCGGTCCCTACTCGACCGAGGGCCAGCCGCTCGGCGGTCTGGCCACGTTGCTGCTGAACACCGAGGTCCGCTTCCCGCTTGTTTGGCAGATCGGCGGCGCCGTCTTCCTCGATGCCGGCAATGTCTGGGAAACGTTCGAGCAGCTGACCTGGTCGCGCTGGTCCCGCCCCTGGTCGGCCGAGGAATACTCGGAGCTCGATGTCGCCTTCTCCTTCGGAACGGGGCTGCGTCTGGCGACGCCGGTCGGCCCCCTGCGGCTCGACTACGGCATCAAGCTGGGGCGGTCGCGCCCGCCGGGGACGCCACGGCACGAATGGCACCTGAGTCTGGGTCAGGCCTTCTAAGGGAGCCTCATGCAGCGCGCAGATCATGGAGAGCGGTCTTTGCGCCGGCCGCCCGGCGGGCGCGCGGCGGGGCGTCGTGGCGCGCTGCGGCGACTGGGCTTCTGGGCGACCGGCCTGCTGCTCTTGGCGCTCGTGACCGCACCGTTCTGGGGCGTGCGTATCGCCGGCGTTCGCCACTGGCTGATCGATCTCGCCGGCGCGCAGGCCGGGATGCAAGCCGACTCCCGCTTGCGGGTGGAGCATGTCGGCAGCCTCAATCCGTTCCACGTTGCGTTGCGGGGGCTGCGCCTGGAAGCGCGCACCGAATCGGGCGATTGGCGCACAGTCGCGCGCGCACAACGCTTCGCCGCCCGCTGGGCGCCGGAAGATCTGCTGCGTGGAAGGCTGCGCTTTCGTGCGATTGCGATCGATTCACTCTGGATCGCTCGTCGCGCCGTGGCTGGCAGGGGCGGCGTAGGGGAGACGCGCGATCGCCTCTGGCCGGCGCTGCCCGACAGCGCCGGCGCGCAAGAAGCGGGCGCGCTGCTGCGCGGCTTGCTGCCCCCCTTCTCGATCGGGGCGTTGGAGGTCGCCCCGATCTTGGTCGCCTCCGATTCCGGTGCGGCAATCGCCGGCGGTTTGCGCCTGGCCGAGCTCGAATCGTCCGACTTGGGCTTGTTCGGGGCGATTCGCGGGGGCGAGTTGCTCTGGCCCGAAACGGACCGCGCGCTGCGCCTGCGCGACGGAGAGCTCTACGCCGGGTATGACGGTTTCTTCGAGTTGCGCAATCTCGATCTGGAAGCGGCCGACAGCCGGGCGCGGGTCACCGCCCGCTTCGACCCGGCGATGCCGGCGAGCCCGGTGCGCGTTGATGTGTCGCTGGAACGTCTCGGAGAGCGAGCGACGGCGGCCTGGTTGCCACAGATCGCCATCGGCGCGCCGGGCGATTCGCTGCGCGGCGCCCTGGAAGCTTGGATCGGGCCGGACCGCGCGCTCTTCGATCTCGCGCTTGCGGGGCGTGTGCGCGGCGAGGAACTGACGGGGCTGACGGCATTCGTGCAGGTCAATCCCGACACGATCCGGTTGGCCGAAATCGATCTCGTGGCCCAGAACATGTCGCTGGCGGGCGACGCGCATTGGGCCCGCCGCACGCAGACGGGGCGCGCCTGGCTGGAATGGCGTGCGCTCGACCTGGGCAGCCGCTGGCTGCCGTGGCTGCACGCGTTGCCGCTGGGGCGCGTGGCAGCGGGGCAGGGGCACGCCTCGCTCGTCCTGGCCGAGGACGGCGGACCGCGCATTGCCGGCGAAGTGCACCTGCGCGATGCGCAGCCATGGGGCGTCTCGCTCGAGACGCTCGACTTCTCCGGCGAGGTCGCCGTTGGCCGCCATGTGCGCGCCCGCAGGGCACGCGCCGTGATCGCCGGGGGGAGTCTGGAGGCGAGCGGCACATGGAGCTGGGATCGTCCCGGAACCGGGGTGGCGGCGCGGCTCGATTCCTTCCCTTTGGCTTCGCTGCCGTCCGCCTGGCGCGCGGAGACAACGGGCCGCCTGAGTGGGCGCGTGCGCGTCACGGGCGAGGGGCTGCGTCCGCAGATCGAGGCGCAGCTGACCGGCACGGGGCTGGGCCGGCGGGCGTGGCGGTGCGATACGCTGGCGGTCGATTCGCTGCATTGGGCTGTCGATCGCCCGCGCGGCGGCGTGCGCCTGGCCTGGAGCGGCCTGCACCGCGCCACACCGACGGGGGAGGGGGGGGCGGAACCGAGCGTCGCCGGAAGGGCCGAAGTGAGACGGACGCCCGCCGGCTACGCTGGCGATGTGAGCGCCCAGCGCGGCGCGCTGGCGCTCGCGGCGCGGGGGGCACTCGACCCCGCTGGGCAGGCCCGGCTCGAGCACCTCGAGCTGCGCGTGCCCCATCTCGGGCTCTGGGAGCTGATCGCCCCGTTCGGTATGCGCTGGGGAGAAGGCCACCTCGAGACCGATTCGCTCCATTTCGCGGGCCCCGCCGGCCGGCTGCGCGGCCGCGTCGCCTGGAACGAACAAGCCGATCGCATCGTCGCCGGGCTGAGCGGAGAGGAGATCGCCCTCAGCGGCTTCAACGCGTGGCTCGCCGGCCCCGATTCCGTGCGCGGCCGCTGCTCCTTCGATCTGCTGGCGGAGGGGCGTAGCGCGGACCCGCTCACGTCGTTGCGGCTGCGAGGGGAAGCGCTCGCCTGGGGTGCGATCGAGATTGGCGACCTCACCCTGGCCGCCGATTGGATCGGCGAGACGTTGACCCTCGGTCCCGTGGAGCTGACCGGGAAGACGCACGCGCTCCAGGTGCCGGAGATCCTCTGGGTGCCGGGTGTGCCGCTGCTCGAGGTGCTCGGTGTGTCGGTCGGGGGGGAGACGGTCGGGAGTGCGCTGCGCCCTCGCGCCGAGCTCGCAGCCCAGGAGGGCATTGCCCCCGATGAGTCGCCGCTGTGGGAGCGGCCGTGGATCGGTCTGATCGAGCTGCAGCGCATCGATCTCGAAGCACTCAGCCGGTGGGCGGGGCTGACGCTCAACCCGACGGGAACGACGCCGGCCATGGCCCAATCCACGCTACGCGTAGCCGGACGGCGCGTGCCAGTTCACATTGTGACGCCCTGGGAGCCCGAGCCGACCGCGGCGGGCGACGCTGCCGGTGGTGCGCTGAGCGGAACGCTTACGTTGGGCGGGAGCCCGCGGGACCCGAGCTTGCGACTGGAGGCGGCGGCGCCGGGACTGCGCCTGGCTCGCACGCGGCTGGGGGATCTCGACTTCGCCGCCACCTACAGCGACTCGCTCATTCGGATCGAGCGCCTGCAGCTGACCCAAGGCGGAAGCGTCTCCTGGGCGCGCGGGTTCTACCCGCTGGCACTCTCGCTGGTGCCACCGGCGATGGCGCCGACCGACGCCGCGGTGCGGATCCGCACGGAGCTCGATGCCTTCAATCTCGAGTTGCTCTCGCAGCTCTCGCGCTGGCTCCCGGATGCGCACGGGGCGCTCAGCGGCCGCCTGGCGCTCGAGGGCTCGGGCCGCCATCCGCAGCTGCAGGGGACGCTCTCGCTGACGGGGGGCGGTTTTCGGATTCCCGAGCGCAGCGAGCGCGTCTACGACGCCGAGGCCTTGGTGGCGGTCGGCCCGGAGGGGATTCAGATCCGCTCGCTCGATGCCCGCACCGGTCCGCACGGCCGGGTGGCGGCGGTCGGGACCTTCGCCGGCCCCGACGCATTCGACCTGAGTCTGGTCGTCTCGCGCGCCCGCATCTGGGAGGCGGGGCGTTACGAATTCACGGCCAACGCCGACCTGAACGCCTACAGCGCACCGGAGCGGGGCGGCAGCGTGCCCCACATCGATGGCGTGGTCGAGGTGCTCGCCGGCACGATCACGCAGGAACTGGCGGAGCCGACCCCCGGCGTCGGCGGCGAGGCGCAGTTGCCGTGGGTCGTGGACCTCGACGTCGAAGCGCGCGGCAATGTGCATGTGAGCCAGATCAATGCCAAAGCGGATCTCGGCGAGGGGGAGCTGCACCTGACCTACCGGCAGCCTCACTGGAATGCGAGTGGGACGCTGAACATCCTTGGCGGCACCTATCGCTTGCTCAACAACACATTTACGATCCAGGGCGGCACGGTCGAGTTCCGCGACACCGGCCTGGGACCGGACATGAGCGTTGCCGTCGAGGCCCAGACCCACATCGCCGTCGCTTCCGAGGACGAGGGCCCGGTCGAGAACGTCACCGTCACCGTCGATGTGCACGGCGAGCTCGAGGAACTTCAGATTGAGCTGTCATCCGCACCCCCGCTGAGCGAAGAGCAGATCGTCGAGCTGCTTAGCTACGGTCGCTTCACGCGTACCGGGCGCTTCGAAGCGACCGCCGAGACGCAGCGCTACCTGCTGACGACGATGGTCGATCGCATCGAGGCGAGCTTGATCGCGCAGTCGCCACTCTTCTCGCGCGTCGGAATCCAGCCGGGCTCGACCCAGGAGGATCCGCTGCGGCTCTCCTGGCGCCCGATCGTGACGCCGGCGTTCCTCGTCAACTACACCCAGGACCTTGCGCTCGACCCGGAGCTCGACTTGTCGTTTCTCTATCGACTCAGTCGGGTGCTCTTCCTGCGGGCCGCCCTGGCGCGCGACCGCAGTGGTGCGGGAGGGTTCAGCGACGAGTACAGTCTTGATCTGAAGTGCCGCTTCGAGTACGAATGAGTCGCCGGTCGGCGCGGCGCCGCGGGGCAGCGCGGGCCGGCGAGAACCCATCCCCGCACGGCTCGCCTCAGGGACGAGAATCAACGGCATGACCTTGGCATCCCGCGACACGGCGATCCGCCTGGTGGAGGACCTCAATCCGGCCCAGCGCGAGGCGGTCGAGCATCCGGGCGGCCCGTTGCTGATCCTGGCGGGCGCCGGGAGCGGAAAGACGCGCGTACTGACGCGGCGGATCGCCTGGCTGGTGCGCCGGCGCGGCGTATCCCCGCAGCGGATTCTGGCCGTCACCTTCACGAACAAAGCGGCGGGCGAAATGCGCGCGCGCATTGGCGCCGCGATTGCGGCGCCCGTGACGGGTCTCTGGATCGGCACCTTCCACGCGCTCTGCCTGCGGTGGCTGAAACGCCATGCGGCTATGGCCGGCTACCGCCCCGGGGTGAGCGTGTTCGACACCGACGATCAGCGCGCTCTGCTGCGGCGCTTGCTGAAGTCGGAGGGCCTTGACGACACGCCACGACGGGCGCGCGATTTGCAGGCGATCATCAGCCGGGCGAAGAACCGCTGCCAGGATGCGGACGAGCTGGCCCGCACGGCACGCGCACCCGCCCAGCGCCTGGCAGCGCGGCTCTACCGGGAGTACCAGCTGGCGCTGCAGCGGCAGAATGCGGTCGACTTCGACGATCTGCTGCTTGTCGCGCACCGTCTCTTTAGCGAGCAGAGCGAGATCGCTGATCGCTATGGCGAGCAATTCGAGCACATCCTGGTCGACGAGTACCAGGATACGAATCACGTGCAGTTCCGACTCGTCGAGCGGCTGGCGCGGCGCCACCGCAACATCTTTGTCGTGGGCGACGACGATCAGTCGATCTACGGCTGGCGCGGCGCCGATGTGCGCAACATCCTCGACTTCAAGGAGCACTTCCCCGATGCTGCCGTCATCTACCTGGAGCAGAACTATCGTTCGACCCAGCCGATCCTCGAGCTGGCGAACGAGGCGATCCGCCGCAATGCGGGCCGGTGGGAGAAGCGCTTGTGGACCGAGCGCACCGCCGGGGAGCGGCCCGAGTTCTTTCTCGCGCTAGACGAGGACGGCGAAGCGGACGAGATCGCGGCACGCGTGCTGCGCGCCAAACGCGCCGGGCGACCCTTCCGCGAGATGGCGGTCTTCTATCGGACGCATGCCCAGTCCCGCGCGCTGGAGGACGCCTTCCTGCGCCGCGCGGTGCCCTACGTGATCGTCGGCGGCATCCACTTCTACGCGCGGCGAGAGGTCAAAGACCTGCTGGCCTACCTGCGGATTTTGGTCAACCCGGCGGATGAGACGAGTTTGCGCCGGGCGCTCGCCGCACCGCGGCGCGGAGTGGGGGAACGCAGCATCGGCATGCTGCTCGCGAGCGCGGCGGCGCAGGAGTGCGATCCGATCGACGTCGCCGCCGGGGGGGAGGCGGACGTGCGCGGGCGCGCGGCGCAGGGACTACGCGCCTTTGGTGCCTTGATTCGCGAGCTGCGCGCGCGCGTGGCGGAGCCGCCCGAGCGGATCCTCGAGGAGATCGTCTCTCGCGTTCAGTACGAACGCTACCTTGAGTCACAGGGCGGCGACTGGGAGGAGCGCGTCGCCAACGTCCACGAGCTGTTGGCCAGCGCCCGTCTCTTCAGCAGCCACGAGTCGGAGGGCGGCGTGGCCGCCTACCTCGACCAGGTCAGCCTGATGACGACCATCGACACGGTACCTGAGGATGCCGATGCGGTCACCCTGATGACGGTGCACAACGCCAAGGGGCTCGAATTCCCCGCCGTCTTCGTAACCGGGCTCGAAGAGGGACTTCTGCCGCACGCCTCGGCCCTCGACGATGAGGAGGAGCTGGAGGAGGAACGACGCCTGTTCTATGTTGCCTGCACGCGTGCACAACATGAGCTGACCCTCTCGGCGAGCCAGATTCGGCGCCGTTTCAGCAGTGCGGGGGGAGGCGTTTCGCGTTTCCTGCTTGAGATCCCCGCGCGCCTGCTGCGCGAGGAGGCCGCGGCGGCGCCGCCGGCTCTCCCGACCGGCCGGCCGGCCGAGGGCCCCCACGGCGGATCGCCACCGCCCGCGACGTATCGACCCGCTGCGGTCAGGGCGACCCGTTCGGCCGCGTGGCGGCCGGAGGGCGTCGCGCCCGAGGCGTCGTGTGCGCCATGGGAGCATCCACTCGTCGGCCGGCGAGTGGCACACGCGACGTTCGGCGAGGGTATCGTCACTGCGGCGGAGGGGCGCGGGGATCAGACGCGCGTCACCGTGCGCTTCCACGGGGGGCGCACGCGCAAGGTGCTCAAGAACTATCTGGAGTGGGAGGCCTAGAGCGGTTGGCGGGGGGGCGGTGTGGCCGCGAACCCGCCGCGACGAACGAGGAGGCGCCGTGAGGATTCTGATTCTCGGTTCGGGCGGCCGCGAACACGCACTGGCCTGGGCTCTGGCCCGCTCACCGGGAGGTCCGGAGCTGTTCGCCATGCCCGGGAATCCGGGGCTGGCGGCTTGCGGGCGCTGTATCGCCGGGAATGCGAGCGACCCGCAGGCGGTCGCCGAGCGCGTCGAACAGCTCGGCATCGATCTCGTCGTCGTCGGCCCGGAAGCGCCGCTGGTGGCCGGCGTCGTCGATCACCTGCGCGATCGCGGCGTGCGCGTTTTCGGTCCGCGCGCTGCGGCGGCCGCGATCGAGGGCAGCAAGGTCTTCGCCAAGGAACTGATGCGCCGCCACGGCATCCCGACCGCCGATTTCCGCGTCTTCGACGATGCCGAGCAGGCGCTTGCGTCGGTGTCTGACTGGAGCTATCCGCATGTGATCAAGGCGGACGGCCTCGCGGCAGGCAAGGGCGCCCTGATCGTCGACGATGCCGCCGCCGCCCGCCGCGCGATCGAGGAGATCATGGTCGCGCGACGCTTCGGTGAGGCGGGGGCGCGGATCGTCTGTGAGGCCTTTCTGCGCGGCGAGGAGATGAGTGTGTTTGCGATCGCGGCCGGGGAAGCCTACCGGCTGCTGCCGCCCTCGCAGGACTACAAGCGCGTGGGCGAGGGGGACACGGGGCCCAATACGGGCGGGATGGGCGCCTATGCGCCCGTCAGCGGCTGGACGCCGGAGCTCGAAACGCACGTGCGCCGCGCAATCATCGAGCCGACCCTCGCTGCGCTGGCGGCGGAGGGACGCCCCTACACGGGTCTTCTCTACGCGGGGCTGATGGTCGCCGATGGGGCGGCGCAGGTCGTCGAGTTCAACTGCCGCTTTGGAGATCCGGAGACGCAGGCGGTGCTGCCGCTGCTCGCGGGCGACCTCTGCACGACGTTGTGGGAAGCCAGCCGCCCCGAGGAGGAGAGCGTCGCTCTGCCGCCACTCGGCCACGACGGTCGCACGGCGGTCTGCGTCGTCGTCGCCTCGGCCGGCTACCCGGGCACGGTCGAGACCGGCCGCCGGATTCGGGGGGGCGATGCGGTCGCGCGCAAGGATGCCTGCCTCCTGTTCCAGGCCGGCACGCGCCAGGAGGCCGGGGAGTTGCGGACCGCCGGGGGGCGCGTGCTCAACGTGGTTGGACTGGGCCCCGATTTACCGCAGGCGCTCGCCGAGGCCTATGCCGGAGTCGAGCGCGTCGGTTTCGAAGGCGCCTTCTACCGCCGCGACATCGGGTGGCGAGGGCTGGCCGCGCTGGCGCGGCAGAGTGATGGTCGTTGACCGCAAGGAGGAGAGAGTCGGCATGTCAGCCAAGCGACGTACGCCTTCCAGCAAGGCGTCGAGTAGGTCGTCCGCGAAATCGAAGTCCCGGGGATCCAGCCGGTCATCCCGGGTGGCGCGCGCCAAGCCGGTGGTCGGAATTCTCTACGGCAGCACTTCGGACGAGGCGGTCGTGCAGGAGTGCGTGCGCGTGCTCGACCGGCTCGGCGTCGCCCATGAGGCAAAGCTGCTCTCGGCCCACCGGATGCCGGCGGCGACCGAGCGCTATGCGCGCAGCGCGCGCAAGCGGGGGCTCAAGTCGATCGTCTGTCTGGCGGGCATGGCGGCGCACCTGCCGGGCGTCGTCGCTTCCATGACAACTCTGCCCGTGATCGGTGTGCCCCTCTGCGGCTCGGCCCTGGAAGGCCTCGATGCGCTCTATTCGATGGTCCAGATGCCGGCCGGCGTTCCCGTCGCCACGGTGGCCGTCGGCAAGGCGGGGGCCAAGAACGCGGCGATCCTGGCGGCGCAGATTCTGGCGACGGGGGATGCGGCGCTGGTGCGGCGGCTCGATGAGCTGAAGCGCGCTTTGGCCGCGGGGGAGAAGGTCTAGCCGCGATCGAACTGCGTGGCGCGCCGTAGCGTTGCCTGCAGGCAGTCCTGACGGAGTTGATCGAGCAGATCGGCTCCGGCGGGCGCGAGTCGCTTCGGCGGCCGCGGCGCGGCGCGATCGAGGGCGTAGCTGGTGAGCAGCGGGAGCGCGATGCTCGCATCGACGGCGGCCGAAAAGCACGCGGCCGTCTGCTCCGTGTCGCCGCTCGCGGCGGCGAGGGCACTGGGCGGTGCGAGCTGCAGGACCTTGTCGTAGCGGTGCGGTTGCGCCAGTCCGAGGAGAGCGGCCAGGTGACCGGGGATCACGCGCATCAGGCGCAGGGCCGGCCCCGCGCCGAAGGCGAGCACGGCGCACGCCCGCTCGTGTGTGCGCGCTCGGTTCAGAATCGCCGCCGCCTGATTGATGTCGTTGCTCGCGTCGAGACCGAGACGGTTGCCGTGCAAGGCGAGTTCCGCGATGCAGGCGGCCAGCCGACCCGCGCCCGGCTCAGCATTGTGCACCGGTACGCCGTATTCGCTGGCGCTGCTCAACAGCGAGGCATGCGCGATCCCGAGCGCCTTCTCTCGCGCGCGCAGTTGCTCGCCGAGGGCGCGATGAAACCAGGCACTGCCGCGCGTTGCCTGGAAGTCGGGCAGGGCGAGGATCTCGCGCAGTGCCTGTTCCGCGTTCGCCCGCACCTCCGGCGGGGGCGGGTACGGGCGACACCCGAGGGCATGCAGGGCATCGGCATAGAGGATCTCACCGCGCGTCACGATCCAGTCGACATAGCCGCCCGCCATCAGCGGGAGCGCGGCCGCGCGCGCGGTGCCGCCGGCGAGCGAGTCGTCGTCGAGCAGCAGCGCGACGGTCGTCTCCGGAGTCGTCAGGATCGCGAGCAGCTGTTCGGCCGCGGTGCGCAGGGCGGCCGCCGTGCCTCCGGCGAAGCCGCGATCGATCAGCTCGCTCGCGCTCATCCCGATTTCGAGCGGCGGTGGAGCAGGGCGCGGCGCCGCCTGCGCTTTCGATTCGGGTTCCATCGCATACCTCTTTGCAATCCCGCGATCGATCGTAGGCAAGCGGGGGCGACGGCGCAAGCGCCGCCGGCCTGACGAGGCGGGGGATGACGAACAGGCAACCCCTGGAGACCTGGTCGCTTCCGACGCAGGCGACGGCTGAGATCGCCTTGGCCGAGCGCGTCGCGAACCGCTTGCGGCAGGGGCAAGCAGCGATTCTCCCGGCCGAAGGGGTCTACGGCGTGCATCTTCCCGCTCTCGCCCCCGCAGCGGCCGCGCGCCTCGATCGAATCAAGGGCTATGCGCGACCGCGACCCTACATCCTGCTGGTCGCTTCCCTGGCCGCGGCCGAACGCTGGGTGGACGTACTCGCTCCGGCCGCACGCGCCTACTTGGGGCGGGTCTGGCCTGGTCCGGTGACGGCGCTCTTGCCGGCTGCCGCCGTCTTGCCGGAGCGTCTCGCGCCGCACGGTGAAGTCGCGGTGCGCTGTCCGGGGCGCCGTTGGTTGCGGGCGCTCCTCGACTGCCTCGCCGAACCGCTGCTCTCGACGAGCGCCAATCGCGCGGGCGAGGCGCCGCCCGCTTCGCTGGCGGCTGTCGCCGACGAGGTGCGCCGGGCGTGCGGGCTGGCAGTGGATGGCGGACCGCTGGCAGGAGTCAGTTCGACGATCGTACGTCTCGGGGCGGATGGCTCGACGCAGATTCTGCGCGCGGGGCAAGGCGGGGCGGATTGGGGCCCCGACGCGCCTTAGTTGGGGCCGCTCAGCGGTAGAGTGATTTCAGTGCCCCCCAGCTAGACCGCGCGGCGGGCGTACTCACATAGGGGAGGGCGCCCATATCCGAATTGTCCTCCCCGGTGCCGATGCACGGGCTTTCGGGCCGCAGGTGGAAGTCACCCGGCTGCTTGGGTGGGTTGGGCAGCTCCACGAATTGCGCGTCGACGACCCGATTGCTTGGATCAAGATCGTCGCTGCCGGGCAGAATCTGCTCCGGTTCTCCGGAGGGGCAGGCGCAGTGGATGCCGTAGTTGTTGCCGCCGTGGCCGAAGCTGTTGTTGTAGCGTAGCCAGACGTCCGGCTGTTCTTCGTTGCGGATCAGGCCCCACGGCGCGTTGCCGAAGAAGATGTTGCTCGAGACCTTGACGCCGCCGGCCGCCAAGTAGACCTCGGCCAGGTAGAGCCCGCACGGGGAGTTGTTATAGAACGTGTTGTGCGCGATCCAGCCCTGCGTCTGCTCGCCGTAGAAGAGCCCGCCGCCGTAGTAGTCTTCGCTGCCGCCGTAGATGCCGTTTACGATCAAGCAGTGATCGATGTCCAGGCGGGTCGGTTCCCCGGTGGCGAGGACCTCGATGTAGTCGGAGCTCAGGTCGAGCGTCGCGCCGTTGCCGTGGATGCAGACGTCTTCGAGGACGAGCGCACCGCCCACGTAGCGAACCTCGGGGTCGAGCTCGACGACGCGGTCGAAGCTGTGTCCGTTGGCCTCACCGGGACTGGCCGTGGCGATGGCCGTCGCCAGATCGACCTCGTCTTGGGCCGCGGCACGGCCGCCGGCAGCGAGGGCCCCAGCGCAGACGAGGGCCAGCGCAGAGGCGAGCGCCGTGCGGGGAAGCACCCGGATCGCCAGGGGATGATCGAATCGGCGCGCTGCGCGCATGCTAGCCTCTCCTTGCAAGCTGTGCCAACTCGGCCGGCGGGCAACCGGCCCACCATCATTGTGGTCGGCTCCGGCAGGGACGTCAATGGGTCTCCCCCCGCCCCGCTGCGGCCCGGCAGGCGCGGAACCCAGTGGCCGCGTTGACTCGCCCCCGCGGCCCGCGTACCATCCAGCGCTGCGACGCGGCGTGACGCGACGGAGGAAGAGCGATGCGCGTGCTCCTGATCTGCAGCGGGAACACCTGCCGCAGCCCGATGGCGGCGGGCATGCTGGCGGCCAAGCTGCAGGCGGCGGCCCGCGCGGGCGCGGCCGAGGCGGCATCCATCGCGATCGGCTCCGCCGGCACGGATGCAGCGCCCGGCATGCCGGCCACGCCCGAGGCCGTGGCCGCGTGTCGCGCACTGGGCATCGAGATCGGCAGCCATCGCAGCCGGCGGTTGGATCGTGAAGCCGTCGCCGGGGCCGATCTGCTGCTGGCGATGGAGCCACACCATGTCGCGCGGGCGCGTGCGCTGGCCCCCGCGGCGCGCACGCGGATCGCAACCCTCGCCGCCTACGCCGGTCGCGGCGCGGACGAGGGCATTGCCGATCCGATCGGCGGCGGCGCCGCCCGGTACCGCCAGACGCGCGATGCGATTGCCGATCTACTGGAGCGCGTCGTGGCGCGCCTGCTGGCGGCGCAGAGGGGGGAAGGAACGGATGCGGATTGAGATGGCTGCCGATCATCGCGGCTTCGGCCTCAAAGCGCGTCTGGCGGCGTGGCTCGCCGCGCGGGGCGTCGCCGTGCGGGATTGGGGGTGTGCGAGCGAGGCGGCGTGTGATTACCCCGATTTCGCCTATGCCGCGGCGCGCGCGGTCGCGACGACGCCGCAGAGCCGGGGCATCGTCATCTGCTCGAACGGCGTCGGTGTGACAATGGTCGCCAACAAGGTGCCCGGCGTGCGCGCGGCTCTGTGCCACACGCCCGCCATGGCGACGCAGGCGCGGCGGCACAACGACGCCAATGTGCTCGCGCTCGGAGCCGACGACGCGCCGTTCGAGGAGCAATGCGCCATCGTGCAGGCGTGGCTCGAGACGGAGTTCGAGGGCGGACGGCACGCGCGGAGGGTGGCGAAGATCATGGCCGGCGAGTGCCGTGCGCCGGCCGTGGTCGAGGAAGGAGGCAGGCGTGAGTGAGGGCTGTATCTTCTGTCGGATTGTCGCTGGCGAGATACCGAGCGAGAAGGTCTACGAAGACCAGGAGCTGCTCGGCTTCCGCGACATTCGCCCGGCGGCGCCGCACCATCTGCTCTTGATTCCAAAGGAGCACATCGCCACATTCGACGATCTCGAACCCCGCCACGACGGGCTGATCGGTCGGCTGGTGCGTGTGGCGGGGGAGATTGCGGCCCGCGAGGGCCTGTCCGCCGGGTACCGCCTGGTCGGCAACTGCCGTGCCGGCGCGGGGCAAGAAGTCTTCCACATTCATGTCCATCTGCTCGGCGGCCGCCCCTTCGGCTGGCCGCCCGGCTAGCGTGCCCGTCCGCTGCTCGGCGGGGAACCCGCGCCGGGCAATGCGCGTTTGATCCAACGGAGCGGATCGGTGGGGGGGGCATGCGTCGCGCCGGTGCCCGCGTCGAAGCGGCTCGCGCGTGCCGACGGAGCAAGGATCGAATCGCTACGAGGAGGAAGCATGGGCGTAGAGCCGATGGAGTTCGCCGAAGCAGTCGCGCGCTCGCGAGCCGAAGTCGAGGAGGCGGCGCCCCCGTTTCGTGCGGTGCTGGACGAGGTCGGTCGTGTCGTCGTGGGACGCCAGGATCTTCTCCGTCGCCTGCTCGTCGCCCTGCTCGCCGACGGGCACATCCTGCTCGAGGGCGTGCCGGGACTGGCCAAGACGCTGGCGGTCAAATCGTTGGCCGATGCGATCGAGGCGCGCTTCTCGCGCATCCAGTTCACGCCCGATCTCCTCCCCGCCGATCTGACCGGAACGATGATCTACGACCCGCGCAGCGGTGGCTTCACCCCCCGCAGGGGCCCGCTCTTCGCGCATGTCGTGTTGGCCGATGAGATCAACCGCGCTCCGGCCAAGGTCCAGAGCGCGCTCCTGGAGGCGATGCAGGAGCGCCAGATCACGATTGGCGAGGCGACGCACGCCCTGGAGGAGCCGTTCCTCGTGCTGGCGACGCAGAATCCGATCGAGCAGGAGGGGACCTATCCGTTGCCCGAGGCCCAGGTCGACCGCTTCCTGCTCAAGGTGCGCGTCGGCTACCCGCCGCGGCTCGAGGAACACCGCGCGATGGAAATGCAGATCCTCAACCGCATGGGGGGCGAGGAACTGCCGCGCATCAAGCCCGTGCTCAGCAGTGACGCAATCCTCAGCGCGCGGCGCGTGGTGCGCAGGATCCCGATGGCAGCCTCGGTGCGCGACTACATCGTCGATCTCGTGCTGGCGACGCGCGAGCCGGAGCGCATCGATCCCGCGCTTGCTGGGTTGCGCGAGTTGATCGCCTATGGTGCGTCGCCGCGCGCGACGCTCGGGCTGGCGATGGCGGGGCGCGCGATGGCGTTCCTGGCCGGCCGCGGCTCGGTCTACGGTGAAGATATCAAGGAGATCGCGCTCGACGTTCTGCGCCATCGCCTGCTGGTCACCTACGAAGCCGAAGCGCGCGACATCACGGCCGAGGATCTCGTCGGCCGGATCCTCGACCATCTGCGCGCGCCCTAGACTCGGGATGCCGAACCCTCGCTAACGGAGGAGTCACGTGCGACACGCGGTCGGCACGCGCGATGCCTCGCGCTACGGTCCGGACGCGCCGAATGGGCGTCGGGCCGGCGGCGGTGCGGAGATCGTGCCCGGTGAAATCCTGCGGCAAGTGCGGCGCCTGGAGATCCGCACGCGGGCGCTGGTTGCAGAGCTCTTCGCGGGGCAGTACCAGTCGGCCTTCAAGGGCCAGGGCATGGAGTTTGCCGAGGTGCGGGAATACGTCCCCGGGGACGACATCCGCACGATCGATTGGAATGTAACCGCCCGCTACGGGGCGCCGTTCGTCAAGCAGTATGCCGAAGAACGGGAGCTGAGTGTTTTCCTGCTTGTCGATTTAAGCGCGTCGCAAGGATTCGGCAGCGCGCGACGCAGCAAGGTCGAGCTCGCGGCCGAAGTGGGGGCGTTGCTCGGCTTCTCGGCCATTCGCAATCAGGACAAGGTCGGTTTGCTCGCCTTCACCGATCGGGTGGAACAGCTGATTCCACCGCGCAAGGGGCGCAGCCACGGCTTGCGGCTGGTGCGCGACATCCTTTACTTCCAGCCCGCGGGGCGCGGGACCGACCTGGCAATCGCATGCGAGGCGGCGCAGCATGTGTTGCGCCGCCGGAGCATTGTGCTTCTGCTCAGCGACTTTCTGGATCCGAGTGAGCACTGGGACCGGGCGCTCGGGATTTTGGCGCGCCGCCACGACGTCGTGGCGCTGGAAACGCGCGATGCGCTCGAGGCGGGTTCGCGCAGCTGGCCGGCGCTCGGTCTGATTGAGTGGGAAGACCCGGAGACGGGCCGCCGAACGCTCTTCGATACGAGCGACCGCGGCGCGCGGGCGGGCTTGGAGCAGCGCTTCGCGGAGCAGCGGGCTCAGGTGGCCGACTGCCTGCGGCGCCACGGAGTCGATCACGTCGTGCTGGAGGTCGGTCGCGACCCGGTCGAACCGCTGCTCGGTTTCTTCCGCCTGCGCGAGCGCCGCCGGGCGCGCGAGTAGGGGGCTTCGCCTTGATCGTTCGCGTGGCACTGCTGCTCTTGCTCTGGGCCGCCTGTGCGCCGGCACCGCCCGAGACGGCGGAAGTGCGCTGGGAGCTCAGCTGCGCGCACGATTCGGTCGCCGTCGGCGACGCCTTCACCGCACGGTTGCGCGCGAGCTGGCCCGACTCGCTCGGGCCGTTGCATCTTGCCTGGGGCGTCGATCCCGATTCTCTGCTTCTCGTGGCGCGCGACTCGAGTCGCGTGCGAGCGGCCAGCGGGTGGGAAGCGCGACGCTACGACGTGACCTGGATCGCGCCCCGTGCGGGGATGGGGCGGTTGCCGCCCGCCGCCCTCGTGACGGCAACGGGGGAGACGACGGCGACGACGCGCGCCTGCACGCTGAGTGTCGGTGCCCGTCTGCCGCAAGGCAGGTCGGCCGATTTGCGGCCGCTTGCCCCACCGCTCGCGCTGCAGCGCTTCCCCTGGGGGTGGGTGGCCGGAGCGGGCTTGGCGCTTGCGGCGGGCTTCGCCGCAGCGCTGATCTGGTTCCGGCGGCGGCGCCGTGCGCGGCGGGTACCATTGCCCCCGCCGGTCCCGCCGGAGGTGGAGTTTGCTGCCGCCCTGGAGGGCTTGCTCGCGCGCCAGCTTCGGGCCACGGGGCAGATGCGCGCGTTTGCGCAAGAGCTCTCCTGGATCGTGCGGCGCTACCTCGGCCGCCGGTGGGAACAGCCGGCGCTCGAGGCGACGCGGCCGGAGATTCTGCGCTGGCTGCCGCATACGCCGCTCTGCGTGCGCGATCAGGGCCGCATCGCCGCTTGGCTCGAGACGACCGACCGGATCAAGTTTGCGGGGGAGGTGCCGCCTGCGACCGAAGCGGAGGGCTTGCTGGCCGAGGCGCGCGCGATCGTCGCGCGCTGTGAGGAGATCGTGGCGCGACGCGCCGCCGCAGAGGCGGCCGCGGCCGACGACGAGCGCAAGGCGGCGCCAGGAGGTGGGGCGTGACCTTGGCGCATCCGCAGGCCTTGTGGTTGCTTCTGCTGCTGCCGTTGGGCGCCTGGCTGGCGCGGCGGTGGCGGCGCCGCTTGGTGATTGGCATCGCCTTTGCGGCGCCGCCGGGGCTGGCGGCGCGCGCAGGCCGGCGGGCGCGACTGGCCCGCATGGTCGGGGTGCTGCGGCTGCTGGTGTTGGCGGGATTGATCGTTGCGCTGGCCGGGCCCCAGCTCGGTCGGGCGAAGGTCAAGAGCCAAGCCGAGGGAATTGACATCGTGCTTGCGCTCGACATTTCCGGCAGCATGCGGGCGCTCGACTTCCCGCCTGGCAATCGCCTCGATGCCGCCAAGCGCGTGGCGCGCGAGTTCGTCGCCGCGCGGCACGGCGACCGCATCGGGATGGTCGTCTTTGCGGCCAACAGCTACACGCAGTGCCCGCTGACGACAGATTACGAGGTTCTGTTGCGCTTGCTCGAACAGGTCGACATCGGCGACATCGAGGACGGCACCGCGATTGGAATGGCGATTGGGAACGGACTGAACCGGATCCGCGAGCAACCGGGTGAGAGCCGCGTCATGATCTTGCTGACCGATGGAATGAACAACACGGGCGTACTCGATCCGCTCACGGCGGCAGAGCTGGCGAAATCGCTGCGCGTCAAGATCTACACGATCGGCGTTGGAACGCAGGGCCGTGCACCCTATCCCTTCGAGGATCCGATCTTCGGGCGCCGCGTGCGCCAGGTCGAGGTCGACATCGACGAGGCGACGCTGCAGGAGATCGCCGATCTGACCGGCGGGCTCTACTTCCGGGCGACCGACAACGAGGCGCTGGGGCGGATCTTCGAGCGGATCGATGCGCTGGAGAAGGTCGAGGTCGAGACGGAGACCTACGTCGAGTACCGTGACATCGGCGCCCGTTTCCTCTGGCCCGCGCTTCTGTTGCTCGGGTTGGAGGTGCTGTTGCGCGGGCTCTGGCTGCGGCGGCTGCCTTAGGAGCGTCCGGGGGGCAACCGCGCCGCGGCAGGGACAGCTGACGCGTAGCCGGTCGAGGGGTCGGCGACGGGCGGGAAGCGGGAACAGGAGGCACGAAGGCGGATGCGCTTCGCTCATCCGGAGTTGCTGTGGTTGCTGGCGGCCGTGCCGCTCGTCGCGATCTGGATCGCGGCCCGCCGGCGTGCGGGGCAGCGTGCGTTGACCCACGCGCTGGGGTCGGAGATGGCGCAGCGCCTGACCGCCGACGCCTCGCCGGGCGCCCGGCGACTGCGCGACGCACTGCTCCTCGTCGCCCTTGCATGCCTTGTGCTCGGAGCCGCCCGCCCGCAGCGTGGCACGCGCTACGTCACCGCGGCCCGCACCGGCGGGGACGTCGTCATCGCGCTCGATGTCTCCGCCAGCATGCTGGCCGAGGACCTGCAGCCGAACCGGCTACAACGCGCCAAGCACGAAATCGCGGCCCTCCTCGACGGCCTGCGCGGGGATCGCGTCGGTCTGGTGGCATTCGCCGGGACGGCCTTCATCCAGTGCCCGTTGACACTCGACTATGGGGCGGCACGCCTGTTTCTGCGCTTCATGGGACCGGAATTGCTGCCGGAGCCGGGAACCGATCTGGCGGCGGCGCTGCGCGTCTCCGCGCGCGCCTTCGACGAGGAGAGCGAGGGATACCGCGCACTGGTCCTGATCACGGACGGTGAGGATCATGCGGGCGAGGTGGCGCAAGCGGCTCAGGAGGCGCAGCGCGCTGGCATCCGCGTCTACGCCGTTGGGATCGGCAGCGAGAGCGGTGAGCCGATCCCGGAACGCGATGAGACCGGCGAGATCACCGGCTACAAGCGCGACGCCGACGACAAGATCGTGTTGACGCGGCTGGAGCCGGCGACGCTGCGCACGATCGCCGAGACGACGGGCGGATTCTACATCTCGGCCGGGCATACGCTCGGGCTCGAGCGCGTGCGCGATGCGATTGCGCGCATGGAGAAGCGCGAATTGGAAGGCGGAATTCGCGTGCTCTACGAAGACCGCTATGCCTACTTCGTCTGGCCGGCTCTCCTGTTGCTGGCCGCCGAACGGTGGATTCCGCTGCGCCGCCGCGGGAGGCGGGCACGCGATGCCCGCGCCGGCGGCACCCTGGCGCTGCTCGTGCTGCTCGTCTCACTGCCTCTGGGCCGGACGATGGCCCAGGCTCCGCCCGCATCCGGGGCGGCGACGCGAGCAACCGGGGGGGCGCCCGGCGTGCCCAGCCCGGGATCGGCGGCAGCCGCCGCCACCCCCTCTGACGGGGCGCCGATAGAGGCGTCGCCCGCGTGGATGGCCCAGTTCGAAGAGAACGAGGTTTTTCGGGCGGCTCATCCCGCGGACCCGCGTCCCCTCTACAACCTTGGCAATCTCTACTACGAGCGCGACGATTGGATGCCGGCGGAAGAGCACTACCGCGCTGCGATTCACCGCTGGGAGTCGGCGCCGGCTGCGGCCCACTACAATCTTGCGAACACGCTCGTGCGCGCCGGTCGTCTCGAGGAAGCCCGTCGCGCGTTTCTCGAGGCGCTGCGAAGGGAGCCCGACTTCGTGGCGGCGAAGGAGAACCTCGA
>Ga0180430_10000231_pt1 | contig 64372 bp, 66 predicted proteins | sample SS_ome_9_FD_132999 | JGI IMG/M metagenome (GOLD analysis project Ga0180430, IMG submission 132999) | Hypersaline lake sediment archaeal communities from the Salton Sea, California, USA - SS_1_S_2 metaG | ecosystem: Environmental > Aquatic > Non-marine Saline and Alkaline > Hypersaline >...
CGATGGAGTGAATGAACATCAACTCAAGGAAGAAGACCGTAAACCTTCACACACCCGTACAATTCAAACCGAAATCGTCGCCTGAACCACGTTCTTCAAACACAACATTTGCCACTAACTCTCGCTATGAGGATCGGGTTGGTTAAGTTTGCTGTGCTGCTGGAGCGCAGGCCCTCAGCAGCCGGAGCGGAAGCAGCACAGCGGGTTGCAAACTCATTCGGGGGAACATACCCCAGTGAACTGTATGGCCGGGGTTGATCGTTCCATGCCTTCCGCAATATCCGACGGAATTGACAGCCCTGCTCTCGTGATTTGATCGTGAAACCCATAATCCTGAACGTGTTTGGTTTCGCAGTAAATCGCTGCACTCAATTCGACTGCACGTTGCCAAACCTCAAGGCCTTCGAAGCCAGACATTGGGGCGAACGCTGAATTTCCAGTCTTCAGTCAATAAAAAAGTATCGAGACGGTAATTCAATCACAAGCTTCACTGGAGGCACCAGTCGTAAACGCGGCACGGTAGTAGACAGTGTTCAGTTGGCAGTTTTCGGAAGTTGCATTTGCTGACGACTGATGACTCCGGGTCACCTTCGTTCTTTTTCCTGTTGTCGTTCAGACTCAGCTTCGGCGAGGAGTTCGAGGAATGTGGTTTCATATTGCTCGTGGACGGAATGCAGATGTTCTCGAATGCGATGCACTGTCGCCTGATCTGCCAGCTTGAGAACTTCCACCACGTGTGCTCGATCTTTCTGCCGACCGGAACTGATTTTCAGCTCGATCCAGCTTTTAATCGATGCGTAAGCCAAGCCGGAATTCACGCCCATCTGGCGTGGCCCGGGGATCAGCGTCGGTGCGGTGTCGCGGGCTTTGCCACCTTCCGGGACGATATTGATTTCGACATCATCATGAGTCAGCGTGTGCCATCCAAGCTTCGATTCCCAGGCGATTTTGAATCCATGCTGCCGACATGCGGCAATCACTGATTCCAGATGCTGTCGAGCCACTGCGATATCGATATCCTGAGTCGCCGCCGGATAGCCGTAACGTATGGCACCCAAACCGCCGATGATGGCCAGCGGGATTCCGTGCTGCTCGGAAAGCTGCTGAAGTGCCTGAAGTGCTCGCGTGAAACGATTGTCTGCCGAACTCATATCCAACACTGCATCAATGCATTCTGAACCACGATTGAGCGTGGCAACAGCAGACGTAATTGAGGGGGGAAGAGGCATAAGGGGCAAGTCGTCAGATTTCAGTCGTCAGTCAACAGAATTGAGAAACTGTTGGGTTCTCGCTTCTCGTGACTCGTCGCTCGCTGCTCGTCAGACCGGAAACGGTTTTTCGTTGAGGGCACAGTTGATGAATTCTTTGATTTCTTCGCCTGCTCCCTGCCAGACTTCATCGGCCAGCTTTGTCAGCTGATCGAGTTGATAGTTGGGATGATTGGACCTGATCAGGCGTGCCAGGTCTGCGGCATCCTGATTCTTCTTCTCGAACTTTCGGTTGGGAGACACCAGTGCCGCGTATTTACACACGATGGCCGCTTCAAGCGTCGGAATTCGGCTGCCTGTGAATTCCTCCACCAGCACGTGGTCATTCAGAATGGTGCCGTGGAAGGAACTGAACGGCAGCATCAGGTCGATCACCGGCACCGGTCTGCCGTGGATGTCAATTTCTCCCACGTCCACAAAACGAATCACAACGTCAAACACCTGTTTTTCCAGGGTCGGCCAGCGTTCTGCGATCGCCTGCACGGCTTTCTTTTTTTGATTTTCCGGCACCATGACGTCCACATCCTGGGTGGCTCGTGGCTGAGGCAGATAGCCGACGTAACCATGCAGTCCCATCAGACACCAGTTCTTGACACCGGCACTGATCAGACAATCAATCACCTGTTGAGGCTGCACGTCCATCGAACCACTCCGATGTGTCTGTCGATAATTGGTTGTCAGTCGCGTGCTGATCCCAAGGCCCTTCACATGACCGCATGGAACCGTGGATTCGAAGTCGTCGAGCCCCTTGAGGTCTTTTTGCCATGCCAGCGCGGCTTCTCGGGCGGCGCGCCATTCCGGACTTCTGATATCAGCGGGGAGTGTCACGTTTGTTTCATTCGTCAGTTGCGAGGGGCGAGAAGCGAGGGGCGAGAAAATCGCAGATGCGTATGTCGTATCTCGGTTCTTACAACAGCAATCATTGTCACGTCGTCTTATCCCTCAGGGTTATCAATCAGTTGCTGCAGGCGATCACTCAGCGGTGGAGATAATTTGGCAACCCAGGCTTCATCGATCAATTCGACATCAAGCATATCACGAAGGTGCATGCGATCTTTGTCACGAAAGACATTCAGTTTCATCCTCACCAAGGCTTCCAAAGTGAGGGTCGTGTGAGCTTCTACGAGCTGACTCTCTTCTACACCGGGGGCCGGGAGGATATCCGTTTCCCGCACTTTCTCTCCCGCCATTAGGATATGCACGGCATCTCTAGCTTTGGCATCAGGGCGATCGAGAAACATGTCGATTCCCGCCGAATGCCGATAGACGAAACCAGCAGCTTCCATAGCCGTAATCGCTGCAGGCAGGTCGTCACGACGAAGCAAAATGTCCACATCCCGAGTTGTTCTTACAGCCGCTTCATCCGCCTGAGCCACCCACGCTCGAACCGCGTTGCCTCCAATAATCGCATAGGGAATATCGGCGGCTTCCAGTGTGCGGGTGGTCTTTTCCAGTCGCTCCTGAACTTTTTCCACAGCTCTATTCATCCTCGCCCAGAGTGCTTCGCCCGTCAGATGGAATTCAACCATGGGTATTCGAGTTGCGAGAGGCGAGTTGCGAGAAATCGCGGATGTGTTTTCTCGTTTCTCGCGACTCGTCGCTCGCTACTTCTTCGTCCTGTGTCGTTTGATGAGAGCACCGAGGATTCGACCGAGTTGTTGTGCTTCGTCGGCCCAGATCAATGCGTCTTGCTTGTTGAGATAACCAGCTTCGATTCCAATTAAGATTTGTGTTCGCAGTTCACCGGCTGAGCCCCTGGCGATTGTCAGAAACCTGGCAATTTCCGCATCGCTGTCTCGTTCGTAGCCTTCGGCGATATTAGACGGGATGGAGAGCCCGCTGCGGGTGAGTTGGTCTCGAAAGCCGAAATCACGCAGGTCTTTGGTTTGTTGATACAGCGTCGCTGAAAGCCGAGCGGAACGTTCCCAGACATCGAGGTCTTCGAAGGACAAGACTTAGCTTCGAGCCACGAGTTGCGAGAAACGAGTTGAGAGGGGCGAAACATTGTAGATGTGTTTTCTCGCTGCTCGCTACACGTGTCTCGCTTCTTCCAACACCGCTTCCTGTCGAGCGAGTTCCAGATCACTATCCACCATCAGCCCTGCCAACTCTTCGAGTGAGGTGGTTGCTGTCCAGCCGAGCTTGTCTTGGGCTTTGGACGGATCGCCGAGCAACTGATCCACTTCTGCTGGCCGAAAATACCGCGGGTCGATTTTAATGTAGTCCGTCGGATCAAGCTCCAGTTGTTCGAAGACAAAATCAACGAACCTTTGCACCGTCTGAGTTTCCCCAGTGGCGAGGACGAAATCTCCTGGTTCGTCGTGTTGCAGCATGCGCCACATGCCTTCGACGTAGTCCTTCGCGTAGCCCCAGTCTCGTTTTGCCGCCAGATTGCCAAGGGAGAGCTTTTCCTGCAGTCCCAGTTTAATCCGAGTGGCGGCTCGCGTGATCTTTCGTGTCACAAAATTCTCACCGCGTCGAGGTGATTCGTGGTTGAAAAGGATGCCGCTGCAGGCGAACAGGTCGTAGGCCTCTCGATAATTCACAACAGTATGGTGAGCAAACACCTTGGAGGATGCATACGGACTGCGAGGATGGAACGGTGTGTCTTCGTTCTGCGGAACCGTATCGGGCAGTCCGCCGAACATTTCGCTGGTGGATGCCTGATAGAACCGAACTGACTTTCTTTCGTTCAGCAGCCGAACGGCTTCCAGCAGCCGCAAACAGCCCATTGCATTGACATCGGCCGTGTAGGATGGCTTTTCGAAGGAGACTCGAACATGGCTCTGAGCGGCCAGGTTGTAGACCTCGTCTGGTTCGATCTCCAGGACCAATCGAGTCAAACTACTGGCATCTGTGACGTCTCCGTAGTGCAGATGGAGATGCCGGAGTGATTCCGGCAGAACTTCAAGGTCATCCAGTCGCTCGCGCGACATCGTGCTGGACCGCCGCACCAGCCCATGCACCTCGTAGCCCTTCTCGAGCAACAGTTCCGCGAGATAGGATCCGTCCTGCCCTGTCACCCCGGTAATGAACGCTGTTCTCGGTATTGCTCCGCTTATTGTCGTCATGCCACCATGTCGGCTGGTGGCTTGCACCAGCGGTTCTACCTGCCGTCAAGATCGCAAAGCCACTCACGACCGTCATTCGGGCACCAACTGTTTTCCCGCCGCGATTGTCAGCATTCGTTAGGTGCTGTTAGCTCAGAAAACTGGCCATTCAGCGCGGACTCCGTCCCCCTGGGTGACACACCAGATGAAGTAACAACAGGATGGTGACAACCGTGTCGGACCAGTCGATCAACCTATCGACGCGTCTAAAGGCGGGCAAGCTCAAATATCAGTCTCAAGTCAATTCCCAGCCGCGACAGCGTCGCAACACCATCATGATCCGATATCTCCGGACAAATCAACTAAGGTGAACAAGATCAGCCATCAACAGAAACACCAAACGACCTTGCCTGCGCTTCCCTTGGAAACTTCCGGCCGCACGTTAGACTATGGCCACAGCTCCTATAGCTCAATTGGCAGAGCAACTGACTCTTAATCAGTAGGTTCTAGGTTCGATTCCTAGTGGGAGCATTGGCGGCGACGAGCTGGTCAACGACATCCCAGTATCCAAACTGGCGGCTAACGCCTTGCCGCTCACAACTCTGGTAAAATTGCGCCAACACATTCTGGCTTATCGAACTCCCGGATGATTCAGTTCGTCGTCTGCTGGTGTCGTTGCTACGGTGACCGCGCAGCGCCTGCATCCTACTCGTCTTCATCGATGAAATCGTCTCCTGTCGAAATCAACCTTTCCACCGGCACGACCGTTTCGTCTTCCTCGGCAAAGTAGGCCTCGTTCGAGTACTTGTAGTTATACGCGTACATCGAATTGCCGTACGATCGACCGTATTCCGAGTAGTTATAGCTTCCGTAGCCATAGGCGTCCGTGTCTTCGACGCCGTTGACCACCATCCCCAGTACATTCGCACCGACGTCACGGAGTTGATCGAACGCACGGCGGCCAAACTCGCGCGTGTGTCGTCCCAGTCGCATACACATGATGACGGCATCCATGCGAGGTGCCACGCTGGACGCATCCGTGACAAGCAGAACAGGCGGCGAATCGACAACGACATAGTCGTACTTCTCACGCAGGACCTGCAACAGCGATTCATATTCCGGGCGTGTCAGCAACTCCGATGGGTTTCGTGGTATCTTGCCACAGGGGAGGACATTCAGCTCAGGGACAGAAGACATCTCCTGAATGGCATCTGACAGTTCGGCAGTCCCCCGCAAGACGTTCACCATCCCAACTTCGTTGGAAACTCCGGTCAGTTTGTGCACGTTCGGTCGCCGAAAATCGCTTTCCACCAGGATTGTCCGCTTGCCCGATTGAGCCAGGGAGACTGACAGGTTTGAAGCGAGTGTCGACTTTCCATCACCGGCTGCAGGACTGGTGACCTGCACCACACGATGTGCCGCACCCAACGCACTAAAACAGATGGCAGTCCGCACAGATCTGTAAGCTTCAGAGGGACGCGACCTTGGCAGGTGGGCCGATATCAGGGTTCGGTCCATTCCGTTGGTTTCGCCCTGTTCAATGGCCCTGAGCCGCTGTTCCTTCATGTACGGAATGTGGCCGAGTATCGGAACGCCGAATTCGCGAATAATCTCATCCGGTTTGCGGAAGCTGCGATCGGCCAGCTCAATGAGGTAACCAAGCCCCACCCCGACAATCATACCCAAAAACCCTCCCATACCAACAAATCGGTAGATGATCGGGTACACGAGCTCGCCATAGACCGCGGGTGCGATGAGTTCGGCCCTCACACCGCTCATGCCGGCATTCACTTCGGTCTGTTCAATCTGTCTGGCGATGCCATCGTACTGGTTCTGAAGCCGATCGATTTTTCTGCTGAGCCTGAGTTGTGTCTGTTCGTCATTCTGGACCTTATAAGCTTCCTGTTCGGCGGCCACTGCCATTTCCTTGAGATCGATGCGCTGGGACTGAAGCTGTTCCAGTTGATGGCCCAATGACTGCCGATATATTGCCAGATAGTCTGAATCCGTCTGTTCCGCATCCAGCTCCAGCTCCAGCTCCAGCTCCAGCTCCGGTTCCGGTTCCGGTTCCGGTTCCGGGATCAGGCCCTCCATCTTTGCAAACTCAGATCGGATCAGTTCGATCCGTTTTTCGACTTCTCGAAGCTTGGGATGACCAGACCCCACTTTTTCCTTCAACACCGTCGCCTCGATTACATATGGAAGAAGCGTTTCTGACAATCTTCTCTCATGCAGTTGCCGTTGATCAACCTGAACCTGCTGCGTGCGCTGCACCTGCTCTGCCACCGTTTTCTGTTCCGCTTCCTTTCCAATCAGCATCATCAGAGCATCACGCTGACCACCTTCCCTAAGCTTCTGATCCAGAAGATTGAGTTGCGATATCAGTTCGGACTCCTGAATATCCAGATTGGAAATCGTCTGATTGAGCGCCGCCAGTCTTTCACGAGTTTGACTTGTGTCGCCCCCGCTGGAAAGAAGCGTCGCGTTTTTGACGAATTCGTCGTACTCCTTTTCGGCCGCATTGAGCTGACTTTCAATGTTAGCCCGGTCGTTATCCAGTAACTTCGTCAACTTGTCTGACTCACTCTCAAACGACTCCTTTTGCCGTTCGATGTATTCGTTTGCCACCGCGTTGGTGATGACCGGCGTATCCCGCGGATGCTTACCTTCAATCTGCAGTTCGATGACCCCCTTGGACAGCTGTTTAATCGTCAGGGAGCGACTGATGAAGCTGACGGCCTGGTCTTCATTCATTCCCCTGAATGTTTCAAGGTCTTTGAGACTGTTTTTTTGATACGCAGGCCCGACGACATCCGGGCTGGGAATAATGAACATCGCGTCCGCGAGCATGTCATCGCCGAGGAACTGACCGAACACTCTGTCACTGACACTCTGAATGACTTCCATGCGGGCTGAGGACCGATAGCGTGGCACCTGCTGCTGGAAGAGAAAGTAGCCTAATCCGGCGCCTACGACCGCCAGCATGAGAATGACGGTCTTCCGCCGCCAGATGAACCCCCAAATGTCCAGCTGATTTCCATCCTCAGCCGACGCCTCCAATGCCAGCCATGATGGCTCATTGTTTTGCTGCACGGACATGCTTTGTGTTCCCATTTCACTATTTCACTAGAGTGCGACTCATCCTTGAGAATCTGTCATTTCACTTGCGCCAATTGTTACCAGCGGCTCCCGCCAATTCCAATAGATGAACAGCATTTGCCAATTCCCGACGACATTTGGTCGCAACAGCAACCAGTCCGACAGTCAGGTTCCACACAACCTGATAATGCAGACACACTGGGAGAGCAGAACTGCATTCGATCATAAACGGACAGCTCAAACTCACTCTTCATCTTTGGAGAAGATCCAGCCAACGCAGCTGCAGCATGAGTCGATTCACCATCGACCGATCTGTACAAATGCGCGCCACCGACATGCTGCCACCCAATCATTCTACGCCGCAGCAGGCCTGGATCTTCTACCGACCAGAATTGACCTTTCGACGAATTGCCTCCGCGATGCGGCTGGCCTGTCGCCTGGCATTCGAATTCCACGGATCCAGCCGCAGGACTTCGTGCCATTCCACCAGACTGTCGTCGAGCCTTCCTAATTGAGCGAGCACCGTCGCCAACTCCGTTCGTAACCTGACGTTGCCTGGACTCCACGCGACGCACCGTTGCAACCATGCTTCCCGTTCTGAGATTTCTCCCACACGGCCAAGGAATTCACTACGAGCCAGCTGGATGTCCTGTGAGGGCGGCGCGTCAGTCTCTGGCTCTTTCCAGAATTCACCTGCTGATTCCTTGAGCCGTTGAAGCACTAGCTGATCCTTCTGACCACGCATGGCGATGACCGCATCGACGAAACCATCGGGGCCAAAATGATCAAACCCGAGTTCCATCAACTGATTTACACGATAGACAGCCAAAATATCGCCCCGGACCGAGGGAGCCACCTGGAGAACCTGCTCGAATATGTCACGCGCCCGGCTATTTCGTTCGCCACGCAGGGCCATCTCCCCCAGTTGAATTCCGAGCCCGGCATTTGCCGGTTCAGAGAAACGCGCCCGAGCGGTTAGCTCACTCGCATCAGCCTGAGTCCGCACGGCCTCAGCCCACCGGGCTGCCCGCCGCAGGATGGGACCAGACACAGGAAGTCGCTGCTGCAACTGCTCACAGTGTTCAATGATTCCGGAGGCTTTCAGACGAGCTTCAAACACCGACTGCAAGTGCTGCCGGAGCCGAGGATCGTCCTGAATGCTGTCAATTCTGCGGACAATCGCGATGCTGCTGGTATACGGCCACGCCTTCTGCATGTTATCCGCCTGATCAATACCGGGCAGCCCTTTTACGAACTCGGCACGCAACAAGTCCGTGCTGAGTCGGGAAACGACCTCATGGGCATCAGCGTCGTCCACGCGGGCGCTCAGCGCTTTCTTTGTCAGTTCCAGAACTCCAGCCCGTTGATCCAGCGAGTCCTGCGAAACAGGAAGCCGATCAACAGCGGTCGCCTCGATCGATAAGGCATAACATCGCTGGGCTGCTGAAAGGTCTGTGATAAAAACAGCGGACGCCGTGATCAGTAAGAGCTTCATAGATGGCCTCAACCATCGCACGGCACCTTGAGACTGCCTCCTCTTCGCCCGAATTCCTGCAAACATCGCGATCTGCACGACGAACAATGACGAGGCTGCCGGGAGCGCCGGACCAAAATCGACGAAGGAGCAGACACCCTGAGTCACCGCCGAAAACAACAGCACCAGTGCGAGGGCGTGTTCCTCCATCGTGGCCGCTCCTGCCGTCGATCGACGGATCACCCGCAACGAACTGGCCAGTGACGGCAGCCCCATGAGTACGAAGGCGACCAAGCCAATGATGCCAGCTTCCACCACGATCTCAACATAGTGGTTGTCCGCGTGATGGAACCACGCATTCGAATGATGAGTTTGATAAGGAAGCGTGACGAATCGATATGCGCCCAAGCCGGCTCCCAGCAGCGGAAAGTCGGCCACCGCCTGCAGGGACGCTTTCCAGTGTTCCACTCGAGGAGCGGCCGCTTCGACTGGTTCGTACAGAGTTGCCAGTTCACGAAGAGCCAGTTCATCGAACCCAAAGAATTTAACCAGAGCGTAGCTGCCCAAAATTGCAATCGCACCGAATGTCAATGTGCCAAAGACCTGATCACGACGAAGTCTCGCTCCGACCGTCAGCAGAAAAGCAAGGACAACAGCGATCATGGCGCCTCTCGACGTGGCGGCAACAATCGCACAGGCAATCACAGCAAGACCCAGCCAGGTCGTGATCTGGGTGGCGTTCAAGCGGGCAACATATTCCGTTGTTCGCGATACCAAACTGCGGCGGGAAACTCTGTGTCTCCCTGAGTACTCGGTACTTCGAACCTGAAGGACCAGCAGGCCAACGGCGGACGCCATTCCCATCGCCAACCACCCCGAGGCATTATTGGGATTCACAAATGTGCCAAAGGGCCGCCCTGCACCGGTCCACCATTCCGGTCGGATCAGGAACGGCTGACCCTGAATGACCTGAACAAATGCGAGTAATGAAAACACAAATGCATTTGTGGTGAATGCAGTAAGAGCGATCATGACAGACCGCCGGGATCGAATCTGATCAAAGGCTGTTGTCGCAAGTAACATCAACGCGATCAGTTGAGCCACATACATCCGTGTATCAGCTGGCGAGCCACTGCGAACGGCCAGCGAAGACAAATTAGATTCGGACACCGTGAAGTCACTTCGCAACTCCGCCAGCGCGGCATGATTCATCTGACTGATCAGCGGGGCGTGCAGCGGCAGCAATTGAACAACCCCCACGCAGACCAGAGCGCCAAGCGGAAATATGACGGACGGAAATCCGGCCGAGCTGCGGCGAAACAAACCAGCCAGTAATGACAGCCCCCCTGCCAGACAGGCTCCCCATTGCAGAACCAGCCTTGCCAGCGGAATCGTCCCGCCGTGGATCCACGGAACAGCACAAACCGTGAGCACTACCACGCCGGCGGCGGCAGACCCAAGCACGTACCCTATTCGAGAGCCAGTGTCCAAAGTCCCGGTTTCCCTGATTCCCTGATGCAGAAGTCGACAGCGTGTGACGCTGACTTGTAACCCGCGTCGGACGTTAAGGAGCCTGTGAATCAGGTGACCCCAGGAGCCAGAATGACCACAGAAGAAGCAAATTCCTCAAACAAAGGCGTCACAAACAGATTCCTGAACCAGCACTCAACGACCGACCTGCCTGCAACTCACACCATCATCAATGACGATCGAGAGGCCCCGGCAATCAGACGTTTGTCACATGTGATTCGACCACTCCGGGAACGTCCCGGTTTGTCTCCTGCAGCTCCTCGATGAGCACAAGCAACTGATCTTCGAATGCCTGCAAACCGCCAATCAGTTCGCTCATCCATCCGCAGATTGAGCCACCTCCGACTGCACCAATGACCCGAATGTGGCCGACACTCAACCCATCAACGATCAGAGGAATCTCAGATTTCCATACCTCATGGTTTTCGGCGATGAAAGCTCTGCGCCAAACAGCATGATACTCTTCACCGATCGCTGGAAGACTGACCATCAATTCGACTCGATCCATCTCAAAGCGAGATGCGAAGTCGGTCAGTGTCACCCATAATCGTTCCCAGTCATGGTTTCCGTGTAAGTGGGCACGTTCATTCGTCAACGGGCGGGCCCCTTGTTCGGGACGACGAACCATGGAACCGGCAAACCGCATGACACGACTGCGGACGAGGCCAGCTTCGGTATGACCGAACGACCTTGTCAGGACAAGCAGCGAAATCGCCGTCGCAACGACCACCAGCGTGATGGCTTCGCTGTTCATCGCCGAACCGGCAATGGCACCGATTCCAGTCAATGCACACAGAGATCCGACAACCAATAGAAGACTTCCAGAGCTATGCCCTTTCCTCTGCAGGCAGTGGTGCAGATGGCTGCGGTCCGTCGCGTAGATACTCCGGCCGGTCAGCTTGCGACGGATGATAGCCATCGCGACGTCGAAAATTGGAATCGCCCAGATTGCGGTGGGCATAATCAACGCCGCAGCACCAACACTTTTGATGGATGATTTCAGTGCCACTGCTCCCAACACCAGGCCAATCAGCATGCTGCCGGAGTCACCGAGGAACATTTTCGCCGGCGGAAAGTTATGGATCAGAAATCCGGACAGAGAACCGGCAAGAATCAGGGCAACCAGGAATCCGTCCTGCCTCCCGCCAAGAACCCAGGTCACTGCTGCGATCGACAGGCTGAGGACAATGCCTGTCGTGCTGGCCAATCCGTCGACACCATCAATCAGGTTCAGAGCATTGATGGCACCGAGAATCCAGGCAACAGTGATCAGGGGAGCGAAATGACCAAAGTCCAGATGCAACCCAAGAAAGGTGACACGGCTGATTGTGATATGCCCCCCGAGCATAATCAGTGCGGCGAGCAGTTGGCCTGCCAGTTTTTGCCTTCCCCGGAGACCGTAGCGATCATCGAACAGGCCCAATCCGACGATGACAAGGCTGGCAAAAAACAAGGCCGTCAAAAATGCCCTGTCACCCTTCGTATCCTTCAGGACATCGGGATAGAGAAACAGGACTGTCGACAACGCAAACAATCCCGCCAGCAGCAGGGTTGGACCACCGGTTAACGGGACGTGGTTGCTGTGGAGTTTGCGATGAGCATCCGGTGCATCGACAACCCCGTATCGTCGAGCCACTCTCCCAAGCAAAGGAGCGGCCAGAGTACTGACAACAAACGCTGTCAGGAATGCCAGAAGACTCGGAAACATCGTGAGCAGGTTGCCCCAAAAAGATCGTCTTCGCAGGATAGCGAACACGGAGAAGGCTCAGAATTGTGGTCAACTCTGCCGATCGTGCCAATACCTCCAGGGTGGATGCAAGGATTCGCCGTTGAGTCCTGTCAAAGAAACTCAAAGTTCATCAAGGTCTCATCGTTTCGGAGACCTCGCCGAAACAGAACACGAATCTTGCGATGGCAATCGCTGTGGGATTCCACAGCCAACTACACAGGAAGCAAATGGCTGTAGTGACGGATTCTGCTGACTCAACTGCGACGAAGTGCATCCCCCTGTGCCTCAAAACCACCTAACCCACCTAACCCCTGCAATTCGTATTGCAACGCAACTGCGATCACTGAGTCTGTCAGGCAGATCGATGGCAAGAGTGCATTGCAGTGCCTGACTTGATGGGGCAGATCGTGCAACAGACTGATGACGGCCGTAAGTATAGCGATCCGCGTGCACACCGAGGCCCAACTGGCAGCGAGTGCCTGAACAGTGTGAATTGGTTAGCAAGCCAAGGTTAGAAACCTTCCAGAGCCACAACAGAAAAGGCACTGGAGAATGTCCAGTGCCTTTCACGAAGTGTAGCTGTGGCAGCTTGTTTGCTGCCGCCAGGGGCGGATCACTTCCTCGCGGCATCCCACCACCAGCGGTCGATGCTGTGTCCCTGAGGTGTCGCATTTGACACAGCGTCACGCAGGCCGGAGTCTTCGCGGAAACGACTGCTGTCAGCAACAACAGATGCCATGTCGCCTCGGACTCCACCAGCCACCTGGACCACAATATGCCGCCCACCAAGAACACGATGAGCTGCAGCGGTCATCAGTTCTGCAGGGACATCGACAGCGGCAGGCTGGTACGTACCAGCTGTGCGAAATGCGACTGAATTCAGACGAGCATCGTCAGACAGTCCCTGGAAATGGACCAACGCTGCAACCATAGCCAGATCAAAGACGTTCTCAAGATCAGCAAACGCTCGGTCCGCCTGCGTCAGAGCAGCAAAGTGTTCTGTGAACAGTTCGGCAAAACGTCGATTCGCACCACGTGCTTTACCTGTTGCGGAGCGACTTCCATCTTCGTTGACGATTTGGTCTTCGGCCAGACAACGAACAGAGTTGCCTGCAAACGCGAAGGCCTCACCGGTTGGCGACATCTGAATCGCTTCGTACCCAACCGCCATCCACCATCGCAGGGCATCCATACTGCCGCCTCGGCGTTGTTCCGCTCGTGACAGCAACTCAAAGTAGCTCTTCATTCCCGGAACCCCTTCAAGATCGCCGATTCCAATCTGCTTCATACGGTAATCGGCATTGACGATGACCTGAGCAACGCGGGAGTCACGCGGAACACCATTCACAATCACATTCTGCAGCCCCAGCATCTCTTCGAGGTGCTGCGTAAATTCTACAGCGTTCTGCTTCGTCAGTGACTTTCGGTTCTTACGAACGAAGTCATTCACTGCCTGAACATGCGTCCGCTTCGGATCAATGCTACATCGAAAGAAGCCTTCACCATCTGCGGAAAACGTCCGCCCCAGTGTTACAAGATCATCCAGCTGAAGAACGGGACGACCGTCCGCAACACTCACCGTTCTACCGTCTCCATCAGTCACCCAGTCCGCAGCGGGGCCACCAATGACAACATCACCCGATTCAGGAAAAGCAAAGAGATATTCGACACGAGACAAACCCGCGAGATTTCGCAGATCGTCGGTCACCGGGCCGCCCTGCTCAATCTGCATCGCCACGTGTTGTTCCAGACGTGGCAGAGAAACAAGTCTCAGGTCTGATGCTTCACGAATGTCCACATTGCGATTCGCTCTGGAAACAGCCTTTGCGACGGCATCCAGGCGGCTGTTATCGTGCCTCAACATCACCGATGCCAGAACAGCTGGGCCACCAACGAAAACACCCTGCTCGAATGGAGTGATACTTCCGCCTGACCCGTCATTGTCAATCCACTCTGCAGGCGGACTTGTCTGCTCCATGATGAGTTCAATCAGCGGACCAAAATCAGCCTGACCTGAACCACCTTCAAGGCGCTCCGCAATGCCCGCAGCACGTTCCGCGATCTCGTTGTCACCGTCCATACGAGAAGCGTCACGCAGGCTCACGGCAGCCGTCGTAAAATCACCGGATTCCGCGGCGGCGCGTGCATTAATCCGCAGCATTCTGGAACTTGTCAATTCGGCGGCGGTGGCACACGCAGGAACCATGATCGCCGCGATAAGAGCCATTCGAAATAAACAGGACACCGAGGAGAAGCTGCAAACCATGTGTAAGGCCCTTTTTGGCCGAGTAATATCAGCAGAAGAGTCCTGCGCAGGAGATGCGCATGAGGCCACTGGATTGAACGGGACCTGTCCCCTAGCATCGTCCAGCCATCACTCAGCGTCAAGAAATTTTCGCCGATTCCCTAACCTGCTGATCAGACCGTTTCAGCCACTCTCAGCGGCTTTGCTGGTTGAAGCAACACTAGCGGCCAATAACGTTAGACTTTGTCGATCGCACTGTTTGTCGCGGTTTCACTGGCCGCCAACCTCGCATCCAACACTCACGACAACGTGCAACAATGCCTGAGCTTCCTGAAGTCGAAACAATGGTCCGTGGCGTCCGACCTCACTTGCTGGACCGACAGATTGTCTCGACCGAGTTCTGTGCCTGTGACAGGAAACCAATCAGCGTTGATCCGCAGCGTCCAGCCTTTCAGCGTCAGATCCGTGAAGCCCGTATCGAAGATGTCCAACGCCTGGCAAAACGAATCACAATTGTGCTGAACCGGTGTCGCTATCTGGTGATTGAACCTCGAATGACTGGCTTGCTGCTTGTCAGTACTCCGCCGACACAGGCTCACCGCCGAATACTCTGGAAACTCAACGATGTCCGTGGTCGAGCCCCCTCCTTCGAGTTCTGGGACCGTCGCGGTCTGGGTACCGTGCGGCTACTCGATCAAGACGCCATGGAGGCATTGAGGTTGCGGCTCGGACCAGATCCGCTGAGCATATCTGTTGAGCAGTGGACGAAACAGCTCAGCAAGACTCAAAGACCCATTAAGAACGCACTATTGGACCAGCAGCTCGTGGTCGGAATCGGCAATATCTACGCCAGCGAGATTCTGCATCGAGCGAGAATCTCGCCAACAGCTCCGGCAGCATCCCTCTCTGTCGCCCGGATCACGCGACTTGCCAATGCCAGCAAAGAGATTCTGAATGAAGCGATCCGGTATGAAGGTTCTACACTGGAAGACGGCACTTATCGTAATGCACTCAACCAGCAGGGAAGCTACCAAAACAAGCACAGCGTTTACAAAAAGGACGGAACAATCTGTCCGTCCTGCAAAACCGAAAGCATTCGCCGCATTGTGCAGGCCCAGCGATCCACCTTCTACTGCCCACGCTGCCAGTGTCGCTGACAACGCGCCTACCACACATCCTCAAGTTCACCGGTCAGTGCATGCAGTAGTCTGCCGGGACCGGCCTGCTTCGGAGCTTCTGCAAGAATTCGCAGCCACACCTGATACCCACGCACTCGGCCTTCCAGCGAAACATGCTGATCAGTGTCTTCATCCTCGTGTATCGCACCCGCCTGCCAGTAGATCTTTGGAAGCTCATCGAACAGCTGAATGGCATGGTTCACGTCGAGTTGAATCTTACAAGGAACGATCGTGCCATCACGTGGCCCACCGACAACTTCTGTCGCCGATACGAATACGGTCACCTCCCACTCGTTTCGGTCTTCACCAAAGTAGTAATGACAACCAATCGGAGCATGAGCAGCCGTGTCAAGGATCGCCCGAGCTGCATCATTCGCAAACCACCTGAGCCAGGCAGGAGGCGTTGTCGTGGATTCAAATGATGTGGTCATGGAACGGCCCTGGATAACAATTCTGCAGGCATTTCTGCAATTTCTCCTGCACCGCGACGGAAACGTAGCTGTCAATTCCTCGCGTTGGCTGAGACTGGCACATTTTGTTGGTGCCATTGGTAAGCAACCGTCGTACCCAATTTGATTGAGGCCGGTATAACCGGAACAATGCCAACGATGAAGGTCTATTGTGGCTTTGACAAATCGAATATGCAGCGTTGATCGATCATGCCTGCCGGGTGTATGTCAATACAACGAAACACCAGCAGAACAAATCGTTAGATGGATTGATCACGGCTCGCACTTGCCCAGCGCTGCATCGGCCACACTCGCGAGCAACGATTCCCGCTCTTTCGGTCCGACTGTAAGCACAAAACCCGACTCGTCTGTAGATTTCAAATGACAACCGGTATCTGTCACAAGACGACAGAACACTCCCGCAGCAACTGGCCGGTCAGCATTCTCGGGAGAAAGCAGTTCCAGCGATATGAGGTCCTTGTGGTGTTCAGAAAGCTGAGGTAACTCAGTAGCGACGACTTCAATACGAAGTGGCCACAAGGCCAGCCGATGTCGCAGTTCGCACATGGACATATTAAGACTGGCATGTTGCCAATCCGGAGCGATCTCACACAACGGTTCCAGTACAAATCGTCGGTACCAGATCCCAGGATGCGGAACAGTGAGATCATCAGAAGACACCTGCAGCTGGCCGTAACACAGAAGGTCCAGATCCAGTGTACGCGGTCCCCAATGCATGCCACGCATTCGACCAGACTCATTCTCAATCTGCTGTTGGAGGCTCAGCAATTCGTGCGGAGACAACACTGTCCGAATACGTGCTGCGGCATTCACAAACTCCTGACCGGCATTCGGCCCCATAGGAGCCGAACGATAGAAGCGGCTCACGTGGAGAATCTCACAGGCACGTTCGGCCAGCTGCTCCAATGCATTTTGAATCGTCTGCTCTACCGGGCCGACGTTTCCGCCAAGGCCGATCAGACACTCCGTTTCGCTGTCCGGTACACTCAAAAGTCAATCCTCGACGGCCGAAGGACTGACTGAGCGCCGGTATCAACGCTCCGGTATCTGCCACTCAAAAGCCGTGGGTGTTCAAATCAGAATCAATATCGCCCCACCAACCGGCAACTCCGCCACCGGTTGCAGCAACCCCAATCATCATTACCAGCAGAATTAACGCAAGCATGACACAGTATTCGACAGAGGTCACCCCATCGTCACTGCGCAGGAATCTGCGGAATGAGCGAATTTCAAACATCTCTTGCGGACCCAGTGTTGATGCAGAAGCGGCTCACGGAACACCACCAGAAACCTAGTTCCAAACTGTACAGTGGTCAAACTCCCTGGTACTGATTCGTGCCCTGGCCCGTCATTGGCGAACAGCTCACCACAATTGACGCGGCCGGATGAACCAACTCGGAAAACATGTTGTGGTCGCGCGACGAGATATCACCTCGTCAGGACGCGACAGGATCGCACATGACCAGTATATTCCTCCTGACTCTCATAACACTTCGTACTCTGGGAATCTCTGCCTGATGTCCGGCTATATGACGCGTCTGGAAGAGCGCATCATCTCTTTGGAGACCTCTGCTCTCGTTGGCCTGGATCCGCGATGGAATCAGCTGCCTGACGCGATCCGTGGAACTGATCCTTCGCCATCAGTCGACAAAATGGCACAAGGGTTTCAGCAATTCTGTGTGGAAATCATTGATATTGTGGCTCCTCTTGTTCCAGCAGTGAAACCGCAGGTTGCCTTCTTCGAGCAACTTGGTCCGGCCGGTCTGCAGGCTCTCCATACGATCATGCAGTACGCCCGAAACCGTGAGCTGATCGTCATTGCCGACGCAAAACGAGGCGACATTGGCTCCACCGCCGAAGCCTACGCAGATGCCTGGCTTGATGGGGACTCAGGACAGGCTGCATTCCCAGCTGATGCCCTGACTGTCAGCCCGTACCTTGGGGACGACACACTCCGCCCGTTCGTCGAAACCGCTGTTGAGCGAAACGCCGGGCTGTATGTCCTTGTTCGTACCAGCAATCCCGGAGCCGCTGCATTTCAGGACCGGAAGACAGACGACACGACGGTCTTCGAAGCCGTCGCAGACACACTGCAACAACTGAATGAGGCCCTTCGCGACGGCGATCATTTGGGACCCGTTGGAGCCGTTGTCGGAGCAACCTGGCCTGAAGAACTGGCCAGTCTACGTGCCCGAATGCCGAACACACCGTTTCTGGTTCCAGGCTACGGAAGTCAAGGGGGAACCGCAGCCGACGTGGCTCCCGCATTCCACGGGAATCCTGTTGCAGCACTCATCAACAGCTCGCGAGCGATCAATTACGCGTGGCGACAGCCACAATGGCGTGACCAGTTCTCCGAAGCCAACTGGCAGGATGCCGTTCATGCAGCGACCAAACAGATGATTGCCGACTTGTCGCAATCCTGCATCCCGCAATCTTAAGACCGGACTGGCTCACCCGGTTCAATGGCGGCACCACGGACGCTGCCATCATTCCCTTCGTTCGAATTCACGGACAATCGCACGCCATCGACTTCGATCTCGTCCACACTCAGTGCAATCCGAGAACGATAGTCAAGCCGGAGGCCAGGACGACCCGATGCGCCTGGTCGCTGATGAGCAGATCCCGGCGACAACGTCACGCGGATCGGAGGAATTCCGGGGTATTGCAATGTCAGGTTAACGTGTTGATCCGATCGATCACGATCGACGGAGTCGACGCGAAACGTGGCAACAACGTCTTCATCGGCGGCCTGAAATCGCGAACTCTCCGTCTCGTGTCCCGCCAACTGAAGCTTTGGACGAGCATCACGCAGTTTCCAGGCGGTTGATGCCCGCAACATCACCACATCAGACCGAATCCCCGGCCGATATTCGGCGTTCATGCTGGAAGCCAGACGTTGCGAAGCGGGCTGAGGCAGGTCTTCGCCGCCCAGAAGTCTTGCGCATAACAACAGCCCCGGAATCGGGATAGCCGACGCCACCTGTCGATTATTCAGCAGTTTGGCAAGACGGGTGCTGTCATTGGAATGGTAGTACAACGACACCAGCGCAATTGTGCTGTGTGATGTTTCCAGTTCGTCATCCAGATTACACAGAATCAGATCCTCTGCATCGCGATGATGAGCATGACGCCCAAGTACCCAGGCACAAACCAGATTCGCTTCCCAGTTTCGAATCGAATGTTCCGCACTTCTGAGGGCCGTTTGTATTGCTGCCGGATCACCTCTGGTTTCCTGAATGAGCGCCATGTTTGCCAGACTTCCAGCCAGCATATCGTCCTGACGAAAGTGACCACTTCCGATTTCAGTCAGCCGGCGATATGTCTCCATCGCTTCGTCCAGCTGGCCCAGTTGCTGTTGAGTTCGGGCCATGTAATACCAGTACGGCGGATAGCACGTCATGAACCGCTCCATCCGGTGCAGCATTCGCAAACGCCGTTCGCCATCATCTTCCCGGAGAACCGCAGCAAGCTGATCCAGATCCTGATCCCGGATCAGCCAGTTGTCGGGGATGTTGTTCTTACTGGACAGTTTCCAGAAGCTGTCCAGAAACGTGGACGACCGGGTCATCAAAGCGTTGAACTCCGTTCGATCCACCTTCCAGACGTCCGCGTCACGACGCAGTTCCTGATTGCGATAGTCCCACCAGCTATTGGCTCCGGACTGGATTACATTTCCGATCTGGCCAGTGGCAACCTGCGCTCCAATGACAAAAAAGCTGGTGCTCAACTGGCGCCGTGTGTTCTGCTGGAACTGTTTCCCAATAACCCGGCGTTCCCGTTCACTCACTTCAACCTGGCTGATTTCGTCAAGCACCGCACGATAGAGAGTAATCACTTCAGGATCGGCGATCTTGCTTAGATTCAGGTTGTTCAGAATCCGCTGTTGCTCTTCCAGAAACACTCGTTTGTGTGGATTGCGGCGAATGCGGTGCAATGCGGCTCGACAGTAGTTAAGTGCGACAGCTGTCTGGCGGCGAGCGATCTCCTCCGTGACAGCAGCTTCATCAGCAACTAACACATTGCATGTCACGCAGCACAGCAATACAAGAACGACTCGGTTTCTCATGGGTGGTCAGACTGATTCGAAGCTTCAGAGCGAATCGGTGTGACACTTCGTGTGCCCCCGAGCCGGTCAGGTGACCAGCACGCCTGGATGACGAAACAGTCGCCGATAATTGCTCCTCCTGAACTCCGCCGACGACACTCCAGCAATCCTTTCACTCGGAGCGAAAGATACAAGGGGCTGATGCCCCAACGACACAAATCGCAACTGACTTAGCGCGAAGCGTCCGTAAAACTTGCCAACATCATCGGCAAACACCACCACCACCCGGGCGATGAGGCAGGAAATGCCGGTTTCGGAAACTATTCCGCCAGCCTCTCGGTTCTGTGGCTGATCGTGTAAATTCCTGAACCACGTGTCTGACGTTACAGGGGAGCATCATCATGGAAATCACTGGTTCTGAGATCGTCGGCGAGCGGCAAATCGGGAAGATGCCTTCGTCCGATCTCGTCCGTTTGTGGCTCTGCATCACGTCAGCCATCGTGAAGCACGGATTTCACATCCACTATGCAGATCTGGAACCACCACGTACCGGGACATTCGACGGTTTGACCATCACTCTCGACCCGGACGTTGGGTTTGAAATGCAATGCTTCATTCTGCTGCATCTGTTCGGTCACTCAGTTCAGTGGGTCGCACCGTCACTGAGCCCGTCTCTGGACGCGTTGCAAAACACCCCGGACAAAGACGAGTTCCTGGTCGCCTTGCGTCAGTATGAATTCCAGGCAGCACAACTTGGGATGCAACTCATGCATGAAGTTGGCGTCGTGGATCTCGATCAGTGGTACAGCGACTTTGTCGAAACAGACTGGCGGTATGTACGACATTTCTACGTCGAAGGCAAAATTCCTGACTGGAACGCCTGCCGCACCACCAACTGTGAATTGATTTCACCGATGGAAATCCCGCCACTTGAACATCGGCAGGTCGAGGTCCGCTTCGCATTCTAAGCCGACGGACTTAGCTGCCATTTCCAGTCGCTGACACCATCCAGATTTCGAATCTGTTCCGTCGGCCATTCGCCGTCCCGCAACTGGACCAATGTATCAACGATCATCTGGTAGGTGTCTCGATGAGACTCATTGTCCAGGCCCGCAATGTGACCACTCAGAATCACGTTATCCATGCCGATGAGTGGACTGCCTGTCGCCAGTGGTTCGGAATCAAAAACATCCAGCCCTGCCCCTCCAAGATGACCGTCCTGTAGAGCGGAAATCAGGGCATCTTCATCGACTAACTGACCTCTCGCGGTGTTGACCAGGATAGCCCCGGATTTCATCCGCGAGATCGTCTCTTCATTGATGAGCCGGTGCGTCGCGTCGTCAACTGGTGAATGGAGAGACAGAAAGTCTGATGTCTCCAGCACCTCATCGAGACTCACGAGCGTCGCGCCTGCTGCTTCCGCAACTTCCTTACTCACGAACGGATCTGCAGCGATCACATTCATTCCCAGGCCTCGCCCTCGAATGGCGACAGCCTGACCGATCCGTCCAAGACCAATCAGTCCCAGAATCTGCCCCCACAGGCGAGGACCGGAAACGCGTTCCCAGACACCAGCTCGAACCTGTCTATCGCGTAGAACGATGTTTCGACTGAGGGCGACGATCAATGCGATCGCCTGTTCTGCTACGGCATGATGATTGACACCGGGAGTTGTGGTAACAACGACGCCGCTTCTGTCACATGCCTTAAGGTCGACGGCATCGTAGCCAACCCCAGCCCGAGCGATCACACGCAGCTGGGGACACCCCGAAATTACCTGCTCCGGATACGGCTCAGATCCGGCGATCACCGCATCATACCCCCGAAGGCACGAAGTCAGTTGCTCGGGATCCCACAAATCAAGGGACGGATCCACGATGTCGCACACAAAACCATTCTCGGGCAGCGACTCAATGTGAGGCCCCTTGTCGGAACTCAACGCACAACACAACACTCGATTCATCATTCATCTCGCCGGTTTCTTGACGTCACTCACTGAAAACGTCAGCGTAGTGTGCTGCAGAAGCCTATTCAATCGACGTCGATCTCGGCATCCGCAGAACTCAATTCCCGAAAGCAGACCCATCGATGCCGCTCTTCTCCCGGCTGGTCGACTTCCAGTTCACATCCGACGAACAGTTCATGTTGCGTATCGGATCCGAACAGCGAACAGGCTCGCTCTACTACATGGGAATCGATCCGCAGGCGCCTGATCACAACTGCGCTCCGAATATTGGTCTCGCACGTCTATTCCGCAACTGGATCGAACAGCTGCTACGGCCTGATCTTCCGAACCCAATATTTCTGCCATTCGACTTCACAGACGAAACAACACAATGGATTGCCTGCGAAGTTTCAGACAACATTATCCACTTGGTATTCGGCTGGGCACATATCGAAGGCTGGGCGATCTCTCCGTCTGACTTCAGCCAATACGTCACCTCGTTACCTGACTTCACTCCCGACGATCCGACGCTGATCCAGTCGTTCTACCTGCCACGGTTCGTGAACGAACTTCGCCACCAGATCACATGCCTTACCGATAGCTCAGAAGAAGGAATCAATACGTAGAGCCACCTGAAAGCTGTTGCCGTCGGCTCGACTCATGGGGATACCTGTCTCAAGAGCTCTTTCATGTGCGACGCAGCCATTGGTCCGCGTATTACGCTGTATTTCATCAGAGCAGCTCCTGATTTCTGGACTCGGCCAACCCAACCAACACAGAATAGTTAAACGCGACCTGGCATCCGAATTCCCCACCATTACCGTGTGAGAGTACCACATGAGATTGTTTCTTCTGCTCACTGCCGCTGTCATCACTTCGTCTGCACAAATCCATGCCCAGTCGACGCTGGGAACAATGCGCCGGTTTGACCCGGCACTTGATGAACTCATTCCCCCTGATGCAAAGATCGAAATCCTTGCTGCCGGGTTTACCTGGTCTGAGGGTCCGGTGTGGCGAGGATCTGCTGACGATGGTCATCTGCTGTTTTCCGACATTCCACGCAACACCGTGTTCCGCTGGAAAGAAGGGGAAGGGATTTCCGTCTTCCTGAATCCCTCCGGCTACACAGGCAATTCGTTCTATGGTGGCGAACCTGGATCCAACGGGCTGTTGCTGGACGGCGAGGGCCGACTGGTTTCCTGCGAACATGGCGACAGGCGTGTGTCGGTACTCACGAAGGACGGAGGAAAACGCACGCTGGTCGACAACTACCAGGGCAAACGACTCAACAGCCCGAACGATGGATGTTACCACGCTAACGGAGATCTTTATTTCACGGACCCGCCGTACGGATTGCCCGCACGTTTTGGTGACCCGCGCCAGGAACTGGACTTCTGCGGCGTCTACCGTCTGGGGAAAAATGGCCAGCTGACATTGCTGACCAAAGAAATGACAAGGCCAAACGGAATCGCATTCTCGCCAGACTTCAAAACACTCTACGTGGCTCAGTCGGATCCTTCCGCCGCAATCTGGAAAGCATTTCCAGTCCAGGCCGACGGCACTCTGGGCAAATCCAAAGTCGTCTTTGACCGAACAGACTTCGTTGGCAAACAACCGGGGCTCCCGGACGGCCTGAAGGTGGACGTCCAGGGCAATCTGTTTGCAACGGGACCCGGCGGAGTGCTCATCATATCACCTGAAGGCCGGCTCCTCGGACAGCTGGACACTGGTAAAGCCACTGCAAACTGCGGTTGGGGCAATGACGGCACGACGCTGTATATCACGGCCGACTCACACCTGTGCCGAATTCAAACCACAACGCGCGGTGCCGGCTGGTAGCCTCCGTGGGTCATCAACCTGCGAACTACGCCGGGCGAGGCAGCTCAAACCGCTCCCGCGTCCGGCAGTAGTCAAGCCCACCCATCCGGCCCACAACATCGAGGAGCACTGGGTCGACGAATCCGTCCGGATCAGTGACCGCCGGATCGATGTGCATCAACAACACATCTCCCAACACAATGTTGGCACCGCCAGGGCCTTCCCCGACATGAATCACATCACGCAGTCGGCACTCAATCTGTACGGGAGACTGTTGGACGCGAGCAACATTGACGCGTTCCGACTCGATCATCTCCAAACCAGCAAGCTCGAACTCAGACTCATCTGATGCCGCTTCAACAGCGGTTACATTCATCTGCCGCACCAGTTTGTCAGTGACAACATTCACGACGAAATCCCTGGTCGCCATGATGTTCGCCAGTGTATCCTTCGGCTGACCATCGCGCCGATTGGCCGGACAAAAAAGCAACGTTGGCGGACGTGAACCTACACCTGTGAAGTAGCTGAAAGGAGCCAGGTTGTCGATTCCTTCAGTCGACCTCGTGGAAACCCAGGCAATTGGACGAGGAACGATCACCCGCACCATGTGCTTGTAGAATTCTGCGCCAGCCAGTTCGCCAACATCAATGGTCTTCAACTCGTTCACCCCCTCCATTCAGGCTGCTTCATCATCCGAAGCATCTAATGCGATGAGTCGCGGCACGGCCAGTCGAAGGCCAACGACCTCGCCATAGCGCCGTTTGAGCTGCACAAAATCATGCTTGAGGTATACCGGATACAGGCTGACGGGCAGCTCTGCCAGATACTCTTTAGCGAACACCGCCATCTGCTGGTCATATGAAGCCTGGCTGTTGGTGTGCATGTAACAGGAACCGCCAAAGCGTCGAATATCACCGTCAAACCCAGGACTAATGTGATACAGCTCGTGAAAGACCGTCACCAGTTTTTCATCGAACGAGAGGTTCAGAAACCTCGGCATGTAGAAGGTCAGGATATACAGCATCTCGCGGCCGTCCTGATACAACCGTTGAGCCCCCCAGCGCCGTCCGTCCCGAACGCACGTGAGTGCTCCCCCTTCAAAACGCATTGGAGTGAGCTTTGCCTGCATCCCCCATTCGACAGGCGATCGTGTCTGAGCATACGTAACGGCAACACGACTCATGTCGACATGCCTGAACTCCGCATGCCGTTTACTGATGTCCTCGCACAACCGCCTCAACGCCGTGCAAATGTCGAAACACCGTCGACTCACCGTGGATAACTCCTTTTGCCACGACAACTTCGCTGTGCACGGTAGAACGAGATTTCGAATCCGACAACCCGGATTCACAGCAAATGACAGCATCGACCCTGCCACAACAGCTCAGAATAACTTCCGCCGGCAACTCAAAGCAGCTCAACGGCGCGCAAAAAAACACCCTGAACGCCCGGCGTCCAGGGTGTTGAACCAGTTCTGCTGCAGGACGATGATCTACTCGTCGTCAGCTTCCGCTTCGGATTCAGCGGCTTCTGGAGCCTCCGGAGCTTCTTCGTCAGCCGCAACGACAGGTGCCGCTCTGCGTCGGGAACGCACACGATCGCGTTCGCCAACAAACTCCACGAGCGCCTGCTGGCCAGCATCGCCTAGCCGAACCTTTGCCAGCCGAACAATCCGCGTGTACCCACCTGGACGATCGGCAAAGCGTTCAGCCAGCTCATCAAACAGGATGTCTACCGCCTCAATGTCTCGAAGCATCGAGAAAGCGCGACGACGAAGACTGACTGCCGGAGCCTTCGCATCAGCCCACTGCTGCCACTTGTCGGATTCTCGCCACTTTCGCCATTCGTCGGTGTTCCGTTCAGCATCGGTCCCATGGTCAGCTGCTGCAGCTTCGAACTCCGAAGCCTTTCGGGCCATTGTCACCAGCTTCTCCACAAATGGACGAAGTTCCTTCGCCTTCGGAACAGTCGTGATGATGCGGCCCGGCACACGAGGACGATTTGGGTCATCTTCGTCCACACGAACCGAACGAATGAGACTGGTCGCCATGTTTCGGAACATTGCTTTGCGATGAGACGAATTCCGTCCCAGCTTTCTGCCGCGAACTCTGTGTCGCATGGCACTACTCTCTTGTACAAGCCGACAAACTGTCGGAGTTAGACACAATCAGGAAACAGTAACTCTTCTTCCACTGCCGTGACACGGCGAGGGGTATCAAACGACCTCAAGTGGTCCGAACCCCGGATCTTATTCGTCAATCCAGTCGGTGCTATCCAGCGGGCTGCTGGTTTGGCAGCCGCATTCCCAGCCGCAGATCGATCTCTTCCAGGCGTTCCCGAACCTCGTCCAGGGTTGTTTCACCAAAGTTACGCACCTGCAGTAGTTCATCTTCCGGACGCTGAACCAGATCACGCACGGTATTGATACCCACTGATTCGAGACAGTTCGTTGCACGAACTGACAGGTTCAACTCGGCCAGACTCTTGTTAAGCTTTTCTTCGAGCTCCATGTCAACCGGTGAATAACCAGTCGCTTCCATCATCCCGCGCAGGCCGCCTTCCGGAGCTGCCTCCGGACCAGGCTCGCGATAGGTAATGAAGCAATTCAAGTGCTTACGAAGAATCTTCGCTGCTTCCACGAGTGCCATTGACGGAGACACCGTTCCGTTTGTCCAGATCTCAAGACTCAACTTGTCATAGTTTGTTCGCTGTCCCACTCGGGTATCAGCAATATGATGGCGAACACGAGTGATCGGCGAAAAGGATGCATCCAAAGGAATCACACCGACTTCCGGATCATTCAGATAGTGTTCGGAAGCCGGGACAAAGCCACGACCATTTTCCACCGTCATCTCCAGGTGAAGTGGTACGTCATCCGTCATCGTGGCGATAACCAGATCCTTGTTGACGACTTCAACCTGATCGTCACAGATCACATCGGCCCCGGTGACAACGCCACGCGTGTTCTTTTCGATCCGCAGCGTCTTAACCGAAGCACTGAAGTTCTTGACAACCAGTGACTTCAGATTGAGGCAGATGTCGGTAACGTCTTCAACAACACCCGGGATCGTCGTAAACTCGTGCTGCACACCCTGCAGACGCACCTTGGTGACGGCCGCACCTTCAAGGCTTGAAAGCAGGATCCGACGAAGGCTGTTCCCAACGGTTGCCCCGAATCCACGTTCAAAGGGCTCTGCACTGAACCGACCATAGCTGGAGGTCAACGTATCCGTGTCCGGAACCACTCGACTTGGAAGCTCCAGACCACGCCATCGAATTCGCATATTTATACTCCCCTGAAAATATCGTCACACTGGCTCGTTAACGAGTAATGCACTGCAAAGCAACACAACTCGATCAGACACGCCGCTTCTTGGGCGGACGGCAGCCGTTGTGGGGCAAAGGTGTAATGTCTTCAATCGATCGCACTGAAATACCGGACGACTGCAGCCCGGTGATCGCACTTTCGCGACCGGAACCGGGTCCCTTCACGCGGATTTCAACTTCACGCATTCCCATTTTTGCTGCCCGTTCAGCAACCGTTTCTGCGGCACGCTGAGCTGCAAAAGGTGTGCTCTTGCGGCTGCCTTTGAAACCGACTGTTCCCGCTGTTGCCCAGCAAATCACATCGCCATTAGTGTCGGTCATGGTAACGATGGTGTTGTTGAAGGTTGCTTTGATGTAAGCAATTCCGCGCGTCACATTACGACGCGTCTTCTTCCTGGTTCTGACTTTTGCCACGATGAAATCTCAATCTCGTGATTCGATAAAAGAAAGCAAGTACCTCAGCCCTGATGGCCGCCAACAATAAAACTACCGGGTCCAGCACCATAACTCGGTGAGAGCCGCCACTCGGAATTCGAGGAGCCTTTAGTGCTTCATGTCCTTCACGCCCTTCTTGCCGGCAACGGTCTTCTTACGACCTTTACGGGTCCGAGCATTTGTCTTCGTTCGCTGACCACGCACGGGAAGTCCACGGCGATGTCGGATGCCTCGATAGCACTGAATCTCCCGAAGCCGCCCAATGTCCTGCTGTACCTTGCGGCGCAACGGACCTTCAACTGTGTAATTCTTGTCCAGATGATTGGTGATCCGGCTGACTTCGTCTTCCGTCAGTTCACCGGCGCGCATCTGAGGGTCCACACCCAACTCATAACAGATCTTGACCGCCAATACCCGACCGACACCGTACAGATATGTCAGTGCGATCCATGTCGGCTTGTTATTGGGGACGTCGACCCCGAGTACACGAGGCATATTCTTACTCCAAAAGATTCTCGGCCTGAGGACTCTAGCCCTGCCGTTGTTTGTGTCGAGGATTTGCCGAGCAGATTACGTAAGTTCTGCCACGACGGCGAACCGTCTTGCAGTGCTCACAAATCCGCTTAACACTTGATCGAACTTTCATTATCGGACTCCTTTTTGAAGTCTTTCGCCAGAATCGCGTCTGACGTTGTCTCTTGTATTTCTGTCAGTCACCTTGTGCAGCCGTCAAGCGATGAGAATGGCGGTTATCCGCAAAACTCAACTCGCCTCACGACACGCTACGAAAGTCGACTCATTCGCTGCTAGTCGTCTGAATCCAGCAGGCCTGGGTAATTTCGCATAATCAGGTGTGAATCAATCTTCTGAACCAGATCCAGAGCAACTGAAACGATAATCAACAGGCCGGTACCACCAAAGAAACTGGCCGTTCGGAAGTCGTTATTAGTCAACGTGGTCGAGATGATCGTGGGAATCACAGCGATGATAGCGAGGAAAGCTGCACCCGCGTAAGTCACTCGAGTCATCACCTGCTCCAGATGTACCGCTGTCCGCGCCCCCGGACGGTACCCCGGAATAAAGCTACCCATATCCTTCAGATTATCGGCCATATCTTTGGGATTGAAAGTGATCGCCGTCCAGAAGTAACAGAAGAAATAGATCAGAATGATGTATGTCAGGTTGTAGACGAACCCGGATCCCGGCGTGAAAGAAGCAGCAATTGTTCCCAACACACTGTTGTCAGGCCAGACCTGAGCAATCTGACTTAAGACGAAGAACGGAAGCAACAACAGGCTGGAAGCGAAGATAATCGGCATCACGCCTGCCTGATTCACTCGCAAAGGCAGCCACTGGCGCTGTCCGCCCATGACTTTCCGGCCTCGCACATGACGCGCGCTCTGAATTGGAATCTTGCGCTGTCCCTGAGTAATGAAGATCACACAAACGATCACGCCGACAAACAACACGGCCATAACCAGCAGCTTGTCGATCCCCTGGTCCGTCCCGATCCGTACTCCATTGGTTCGAATTCCGTTCACCCAGTCGGCTGCCACAGTAGGCATCTGGGCCAGAATCCCGGCCATAATCAGCAAGCTGATCCCATTGCCGATCCCGTACGTGTCGATCTGCTCTCCGATCCACATGAGAAACACCGTTCCACATGTCATCAGCAGTGCACCAAGAATATACCAACCCATCGACTGGTATTGCTCCAGGACCAGCGGCTCTCCATCCGAAAGCAAGCCGCTTTCAAGGCCACGAACGATGAAAAAACTCTGCAGCAAACAGATGAAGACCGTTGCATACCGGGTGTATTCATTGATCCGTCGCCGTCCGGATTCACCTTCTTTCTGAAGTTGCTCCAAAGGCGGATAAACAGTTCCCAACAACTGGAACACAATTGACGCCGTGATGTACGGCATAATGCCCAGCCCAAACAACGACCCCTGAGTCAGATTCGAGGCCGAAAACAGGGACATCATTTGCAGCACATTTGTCAATCCGCCACCGCTACCCTCAGCTGCTTTTTGCTGAGCGATACGTATACCCTCGTGGTTGATGAATGGCAGCGAAATGTGAAACCCAAGACGATAGACCGCCAACAGACCAATGGTCAGCAGGATCTTCTGCCAGAGCTCTGGCACGCGCCAAATTGCTGCAAGTCGTGAGAGCATAATGAGTGTCTCCGAAATCTCGTTCCGTCAGTCTTTCGAGCTCGATGGCTGCGTGCCAGCAACCCTTTCGAACTTGCCTCCGGCACCGACAATACTCTTTTCAGCACTCTGTGAAAAACGGTGAGCAACCACTGTCAGCTTCTTTGTGATTTCCCCGTCGCCAAGCACTTTCAGGATGTCGAATCGGCTGGGGATCATCCCACGCGACACAAGGGCATCTGCATCGACAACAGCACCATCATCAAATGCCTTGTCAAGCTGCCCAACGTTCACGATGACAACCGTGTCCGCGAACGCGCGATTGTTGAACCCTCGTTTCGCGACGCGGCGAAACAGCGGCATCTGACCACCTTCAAATCCGCGACGGCGACTGGAGCCGGATCGGCTGAAGTATCCTTTGTGACCTCGACCCGACGTCTTGCCATGCCCCGAACCAGTGCCCCGTCCAATGCGCTTGCGCTTCCGGTACTTTTGAATCCCTGTATGAACGTCATTCAGAATCATTAGAGCGATACTCCACGCAAACGAGCGACTTCTTCCTTCGTCCGCAACTGGGCCAACGCGTCGAATGTCGCTTTGACAAGATTCAGCGGATTGCTGGAGCCAAAGCTCTTCGTCAGGATATCGGTAACACCTGCAGCCTCAAGTACTGACCGAACGCAATCGCCGGCAATCACACCGGTACCCGGTCGAGCCGGAAGCAGCAGCACGCGTGAGGCGCGAAAGCGCCCGACCACCTGATGGGGAATCGTTGTCTGTACCAGCGGCACGTTACGCTGTGAACGGTTTGCCTGCTTAGTGGCTTTCTCTACAGCAAGAGGCACCTCAACCGCCTTGCCGTAACCATAGCCAACACGCCCGTTGCCATCTCCTGTTACAACCAATGCGGCAAAACTGAACCGACGACCACCCTTGACCACACAGGCACAACGCCTGATCTGGACAACGGTTTCAGCTGAGTCATTTCTTGTTTCGACGTTCGACACCACTCACCTCTGTTTCAATCACACTGCGGCATCTGCCGCACACTCAACAACCTGCCGCTGGTCAGAACTGCAACCCACCCTCACGTGCTGCATCAGCCAAAGCCGCCACGCGACCATGATACTGGAACGTTCCTCGATCGAGCACGACTTCCGCAACTCCTTTTTCCTGTGCCCGCTCTGCAATCAATTGGCCCACTTTCGCAGCTGCCTCACAATCCGCTGCCACTTTTCCGGGACCAGCGATTGAAGACTCCATTGTGCTGGCAGCAACCACCGTGTGGCCGGCATTATCATCGATTATCTGTGCGTAGATATGTCGATTACTTCGAAATACTGACAACCGCATTCGCCCATGCGCATCACGACGAACCCGATTCCGAACTCGGAAACCACGTCGGACTTTGCGTTTTGCTAACCGCTTCTGAGCCTTCATCTTCTCACAACCACCACGCCAGAACTATGAACTAACAGAACTACTTCGAGCCAAAGGCCTTACCGGCCTTACGGCGAACCTGTTCGCTCTCGTAGCGAATCCCCTTACCTTTGTATGGCTCCGGCGGACGAACGGCGCGAACCTCCGCAGCAAACTGGCCTGCTCGCTGCTTATCACAACTCCGAACAATGACAGAAGTCTGACTGGGCACTTCCACATTAACCAGAGGGGGCACTTCCATCACAACTGTATTCGCAAAACCCACCTGAAGAGACAACTTGTTGCCTGCAAGACTCGCATTGTAGCCGACACCAACAACCGTCAGCCGACGCTCGAATTCCTTAACGACACCACTCACCATGTTTTGCACCAGACTCCGCGTCAGGCCGTGCAAAGCACGATTCTCTCGCGAATCACTGGGCCGTTTGACATGAACAAGCTTCTCCGCGCTGTCGACCTCAACTGCCATGTTTGCGTGAGCAGTCCAGGTCAATTCGCCCTTGGGCCCCTTCACGGTCACCGTCGACCCCGACACACTAACCTGCACCCCGTCCGGAATGCTGATTGGTTTCTTTCCTATTCGCGACATAACTTCATCAACCGATCAAACGATTCCAGGCAACTACCAGATCTGACACAGCAACTCACCACCAACACCCTGTTCGCGTGCTTCACGGTTACTGAGCAACCCTTTGGGAGTGGACAACACCGAAATACCGGTGCCCTGCCGTACATCCTTCAACTCGCGGACACCCAAGTACACACGTCGCCCGGGCTTACTTACCCGCTCGATATGCTCAATCAGATGCTCGCCATTGGGACCGTACTTCAGGTTGATTCTCAATGTGGACACAGGCTCGCCATCAATCACTTCTGATTCCCAGACGTAACCCTCACGAACCAAGACCTCGGCCAGACGTGCTTTCATCTTGGAAAGCGGCATGTCGACGTAGGGCTTCTCCACACGGACTGCGTTGCGAACTCTTGTCAGCATATCAGCAATTGGGTCGGTCATCATTGTCGTAACACCATTCAACAGCCTGCAGCGGAATCCACGCCTACCAGCTGGCCTTCTTTGCACCAGGAATCAGACCGTCCAGACACAGGTCACGAAAGCAGATCCGGCAGACTTTGAACTTCCGATACACGCCTCGGGGACGCCCGCAAAGATTGCAGCGAAACTCGGTTCGCGAACTGTACTTTGGCTTACGTTTTGCTTTTTCGATTTTTGCTTTACTGGCCATACCTGAAGTTTCTTCTGTTTAACTATCCAGATTCTTAAACGGCATCCCGAATGCCTTGAGCAACGCACGTCCTGCGTCGTCGTTGGCCGCGGATGTCACCATCGTGATGTTCATTCCCTGAGGCTGACCAACGGTCTCCGGATCAATCTCAGGAAACACGAGTTGTTCTGACAGGCCACAGTTGTAGTTGCCACGACCATCAAAGCCTCGAGGATTCAGCCCACGGAAGTCACGAACTCGGGGCAATGCCAGAGTAATCAAACGTTCGAGGAACTCGAACATTCGCTTCCCACGCAATGTCACTCGGCAACCAATCGGTTGACCCTGCCGCAATCGAAACCCGGAAATTGATTTCCGAGCACGACACACCTGAGCCTTCTGACCAGCGAGTTGCGAAAGATGCTCCACTGCAGCATCAAGCCGTTTTCGATCCTGAATTGCCTCACCAACCCCCATACTCACCACGATCTTCTCAAGACGCGGCACTGCCAGAGGATTTTTATGGTCGAGTTCTGTTTGCAACTCACCAACAATTCGTGTTTTGTATTCTTCAAGCAGACGAGCCATCGTTCACAAACTCATTACTATGCATGCGTAACCGGATGTAAGTAACAACACCACAACCCGATCAGACGACCTCACTGGCCAGGCTGATAATCTTCATGTAACTGCGATCACGCAATTCCCGAGCAACTGCACCAAAAATACGAGTACCGCGAGGAGTCCCATCCTTGTCCACCAGGACGACCGCATTTCGGTCGAAACGCACATAACTACCATCTTCTCGCCGTGTCGCTTTGCGGCACCGCACAACGACTCCTCTTACCACTGAACCTGACTTTACGGCACTGCCAGGAAGGCTCTTCTGAACACTTAATACGACGACATCGCCCAATCCTGCGTACCGACGGCGACTTCCACCGAGCACCTTAATGCAGCGCACCACTTTCGCGCCGGAGTTATCTGCGACATCCAGTACTGTCTGCATTTGAATCATGAGTATACCTCACTGCCCTGCAGGCCTGACTCCACCTGCTCCGCAGCCTTTCTTCCAATACCGAACACTTCAAAGGCAATTGCCACCTGCCTGCCAACACTATTCTTCCGCAGCCGCTGCTTCTTCCTTTGCTGCTTCATCGACAGCTTCCGCCGCGACCGATGCATCACTGGCGGCCTGTATCACGCGAACCAAAGCCCAGCGTTTCGTCTTCGAAACCGGATGAGACTCAACAATCTCAACCAGATCTCCGATTCGCCCCACGTTCTCCGGATCGTGCACCTGGCAGCCGAGCCGAGACCGAACAATCTTTCCGTACTTGCGGTGACGGAATCGTCGTTCAATATCGACACGAAGCGTCTTGTCACGCTTGTCACTGGTTACGGTGCCACGGAGAACTCTTTTCATCGCCTACAACTGCTTTTCAAACAAGATCAATAAAACTACTGCCCGGCGCCCTCACCGGCCAGTTCACGTTCCCGCTGAATCGTCTTGATTCGAGCGATCGACTGCCTGAGCTTCCGTACATTGCTGGGAGTATCATTGCGTTCCGTCGCCGACTGAAACCGAATACGAAACAGCGACTGCTGTGACTCACGCAACTCGTGGCCCAACTGCTCGTCTGACATCTCTCTTAATGCATCTGCTGCTGCCATCACAATCTACCTTTCCGCGACCGGGCTAGTGAACTTCCGGTCGTCGACCGACAAGACGTACCTTCACTGGCAGCTTGTGCGCAACACGATTGAAGCAGTCCCTCGCAGCTTCCCGCGAGACACCTTTCAATTCAAACAGCACGGTCCCTGGCTTCACAACCGCCACCCAGCGATCCGGTTCGCCCTTACCCTTACCCATACGAGTTTCGAGTGGCCGGGAAGTCACAGACTTCTGGGGGAAGATCCGAATATAAACCTTGCCGATTCCACGAACGTATTGAGTTGCCGCAATACGACAGGCTTCGATCGTTTGAGCAGTGACATGACCTGGATCCAGTGACTGGAGGCCCCACTCGCCAAAGACAACCGTATTCCCGCGCGTCGCGTTACCTCTTATACGCCCTCTTTGGCTTTTGCGATGCTTGACCCGTTTTGGCATTAGTGCCATCTGCAGTCTCCTCGTCCGAATAATCTCCGAGATCAATCCACACTTTGACGCCAATAATTCCCTGCGACGTCCGAGCCTTTGCAAACCCGTAATCAATATGTCGCCGCAATGTGGAAAGTGGGATTGACCCTCGACTTGCCTTCTCTTTTCGAGACATCTCGGCACCACCAAGACGTCCCGACATTTCGATTTTCACACCATAAACACCCGAACTCATAACTTCGTCGAGCGTCTTCTTAATTGCCCGCCGAAAGCTGCCACGCTTGGACAGCTGCTGAGAAATCTTCTCAGCGACCAGTTTCGCATCGCGATTCGGATTCGAGATCTCCACGATCTTCAAATCCATTCGACGACCCGTCAGATCTTCCAGTTCCCCCTTGAGCCGATCAATCTCCTGCCCTTTGCGGCCAATAATGACACCGGGCCTGGCAGTGAACAGCTGGATCACCACCTGATCACGAGTTCGTTCGATCTCAACACGAGCAATCTCAGCAAACTGATACTTAGTACTCACAAACTGACGGATCTTAAAATCCTCCGCCAGTAGATCACCAAACTCCTTCTTGGGAGCGTACCAGCGACTTCGCCAGTTCTCCATTACACCAATACGGAATCCAGTGGGCCTGACCTTCTGTCCCATGATCTATCCTCAACTCACAACCAACCGGAACAACTTAACCCAGCTCAGGTGCGTCTACACCGACGTGAATATGCGATGTACGACGACGAATCGTGAACGCCATCCCCCGAGCACGAGGCCGAATCCGCTTCATCATCGGACCACCATCCACTCGGCACTCTGAAATCTTCAACCGGTCCGGACTTCGAACACCACGATCTTCAGCATTCGCAACGGCACTCCTGAGTACCTGCTCAAGGAAACGTGCACCACGATTCGGCACGTAAGCCAGAGCTTCCAGCCCCTGCTCCGCTGTCATTCCACGAACCATGTCAGCAAACGGACGAACCTTGGTCGCTGAGATACGTGCATGCCGATGAATTGCTTTAACCACAGTCATGACTACTTCTTACCCTTGGCACCATGTCCGCGAAACGTCCGCGTCGCCGAGAACTCGCCCAGCTTGTGACCCACCATATCTTCAGTTACGTAGACACTGAGGTGAGCACGACCATTATGAACAAGGAACGTATGACCAACGAAATCCGGTGAGATCGTGCAACTTCGCGCCCATGTCTTTACAGGCTCCTTGCGACCATCTTCATTGAGCTTCTCCACCTTGCGTTGGAGTTTCTCATCAATGTACGGCCCCTTCTTGAGTGAACGCCCCATAACCAGATGCCTCGTAACCCAATAAACCAATCTTCGATGACAGCATCACTGCCACCCAGAAACTCTCTACTGAACTAGACCTTGACTTCTCCGTAGCGACGAGAACGACGACGACGCACAATCGCCTTCGACGAAGCCTTGCCCTTTTGCCGTGTTCGACCACCCTTGGCGGGCTTTCCGGTCGGACTACACGGATGACGACCACCGGAGTTTCGCCCTTCACCCCCACCCATTGGGTGAGCCACCGGATTCATCGCCGTCCCGCGAACATGAGGCCGACGCCCCATCCACCGCTTACGACCAGCCTTACCCAGGACAATACTGCTGTGCTCCGAATTACCGATTTCACCAATTGTTGCCCGACATGCAGCAGGAACACGCCTGACTTCGCCACTCGGCAGCGTCACCTGCGCCCAATTGCCTTCGCGAGCATTCAGCACAGCAGATGTCCCGGCACTCCGACACATCTGCCCACCACGCCCCGGCTGCATCTCAACATTATGAACCAATGTCCCCAGCGGGATCGCACTCAGCGGGGCACAGTTACCGACATTTGGCTCGACAACTTCGCCGCTCTCAACTACAGCTCCAGCTGCCAAACCCGCGGGAGCAAGAATGTACCGCTTTTCACCGTCAGCGTACTCAATCAACGCAATCCTGCAGGTCCGATTCGGATCGTACTCAATGTGAGTCACAGTCCCCGGCACACCATCCTTGCGCCGTTTGAAATCAATTATCCGATACAGCCTCTTATGGCCACCCCCACGGTGACGAGCCGTAATCTTACCCTGATTATTCCGACCACCAGTCTTGCGAGCACGCTTCGTCAGCGATTTTTCCGGCCGCTTTTTACGATCCGTCAGCTCCGAAAAATCACTCACCGACGCCCCTCGACGCCCGGGTGTGACCGGCTTGTAATGACGAATTCCCATCGAAACAATCCTGCGACTAAACAACCTGCGAGTTCAAACACGCAACCAAAATATCAACAAACAACTGACTCAGCAGCAACCAACCTAGAAGAACGCGATCCGATCCTCTACGTGCAGCTTAACAACAGCCTTCTTCCAACTGCGGGTCCGCCCCATCCCCATGCGATGACGCCGAGGCTTCCCCTGCCGGTTCTGTGTCCGCACACTGTCAACACGAACCTCCCACAACTCTTCAACCGCACGCTTAATATCATGCTTTGTTGCCTGAGGATGCACCTCAAAGCTGTAAGCATTCAACCTTTCCGACGCATGCATCCCCTTCTCCGTCACGAGGGGACGACGAATCACCTGATGCGATTCCAGCTCAATGCCGGGCTTCTCTTTGTCTTTCGCCAACATGATTCAACCAATCCGCTAAACAGCCGCTGCTGCAACACGCCCCAACAACTGATCCATCGCCGCAACTGTGACAACAAGATTGCGATGCCGAAGCAAATCCCACGCATTGAGATCACTGAAGGGAAGAACTTTCACACCCGCGATATTTCGAGCAGATCTCAGAACGTTCGAATCAACGCCATCAGTAGCCAGCAGAACCGAACCACCATCTACGCCCAACGATTTCAACGCCTGAATAACAACCTTTGTCTTTGGCCCGTCACACTGCCAGTCCGACAACAAGACTGCCTGCTCATCCTGAAACTTACTCAGCAGAGCCATTCGAGTTGCAACACGCAGAGACTTACGCGGCAGACGATAGCCAAAGTCACGATTTTTCTTACCAAAAGCATGCCCACCGCCACGACGCACAGGCGTCCTCGCATTTCCAGCACGAGCACGACCAGTTCCCTTTTGGCGAAACAGCTTCTTCGTGCTGCCCTGAACCATCCCACGAGACTTCGTCTGAACCGTGCCGACACGACGATTCGCTTCATACATCAACACTGCATCGTGCAGCAACTGACGATTCACCCCGTCCGCTAAATCGCCCGGATCGAATTCGTAGGTACCGGACTTCGCGCCGGACATATCTTGTACTGTCAAAGAAATCATCTCAACACCCGGAGCTACTACTTACGATTCTTCGCCGAATGACGCAGCACAACAAACCCACCGGCCGGGCCAGGCACCGCACCACGAACCAACACGATGTTGTTTTCAGCATCAATACTCACAACTTTCAAATTGCGAGTCGTAACACGACTTCCACCGTACCGACCAGCCATTCGAGTCCCCTTCAGAACGCGAGCCGGATCAGCACTCATCCCAATCGAACCACCGTGACGATGAACACGCTTCACACCGTGCGTCGCACGCTGGCCAGCAAAATTATGCCGCTTCATCACACCGGCATGCCCTCGACCAATCGAGTCGGCAATCACATCAACCCACGACCAATCAGCCAGACCGTCAGCCTTCACAACCTGCCCAACCTCAAAACCATGCTCGCCGTCATCACAGCGAAATTCGCGCACAAACCGGCGGGGCTCACAGTTCGCACGCACCAACTCATCCTGCCCAGCCGCCTGACGCACCTTCTGCCGGCGACCGCCAATTTCCGCAACCTGCCCGCGCTCGGCACGACCAGCCAGGCGACGCGGCTTTTCACCAAACCCCAACTGAACTGCGTCGTACCCGTCACGATCGACTGTGCGAACCTGAGTCACCACGCATGGACCGGCCTCCACAACCGTAACAGGAACAATCACCCCGCCATCGGCGTAGACCTGTGTCATTCCAACCTTCTGGCCAAGGAGACCGACAGGCATAGCACGCACCCACACAACAAACAAAAGTAAATCCACCGCCTACACGCCTGCACACCGAGCGCAGAACCTCAAAGCAAATGGACGCAAACGAAACTCTCAACAACCAGAACGCTTCTAAGCCCCGGCTGCCGCCCTGATCTTGATGTCGACCCCGGCAGGAAGAGACAGCTTGTTCAAAGCATCAATCGTCTTCCCGGTCGGCTGAAAAATATCTATCAACCGCTTATGAGTCCTAATCTCAAACTGCTCACGTGACTTCTTATCGATATGCGGACTTCGCAAAACCGTATACCGCTCGATACGCGTCGGCAACGGAACCGGCCCATGCACAACAGCTCCGGTCCGTTTTGCGGTGTCGACAATATCTGCCGCAGACTGATCCAAAACCGAATGGTCGTATGCTTCCATCCGAATCCGGATACTTTCTCCTCCAGCACGACTCACCGCAAACCACCTTGAGCAAACAAGTTACGTAAAATCAGGCAACCCCCGGAATCGGGGAATCGCACATGTTAGGGATGACTATGAAATCTGTCAACGATTCGCATGCTAGTTTCATCCGGAATCAAGGATTCCCATCGACAGGATCAACCCACTCTGCCCGACACCACATCACTCACGAACTGTCCTTCCAAAACCTCAACTGGCAAGTCGACATCATCCGTCAGTCCATGACACCCGGAGGCGCTTCTGAATAACGGCAGGGCTCCATCGAATACGACGCACGCCCCTGCGAAAGACTACGAACCTGAGTCGAATAACCGAACATCTCAATCAGAGGAGCCTCAGCTTTGATGACGCACAAATCACCCCGTCGATCCGAACTCACAATCATCGCCCGTCTCGCATTCAGATCGGATTGAATGTTCCCAAGGAACTCTTCCGGAGTCACAACCTCGAGGAGCATGATTGGCTCCAGCAGATAGAAATCCCCTTCCTGCAGCAGTCGATTGAATGCCTGACCTGCGGCCGAACGAACAGCAGCTTCCGTCGATTCTTCCTCACGATAATCGACAGCCGTAACGACTATCCGCAGGCCCATGACGGGATTCCCACAAACTCCCCCACCCTGAGCTTCCTCATTCAGAGCCTCCAGCAAGACCTGCAGGAGCGAATCAGGCAGCTGATCCGGTCCGAGTCGGTGTTCAAGAGAAATCGGTTCCTCCCGATCATCTACATTCTCAGCCGTCAGCGATACACCAAAAAACAACGCCGATGCCGGTGTGACCACGCTAAACTCTGTCGAAATGTTGACAGACTCCCGTAAACGCTCACGATAACTGACCCGCGGCTTGTGAACTCTGACTTTCAGATTGAAATCCCGTTCCATCCGATGTCGGATCACTTCGAGGTGCAGTTCACCCATCCCGCTGACAATCGTCTGGCCGGTCTCAGAGTCTGTTGTCGCCCGAAATGTTGGATCCTGTCGCTGCAGTCGCTCCAGTGTATCTGCCAGCTTCTTTCGATCGGCACTCGATTCAGGCTCGACCGCCATCGAGATGACCGTATCTGGAAACCGAATTTCTTCCAGCACGACCGGGTGTTGGGGATCTGACAGAGTGTCTCCCGTGGCTGAATCTCGAGGACCAATTATACCGCAGATGTCGCCTGCCGAAACCTGCTGTACTTTCTCACGCGAATCAGACTGAATATGCCATAGCTGAGTCACGAGCTCCTTTTTACCTGTCCGTGGATTCAGCAAGCGTGAGTTCCCCTTCAGCACCCCGGAATACACACGAGCAAAATAGAGGTCTCCATGCACATCCGCCTGAATCTTAAAGACCAGAACACACGCGGGAGCCGAATCATCCGCCTCTCGTTCAACCAGCCTCCCCTTCCCTTTCGGAGACGCATCTTTGCCCTGGACTGGCGGACGATCAAGAGGACTCGGCAAGAGATCGACAATCGCATCCAGTAGCGGCTGCACTCCGATATAGTCGAGCGACGATCCACAGAAGACCGGATGAAAACTCCCCTGTGTTGTCCCCTTTCGAAGCGCCCTGACTGCAAGTTCGCGAGGAGCGTCCTCGGTCTCCATATACGACTCCATCACGTCGTCGTCGATCTCAGAAAGCGCATCGAACAATTCCGACCGCCGGATCCAGGCTTCGTCCTTTAGACTTTCAGGAACCTCATCCAGCCGGAATTCAGCTCCACGAGAACTCGGATCCCAGTACATCGCCTTCATCGCCAGCAGATCAATCACGCCCCGAAATCCACCGGGGTTCGTCGCCGGTCCCTCACCAACCGGCATCTGCACTGGAAGAGGCTTTGCCCGCAGCCGCGATTCCATCGCATCCAGCACGGAACTGAAACCAGCCCCGATTCGATCCATTTTATTGATGTAACAAATCCGGGGCACGTCGTAGCGATCGGCCTGCCGCCAAACCGTCTCACTTTGAGCTTCGACACCTTCCACCGCACTGAAGATTACAACTGCCCCATCCAGCACCCGGAGACTCCGCTCAACTTCTGCTGTGAAGTCAACGTGGCCCGGTGTGTCAATGATGTTGATAACACGATCATTCCATTCGCAGGTGACGGCCGCTGAATAAATCGTGATTCCGCGTTCGGCTTCTTCCGGATCAAAATCAGTCTGAGTAGTCCCATCATCAACATTACCCATTCGATGGGACGCCCCGGTGTAGTACAGAATGCGTTCCGTCGTCGTGGTCTTGCCAGCGTCAATATGCGCGATAATACCAATATTTCTAAGCGACTCGACCGACCGGGACATGGTCTGCTAACTCCACGATTCTAAATTTGAACTGAATGGGCGCACTCACTGGAAGCAGGTCGCCCGTGGCACATTGTCCCATCAGGGAACCTGAAGCCACGCGTTGTCAGGAAAACCGGCTACTGGGCGCGCGGCCTGAGATGAACATTGAATTCCTTCATGAGAATTCGCATCGCCTTTGCATACTCTCCCAGACCACCCTGGCTTGTCTTGCGCGCAGCCGATGCTTTCGACGCGAGCTGCGACAGACCTGCATAATCCAGTTCCCAGCCATTATCACGAGCCGTCGTTGTCAGTTCGCTGTGAGCTTCCGCCAGAAGATCGAGAAACTCCTGCCGTATTTCAGCGCTTTCTCTTCGGTAGGGAGTCGTTGGCGCCGGATCACGTGCACCCAGCCGAGCGAGTGAATTGTTGGAATACACCGACGCGTCCTCAACTTCTACTGCCGAAGATTTACGAGTTGCAAGGACCAGCCGAGCGAAACCCAGAAACAGCGCCACCCCAACAAGAACCAACCCAAGTGCCTGCTTCTGCAACATCATTAAGACCAGCCCTGTCAGAGCAACCAGTACGAAGACAGCCATCGTCAGCCGACTCCAGATAGTTCGCCTCGCCGCCATGTCGACCTTCGGTATACCTGACGGTTGCGTCTGAGTGAGTTCGTTTGCCCGAGATTCCAGCGTTGGCGTCTGAATCGCCGGATACTCTTCGACAACAGCCACGACAACCGTCGTGTTGTCGGAACCACCTCGGCAGTTGGCCAGGTCAACCAGGAAGCGACTTGCTTCTGCCGGAGCCAGATTCTCCACGACTGCACCAATCTCATGATCGGCCACGTGGCCCGTCAGTCCATCTGAACACAGCAGGAAACGATCACCACGCTGCACATCAAACGGTCCTTCAATGTCAATCTCGACGTGTCTGTCTGGGCCCAGACAACGCGTAATCACATTTCGCGGATGCAGCATCTCTGAGTTTTCGGCTGTGGCTCGCCCCTGGCGTACCATTTCCCACTGCAGACTGTGATCGAACGTCAGCTGCTCAATCACGCCTCTACGAATGCGGTACACACGACTGTCTCCAACATGTCCGATCAGCGCGCCTCTGGCTGAAAGTGACAAAGCACTGCAGGTTGTGCCCATGTCAGCGAATTCCGGGTTTTCACGCGCCTTGTCGTTAATGGCACGATTTGCAGCGCCAATCGCTGTGGCCAAACGATCTGCGGGGTTGTCTGAATTCGACTTGGCAAAGGCCAGGGGAAGTGCTTCTACAGAGATACAGCTGGCAAGGTCACCAACAGAGTGCCCACCCATACCGTCAGCCACAACGAAGAGGTGGCCAGCCCTGACCCATTCGTCGTAGTCCGAACACAGCCGGACGACCAGTGAATCCTGATTGGCGGAACGCCGCATGCCTACGTCTGTGCGAGACGCGTACTGCACCATTGGCTGGACACTCATGTTGTGGCATCCCGAATTTGCGCCAACCGACTTCATCACAGCAAAGCGCAAGCGGGCCGTCCGACAGGTAGTCAAACCACCCTTCCAAAACAGGCAAGAGCCCGAAAAACAAACAGGCAGTGTAGTCCGCCCCCTGGACAACGCAACCCGCGATAACAACAGCCGATGCTCGTCACCCCAACAAGAGCGGAGTCGCTCCAGAGCAGCCGCACTCTGACCAGCGGATCACAAACTGCTGCGCATCGCTCGGCCACGCTGAAGAACATCTGTGGACGAATCGTACCGCTTCGGCTGCATGCGAATGCTGATCTGCCGACGGTCTTCGATATGACTCCCGGCAAAGTTGTCCGACAGAAACTCAAAAGGAAACCGCTGATACCACGGAGCCCCCAGCTTGACGAGCTGAGTCTGAGTCTCATAGCCGTCCTTCAGGATCTGAACCTCGCGTTCACCGTACCAGATGTAATCGAAAGACGCCGGTGTATAGCCAATCACCTTGCCGTCGACCTTCGCCAGTGCACCGGGCGGATCGGAATGGACGGTCATACGCCGATGAACACATCCAGGCGTCACCACCACGAGTAGAATCAGCGTCAGGAATCGGAACAACATTGAGGCATCCATGCCAACAAATAGCGCGCATCACGGCCCGGAAGAACTGCAAGTCCAGGATCGTACACTGCTGCCCGTGAAACGACCAAGACCAGTTTCAGCAGATCCCGCCGGTCTTCCGGCACACCTCCGAAGTTGCCGACAGGACAACAAGAACACCGTCAGGCACACAGAACTCAGAGTTTTCGCTGCAATCGGCGGCATTCCGTTCTCGAGGTTCACTGATTGACGGTGAGTGCAAGCAATCGGACTGAGGTTCTTTGCTGAGCTGAATTGGGTGCCTGAGTCACCACTTCCAGCAGATGCTCTTTATCCTCCAACCCAATACCAAACATCACCGTACGGGGATAATGCAACCCCTTGCTGTAGCGATGCAACAGATCCATCGTCTGCCATTCCTCCTGATCGATACGATACTGAACGGCACCGGCGTCCGGCCCGGCCAGCAGATAGGCCCCCACTGCATTGCCGGAAAACTGATAACTCAACGTCGCCCCCGGCTCATCCGTGTGCAGCATGATCTCGTTTGTGAACCGAGATCGCTTGCTTCCTGACAGGCTGTCCCAAGCCGGCACATCAAGGTGCCACTCTGACGAGACCTCAATCGCAGGATCGGAGACAGCAACCAGACGCCCGACGACAAATGAGGCCGGATCCAGAAGCTCTGGAAGTTCCACGGCCGAAGGCTCATTCACGGGCCCTCCGGATCGCCAACCCTGTTCCAGAAGCTGTTTGACCTGGTTCGCGACTAAAGTGTTCCCCGGCAGTTTGGGATGAGTCCCTCCATACTGCTCCCATGTCAAATTGCCATCACGGATTTCCTGAGCGACATACCGACTGACATAAATTGACGACACCCCATAGTGTCGGGCGACGGCTTCATGCCGGCTGCTGGAAATCGGTTCGTCGCCGGATTCGATTGTTGTCAACATGCCATCATTAGGAAAATGCAGCATCACGATGTCCATGTTCGGATTGCTGACCAGAGCCTGACGAATCACGCCTTCCATTCCACGAACACAATTGGCCGCCGAGTGCCCGGCGTCCTGATCATCGTTGACCGCAAATTCCACAAACATCAAGTCGACCGGTCCGTGACTCAAAACATCCCGCTGCAGACGAAATGCGCCTGTATTTGAACATGTCGATGAAATCCCCGCATTGATAAACTCAAAACCGGCATTTGGGTACTGCTCCCGTAACCACCGTTCCACCTGAGGACGATAGCCGGGCATCTCCGTAATTGACCCGCCGAGAAATGCCACACGCCCTGCCTTTTTCGATTCAAAGACATACCGCGAAGCATCCAGATACCGCCGGATTCTGACATGCTCGCTGACGTACCGCTCCGTCGGCTCCCCCTGGATCCATCCCAACCGAGCGAGGAATAGATCCATCTGCTGAACCGTCGCTCGGTACCACTGCAACGATCGATCAGAACTTTCAGAGTTGCCACCGCGATTGTTGAAGAAACCGTGCGGCGCCCCCGGATAGCCAACAAGTGTGACATCGTTGCCAGCGGCCCGGCTTCGACGAGCAAACTCTTCCACCGTGAAGTACGGCACCGCCGTGTCGGCCGTACCGTGAAAGATAACTGTCGGAGGTTGTCCGGCTGCAACGTGATGAATCGGAGAAATCCGAACCGGGTCAACACCGGTCCGCTCTGCCATGGCCGACAATTTCTTTGTTTGCTGACGAGTGCTTTCAACACCATCCAACGGTGCGAGCATGACAGCCGGATTAAACAGCACCATTGCGTTCGGGACACTTCTCACAGCCTTGCCACCTTCTGCCGAAACCAGGGCAGGCACCACGCCAGTACAACACGCGATGTGTCCTCCGGCAGACCCACCGGCGGCGCAGATCTGTCGTGGATTGACGCTCAACATTCCAGCGTTTTCGCGGAGCCAGCGGATCGCGTATCGGGCATCGTCCACACATGAAGCGGCCTTCACGCCGTGGCGTGACGCAACTCGATAATCACAGGTGACTGCAACAACACCTCGACTTGCCAGGTAGCGGCATTGATCTGCAAACTGTGCCGGAGTCCCTGAACGCCAGCCGCCACCAAAGAAGAAGACAACTGCAGGTCGACTGTCACCTTCCGCAACGTTATCCGGCTGAAAGACCCACGCCCGGAGTTCAATATCCTCAACTGTTCGGTACGTGAACTCTGTCGCGTCCTCGAAGACCGGCGGATACGCCCAGGACCGCTGTCCCAGAGCTTGCGGTAGCAAGCCGCCCAGAAATGTGCCTGAGATGAGCAGTCGCAGAACAAACGAAGACATCAAAGGCTCCTGAAATCAACATGGCAACAAAAAAGGCGACCTCCGAAGAAGCCGCCTTGCAAAACTGATCTCTGTCGTCTGCCTCTACCAGGCAAAATGAGCGAACGCCTTGTTTGCGTCTGCCATTCGGTGGACATTCTCCCGTTTGGTCATCGCAGCACCTTCCCGACGGTATGCAGCCAGAAGTTCGTCTGCCAGAGAACGAGCCACCGGACGACCTTTCTTGCTGCGAACAGCCTCCAGCAGCCACCGAATTGACAACGTCTGCTGGCGTCGCGGATTGACCGGAGTCGGGACCTGGTAGGTCGCCCCCCCCACTCGCTTCGAACGAACTTCAATGGCCGGCTTCACGTTATCAATGGCCGTGACAAAGACGTCCAAAGGTTCTTCGTCCGGAAGCTGCTTCTTGATGAGATCAAGGGCGTCGTAGACCACAGACGTTGCGATGCTCTTCTTGCCATCGTACATCAGACAATTGACAAACTTGGACAACAACAAGGAGTTGTAACGAGTGTCGGGTTGGAGCTGTTCGGCACTCGCCGTGAATTTCCGGACCATGACCTGGCCTGACTTCATCAAAAAGAAAGAAAACTACTTCGGACGCTTATTTCCGTAACGACTACGGGCCTGGCGACGATCACCGACGCCCAGTGTATCCAGCACACCACGAATCACCTTGTACCTCACACCCGGCAAGTCACGGACTCGTCCTCCTCGAACCAGTACGATCGAGTGTTCCTGGAGGTTGTGGCCTTCGCCAGGGATGTAAGCAGTGACCTCTTTACCATTCGAAAGTCGCACACGAGCAACTTTTCGAAGAGCAGAATTTGGTTTCTTGGGAGTCACGGTCTTCACCTGGAGGCAGACGCCACGTTTCTGCGGACAGCCTTCCAGCAGAGGCGTTTTGCTGCGCGAACGCTGTTGCTTCCGCGGCTTTCGGACCAGTTGGTTAATTGTCGGCATAAAACACAGCTTTGTGTGATCGAGTCAAAAATGCGACCAGTCGCCCAAAAACGGATCGGGCAATCTACCGGTGGTTTTGCAGGACGTCAACCGAGCATTCCAGGAACCCGGACCGATTCCCATGAGTCTGTCCGTAAGATGGTCCGAGACCTCCTGATCCCACAGTTTCTACAGATCATCGGGAGTCAAATCTGCCAGTGATGGTGCCCGTGGACTGTCGTCATCATCCTGAGCTCTGCGAGCAGCAATTTCCGTATCAGTCAACATATCCTGACGAGCCGCCAGCATTCTTGCTTTGGCTTCCTCCTGCTCCCGAATTGCTTCGTCGTGGATTCTAACATGAGCATCCTGGTGCAGATGGAATCCGGTTCCCGCAGGAATCAGATGCCCCAGAATCACATTCTCCTTCAGACCAACCAGATGATCAACCCGTCCAGCCAATGCCGCCTCAGTCAATACCTTCGTGGTTTCCTGGAAACTAGCAGCTGAGATAAAGCTCTCACTCTGCACAGCTGCTTTCGTGATTCCCAGAAGCTGTGGACTTGCTTTGGCAGGTCTCAACCCGGTGAACTTGGCTGGCTTGCTGACTTCAGCGTTCACTTCTTCAATTTCGGCAAGCTGAACCTTATCGTCAATCTCATACTCAGTATCACCCGGATCTGTGATTCGCCCCATCGAGTCGAGGGAATCATTGACGCGTTTAAGTTCGAACTTATCGATCAGAATCGCTGGCAGCAGATCGGTATCGCCGACGTCATCTATCCGGACCTTTCTCAGCATTTGCCCGACAACAATTTCAACGTGCTTGTCATCGATCTCTACACGTTGAGCACGGTAGACGTTCTGAATCTCGTGGAGCAGATACTGCTGCACTTCTTCCGGCCCGCTGACCCGCAGAATGTCATGAGGCACAAGCGGTCCGCGAACCAGTGCATCACCCGCAGTAACGATGTCACCCTGATGAACCAGTAACTGCTTCCCGTGCGGAATCGAATGTTCGACTTCCGTGCCATCCTGGCCCTTCACGACCACGATTCGCTTGCCACGTTTCTTCTCCGCCAGCAACTCGATCTCGCCATCAATCTCGGCAACGACTGCTGGATCCTTAGGACTTCGTGCTTCGAAGAGTTCTGTCACACGAGGCAGACCACCTGTGATGTCCTGCGTCCCGGCTGACTCACGTGGAGTCCTCGCCACCGGTGCCCCGGCAGACACCTGATCCCCATTAGCGACTTCAATGGAGGCACCTTCAGGAAGGTAATAGAAGTCGAGAATCTTTCCGGCTCCGTCTTCCAGAATGACCTGAGGATGCAAGCCACCACGATGCTCTGTGATCGTTCGCCGCATATTGCCGGAAGAGTCTTTTTCTGAACGAACCGTCTGCCCTTCAACACAGTCGTCCAGTCGGACTTTTCCGCCGACCTGCGAAATGATTGGGATTGAGTGAGGATCCCAACTGCACAGAACCTGCCCCTTTGTCACTTCTTCGTTCTCTGCAACCTGCAGAACCGCGCCATTTGGTACGGTTTGCTTTTCGACTTCACGTCCCTTGTTATCAACGATACTGATTTCACCGTTTCGGCCGAGAACAACCTCTTTCCCGTCGACATTGGTCACACAACGAATCCGTGCAAAGCGAATCTTCCCGGCACGTTTTGCCAGAAGTTCGCTTTGTTCCATATCTGTCTGAGCAACACCTCCAATGTGGAAAGTTCTCATCGTCAGCTGAGTTCCAGGTTCACCGATACTCTGAGCCGCGATGATGCCGACGGCGAGCCCTTTCTCCACCAGGTCACCGGTGGAAAGGTCCATTCCGTAACACAATTGACAAATGCCCAGAGGAGCGTCACAAGTCAACGGACTGCGAACCTGAATACGTTCCAGCCCCATGTCTTCGATCTTACGAGCCTTTTCGACAGTAATCAGTTCGTCCTCACGGACGATAATTTCGTCGGTAATCGCATTCACAATGTTGGTTCGGCTGACGCGACCACGAATCGCGTCAGCAAGTCCCACTTCGACCTTCTCACCACGATAGACGACACCGCGAGTCAGCCCCTTGGTTGTGCCGCAATCGTGCATGGTGACGACCATGTTCTGACACACATCCGCCAGTTTTCTGGTCAGATAGCCACTGTCCGCTGTCTTCAACGCTGTATCCGCCAACCCTTTGCGAGCACCGTGGGTTGAACTGAAATACTCCAGCACCGTCAGGCCTTCGCGGAAGTTCGACTTAATGGGTGTTTCAATAATCTCTCCACTTGGCTTAGCCATCAGCCCTCGCATGCCAGCCAGCTGCTGAATCTGTCCCACACCACCACGAGCACCGGAATGTGCCATCAGGTAGATTGGATTAACGTAACGACCTTCGTCACGAACATCGTGTTCGAGCTGGTCCATCATGCCTTTCGTGATCTCTTCACGGGCATGCGTCCAGATATCGAGAACCTTGTTGTAACGTTCCTGCTCGGTGATACGCCCACGTTCGAAGTTCTTCATCAGCTTCAAAACATCTTTGTCTGCATCACTAATCACCTTCTCTTTGTTCGGAGCCGTCTTCAGATCACTTGCACCAAACGACAAACCGCTTTCCGTCGAAGCACGGAATCCACAGGTTTTCATGCGGTCCAGGAGTTCAATTGTTTCTGCCCGTCCAAGTTCCAGATAGCAGTCCGAAATCACCGTTGCCAGATCCTTGCTTCTCATCGTCATGTTGTAGAACGCCATTCGTTCCGGCAATATGTCGTTGAACATGACTCGGCCCGGTGAGGTCACAATGAGAGCGCCTGGTAGATACTCCTTACTACCGTCTCCCTTCAGACGCTTGTCGCGAGGCATTCGTAACTTGATCGTCGCATGCCGCGAAACCTTGCGTTGTTCAAACGCCATGAAGATCTCTTCGGCAGACGAGAACACCATGCCCTCACCCAACTGCCCCTCACGCATCAATGTGAGGTAGTAGCAGCCCATCACGATGTCCTGAGAGGCACTGATGATCGGTGCACCGTTAGCCGGGCTGAAGATATTGTGAGTGGACATCATCAGCGAGGTGGCTTCTACCTGCGCCTCGATCGACAGCGGCAGGTGAACCGCCATCTGGTCGCCATCGAAGTCAGCGTTGAACCCTTTGCACACCAGCGGGTGCAGTTTGATCGCGTTGCCTTCCACCAGCGTCGGTTCGAATGCCTGGATTCCAATTCGGTGCAGTGTCGGTGCACGATTCAACATGACCGGGTGATTACGAATGACCTCGTCCAGAATATCCCAGACGTCTTCGTCGCGACGTTCGAGCATCCGCTTGGCACTCTTGATTGTGTCGGCATGACCGAGTTCCTTCAGACGCCGAATGACAAACGGCTGGAACAACTCCAGTGCAATCTTTTTTGGCAGACCACACTGATGCAGCTTCAGATCCGGGCCAACAACGATCACACTACGAGCTGAATAGTCGACTCGTTTCCCCAGCAGGTTCTCACGAAAACGCCCCTGCTTCCCCTTAATCATGTCTGTCAGTGACTTCAGTGGACGGTTGGATGATCCCAACACGGGACGCTTACAACGATTGTTGTCGAACAGTGCATCCACTGACTGCTGCAGCATTCGTTTTTCGTTCCGAACAATCACGTCCGGAGCGTTCAGGTCGACCAGTTTCTTGAGTCGATTATTGCGGTTGATAATTCGTCGATAGAGATCATTCAGGTCACTCGTGGCGAAGTTGCCCGAATCCAGCAGGACCAGAGGACGCAGATCCGGTGGAATCACTGGAATTACATCCAGCACCATCCATTCAGCTCGATTGTCACTGTCACGGAGCGACTCAATAACCTTCAAACGCTTAATTAAATCTTTAGTTGTCGACTGGCTCTTTGTCTTCGCCAGATCCCCACGCAACTCTTCAGACATCTCCACCAGTCGCATCTGCATCAACAGCTTCTTGATAGCTTCTGCACCCATCCCAACTTCGAAAGCGTCATCTCCGTAATCGCGACGGGCTGCGCGGGCCTCATCCTCTGTCAGCATCTGGCAATGTGTTAGTGGGGTTTCGCCTGGATCCGTCACCACGAAGTCCTGGAAATAGATTACTTTTTCCAGCGATGTGGTCTTCATGTTCAAAAGGGCACCAAGACGACTTGGCATCGATTTGAAGAACCAGATGTGAACGACAGGAGCCGCCAGCTCGATATGTCCCATCCGCTTGCGTCGCACGCGACTGTGAGTCACTTTGACGCCACAGCGGTCACAGATCATACCCTTATACTTCATGCCCCTGTACTTGCCGCAGGCGCACTCCCAGTCCTTCTCCGGACCAAAGATGCGTTCACAAAACAAACCGTCCCTTTCAGGACGATACGTTCTGTAGTTGATCGTTTCCGGTTTCTTCACTTCGCCAAATGACCAGCTGCGAATATCGTGCGGGCTTGCCAGCCCAATCTTGACGGAAGCAAAATCATTAACGCGATCAAACGTGGTTTCGGCAACACTCACGTTGAGAACTCCTTAACAACCCGATGAAATCTCCGGGAGTTTTTGTGTAGTCCGCATTCAGGCGGATGTTTGAATTCAGTGGAACAACGAGACGAACGACTAATGAACAGCCTTTTCAAGCTGCATATTCAAACAGAGCCCACGAATCTCGTTATTCAACACGTCAAAGCTGGCAGGGGTCCCGGCCTCAAGCGTGTTTTCACCCTTCACCATTGATTCGTAGATTTTCGTACGCCCTTCAACATCGTCACTCTTGACGGTCAGCAGTTCCTGAAGGATGTAAGCCGCTCCGTAAGCTTCAAGTGCCCAGACTTCCATCTCTCCAAATCGCTGACCGCCAAATCGAGCTTTGCCACCCAGTGGCTGCTGCGTAATCAAAGAATACGGACCAGTCGCACGAGCATGCACTTTGTCGTCAACCAGGTGATGCAGTTTCAACATGTAGATCTGCCCCACCGTAGTTTTCTGCTCCATTGGCTCCCCCGTACGCCCATCGAACAATCGAGCCTTGCCATCTTCGGGTAGGCCAGCTTCGGCAAGTGCCTCTCGCACCTCGTCCTCTGTCGCACCATCGAAGACCGGACAGATCGCCCGGTAACCAACTTTCGACGCCGCCCAACCAAGGTGCGTTTCCAGGATCTGCCCAACGTTCATCCGACTCGGAACCCCAAGAGGGTTCAGAATGATGTCAACCGGTGTTCCGTCTTCCAGAAACGGCATATCTTCGATTGGCAGAACTTTGGAAATTACCCCTTTGTTTCCATGACGTCCGGCCATCTTGTCACCAACTGAAATCTGTCGACGAGATGCCACATAGACCTTCACCATCTGAAGAACACCGCTCGGCAATTCATCGCCTCGCTTCATGCTGTTGACACGATGATCCTCGGTATCGATCACATCCTCGACAGCAGGCCAACTGTCCTTCACCAGCTTTCGAGCTGCGGTTTTCTTATCCGCGCTGCGAATATCGAGTTCTTCAAAATGACTGATAAAGTTGCGGGCAAACTGGGCAACAGCGCCCGGCTCGTCCAATGTCCCCATGTCGCGTCCATCGGCATCTGACAATGGCTTGCCAAGAACCGACTTCATCTGCTTTGCGAACTCCTGAAACGTCTCAGCAATCTTCCGATCAGTGTCATCCTCAACCCGTTTCAGTTCATCTTCAAAACGCTTCCGTTCAATGTCAGACAGACTCATACGCCTTGAGAAACGTTCTGTGTGGATCACGATGCCACCAACACCGCTCGGTACCTCCAGCGATTCGTTCTTGACGTCTTCACCCGCACGACCAAAGATCGCGTGTAACAGCTTTTCTTCAGGCGTGAGTTCCGACTTCGCCTTAGGAGACACCTTTCCAACCAAAATGTCACCCGGCAGAACTCGTGTTCCAATTTGAACAATCCCATCATCATCGAGGTGCCGCAGTGCCTTTTCACTGACGTTGGGGATATCACGAGTGAACTCTTCACGTCCCAGTTTTGTTTCCCGAATCTCCACGTCGAACTCATCAACGTGAATCGACGTATACACATCTTCCTTGACCAGACGCTCAGACAGAATGATTGCATCTTCGAAGTTGAACCCTTCCCAAGACATGAATGCCACCAGCACATTACGTCCCAGAGCAAGCGAACCATTCCGAGTCGCAGCACTGTCGCACATCAACTGACCGGCCTTCACCTTCTGCCCGACCTCAACGATCGGCCGTTGATTCAGACACGTACGTTCATTCAAGCGGGTGAACTTTCGAAGCGGATACCGACGCCCGTCAACCTCGATCACATTGGCATCAACATAGGTCACTTTCCCACTCTTCTCAGCCCGAATCAGCATGCCTGAGTGCTGAGCAACATGATCTTCCATGCCAGTTCCAACAACCGGACGTTCTGTAACCAGTAACGGCACTGCCTGCCGCTGCATGTTTGATCCCATCAGAGCACGGTTGGCATCGTCGTGTTCGAGGAATGGAATCAGACCGGCTGAAACACCGACCATCTGGCACGGTGCGACATCGATGTAGTCCACTGAGGTTGCGGGTATCCAGACCACATCACTTCGGAATCGCGCAAGGACCAGCTCCTGTGCGAGTTTCCCGTTTTCGACGGGTGTGTCCGCCGGAGCGACATGCATCGACGATTCTTCATCTGCACGGAGCCAGACGATTTCATCGGTGACCTTGCCATTCTTCACAGCACGATACGGCGAGATCAGGAACCCATACGGATCCACTTTGGCAAAAATCCCGAGGCTGGAAATCAATCCAATGTTCGTTCCTTCCGGTGTCTCAATTGGACAGATTCGACCGTAGTGCGAAATATGGACATCACGAACCTCAAAACCGGCTCGCTTTCGATTCAAACCACCAGGTCCAAGAGCACTCAATCGGCGCTCATGAGTCAACATGGACAGCGGGTTTGTCTGGTCGACGACCTGTGAGAGTTCACTTCTGCCATAGAAGAAATCAATCGCGGCAGACACACTCTTTGGATTGATAAGAGTCCGAGGCGTCATGCCATCGACTTCCTTCATGCTCATCCGTTCCTGCACGGTCCTTCGGAGCTTCAGGAATCCCTTTCGGATCTCATCCGTAGCCAGCTCATCGATTGTGCGCAATCGCCGATTGCCCAGGTTATCGATATCATCAATGGCAGCAGAGCCATCGTTAAGTCGCAACTGTGTGATGTACCGAATCGCATTAATGAAATCATCAGGACGCAATGTCATTTCATCATCAGACACCTCCTGGTTGAACTTCCGATTGATACGAAAACGGCCAACCCGTCCCAAACGATATCGATTGACGTCAAAGAACTTTTCTCGAAACAAATCTGAAGCCTTGTCCAGATTGGGCGGGTTGCCGGGACGCAGACGCTGATAAATTCGCAGCAGCGCCTCTTCGTGCGATGCTGTATTGTCTTCATTCAGCGTGTTGATAATGAGCAGATCTTTGACATCCTTAAGTAACTCGATCGTCTTCAGCCCCGAACCAATCAGTTCTTCCACCATTGTCTCTGTGACCTGACCACCCGCATCACAGAAGATCTCTCCGGCTCGTTCGTGACCTTCCGGAAATACAACATCATCAGCGCAGTAGCGGTCCTTGAGCTTCTCCGGATCCACACGAGCCGATATCTTCTGCTGCTCGGTGTCGTAAAACAGCTTCAGCAAAGCGGCATCAGATGAGTACTCCGGATCCATCGCACGCAGCAGCGTTAGGGCAGAGAACTTACCACTCTGGTCAATCCGGACAGCGACTGCTTCTTTCTTGGTAACGATGAGTTCAATCCAGCTGCCCCGTTCCGGAATGATCCGGCAGGAATGCGTCTTCCGATCACTACTAGCCGTTTCTTCCGCCATAACAAAGTCGACACCGGGCGATCGATGCAGCTGACTGACCACTACGCGTTCGGCACCGTTGACGATGAATTCTCCACCACCGATCATGATGGGGATATCACCAAGGTAGACCTCTTCCTCAACCGGCTGTTCCTTGACCAGCTTTAACCAGACACGGAATGGCATCCCGTATGTAAGACGCAGCTGCCGGCATTCGGCTGGCGTGTATCGAGGCTTGCCCAGTTCGTAACGAACGTACTCCAGACGAAACTGGCCGTCGTAGCTTTCAATCGGAAAGACTTCACGCAGAATCTCTTCCAGCCCCTGATCTCGTCGTTCACGCGCCGAACGACCAAGCTGCAGAAACCGACTGTATGACTCTGTCTGAATTCGAGTCAGATCAGAAATCTCATAGTCGGACTGAATTTTTCCGAAGTTGCGGACTTCATCTTTGTCGATGGTACGAACTGCAGGAACGGGCATCTTTGCTCTTGCCTTATCTATTCAGAAACCTGCTGCTCCAGACTGGAACAACAGCACCGTTAACAACCAGTTCCGCAGAAAGGGATTGACCCCTTTCCCGGGACATCTCATCAATCAATACTGGCCTGCTGAGAAACTCTGCACAGCACCACTCATCGAAGGCGATTAGCGCATGACAAAAGACACCTGCCTGAATCCAAACAGCTGCCTCCTCGATACCGCGGTTGTGCCAAACTCGAAATAAAGCAAGCTAAACCGTCGACCAACTGAGTTGCCTGACCAAAATTGAACCGCATTCGCCTTGCCCACGAAAAACGTGAGCCGTCTCCCCAAGCCTGATCGCTGATTCCAGGTACGCCACTTTCCCCTGAACAATCATCATGCCGGCCACATCTGACTGAGCAGCGAGCCCCACGGGCAATCAGACCCGCCGTGGTCCGAAACTCTGCCTCACCATATCAGGCTTTGCCTGCATATGCCACTCATCACGAACCGAACGGGGCTGAGCGAACTCAACCCCACCCCTGTCGATGACAGCTTCGCGTCAGAAATGCAAGGAATTATTTGATTTCGCAGGTACCGCCGGCACCTTCGATTTCTTCCTTCAGCTTCTCAGCATCTTCTTTGGAAACGCCTTCCTTGATTGGCTTGGGGGCACCTTCCACCAGTTCTTTGGCCTCTTTGAGTCCAAGTCCGGTAGCAGATCGAACAACCTTAATCACTGGAATCTTATTGCCGCCGTCACCGGTGAGAACAACATCGAACTCTGTCTTCTCGGCTCCACCGCCAGCATCACCACCGCCGCCATCACCAGCAGCGGGTGCCATCATCACAGCGCCGCCACCAGCTGGCTCAATCCCGTGCACCTCTTTGAGGTAGTCTGCTACCTGCTTGGCTTCCAACAAAGTCAGGCCGACGATTTTGTCGCCCAGGTCCTTTGTTGCATCATCAAATTCAACTGTTGCTTCTGCCGTAGACATCAGCGTTACCTTTCATCTCTCGTAAGTGAAGCTGTATGGCACAATCCGTTGCCGGAGTATAACCAGCATCGGTGATTCTCGTTCTATTCTTCCCGATCGGCAATTGACTTCAACGCACCGGCCAGTTTGCCACCTGGCCCCTTCAGGGCACCAGCAAGCTGACTTGCAGGTGACAACATCAGACCTGCAATCTGACTAATCAACTCCAACCGCCCTGGACTCTTGCTGAGTGCATCGACACCCGCAGCATCAAGAGTCTGCCCCTCAACGGTCGCCCCCTTGATTCGCAGCCCTTCGACCTGCTTCGCCCATTTCGATATCTCTTTTGACAACCCAACAACGTCTTCACCGCCCCAAATCAAAGTCGAAGGCCCGGCGAGAATCTCGTCCAATCCTTCAATCCCCATACGAGACAGTGCATTACGCGCAATCGAGTTCTTGACAGTGAGGGCTGAGATGTTTGACTCCGCGATGCCAATACGCCAGTGGTTGGCGGAGACAGCATCCATAGCAGAACAATCCACCACCAACATATCGCGAGCATCACCAATCCGCATGGTAATATCCGCGATCAACATATCTTTGATTCGACGACTCATCGCACATTCATCCAGCGACAGGTTTCAACAAACACTTATAGCCTTATTCACCAGCGTTACGCTGGCAGCACGGCAGCAACAGGCCGATACGGAATCAACCATCCCGAACCAGCTCAGACAGCAACAGCAATCCCCGGTGACATCGTGGCTGTTAAGTACACACTCCGAAGGTAGACGCCCTTGGATGTAGCAGGTTTCAGACTTTGAATATACTTAAGGAGCGACTCGATATTCTCCTGCAACTGACCTTCTGCGAACGACATCCTCCCGACCACACAATGCACGTTCGAACCGGAATCGACCCGAAACTCAACCTTACCGGCCTTGTACTCCTTTACAGCAGTCGCAACATCCGGCGTCACCGTGCCAGCGCGAGGAGATGGCATCAAACCACGTGGTCCCAGCACTCGCCCTAGCGGGCCAACAACGCCCATCATATCTGGAGCCGCAATCACAACGTCAAACTCCAGCCATCCATCTCTAACCCGATCCGCCAGTTCCTTCCCGCCAACGTGATCTGCTCCCGCGCCTTCGGCTGCAGCAACATTGTCACCCTGCGCAAACACAACAACACGTTGTGATTTGCCGATTCCGTGAGGCAACACAATCGAGCCGCGGACCATCTGGTCTGCCTGCTTGGGATCCACCCCCAAACGGACAGCTACTTCAACTGTCTGATCAAATCCGCAGGGCTTCACACCTTTGGGCAGACCGCTTTCCAGAGACTTGAGCGAAGTGACTGCTTCAGCCAACTCAAGCACTCCACACTCAGTCGCCTTCTTCTCCAGAAACTGAGCTCGTTTCGATTTGCGAGCCATATCTACACCTGAACCTAAACTTCTCGACACCTGAACCTAGACTTGCGCTGCTTAAAACTCAACAGAAGGACAAGCAGCCAGCGGTCAATCGATCACATCCAGCCCCATGCTCCGAGCTGTTCCAGCAATCACCAACACAGCCTGCTCCATGCTTCCCGTGTTCAGATCATTGAACTTCGTCTTCGCAATCTCTTCCAGCTGAGACCGTGTGACGGTTCCGACCTTATTCTGCAGAGGATTACCAGATCCCTTGGCAATTCCAGCGGCCTTCTTTAGGAGGACAGCTGCCGGTGGGCTCTTCAGCACAAAATCAAACGACCGGTCATTATAGACAGAGATCACAACCGGAATTGTAGTCCCAGCCATCTCCCGCGTCTGGTCATTGAACTGCTGAACGAACTGGCCAATATTGACGCCATGCGGCCCCAATGCTGTACCGACCGGTGGAGCCGGCGTTGCCTGCCCACCTGGCACCTGAACTTTGATCTCAGCAACCAGCTGTTTACCCATCGTATCAACCAACCCTGCCTGAAGTACTCCAGGACTGTAACACCAAAAGAATGACCACACTAACAAAGGAGCAAAACTACACTGACTCAACCTGCCAATGATCAAGCTCGACGGGCGTTGAACGCCCAAATACTTCAATCAACACCGAAATCTTGCCACTGTGATCATCTATCTCTTCGATTGTGCCTTCGAAACTCTCAAACGCACCATCAGTGATCTTGACCATCTCACCACGAGAAAACGAGATCTTCACCTTTGGAGCGGAAACCGCCTCTTCCTCCACCTTGCCCAGCATCCGATCGACTTCGTGCTGTTCCATAGGAATCGGCTTACCAGCCGAACCGGCAAAGTCTCCTACACCACCCGTATCCCGAACCAAATACCACGACTCATCATTCAGAACCAACTGAATCATGATATACCCGGGAAACAGCTTTCTTTCACTCTCACGCGCCTTGCCGCTGCGAGTATCGACAACCTTCTCCGACGGAATAACGATCTCCCCGAAGAACTCTTCCAGACCTTCGAGCTTAATCTTCTTCAGTAACGCCTCACGAATTGTGCGCTCCCGATTCGTCTGAACCTTCAGCACGTACCAGCGCATCTCATCCGAAAAATCTGACGTTTCATCCACCATCAACTGCGATCCCACCCCACCTGTCCCGAAAAAAACGGAAGCCGGGTATCCTGATGACGCAAACGCGACATTGCAACCACCTGGTCGCGACAATCGACAGTTTGGCAAACTCCTGAAACCTGACAGACTGAATACCCCACTGCACAGCAAGGGAGCAGTCACCTAGTACTCAATAAAGCCAACCAACTTAAACAGTTCTTTCCAGACAATGTCTGCCACTGTCAGGAACATACCAAGCGAAAACATAACAACGAGTACAACAATCGTGGCCTGGATTACCTGCTCACGCGTCGGCCAGACAACCCGCTCCAGCTCTGCCTCGACAGATATCAGGAAATCTGCAAACTTGGGTACATTAACAGCCCGGAATGCAATCCAGCACACCAGACCCCAGACGGCCATTGGAACCCCCAGCCGAACATACTGTGAATACTGCGGGTTATCTGACATCACGCCCTGCAACTGGCCAGAAAGCGCAAATGCCCCAAAGCCAGCGAGTATCGCCAAACAAACAAACGTTGCCTGACGTACCAGCCGCCCCTGCCTGGATTTATACAACCCGAAACGAAATAGCTCAGGGAGAATCGAAACTCCCAATCCATTGCTCGAAGACATCAGCTCCAGCCTCTCAGGCAAACCGCACTACACCCGAAACACGGGCGGAGGGACTCGAACCCCCAACCTGCGGATTTGGAATCCGCTGCTCTGCCAATTGAGCTACGCCCGTAAACACGAACGGCTCGTCACTTCTTCCGCGACTCTTTGTGCAAAGTGTGACGACGCAGCTTTGGACAGTACTTCATCAACTCCAGCCGCTCTGTCCCACGAGTCTCCTTAATAACACGGTAGTTCCGCATCCCGGTCTCGGTGCACTCCAGCCAGACATACTCTCGCACGACACGCCTCCCAAAAAGAAGACTGCCTGCACACGATCGGAGCAGGCAGCCATCAATCCACCCAAGACTACTCAACAATCTTGGTCACAACGCCGGAACCAACAGTTCGACCACCTTCGCGGATAGCAAACCGACTTCCCTCATCCATAGCGATCTGCTTCCCGAGCTCCACGCTCAGCTTGACGTTATCACCAGGCATGCACATTTCTGCACCACCGAGCAGCCCAGCAGCCCCTGTCACATCAGTTGTACGAAAGAAGAACTGTGGACGATAACCACTGAAGAACGGCGTATGCCGACCACCCTCTTCCTTACTCAGCACATAAACTTCACACTCGAACTTCGTATGCGGCTTGACCGAACCAGGAGCAGCCAGGACCTGACCACGCTGAATATCCTCCTTCTTGATACCACGAAGAAGCAAACCAACGTTATCGCCGGCGATCCCCTCATCCAGCGTCTTCTGGAACATCTCAACGCCAGTGCAGGTTGTTTCAGTCGTCTCCTTCAAACCAATAATCTCGACTTTGTCACCGACATTAACTTTACCCTGCTCAATTCGCCCAGTGGCAACAGTACCACGACCTTCGATTGAGAAGACATCCTCAACGGCCATCAAAAACGGCTTATCAGCCTCACGTGCAGGCTCCGGAATATTGGCATCAAGAGCCTCCATCAGCTCTGTGATACAAGCGCTATAGGTTTCATCTGAAGGATTATCCAGAGCACCCTTAGCATTCCCGCGAACCAGCGGAATGTCGTCGCCGGGAAAATCATACTTGGTCAGGAGCTCACGAACCTCCATCTCAACCAACTCAAGCAGGTCCTCATCGTCAACGAGGTCACACTTATTCAGAAAGACAACCAGAGCAGGAACGTCAACCTGATGAGCCAGCAGAATGTGCTCACGAGTCTGAGGCATTGGACCATCAGCCGCCGACACCACCAGAATGGCACCATCCATCTGAGCCGCACCAGTAATCATATTCTTGATATAATCGGCGTGACCTGGGCAGTCGATATGAGCGTAATGTCGATTTGGAGTCTCATACTCGACGTGACTCACTGCAATCGTAACAGTCTTGGTTTCATCACGAACCGTCCCACCTTTCGCAACATCAGCATAAGAAACCGCTTCAGCCAGCCCTTTGGCCGACTGAACCGCCAGAATCGCAGCGGTCGTGGTCGTCTTCCCATGGTCGATGTGACCAATGGTACCCACATTCACATGAGGCTTTGTTCGCTCAAATGTCTCTTTTGCCATCTCCTGAACTCCAGATCGATCTAAGCCAGGTCAGACACGATGCCCGGCAAAACAACCATTAAAACAAATCGGACACCTCACGCGAGGCACCACCAAAACACAAAACCAATCAACAAGAGCTGCTGATGGGACTTGAACCCATGACCTCGTCCTTACCAAGGACGCACTCTACCGACTGAGCTACAGCAGCGTGAGAGACCTCAAAGGAGCGGGCGATGGGAATCGAACCCACACCACCAGCTTGGAAGGCTGGGGTTCTACCGTTGAACTACGCCCGCTTGACCGTCAGACACAAACCCGACCAACCAGCTAACCGATCAAACCGAATCCGCACCAGACAGAATCCATGAGGTGGGGGCGGCAGGATTCGAACCTGCGAAGGCTTCGCCACCAGATTTACAGTCTGGCCCATTTGGCCGCTCTGGAACACCCCCTCAACGCTTGCAACTACAGCAACACCAGGGACGAAACCGCCCCAACAAACACCACGCCTGCCATAGTTAACGTTAGCTAGCGGTGGGACTCGAACCCACAACCTCCGGTTTACAAAACCGGAGCTCTGCCAATTGAGCTACGCTAGCGCAGACCGACCGCGGTGGCGAGCCGGGCAGTATAGCAATCCGAAACCCGCAGGCAAGGCCGATCCCAGTTTAGCCACAACTGTTCCCATCCGGGAAAAAACTGCCACCCTGCTGGCCGACCGAAGCACAGCAACATGGGTCTGCCATGCAGCAGAAACGAACCCTGTTACCAACCTCAGCTGCGGGCAAGACACACTGAATCCGGAAAGGATCGCACCACCGAAGCTGACTCACCCTGCCGTGCCCTCTCACCACACCACAATCGATCCAGCGCTGAAACGTCAGAAGCCGGGGATTTCGACCTGCTTTCGCTGAGCAATCTTGCGCATTTTGTCCAGCGTCCGGACCTCTATCTGTCGAACTCGCTCCTTGGTGACACCCAACCTGGTACCAACCTGTTCGAGCGTTTCCGGCTCTGTGCCTCGCAGCAAACCGAATCGGCAGGAAATCACTTTCCTCTCTCGTCCATCCAGCTCCTCGAGAATCTCGGACAACGCAGAACGCTGAGCAGAATTAGCCAGTTCTGCCGCGAACGGGTTCGCCCGAACGTCGTCCGACTGCTGAAAAACTTCCTCGTAACCCGTCCTGAAACGGTCCTTCCGAGTGTGTTCGGCCGGAACAGACCGAGCGAAATTCTTCATGATGGCCCACGACGCGTAAGTTGAGAACTTGTTCCCTCGAGCGTAGTCGAACTTCTCGATCGCCCGAATCAGCGACATATTGCCGTCGCTTACGAGCTCAAAGAAGTTAACCCCCGGCTTCAGATGCCGCTTGGCGATGGAGACCACCAGTCGGAGATTGGATCGAATCAACAGACTCTTCACCTTTGCCGCTTCATCGAGAAGCGATTTCAGTTTCCGAACGACGCGGGCAACTGGATGACTCAGATCCAGTTGCTCCTGGAGCTGCAGAGCCTGAAACTTCAGAAAGTTCATCAGGCGAAAATAGTGCTGCTCCTGAGCCTTATTCAGCAGCGGAACCCGATACAGATCCGCCAGATAGGCCGGTAGCCCGGACGGAACCCGAGGGCTACCAGCCGATGAATCATATTCTGGAGCGTCCACGTAAATCACGCTTTCCGCATCCGGTTCATGGAACTCGGGACTATCCATGAACGCAATCGGAGTCGTCTTCAGACGCCGCGTCTGAACCGTTGACAGAATCGACTTGATGGCCGACTGCGAACGACCAAACCTGCGAGCCAGATCCGAAATGGGTACCCCATGGTCACGAAGATCAAATGCCAGTTCCTGCTGCTCAACAGACAACTGTCGGCCACGATCAGCAAACAGAACATTCTCTGGATGCTGCCGATCATAGTCACGAAGCGTATACCGAATCGTCTCCGTGGCCCGATTGAACTCCTTGCCGAGACGTCGACTCACCTCCGTCAGGCCCAACCCGTCAGCAGCCAGAGCCCGCGCCTTCAGAATCACCTGTTCACGTTCTGCTTCTGTCATTTGCCGAAAGCTGGATCCGCGATCGATCTCATCACGATGGCTGGCAACAAATCGCTCCAGTGTATCCTCTGGAACAACGACCCTCATCCTTCCGCCAACCTTCATGCGTCGACTCGCCAGCCCCCTGCTGCGCCAACGATCAACAGTCTTGGTCGAAACCATGAAGCGTTCACTCACCTGCTTCACAGTGAGCATTCTAACATCGGCGGCTTCCGCATCCTCACCCAGACTCTCTGACAGGTCTTCAATCAGGCAGCGCAGGTCGTGCAGCAGGTCCGAGGCGGAAAGCTCCTGATCGACGTGTGATTCCGGATGATATCCCGTGATCCGATCACACACTTCCCCGTAAGACCTGACTTCGTCGACACACAACTGCTCCAGCAATAACTCCGCCTGCAAAATCTGCTGATGACGAACCGACTGAGGTGCAAACCGCCCCTGCTGCGAGGCAAGCTGCTCAATCAAAAGTATCCGATAGCGTGTCATGTCAGACCTCCTTCTTATTGCGATCAATCGAATCGCCGGAATCGGCATCCGCTGTTGTCGAAATGAAGTCGCAAAGCTCGTGCCATCGACAGCCAACCTTCCTGGCGGCTGTTGCCTTCATACACCTCTTCGCTCGTCTTGAGCTGTGGAGATTCAGTGAATTAGTCGTTGACTGAAACGAAAAAACTTCTCAGATCACACCCGCCAAATGTCAAATAAAGACGCTTGGATTGCAAAAATGTTCACGAATTCCGGCCAGAGATTACATTCCCGACTCAATTCACTGCCACCATTCGCCCGCCACAAAGTCGACGGTCACGGCCTGAGCTCCTTACAGACAAACATCGAGACAACCGAGCCTTAGCGCCATCACTTTGACATCACACAGACGCGGTTCCGGACCAGCCAGAATGCCAACGTCATCGACCGAAACACCGAGTCAATTTGACGCAGCGTTTTGCTTCACCGCTAACCGCAGAAACTCTGTGATCGGAACACCACTGGATGAAATGTTGCCGAAAGCATGGTAAATCGGCCACATTTTCAGCGAAACACGTCGCAATCTTGCCAGGTACAGGATTTGCTGCAAAATTAAGGACAGGTCAGCCAATTCCGTTTCGCCCCGCCACCGGAACCCCGCTCATGCTTTATGAAGCCGCCACTACTTACCTGCTCTTCGGAAGTCTCGTTTCAAGTGTTGGCGTCGCTATGGTGATTTGGCACGTCCTGCAGCATCGTGTTCACCAGGAGGACAAGTCACTTTCACGGGTTGAACAACGCTTCTATGAACAGCAGTATCGGCGACGGATGCAGACTTCCGCACTAGCGGTCACACTCGGAGCGCTCATCGGTCTACTGGGCTACATCCCGGCACTCGAGTCGTCACCGATCTTCGCCACTTGCTACGTAATGGGGCTATTACTGCTCTCATTGTGGCTGATCCTGCTGGCACTCAGCGATGCAATCGCGTCACGAGTCAACTCGAACCGGGCCAACCGGCGCCAACGACAGCTTCGAGATTCACTGCATGAAGCATTGATGGAACTCAAGAGTGTCAACGACGTCACAGTGAAACACGTCGACTACGACGCTTCACATGAAGCAAACTAGTGCCGCGTCAGTTTTAGGAATTGGGGTTCCCTAAACGTAGCGGATTTCCGATTCTGCACGAATCTCAAGGAGGAGGAATTTGATGCAGAAGAAGTATATCGTTCATCTTTCGAAG
>Ga0180430_10000233_pt1 | contig 63940 bp, 46 predicted proteins | sample SS_ome_9_FD_132999 | JGI IMG/M metagenome (GOLD analysis project Ga0180430, IMG submission 132999) | Hypersaline lake sediment archaeal communities from the Salton Sea, California, USA - SS_1_S_2 metaG | ecosystem: Environmental > Aquatic > Non-marine Saline and Alkaline > Hypersaline >...
AGAGTGTTGTTGAACACAATCTGTCCGCTGGCGAACGCGTTTGATGCGGCGAATTCATTCACCGCATTTCCATCCCCCAGCAGGACGTCGCCGACGGCCGCACTTTCCTGCCGCACCGCCAGTTCGGCGGCGGTGATGGTTCCGGCCGCTGTTTGAGTGATATCCCCATTGCCGGCGATGCGAACGATTCCGGTCCCCGCATTCACGGCCGCCGTCAGGCTCATACCGCCACCACTGGTGATCAGCACATCACTGTCAGTGGCCGTGATACCAGTCGTTGCCGTGAAACAGGCATTGCCGGCAACCGCGCCCACGGAGAAACCGTCTGCTTCCGCGAAAATCAATGCTCCCGTGGTTGATGCGGCGAACGTGGTCACGTTGTTGGTTGCGGAATCCAGAGAGATTCCACCGGATCCGGCCCGCGCTCCCAGTGAACCGGCGGTGACGGTGCTGTTGTTTTCGTCCTGTGTGATGGCACTGGCGACCCCGTTTGTCTGCAGTCGCACCGTTCCCGCTCCAACAGTCACGTTTTGCTGCAGATCGAGGTTTCCGGTGATTACGCACAGAGTCACGGCTGCGCTGACAGTATTGATTCCGTTGATTCCATTCACAGTATCAACTGTCAGTGTGTTAGCATCGCTGTACTCGATCGCCGCACCATTCGTCATCGCCGCGATGACGGCCACATCGTTTGTCGAGCTGGCATCCAGGTCGAAGAAACCGTCGGTGGTCGTGCTGACCAGCAACAGTCCGTTGCCGGCGATTGATCCCGTGCCGGCCTGCGTAGCCGCTCCTTCTGCATTCAGGTCCAGGCGGACAATGCCATCCGTACCGTTGGCCGCGACCGTCCCGTCAAGCGTCATGGAACCATCGTTGTCGGTGTCGGCAAATCCGGAATCGAACGTGACATCTCCGCCAGCGCCGGAAGCGGTGACGACTGCCATGTCGTTGATGATAATGCGATCACCGGCTTCGAAGGTGACATCGCCACCGGTCGATTCGACCGTCACGCCCGAATTCACTGTAATGTTGTCGAAGTTCATCGCGGCGGATTCGAGTGCCTGAACCCAAATATTGCCGGCAGCCGTCATGTTCACAGCGAACGTTATTGGGCTGGCCGTTACCAGCGTAATATCGCCAGCGGCATTCGCCGACGTCATTAATCCGTCGACGGAATTGATCGTGAGACCTCCGGCCAGATCCGTGATATTGACGTTATTGCTGGTCGTGTTGCTGAAGCCCAGATTTGTCGCATCAATGTCGATGTCATCGGCGTGTCCGATGCCGGTGGCAGCCCTCAACGACAGGTCGCCGGCGTCAATCAGTGATCCTTCGGCAGCCGTATCGTCATCGATGATTCCGCCGTTGGTGGCTGTGACACCAACGAGCCCGGGCGCGACCAGCAGCCCGTCGTTGGTTGCCGCGGTACCCGTCGTGTTGAACCGAACGTCCTCAGCCGCCACAACGCGAATCGGTGCCGTGGCCGATGCCGTCGATGTGGACGTGGATTCCACGCGTCCATTGATGATGATGTCCGCAGCGGCGGGAGCAGCACCACTCGACTGCAGCAGGATACTGCCGGTGGCGGTGATTTGGTTTGTACCGGCGTCGGCGTCGGCGTCGATCTGAATACTCTCAACAGTTGCTCCGTTTGCACCAAGGTTGAGCAGATCGGATCCGGTCAATGTCAGGTCGGCCGGGCCGTTGACATGACCTCCGGCTTTGACCACAACGCCACCCAACGCGGTTCCGAACGCGTCTGTATTCGCGATGTCGTCGGTGTCGGCGGTCACTGTGATGTCGCCCGTTGTTGCGGTCACCAGGGCCTGGATGATCACATCACGCAGCGCCGTGACAGAGACATCGCCGTTTCCCATGAGGTCGGCCGCGATGATCGTGTCCAAACCGCCGCCGTTTATCATCACATCGCCGGCTCCGGCGGTGACGCTTCCGCTGATGGCCGCTCCACTGACAGACAACGTTCCACCGGTTCCGGTCCCGCTAGACACGGTCGAGGTGGCACCAACGGTGAGTCCCGCAGTCGATGTCAGTGTGATGTTTCCGCCGTCGGTCACTGGCGCCGCGCTGCCACCACTGCGAATGTCACCGGTAAAGGTGACATCACCACCGCCAGTCTGATCGAATGTAATGTCGTCCGGATCGTTGGCGGACGCCGTATTTCCGGTCGTAAGAGCCGTGACGGTGACGTTGGATGCGTTGATGCTGTTGAGATCGATGGCACCGTCCGTGGTGGCGGCAGTGATCGACGTGGCTGTCAGCTCGAGTGCTCGATTTTCGCCGGGGTTGGCCACGTCTTCGCCGATGCCCGATGCCGCGTTCAGAATCACTGTGCCACCGGTGACATCAATCACCGTATCGTCGTTGTTCGTGGCATCGAACAGAGAACCGCCGGCGTCCAGCACAATCGTCCGGTTTCCGTTGTCGGCAACGCCGATGCCAACGCTGTCCAGCTCAAAGAGCTGAATCGCGCCACTGGTCGTGTTGGTGGCGTTCAGTGTAACAGCGTCAATGTCGATGTCGGCCGCTTCACCCAGCACGCCCGTGCCGTTGCCGATCCCGGTCGCGGCCGACAGCGTGACAGTATTGCCAACGATATTCAGATTGCCGGCCCCGTCGGCCGGGAAGAGTTCCTGGATTCGTCCGTTGCCGCTGGAATTCGAATCCGCCGTGATCATGACATTGCCCCGAGTCGCGTCGGCGTTGCTGTCTGCGTTGACGACATTCAACGTGACGTCCCCGGGCGCGGAGAACGAGATGTCACCGTCTTCAGACTGCACGACTGCGAGGGACGAGAGGGCCGCTGCAGCGTTTCCGGCCACAGGAGTTCCGCCGTTAAAGTTGGTCCCGGCCTGCACTGAAATTGCGCCTGTGCCGGACGCCTGAACGAAGGTTCCGAAACCCAGACTGATCGTATCGCCGGCAAACAGGCTGATATTGCCATTCCCACCCCCGGCGGTGATGTTCCCCGTGACATCCAAATCATCAAAAACGGTCGTGCCTTCGGCCGCAATCGTGATGTCGCCTCCGTCATTGTTGACCACGTCGTTGATAATGATCACCGGACTCGCCGCGACCAGCGTGATGTTGTCGAGTCCTGTGTCATCGACGCCGGCGTCAGTAATCATGACGCCCATCAGGCTATCCACCGTGCCAACGACCAGCGATCCAGCGTTGCGCACGTTGATATCGCCGGATTCGGACACGGCAGATAGTGTGAAAGTGCCGTTCGTGCCCGATTGCGTATTGATTTCGGCGTCGGCCGCATCATCGCCCACACCCGTGGCCGCCCGCAGCGCCGTGGCCCCGGCGATGATATCCGCATCCTGACTGAGGGAGCCGTCGATAATCGCTCCGGCGGAGGTGATCAGCACCGTACCGTCGGTCCCGTTCGTTCCCCCTGAGCCGCCCCCCAAACCGGCGACTGCGGACAGTGTACCACGAATGGTCACATCACCTGTCCCGCCGGATGTCAGGGAAATAGTACCAGCGTCGCCTCCGTTCGTGGCATCGTCACCATTGCCAGCGTTGGCCTGTACATTCGTAACGGCGACCGAACCTGCCGTGCTGTTCACCGTTACCGATCCACCATCCCCGCCATCGAGCGACGCGGTGAACGGAGTCGCGGCCGAATTTCCGCTGACATTCACGTCACCGAGGTCGATCGCACCGCCAGCATCGACGGTGACAGTGCCACCATTTGATGCATTGCCCGGACCACCGTTGGCGAGAATCGTTCCGATTGTGACGGTGTCCGCGGCATCGATATTGACGGTGGCTCCGGTGCCTGCGGGAGTCGGAACGGCGGCGCTTCGACCACCGGTCGCAATCACCGACCCAACCTGAACAACGCTGCCACTGGACGTCGCGGACAGAGTCACGTTACCGCCGGAAACCCCGAATCCACTGAGCGGCGTTGCCGAGACATCGATGATTCCAGCGATGTCGATTCCATCCGGTAGGCTCCCCGTTCGGTCGCCAATCGTGTCGTTCGCTGCCGTGACAGTGACCGCCCCCGGAACAATGTTGCCGGATGTTCTTCGTGTATCAATTACCGTCCCGGTGAGTGTACTCGTTACATCGTCTCCGGCGGTGACCATCACATCCCCGCCGTCCGTGGAAACGCTGCTTTCCAGCTCGACATCGCTGGCTGTACCGCTCGCGGAAAGGGTCACAGTTCCACCAACCGCTGACACGCCGAACTGCCCGGCTGCGAGGGTGATTGTGCCCGCTGCGGCGAGGTCGACATTGTCGTCGGCCCCGCTTTGAGCGATTCGATTCACGAATACCGTATCGGTCTCAGCGATGAAGATGTCGTTATCCAGCGAATTCGCGACATCCAGGGTGTCGACGCTGACTCGCAACGCGTTGTCTGCCGTAGTCCCGGCGTCCCCCGAACTGTCACCGACGCCATCGCCGGCATTGATCAACAGCGTCACAGTTCCCGTGGTACCACCAATGGTCGTCGTGGCGGACTCCTGTGTGACGGAACCCCGATCCGTATCCGTGCCGCCTGCGCCTTCGTTGTCGGCCGTGATGGCGATCGTGTGAGCCGCCGCATCATTGACGCTGTCTGATGTCGTCACGCTGCCAGCAGCCTGAATGATGACATCGTCGCCGGCCTGGAATGTCAGCGTACTATCTGTGGTGGAGTCCAGCAGCACGGCGGCGGCGATCGTCAGATCATCGTTGTTTGTTGTATTGTCATCGCCGGCAATGAAACTCATCGAGGCGCCGACTGTCACCGCATGAGCGATGGTCAGCGGACTGTTCGCCGTGACCGATCCTCCGCCGGCAGCTGTCGAGGACGTCAGACCGTCCACAGTGCCAATCGTCAGCGCGCCGTTGTTCTGGAGATTGACGACCCCGCTCGTGGTGTTCTGAAAGGCAACGTTGCTGGCTTCCAGGTCGATGTCGTCATCATCGCCGGCCGCCCCCGAACCAATTCCGGTTGCCGCACGTAATGCGACGTTGGGGGCGATAATGGCGGCCGTTTCCAGAGGGAAAGTGTCTGTGATCGCGCCGTTGATGCTTGTGGCCGTTACCAGGTCGGCGGCGTTGACGTTGGCGAAGGAAACAGTACCGACTCGAAAACGAATGTCGTCGTCTGCACGCAGAGTGATCGTCTTGGCAGCACCGGCCGCGCCGGTGTGCGTGACGCTGCTGCTGATCGTGAGATGATCGGCGCCAGTCCCACTGTCATTCGCCTCGAGGGTGAAATCGCCTCCGAAAGACATGGCCGTGTTGATCGACAGCGGACCCGCCGCAGAGATTGTTCCGCCGCCGTCGGATTGCGAGGTGCTGAGTGTGCCGCCGACGGAGGTGAGATCAGCGATGCCGAGCGTCGTGGCGTTTGAGATGTTGACATCGGTCCCGGTGCCCGTAGTTCCATCGTCGTTGTTGAAGGCGAGATTCGCGACACGGGTATCGATGGCGTCCAGCGCTCCAATTCCCATGGCCGCATTGAGTTCCAGTGAAAGCGACGTGACGTCATCGGTTGCGTCACCGCCATCCGTGATGCTGCCTGTGCGAGCGTGAAGAACAACGGTCTTACCGGCGGCACTCAGTTCAGTAACCGAAATCGAGCCGCCGACAATCGTGACATTGTTACTGAACGTGGAGGAATCAATGTCGACGGCACCCGTTCCAGCAGCCGCGTCGCCGATCGTGATTGATCCCAGTGTCGACAGACGACTGATTTCGCCATCATCCAGATTCAGATCTCCCGATCCACCGCCGATCCCAATCGACTCACCAGCGGTCACAGGCGCAATGACAATGTTACCGGCGGCCGTCGTCAGGTTTCCGGCCAGATTGACGCGATCTGCTTTGACGGTGATGCTTCCGTTGCCGGAATTGACAGTACGAGTGGCGTTCACTGCGACTCCATTATCGCCGCCGTTCGCCGTTAGCGAGATATTTCCATTGGTCTGATTCACATTGTCCGTGGTCAGCGTACCGTTGGTCGTCTGCAGGTCGATCAGGGAACCATCGGATGCATTGGTTCCGCTGAACAACACGTCATCTGCGTCTGTGATTCGCACGTCACCGCTGGTCGTATTCGAAAATGTGACCGTATCGGCCGCCGTTCGAATGGCACTCGCGCTGCCAATTCCACTGCCGGCATTTAGCGTAATCGTGTCAGCTGTCAGTGTTCCTGAAGTTCGCGTGATCGAGTTCGCAGCTGTCAGGTCTATTTCACCAGAGGTTGTAACCGCAGACTGAATGCCAATCTGACCGGCGTCTACAGTCAGATCACCGTCATCCAAATCCAAGTCGTTCGTCTGGAATCGAACTGTGTCGTCGCTGTCTGCAGCAATCGTCAGATCAGCGTCATACAGAGAGTCCAGACCTTCGATATTGATCGTTTTGGCACCGCTGCCGTCGACGATGGTCAGTGAGTTGGTGGGATTGGCGAACGTCGTCGTTTCGAAGGCATCGTTCGTTGGGGAAGCGATCTGTGAGACACCGTCGTCAGCATTGCTGTCATCGCTCAGAACAATGTCGTCATCCGCTCCTGCTGGCAGCTGGATCACCAAATCGGCCGCATCACCACTGAGCGTCAAAGGCTCGATTTCGTCGAATTCAATGGTGCCGATTCCAGCCAGTTCCACACTGCCGGATTCCGCTCCCGTGTGTGTTACGGTGACGTCTGCCACTCCGTCTTCTGTCGTCAGTTCGTAGCCTTTGATCTCCAGGGAATCGTTGTCGGTATTGCCGGGGTCTTCTCCACCTGAAAACTCGATGCCGCCGCTGGGCACGAAGTCCAGGCCCATCACGTCCACAACCAGTGTATCAGTCGCCAGATCCGATCCCTGAATCAGCAATGCGTCATTGGCATCCAACGCAGCTCCACCGTCGTCAATCAGTGTCTGATCAACGGTCAGCGTCTTGCCATCAGCGCTGATGTCGTACAGGTTGGTGTCGATTCCTGCATCGACGCTCCAGGTGCCATTGGAAATTTCCAGGTCGACGGTCTGAACAATGCCGCCACCGACGTCTTCCATGCCACCGTCGTGGATCAGCAGGTCCTCGCCACCGCTTAGTTCAATACCGGCTCCCAGTGCCAGGCTCCCATTCAGAACGCGACGATCCTCCAACTGCATCAATCGCAAGTGGCGCACGGGTTTTTGAGACGAATCTGCCTCCCGGCGAATCAGCGCGCGAACTCGTTCGAGAAACCGCTGCAGACGACGCCTGGGGCCGCGAAGAATTGAACCCGACATATGATCCTGTTCCATATCGAGTGCGACCCGTCGATCGCTCCTGATGGACGCTTTTCTGACTGACGGCTTGAAGCACGTCAGTCTCGTGTCCGGCCCTCCTCTGGTCAGAGAAAACCGGCAAAAATCATCCTTACGGAGCCGACAACATGATACCAGCAAACATGTCGAAGTGTGACGAATATACTGGCTGGCGAAGATGGAATCGTTGAGTCGCACCGATTCTGGCGGAAGACGCTTGAAGCCCACGTATTGGGATATTCCGCAAAGATTCCCAGTCCGGTCCGTCCGACGTCAGATACAGCGTATTACGCTGAGTTGCAGGCGCCTCGCGGGTATGAGAGCCAGAATTCCGGGCTTTCCGTGAGCCGGAACAACTCCATCAGCAAGCAGACGGCAAGGCCGGTTTGATCGTCAAACCTGCCATTTTGATGAGCCTGGCAGTAGCTAGTCCCGGTTTCCGGACCGGACACCTGGGCGACCAAAGGCGGATCTTCAACATGATCTTTTCATGGAATCCGGCATTAGTTCTGGCCGTGACGTGTGTGATCGCTTCCATTGCCGAAGCAACTGACGCAGACGCGCAGCCCGTTGCTCTGTCTGTTCGCCACGACACGCAATCCGCCGAACTTCAGGATTGGCAGTATCCTCCGGTCGATGTCGCGTGGCTGCTGAATCAGGAAACGATGTGGGTTCACACCATCGATCCCGAGCTGGTTGAGCAGGACACTGAGCAGCTGACTCCCGAACCTCTTCCTGAACAGGACGCCGACATCGAAAACCAGGTACAGGACCTGTTTCAACCGCTCAACGCCGTTCATGCCACCGGCCACAGTTCGACTCCGCCGGAACTGCCTGACGATGCTGCAATGGATTCACTGGATCACCCGGCGGATCTATCATCGACTTACCACGAAAACTCCGTACCCGCTTATTACATGACCGTGGGATACGGCGTTCGGCGAGCGCCTCGAAACACGCATTGCTTCTACGCCCACCCGCTCTACTTCGAAGACCCCAATCTGGAACGCTGCGGGCATTCACGTGGCGGCACCACCACAGCATGCTCCGTCGTGCATTTCGCATCACGTGTCGCGCTGTCGCCGATCCTGATGCTGCGCAGCCATCCATGCGACGGCGTCTGTATGCTGCCGGACTGCCCCACGTGTCACACGTTCCCGTGTGACGCGACCTGCTGCCAGTGACGGCCAGCACGAGCCCAGCAACCTACGCCGCGGCGCATTTTTGCAATTCATCTGCGCCCAGTCTGTCGCAAAAATCACCGAACGACTCATCGCTGTTGCGCTGTTCTCGAAATGCGATCAGCAGTGGTTTGAGCAGTTCGGGAATCTCATCGAGCGGGACCTGATCCTGATAGATGAACGCCAATCGTGTCCCTTCGGCGTTTCCGCCCAGAAAGACGGTGTACTTGCCAACAGAGCGACCGACCAGCCCGATATCCGGAGTGTAAGGTCGAGCACAACCGTTAGGACAACCGGTCATGTGGATCGCAATCTTATGATCTTCCAGGCCCAGCTCAGAAATCACCTCGTCCAACTGATCAATCAGTCCTGGCAACGCTCTTTCGGATTCCGTAATCGACAGCCCACAGGTCGGAAACGCCGGACAGGCCATGCTGTAGCGACGAATCAACGATAATTCATCCACGGGTTTGACGCCGTGATCCGACAGCATCCTGTCGATGTCTGCTCGATCGACAGGGTCGATGTCGCACAGCACTACGGACTGCAACGCGGTGAGTCGAGTGTCCATGCGATACTTCTCAATGACAGCACGCAGGCCGGTCTTGATCTTTGCCTGCTCGGTATCGTGGATGCGACCGTTTTCGATGTTGACGCCCAGGAACAGCTTCCCGTCACCCTGTTCGTGCCAGCCAGTCAGATCCTCCACCCCTGTCACATCAGACGCGTGCGGTTCCGGCAGGGATTGACCATAGTACTCTTCCACTTTGGCTTTGAAACGCTCCAGACCCCAGTCAAAAATGAGGTACTTCATGCGGGCTCGTTTGCGGTCTTCGCGGTTCCCGTAATCGCGTTGAACTTTGACAATGGCTTCTGCCACGGCAACAGCCTGGTCGGGAGTGACAAACGTCATTTTCTGCCCGATGGCCGGGAAGGTTTTCTCCGCACTCGGCGTACGCCCCATGCCTCCTCCAACGATGACGTTGTAGCCCACAATCTGATCGTTCTCGACGACGGCAAGGAAACCCAAATCCTGCGTGTAGACATCCACGCTGTTGTCTTCCGGAACAGCGATCGCCATCTTGAACTTGCGAGGCAGATAGCGTTCGCCGTATATCGGCTCATTCACAATGACCGGTTCCGCCACGTTGACTTTTTCGCCGTCTTCGTCTGTCAGCCAGATGTCGAAGTAGGCCGTTGTGGCCGGTCGAAAATGGTCCGCCAGCTCCTGAGACAGTGCCTGCATCTGATCGTATACTGCATTTCGATATGGAGCAGGGCAGCACATCACATTTCGATTGACATCCCCACAGGCTGCCAGTGTCGTCAGCTTGGATTCATTGATCGCCCGGATGGTTTCTCGCAGGTTTTCTTTTAGCACTCCATGCAGCTGAAATCCCTGCCGGCTCGTGATTCGTATGCTGCCATTCGCCAGCTTGTCACAAATGTCGAACTCGGCCAGAAACTGTTCAGCGGTCACCCGGCCACCGGGAATGCGCGTCCGGACCATGCAGGAATAAGCCTTTGACTTCTTGGTGCCGTCTTCATTCTTCTGTTTGCGGACGTCACGATCGTCCTGCATGTAGCTTCCGTGATGCTTCAGTAGCTGGGCTGCATCCGCACTGAAGGCAGGATCATCATTCTGCAATTCAGCAGGAATTGTGCCTCGCAGTTGCTGGCTGCCTTCCTTGAGATGTTCGAGTTTGCTGAGTTTCAAGTCTGTCGACATAAGTCGGTCTCTTCGGTTCTGTTATGGTTACCGCAGGATTGAGTCCGGCGGCGGCGTAAATTCAATGTTTCGGCGATCAACAACAACCGAATTCGGTAGCTGGCCGGCACGATATGCGTCGGGTAAGAGTCGATTATAGAAGTATCTCCAGTGGCTGAACAGGCGGCTCCACAACCTCAAAACTTCACAGATCGACTTGTGCTGTTCGTGGCAGAAGGAGCGGGACTGGGCCGCATTCCATTCCTGCCGGGCACGTTTGGCAGCCTGTGGGGAATTCCGTTGGGCTGTTTGCTGGGGCAGGACGTCTCAACATGGGAACGACTGGTCGTCGGCCTGGCGATGTTTATCGTCGGAGTTCCGTTGTGCGATCGCGCGGCTCGGCTCCGAGGCAAAAAGGACCCCGGCAGCGTGGTCTGGGACGAAATCACCGCCTTTCCACTGATGTACGCATTTGTCCCGATTACGTGGAATACATTGATCCTTGGGTTCGTCCTGTTTCGTTTCTTCGACATCACCAAGCCTCCACCGGTTCGCAAGGTCGAACAACTTCTGCCAGGAGGAATGGGAATCATGACAGACGATATCGTGGCGGCACTTTGGGCACTCATCCCAATGCTGTTACTCGTTCATGGCACAGACCTCTTTTGAGTCGGATGTAAACATGGCTGAGGACGTCTTCGAACCGCAAACGGAACAGAACTCATTTGACACCTGGGATCCGGACACCGTTCCGGAACAGAAGAACAGCGGATGCCTCAAAGGGTGCTTGATCATCGGTGCCGTGATGCTGATCGTATTCATCGTGGGCATCTGGGTGGCGTCACAACACTGGCGAGGCTGGGCTTCCGGCTTTGCCCGCACGACCCTCAATGAAATGCTCAGGCAATCAGAGCTACCTGCTGCTGAACAGGAACAGATCCGCTCAGAGGTGGAACGCCTTTTCACAGAATTCGAGGAAGGACGGCTCACACAGGCTCAGGTGCAACGACTGATAGACGAACTCGCAGGTTCACCACTGTCGGCAAACGTCATCGCACGCGCAATCGAAGAACAGTACTTCGACAGTTCGTCTCTCAGTGACGAAGAAAAAGAAACCGGACGGATGACACTGCGGCGATGCGCGCGAGGAGTCTTTGACAGGAAGCTGTCCGAAGAGGACGTCGATGCAGTCCTCGGAAAGATCGGTACGAAGAACCCGGACGGAAGATGGGAGCTGAAAGAAACACTGACCGACGAAGAGCTACGGACCTTCCTGGCAGAAGCCAGGTCCCGCGCGGATGAAGCTGGCATCCCGGAAACGGTTGAAGAAATTGACCTGGCCGTCGAAGTCAAACGCATCATCGATGCGGTGTTGAGTCCGGAAGCTCCGGAGACCGAAGAACCAATGCCGGATCCATCACTTCCGGCCAAAGCACCTCAGCAGGCGCGCGGGTTGTAGAGACAGTTCCAGCACATGTCGAATCCGGAATCGACTTCTGAATCGCATTTCGGACACTGCCACGACGCAATGCGAAATGGATTCTGAGGAGCCTCCAGTTCCTGAATCACGCCCCGTGCCGCCTCGACATCGGATTCTGAAACCCAGATCGCCGGGCCTGAGGCGATTCCCAACGGGATCTCACCCGCCGCTGCTCCCAGTGTTGTTCCGACCACTCGGCAGTTGATGCCTGCCGTGATGAACGCCGATTCCACCATGCGAACGTCCGGCTCATCCTTCGCCACGTAGACTTCAATGATCCTGTCTTCCGAGTCCATAGTTCCATCCCGCCGCACAAAACCAGCCAATCTCACAGATTCGCCAATCATCATAACCGGACTCAGACTCGTCAATCATCTCGTTCTGTGCGCCGCAGACACATCATTTGACGCGAATATCACGAATGCGCCGATAACACCAGTGGGCTCGAGTCCCGGAACTGGACTTCAGGATGGACGACGTGGAAGGAATCCGCACAAAACTGATGTTGCTTGCCTGCTCAGCCGCGCTTCTGAGCGGTTGCCACTGTATGCCGTTTAAGGCCTGCACCGAGAAACACTGCGATCATATCGACGATTTTTCGGATCGCCGCCCGTGGGCCGACCGGTGCTATCACGCCAAACTGGATCTGACGCGACTGGGTCGATCTGACGGCCCCGAATGCTGCCGCAACCAGTGTTGCCACTGATAGACCCCGCACCGAATCAGGAGAATGCCTCAGTCGCCGACTGATTCCGCTCGCGCGCAGCCACATCTCACCGTCCGTCACTGTACCATGCAGTGATGCTTGAGTTCTTCCTGAACCCGTGGATGCTGATCGGCCTTGCAGGTATCGCTCTGCCAACCATTGCCCATCTTCTGGTGCGCCGGCGTTATCGCGTCGTCGACTGGGGAGCGATGCAGTTCCTGCAACCGGACCTGCGAACTCGGCAGCGGCTGAGGCTTCAGGATCTGTTGTTATTGTTGGTCAGAATCGGACTGATCTCTCTCATTGCCGTCGCCCTGGCACGCCCATGGATTCCGGGTGGTTTGCTTTCCGGATATCGTTCCGGCGGATCGCGCGACGTTGTCTTGATAATCGACAGCTCAAACTCAATGGCGCAACCGGACGGTATCTCAACACTCCACCAAACCGCTCTGCGTCGCGCGACAGAATACCTGTCAACACTGTCCCCCGACGATACCGTGATGGCTATCGACGCTCGCGATGTGCCCGTCCCGATCATCGACTCACCCACCAGCGATCTCACCGACGCAAAAGAACGCATTCAGAAGATTGATCCCCCGGGAGGTTTCGGAGATCTCCAGCGAGCGTGTGAACGAGCCATCAATCTGCTGAGTCAGGCTTCTCAGACTCGTCGCGACATCATTGTCTTCACTGACAACCAGCGCGCCGGATGGGATCCGGATGACACTGCGCGATGGGATCAGTTTAGCGACCAGCTGAAACTCACCGCTGTGATGCCTGATATCTGGGTCGTGAACTGCAGCAACCCGCAGGCATCGCCACGCAACACGATTTCCGTCGGCAGGATGTCAGCAGACCCGGAAACCAGTGTTCCTGATGTTCCCGTTCGTGTTCGTGCGACAGTCACGAACCATTCAGAGCAACCCGTCACTGTCCCTGTGTATTTCGAAGTTCAGGGACAAAGACTGGCAGAACATGATTCCACAATCACGATTGAAGCGAAGGCGCAAACGGCCGTCGAAGTCACGCACCAGTTTGCATCTCAGAACACCAGACGAATCAGCCTGACAGCCGACCTTCCTGCAGATGATCTGCAGGTTGATAACTCATCGCATTGCATCGTCGTCACACGACCTCCCATCGAAGTGCTTGTCGTCGAAGCATCAGACAGCCTCGACCGGACGCAGCACCATTCATTCTTTGTGCAGATTGCCATCACGCCGCCACCCGGTGTATCAACATGGCTCCAGCCGAGAGTCGTCTCTGGCTCAGAACTTCAGGCCGCTGATGTTGCAGCGACCGATGTTGTGATTCTCCCGGATGTTGACGCACTCCCTGCGGGAGCAGAAGAGTGGCTGGAACAGGCAGTTCGGTCAGGAACCGGCCTGCTGATTTCCACGGGATCGCATACGACACCCGAGTTCTTCAAGAAGGCGTTTGTGGAGTCCGGCCTGCTTCCCGACACTCGGCTGCTCAGCCGGAAGTCTGCTGATCCGGACGCGGCTGTTCCAATTCGTGTCCTGCCGTCAAGTCTGAAAGCGGACTGGCTTAAACCATTCCAGGACCGTCCGGATACCAGCTTCCTTCAGACAGTTTTTCATTCGTGGTGGGAAGTCGCGACGGAACTCCGCGACAACAAGCGATCTCTTCAGCCGCTTGTTCGCTTGACCAATCGAGCGCCCGTGCTGTTCTTTGGTCAGCACCACAAAGGTCGAGTTCTGCTGTTTGCGACCGCATTCGATAATCAATGGAACAATCTACCTGGCCGCCCTGATTTTGTGTCTTTCCTGTATGAAGCTCTGTTTCAGCTTTCGCCGCAGCGCACATCGCGGAACATCATGCCGGGTGAGCCGTTCGCGGCTCCGGCTGCTTTGATGGAACAGCACGAGCTTCAGGTTCAGTTGCCCGGCGACCGTATCGATACAGTTCGACTGCGCACCGAAAGTAAACCCGCTGGAGCGCCAGCTGACTCCGGCAATGAAACCCGCCGCATGATGCGATACGACAAGACGTACTTCCCGGGCTGCTACGAGATTCAGGACAGCGTCGATGGTTCCCGCCTCGACGCCTTCGCAGTCGACTACAATCGTGCAGAAGACAGCACGGATTCGCTCAGCGAAAACGATCGCCAGTTCCTGGAACAGGGCGATCGAATCCGCTTTCGCGACTCCCTTATTACCCTCGAACGGCAGATGTACGGCAGCGAATCGACAACAGAAATCTGGTCGCTGCTGCTGTTAATGTTTGTAGCGCTGCTGATTGCAGAATCATGGATGACACAGCGGCTGATTCGGGAACGCCACGGCGAATCCGGTGTTTCCGCGATGAGTCCCGACGTCGTGCAGCCAGAGGCTGCTCCGGACAGTCAGCTCTAGAATCGGCCCAGCGCGTCATCGAGGTTTTTGCACAGCGTGAGCACCTGATCCAGCCGTGTCAGCTGAAAGACCTCCAGAATATCCTTCTGGATGTTGCACAGCATGAGCTTGCCTTTGGCCGCAGCAACCTTCTTGTGCATCGTAATCAGTTTCCCCAGCGCGGCACTCGACAGGTATTCCACCAGATCAAAGTCGAGGATGATTTCGGTTCGGCCATCTGTATCGACCAGGGCAAACAGCTCGCGCCCCACGAGTTCGATATTGGCTTCGTCCAGAATCTTCTTGTCCAGAAACCGGGCGACGGTCACACCACCGATATCTTCGAGATCGAGTCGGCTGTCAGAACGGGCCATGAGTGACCTCAGCGGGAAATAGAACGGAAGGAATTGGTTGCGCGTAAACAGTGCCTGCACTCGACCATTCGAGTGGCTTGTGGCCCGATCTGTTTGCAGTCCGCACGGTTTCAACCTTAGCCCAACCGGGCAGGGTGTCAAGCGATCGGCGATTCGGATTCGCCACCCACGATGGCGTTCCGAGCGTGGAGAAAAGAGAGGTTCGGCTCCTCAGACAAGCACCGATCTTCAGGTGTCTGCAAAATCAGGCGATGATCTTCCAGATTGGCTCGGCTCCTTCCACTCCCACCAGCTGATTGTCGAGGCCTCCGAAGAAGTATGACAGCTTACTCGGGTCCAGCCCCAACTGGTTCAGAATCGTCGCGTGCATGTGCTTGACATGGAACACATCGTCGACGGCCGCGCTACCCAGCTCGTCTGTTGTCCCCACACTCGTGCCGCCCTTGATTCCGCCACCCGCCATCCACACGGTGAACCCGTAGCTGTTGTGGTCTCGCCCGCTGCCTTTGGCGTATTCGGCCGTAGGCTGTCGACCAAATTCTCCACCCCAAACGATCAGAGTCTCATCCAGCAGAGAACGCTGCTTCAGATCCTTCAGCAAGCCGGCGATTGGCAGGTCGGTCTCACCGGCGTGAAGATTGTGATTCATTTCCATATCCGTGTGAGCGTCCCAGTTGTCGTCGTTGTGAGCACCGCCGGAATAGATCTGCACAAAGCGGACGCCGCGCTCCACCAACCGTCGAGCCAACAAACACTGCCGACCGAATGCGGTTGTCTTTGGATCGTTAAGTCCGTACAGATTCTGAGTCGCTTCGGTTTCCTGATCGATATCAACTGCTTCCGGCGCTTCCGACTGCATTCGGTAGGCCAGTTCGTATGAGGCAATCCGAGCAGCCAGATTGCTGTTGTCGATGCGAGTTGCCAGATGTTGTTCGTTGTAGCCGCGCAACGTGTCCAGCACGCGTCGCTGAGCGGAATCTGTCAGTGCCTCAGGGCGATTCAGGTCCAGAATCGGCGTTCCTGCAGATCGCATCACCGTGCCCTGATAGCTGGCCGGCATGTATCCGCTGCTCCAGTTCTTCGCTCCACTGATGGGACCTCCCCGAGGATCCAGCATCACCACAAAACCGGGCAGGTCTTCGTTCACAGTGCCCAGACCGTAGTTCACCCATGATCCCAGAGCCGGATGACCACTAAGAACTCGTCCGGAATTCATCATCAGCATCGCTGATCCATGAATGGGCGAATCCGCTGTCATCGAGTGAACAAAAGCGATGTCGTCGACACAGGTGGCCAGGTTTGGGAATAGGTCGCTCACCCATTTGCCACATTCGCCGTACTGCTGGAAGTTCCACCGCGGCTCCACGATGCGTCCCTGATTGCGATGCCCGCCACGACCGAATGTCTTGACTTCAATCGTCTTGCCATCCATTCCTTTCATTGTCGGCTTGTAGTCGAACGTATCCACATGGCTGGGACCGCCATACATGTAGAGAAAGATGACTCGCTTTGCCTTGGGAGCAAAATGAGGTGGACGAGCGGCCAAAGGATTCTTCCAGCTGGTCAGACCATCGGCTGCCACGGTCTGCTGCGACAGGAAACCATCGTCGCTGAGTAGTCCGGTGAGTCCCAGACCGGTAAAACCAGCTCCGGTCTGCCACAGCAATTCGCGACGTGTGCGTCCGCAGAAATTGGGTTGAGTCATGGCGGCGTCTTCCGCTGAAGCTAATCCAGATAGATGAATTCGTTGAGATTTAGTGCAACGAGACAGAAGTACTGCAAGGCCTGCTCGGCTGTCAGCTCATCTTCTGCCTGCAGTTGGTCCATGAGAGCAACGCCCCGTTGAACCTCATCGTCAGTGGGTACCCGCTGGGTCACTCGTTCCAGTCCCTTTCGCACCTGATCGACAGCGTTCGTTCGTGAGCTGAGCAGTTCGGCGAACGTGGCTGCCTGCTGAAGCATGAAATCACTGTTGAGCAAGCCCAGTGCCTGAGTCGGTTGAGTCGTCGTAAAACGTACCGGGCAACTCTGGTCCGTATCCGCAAAGTCAAAACTCTCCAGCAGCGGATCCAGCAATGACCGTTTGACATGAATATAGATGCTGCGTCGATCACGATCTTCAGGAGTCGACTTGCCCCAACCGTGTCCCGGCCGCGATTGGCCCGCTTTGACTTCTTCCGGAATGTCTGTGTAGATCGATGGCCCATACATCTTGTCAGCGTTCAGGCGTCCGGTTGCCCACAGGATGGAATCGCGGATTTCTTCGGCCGACAGACGTCTCATGTCAAACCGCCAGAACAGATCATTCACGGGGTCTTTAGCCAGTGCGTCATCACGAGGAGCAGACGACATTTGATAGGCAGCAGATGTCATGATGAGCCGATGCATCTGTTTGACCGACCAGCCAGTCTTCATGAATTGTGTTGCCAGCCAGTCGAGCAATTCCGGATGAGTCGGAGGAGTTCCCTGAAAACCGAAGTCGCTGGAAGTCTTCACGATGCCTCGACCAAAGTGATACTGCCAGATGCGATTCACCATCACGCGGGCAGTGAGTGGATTGTCGGGACTTGTGATCCAATCGGCCAGCACCTTCCTGCGACCGGATGTGGTGGCTCCATCCGGAACATCCGGCATGGTGACTTCCGGAGGTGACAGCACCGACGGAAAACCTGGAGTCACTTCATCTCCGGGCGCATGCGGACTGCCTCTCAATAGAACGTGAGTCGGGCGGATCTCGCTGAGATCCTCCGTCACACAAAGGACTTTCGCTCGACCGCTGGGTGTATTAACGATGAGCTTCTTTCGACGCCTGGTCAGGTTCTGATAGTGATCCACCTGCGCTTTCGTGAGTCCCTTGTCTTTCAATTTGGCAACCACAGACGGTCGGCTTTCGACAAACTGATAGTCTTCCTTTTGAGGCTCCGACAGCAAAGGAAGGACAGTCTGATCGAAATCGTCAATCAATCGATCGACTTCGGACAACTGCTTCTGATGCTGTTTGAGTTCGCGTGCCACAAGTGATTCATCTTCCGCAAGATCGACTTCTCGAATTGATGCCTCAGCGACCGTCTTTTCACTGCGCACTCCGTAACGTCGCACGTTGCGAAAGAATCCAACCATGCGGTAGTAATCGCTTTGAGGAACCGGGTCGATCTTGTGATCGTGACAGCGGGCACAGTTCACAGTCAGCCCGAGCATGGTCTGACTGGTCGTGGTGACGATGTCGTCGATGTCATCGTAGAACGCCAGGGCCGGGTCAGCCGGTTCGTCGTCCCATCGCCCCAGCCGGTAATAGCCCGTGGCGATCATGGAATCTGCGGTAACGGTGTCCAGTTCGTCTCCCGCCAGCTGTTCCGTGATGAACTGATCGTACGGTTTGTCCTCGTTGAAAGATCGAATGACGTAGTCTCGATAACGCCAGACGTGCGGCTTTGCGCCATCGCGTTCGTAGCTGTTGGTTTCGGCATAGCGGACCAGATCCAGCCAGTGACGTCCCCACTGTTCGCCGTAGTGAGGTGAACTGAGAAGTTCTTCAATCAGATCGTTGAGCCCCTGCTGGTTGATACTGCCATCGTTGTTGCTCAGCCTGGAGGCCCATTCGGCGGCGACCTTCGGTTCGGGCGGCAGTCCGATAACGTTGTAGAACATGCGCCGAACAAGGGACTCCGGAGACGCCGGCGACGATGGCGTCAGGCCATCCTGTTCAAGCCGACTGGCGATGAATGCATCAATCGGATTGTGTCCCCAACCAACGTCCGGAACTCTCGGTTCGGAAACAGGCTGGAACGACCAGAACTGTTTGGTCTCTTCGTTGACTTCCGGAGGTCCCGGCTCCGCTTCGAATTCCAGCTGTTCGTGATCGGCGGGCCACGGCATTCCCTGCGTCACCCATTCCTCCAGAATCGCGATCTTCTTTGGGGACATCTGGCCGTTCGGAGGCATTTCGAAGCCTTCATATCTGACCGCCATGAGCAGGCTGCTGTCAGCCGGACTGTCAGCATCAAAAGCAGGGCCCCCCTGTTCACCTCCGGCCACGATCCCTTCGCGCGTTGTCAGATCCAGCTCGCTTTTCGCAGAACGGCCGGCGTGACACTTGAGGCAGGAGTCCGTGAGGATCTCCGCTGCGTGTTCAAACAGCTGATGCTGTTCTTCCGTCAGTCGACTGTCTTCCCCGGAGGTAACGGAAAACGTCGTGACGACGGGTAACAGCAGGGCACAACATCGGGGGAACATGCGAAGGTCCGGAAGGAACATCAGGAATCAGATCGAAGACGGTAAACCAGCTGGTAGAGCGATTTACGTTGGTATGATGATATCCCGCTGAGGCATGCAATAGAATGGTCTCTCTCTGAGATTCCCCTTCAGCATCGTCTGCCGTTTTGTTCACCCACTTGATTTGACTACATCAACGGATGTCGATTTCCACGCCTGATCTTCTGATTGCCGTTGGAGTGTATGGCGGGTCGATTGTGCTGACGTTGCTTTGGGCGCATTTGTCATCTCAGCAATCTATTGCACGTACGGCCAAATCGTATTTGGGCATCGCTTTGCGAATGTTGCTCGTGCACACGGTTGTGATGCTCTTCTGTGGATACACCCGGCTGCCAATTCGGCGTTTAGCGTTACCGATTAACGCTCTCGTGATGGTAATGCCATATGTACTATTTCACATTGCCAAATACTTCATGGCAGATGCCCTTTCCGCAGCGTTTGGAGCCATACTGTTTGTTCCGGCTTATGCGATCAGGCAGTTTATCCTCGGCTTTCCCGATCGAGACATTATTGCCCCCGAACCGGAAGTCACAATTCCAGACCGTCAGCAGCGTGAAGCGATTTCCAGCCCGCGTCCAAGCAACTTGTCTGGCGAAGTGGCTACGGTTGTCGCAACGTTGAAGCCGTCCGGGACGATCAGGATTGGAGATCAGCAATACTCGGCAACCTCAGATGGGTCACTGTTTATCGACGCCGGAGAAAAAGTGAAGGTATGCGGTGAGCGCAACGGAACATTGGTCGTGCGTCGGATCTCGGCACCTTGACACCACAAGAATTTGAGACGTTGGCCTTTGTCAGCACACTGGGCTAACGTTCAACCCCTGAACCAACACCCATCCGGAAGCACCTAAATGTCTTATTCTTCATCCGAACACATCACTATCACTTTGGACACTCGCGTTCTGCGGATTCAGTTCAATCGTCCGGACAAAAAGAACGCCATCACGCGGGATATGTACTCCACCATGGCAGGCGCGATTACGCAGGCAAACGATGATTCTGCCGTTCGCGTGATTCTGTTTGAAGGTTCGCCCGATTGCTTCACAAGTGGCAACGACCTGTCTGATTTTATGAACGCACCGCAGATCGGGTCGGGCACTCCGGTCGGCACGTTCCTTGATGTTGCATCCACGACCCCAAAACCCGTCGTCGCCGCCGTCACGGGAATCGCGGTGGGAATAGGCACCACGATGCTGCTGCACTGTGACCTGGCCTACGCGGGTGAATCAGCAAAGTTTCACATGCCATTCGTGAATCTGGGACTTGTTCCGGAATTTGCTTCCTCACTGCTGCTGCCGCAACTCGTCGGACAGCGGCGTGCGGCCGAACTCCTGATGTTCGGCCAGCCATTCGATGCAGCAAAGGCCCTCGAGTTGGGAATCATCAACCAGATCTATCCGGACGATAAGCTGGTAGATGAAGCCGCTGCAAAGGCCCATGCTCTGGCCGCTCAGCCACCCGCCGCATTGCGTCACACCAAGCGACTAATGAAACACGCAGCGATCGAAAACATTACCAGCCAGATTCAGACAGAAGGCGACTGCTTTTCGGACGCACTGCAAGGTCCGGAAGCTCAGGAAGCATTCCGGGCTTTCATGGAAAAACGCAAACCCGATTTCTCACAATTTGACTGAAACACGTTCAGCCGCCGGTCAGGCGAAATCGCTTGCTGTTGTCGATCAGGACTGCGGCCAGCAGGACCGCGCCCATAATGATCCGCTGATCGTACGAATCGACACTCAGTAGATTCATGCCGTTGCTGATAACAGCGATGATGAACGCTCCAATCAGCGTTCCCATGATTCGGCCTTCGCCGCCCATGAGTGACGTTCCACCGACAACAACTGCTGAAATCACTTCCAGTTCCAGCATGTTGCCAATCTTCGGATCGCCCGAGCGCAGCTTCGAGGACAGGATCAGCCCGGCGACTCCTGCCAGCGTTCCGCAGATCACGTACACGGCGACAAGCACTCGACGCACCGGAACACCGCAGAGTCGGGCCGCTTCCTGGTTGCCTCCCACAGCGTAGACATAACGGCCAAAGGATGTGTGCGACATCAGAATGTGAGCGGCCGCATACAACCCAATCATCAACAGGACCGGCAGCGGCACTCCCATCAGTGACCCTCCACCGAATGCATTCCAGCGTTCCGGGATGGCTGCAACGGACTTACCATCCGTCACACGAAACGCCAGGCCCCGCGCAATCTGCATCAGGCTGAGTGAAACGATGAATGGTGGAATATGGAACCGAGTCACCATAATTCCGAGGAATCCGCCGGCTGCTCCGCAGATCGCCAGACTGGCCACTGCCGCCATTAACAACGTCCCGGTGCTCGCATCAAACCCACCATTGTCTCTTACAACTACGGCGGCGGTGACAGCAGAAAGTGCCACCAGAGACCCCACGCTCAGGTCGATCCCGCCTGTGATGATGACCATCGTCATCCCCACAGCGATAATGGCGTAAATGGCTGTGTTGTTGGCGATGTTAATCAGGTTCTGCTTCCGGGCAAACACCGGCCAGGTCGACTCACGAGGTACCACACGCTGCCCCAACCGCGTCTCATCGTACTGGTCAAACACGGTCCAGCGCTGAGCAGTTCCGGATAGAGCCAGATGAGTGATTGAAATTCCTTCGCTCAGCGCTGTTTCGATTGCTTTACGCGCTGCCACGGCATCTCCGTTGGAAGCCTGCAGCAGCCGCGCATCTGTGTGACTCAGTTGCTCCCGAAGTGTGCCAACCAGCTGTCGGTCATCCGGCGATTCGCCGGCCGCAACCACCACCACCGCGCGGTCATTCTGCTTCAGAATCGTACGTGCCAGCTGCCGACCAGCAACCTGCCCCGTCGGCATCGATTTTTCAAGAGTCAGAACCGAGAACACCACGACAAGCAGCAGCAGGACAAACACCATCCCGTATCTGGACGCGAACGTTCGAAAGTGTCGTTTGGTGGCTGCTGCCATGAATTCTGCAATCGATCTTTCGATTCAGCTCCGGCTGACGACTGGCGGGGAGATCCCGATTGCCAGTTCCATGAGTTGCTCCTGTGTCGCCTGAGCTACATCAGTGACTTCACCGGCAACGCTCCCTTCATGCATGACAAGTATCCGATCACTCATGCCAAGCGCTTCCGGCAGTTCGGACGTCACCATGATGATGGCTCTCCCATCAGCCAGCAGTGAGTTCATCAGCTGGTAGATTTCATGACGAGCACCCACATCAATCCCACGAGTGGGTTCGTCAAAGATGATGACGCACGCCTGTCGTTCCAGCCATCTTGCCAGCAGAACTTTCTGCTGGTTCCCGCCGGAAAGTCCGGATGCCAACTGGTCAGCAGAAGCAATACGAATTCGCAGGAACTCCACGTGACTGGCAAACGCCGTGCGTTCGCGGCGATCATTGACGAATCCAGCAAGTGAAAACGACGGCAGACTCGCCAGGGAAAAGTTCTCCAGCACACTTCGACGGAGCACCAGCCCTTCATGCTTTCGATCTTCGGTCAACAAACACAACCCCGCCCGTATCGCACGTCGAGGACTGGAAAGATCAAGTGGTTCGCCGTCGATGTGGACTTCACCCGCATCAGCCTGATCGGCTCCAAACAACAGACGCAGCAATTCCGTCCGTCCGGAACCGACCAAACCCGTAATGCCAAGTAGTTCACCGGAGCGAACTTTAAGCGACACGTTGTTGATCGCTCCACGACGCGTGAGACCACTGGCGCTCAGTCGAACCGGGCCAGGTTTCACATTACGCGATGGATACTCACTGGTGATTGCTCGCCCCACCATGTGCTCGATCAGTGAATCTCGCGACACTTCGCTGACTGGCCGCGTGGCCACGTGACCCCCGTCGCGCAGCACCGTCACTGTGTCACAGATTTCAAAAATCTCGTTCAGTCGGTGGCTGACGTAGAGGATGCCAATCTCCTGAGACTTAAGCTCCCGGACGATTTCCAGCAGTCTTCCCACTTCCTGTGGCGTGAGCGCAGCTGTGGGCTCATCCATAATCAGCAATCGAGCGTCCTGCACCAGAGCTCTGGCGACTTCGACAATCTGCTGCTGTGCGACTGACAGCCGAGAGCACGGAACATCAAGCGGTACGAATACGCCCAGCCGCTCAAAGATTGACTGCGCCCGATCCCGTTCCGAACGATGATTGATTCTCCACGCTTCACGGCCCAGAAACAGATTTTCAACCGCCGTCAATCCCGGGATCAGATTGAATTCCTGGTAGATGACACCGATTCCTGCCCGCATCGCTGCCACCGGATGGCTGAATCGCACCGGAAAGCCATCAACAAGGATCTGCCCTGAGTCCGGCTGATGAGCGCCCGCGAGGACTCGAATGAGCGTACTCTTGCCGGCACCATTTTCTCCCACCAGTCCAACAACTTCGCCCGCGCGAACGCTCAGGGAGATACTGTCGAGTGCGCGAACGCCGGGAAATGACTTACTGACCCCGGAAACTTCCACCAGGGGTGCTGCCGACGAATCCGACATCGAAGCCTACTCTCCGTTCACCTCACCAGCTGCAGCAGTCTGTAATTCGGGATCCTTCTCCGCATCGGCTTTGTAGTACAACTGCGATGGAATCAGCTCTTCCGATGGAACTTCTTCTCCGTTGAAGTGCTGCATCATGAGTTCAATGGTCCGCTGCCCCATCTTCCTGGGAAACTGAATTGGATCGCAGAGAATCTTTCCCGCCAGGATCGCTTCCTTGCCGGCGAGTTCTCCATCGAAGCCAATGATCGTCACCTGGTCCTGCAAGCCGGCTTCTTCCAGGGCCGCTCGCGCACCCAATGCCGACGGATCGTTTATCGCAAAGATGGCGGCCAGATCACCGTGCGCGGTAATGATATCCTGAGTCACCGTGTAGCCAACCTCGCGGGCACCTTCGCCGTTCAGCACTTTGACCACCTCGATCTGCGCGGCTCCTTCGCCGGCGTTATGAGCATCCAAAACTTCACGAAAGCCCTTCGTCCGCATCTGACAGGATTCCACGTCTGGATAGTCAAGAATCGCCACCTGCCCGCCGGACTCACCCAGCAGTTTCACCATCGCTTCTCCGGCAAGACGTCCTCCCTGAAGGTTATCCGTTGCCACATGACATACGACTTTGCCGACATCACCGGCATACTTGATGTCGTTCGTGAAGACCGGAATGCCGGATTCGTTCGCTCGGCGAATTGCTTCACCGATCGACACGGAATCGGCCGGGTTGAGTACAATGGCGGCGACTCCCTGCACAATGAATTCATCGATTTGCTCCGATTGTCGAACGACATTCTGGTCGGCCGAAACGACAGCAATTGTATAGCCGTGCTGCGACGCCTCTTCCGTCATGGTGTCGGCGATGATCCTGAAGAAGGGATTCGTCAGCGTCAGAGCCGAAAAGCCAATTCGGCCTTTCGAGGTCGCTGTTTCTTTGTTTGCAGCACTTGAATCTGATGAAGCGGCATCTTCAGCTGGCTGACCGTTGCAACCTGCCAGAATCAAACAGGCAACCAGACTGCCGGCGACGCAAATCGAACGATGCATCTTGCTTTCCTGGATGACGAATCGAAACAAGCTGACTGGATCGAGGAATTCACTGCCAGCACGCTGCCGATCATAACAGCGTCTGAGAAATCTGGCGAACGACGCACACGTGCGGTTGGAGAATCTGTTGTCGCCCGCTTCAATCCTTATGTAATCACTTTGTCTGAATTCTCGTTCGACCGGAAGACTCAACCATGCCCCGCATCCAGCCCTTCAGGGCCATTCGCCCGACGCCTCAACATGCGGAATCCGTTGCATCCGTCCCCTACGACGTCGTAGATCGCGACGAAGCCGCTCAACTGGCGGAAGGCAATCCGAACAGTTTTTTGCACGTCATCCGACCCGACATCGATTTACCGCCGGAAACCGATCCCTACGCTGATGAAGTCTATACCACTGGCCGTGCAAACCTGGATCGCCTGCTGGCAGACGGGATCCTGCAGCAGGATTCGGATCCCTGCCTGTACGCCTACCGTCAGATCATGAACGGTGTTCCTCAGGTCGGTCTGGTATGCTGCTGTCACGTGGACGATTACGCCGACGACCTGATTCGCAAACATGAAAAGACGCGTCCCGCAAAAGAAGATGATCGAACACGTCACGTCCTGACACTGAATGCCCATGCGGGACCTGTCTTTCTGAGCTACCGCAGTGACGAGTCGCTCGACGCTATGATCGCCACCGCCGTGCAGACGCAACCGCTATACGACTTCACTGCACCTGACGGAGTGCAACATACCGTATGGCGAATCACGGAAACGGCTCCCTACGTCAACGGCATGTCGGCCATTCCGTATTTTTACGTTGCCGATGGCCATCATCGTTCCGCAAGCGCACTCCGAGCTGGTGCCGAACGACGCAATGCCAACGCTCAGCACACGGGCAGTGAAGAGTACAACTGGTTCCTGTCCGTTCTGTTTCCGGACACACAGCTAAGAATTCTGGCATACAACCGCGTCATTCAGTATCTGAACGGGCTCACGGTAGAAGAATTCTGCCGACAACTGTCCGAAGTCGGCCAGGTCGAAGAAACCGACAATCCGGTTCCGGCCGCTGCTGGCAGCTTCTGCATCTACGTCGCCGACAAGTGGTACCGCGTGACCATTCCGAGTGACTCGATTCCAGCCGATGATGCAGTCGGTTGTCTTGATGTCGCTCTGTTGGAGGACCGCGTTCTCAGGCCAATCCTGGGGATCGACGACGTACGAACCGACAAACGCATCGATTTCGTTGGCGGCATTCGCGGCCCGGAAGAACTAGAACGCCTGGTCAATTCGGGGGAATGGGCCTGTGCTGTCTCCATGTACCCGACATCCATGGAACAACTCATGAATGTCTCAGATGCAGGCCAGATCATGCCGCCAAAGAGTACCTGGTTCGAACCCAAACTTCGCAGCGGACTACTGGTACACTCACTGGACTAACAGATCCTCACGAGAAAGATGCTGGTCGGCCAACGACGACTACGCTTCGAGTGTCTCAAGCACCTGGTCGATGAGCTTGTACTCTTTGGCTTCTTCCGCCGTCATAAAGTTGTCGCGGTCCGTGTCTTCCTGGATCTTCTCCAGAGTCTGGCCGGTGTGTTTCAGCAGAATTTCGTTCATCCGCTGCTTCACTCGCAGAACTTCGTTCGCATGAATCTCCAGTTCTGTCGCCGTGCCTTCCATGCCAGCCAGTGGCTGATGGATCATGATCCGGGCATTCGGAAGAGCATGACGCTTGCCGGGTGCGCCGGCCGTCAGCAAGACTGCTCCCATGCTGGCAGCCTGGCCAATGCAATAAGTGGCCACGTCGCAGCTGATGTACTGCATGGTGTCGTAGATCGCCATGCCAGCGGTAATGGAGCCACCAGGTGAATTCACGTAGAAGTGGATGTCGGCTTTGGGATCATCAAACTGCAGGAACAGCAGTTGAGCCACGATGCTGTTGGCCACATCATCATTCACACCGCTACCCAGAATAATGATGCGATCTTTCAGCAGGCGACTGTAAATGTCCATTGCACGTTCGTCACGACCGTGCTTTTCAACGACATAAGGGACAAGAGCTGTCATATCAGAATCCATCCGGCAAATTGAGGATTTTCAGGGATCAGCCAGCAGCGCGACGACGGGGTCAGGATTTCTTCGGAGCCGCAGACTTATCCAGTACTTCGTCGACGAGGCCATAAGCTTTCGCTTCCTGAGACGTCAGGTAGTGATCGCGCTGAGTGTCTTTTGCAATCTGCTCGACTGACTGTCCGGTATGACCGGCCAGCAGTTCATTCAGCAGCTCGCGAGTCTCGATGATATCTTTGGCCTGGATTTCGATGTCCGAAACCTGGCCACCTACCTGCCCGTGTGGCTGGTGAATCATCATCTTCGAATGCTTCAAAGCGAACCGTTTACCAGGCGAACCACCGGCCACCAGAATTGCACCACCACTGGCTGACATACCAACGCAATAGGTCGCCACGTCGCACTCGATGAACTGCATAATGTCATAAATGGCCAGAGTCGCCGTCACGGAACCACCGGGAGAATTCACATACAGATGAATATCCTGATGACGATTCTCAGACTGCAGGAACAGCAGTTTCATGACGACAAGATTCGCACTGCCGTCATGAATCGGACCGTCCAGAAAGATAATCCGGTTATCCAGCAACAGGTCGCCGACACCCATCTGGCGTTGCGCCTGATAGTCGCGTGCCAGCATCGGGCTGTATTCTGAATGCAGGTCACTCATCGATTTGTCTTCCTTTACTTGTTTGTTCCTAGTCTGCTCAGGTCACACGTCATCCGTTTCGCCAGACGATCACACCAACGGGAACAGATGGTTCAAACCACTGCCGTGGAATCAGGACTCGTCTTCGGTGTCATCTTCCGCGACTTCGGTGGTGGCGATGTTACCACAAATGGCGATCGCTGCGGTCGCAACATCGTTCTCTGCAAACGGCTCGCGGTCCACATCCTTGAAGGAAACCTTTTCGATGACATGGTCGACCGCTTTTCGTTCCCGCAGCTGAGCTTCGAGGTTATCCATCATCCCGGACTTAATCATGCGAGCCCGAATGCGTCGCACGGACTCGCCGGACTGAAACGACATCATCAGTAATTCACGATCAATATCCTCCGGATCACACTCGATATTCTCCGCAGTAGCGATCCGGTCCAGCACAAAATGTTCCTTCAGCGCATCCCGTGTGCTTTCGATGGCGTTCTGGCGAATCTCGTTCTCGCGAGCCATGATGTGTTCGCGAGGAAATCCAGCCTGGGCCATTTCCAGCATTTCGCGTCGCAGAGCATTCTCGGTCTGCTGCTTCACCAAAGACTCCGGCAGCTCCCAGTCGGCAGATTCCGTGATCTTTTCCAGCACCTGCTGGCGAGTCGTTTGTCGCTGCTGGTACTCAATCTGTCGTTCAAGCGCCTCGGCAAGCCGTTCATCGAGGGCCTCTTCGCTGTCGCAATCCAGTCGATCCAGGAACTCACGGTCGAGTGTCGGCAGGACCTGCTCCTGAACCTCTTTGACCTTAAAGTCTGCTTCGACCGTCTCACCTCGCATCTCGACCGACTCGGACTGCAGTGACACCTTCAGCTCTGTGCTGCGTGTATCCCCCACCATCGCACCAGCCATCAGCCTATCGAATCCGCTCAGCTCGCCGTCCTGGAATCGAAGTTCCGGATGGATCTGCAGTGACACGGATTCTGCCTCACGTATCACTTTGCCGTTGTGCCGAAAAACGAGATCACATACGACGAAGTCGCCCTGTTCAACAGCGCGATCAACGGTATTGCGCTCGGCATGTGAAGCGAGGAATTGAGCCTTAAATGCCTCAGACTCCTCGTCAGTGATATCGCCGGAAGGACGTTCGATGGTCAGTGACGAATACTCGGGCAGTTCAAATTCCGGCCGCACCTCAACGTCAAATTCAAACCGGAAATCGCCGGCCTCTGGAATATCGAGTGACTCGACGTTGATCTCCGGCTGATTGATCGGATCAATGCTGTTGTCGTCGGAAAGCTGCTCCAGACTCTGCAACAATACCTTCTGCTTGACGTCGCCAACGATTTCCTCGCGAAATCGCTTTTCCAGCAATGAACGCGGAACTCGCCCGATACGAAAACCGGGGACTTCGGCCTTATCAGACAGCTCGTCAATTGCCTCATTGCGAATGCTGGTGATGTCTGCTTCCGGAACAGTCACAACAACATGCTTGCGGCACGGACCGACTTCTGAAATCTCGACGCCCAGATCCAGCCTGGTGGATTTGTCGGCGGCATCATCCTGCACTTCCGGATCGGCGGTGGCCGCTTCACCTTCGCTCATGACTGACCTTTTCTTGTTCTTATTCGAGTACGCGTTCGTTGTCCGGCCTGGGTACGGACATAAAAAAAGAGCGGGCGAAGGGATTCGAACCCTCGACATCCACGTTGGCAACGTGGTGCTCTACCACTGAGCTACACCCGCATACTGGAAAACGGCCTAAACCGCGTCCGTCAGATTGTGGTTGGGCAGGAAATTTATTCTACCCCTGTACCGCAACAGCGTTTCAGCGGCGGCAAGCCGAGAGATTATGAACGAATGGCAGTCTTCGTCAACCGATTCGATTTCAATGGACCCGGATTGCCGGTCTTCGGACACAACAGAGTATGGTGACGAAACTCCCCGTGATCGGGACTCTTGTTTTGTCCGCAACACGGTCGGCTTCAAATGTTGCCGGACGGCAACGGCGCAGCCAGCAGCGCGATCGCAGATACAAGGCCTAACCTGATTGCAGCAAGCATCTTACAGCCTGACAGACGGTTCCGTACACATGATCGGCGCGCCAACTGCTTCTTCGTGTTGCCGGACCCAATGGCCGTCAGCTTCCGGAGTAACCCACTCTGGATGTTCAGAACCCACGCTTACAGCCATAATGAAAAGAGCCGGGATAATTGTCCCGGCTCTTTTTGATTCAAATCCGAGTTGTTCGGTCAGGCATCCCCGGCGATGAATTTTCCACCGCTCATAAACATCCCGTTGTCGCAGGGCGAACACCACTCCAACTGAACCTGGTATTCAAACTGCCGTGATTCACTTGCCATGCGAACTGTGACGATCCCCGGAGTCACCGAACCTCGGTGCAACATACCGATGCCAGTACGGCTGATTTCCCGAGTCATAGCCGACACGGTATTGCCACGAGATGTCTTGATCTCGGCGGGCACCGAAAGTTCCAGTCGCTCGTTAGCACGCAGATTTTCGCAATCCGCTTTGCCAATGCTGTCCAGGACGGTCCGGAGGTCTTCGATTGTTGGGCGGCTGAAGGGATCCTGCATGTCGGGCTCCGAGGGCAATCCACGGCAGCAGCTCGAGTCATCTCAGGCTGCACACCAGAAGTAATGGCAACAGCTCGACTCTATGTCGCATTCCCGGATCAGGCAGCCGTCAGCTGACCGACTCGCCCATCATCGCGGTCCGGTTCTAACGATTGCTCAGCTCGGACACATTCTGACGTTCGGGAGCGAACAGCAGGCACAGGATGATGATACTGCCAACCAACACAACCCACATCTTCGGCGAGAAGCCAGCGACAACGTCGTTTGTCGTTGCTGGACTGACCGGCGCTGCTGCCGGAGAAGTTTCCGCCTGAGTTTTGAAGTCGTCAAGGAACGGATTGGTGGTCAGCTCACCGGCGACCGGCAGATTCGTTGAAACCTGTGGCAGTGCGTTTTCCTGAATGGGCTGGGATTCAGGCAAGACCAGCGGACTGCTGGCGAAAGTCATGCTGTCCTCGGGACGCGGACGTTTGCTGGAACGACCGAAAGGGCTACCGGCATGGACCGGAGATGATGGTGAATTCCATGCAGCTTCTACCTGTTGACCATTGGCTGGCTGCGTCTGTGGACTCTGTGTCCGGCCAGGAGTCTGTTCAGACTCCCAGCCTGTGGCCTGATCGGAACTCCTCCAGAGGCTGCCACGATCCAGGAGGTCATCACCGAAGATGTCGACAGCATCCAAGCCGCCAGCCGTTGAAGCTGCGGACACCGCACCTTGTGGATCGCGGACATTCGCTGCTGAGATCTCCAGAGTCGGTTCTGCAAAATCAAATGCTGACGACCTGTCAACAACGTCCGGCAGGCCTGGGATGGGCTCTTCTACCGATACAACGTTTCGTTCGGTACTGAACGGGTTGTCTGCTGATTCGTCAATACTCAGGACAGGAACGTCGTCCTCGGGTTTTGTCGTGTCATCAAGAAACATATCAGGACTCAGCTCGAACTGATCGACGTCGCCAGCGTCAATCGAATCATTTGAAAAGTCGACAACCATATCGTCGAGCGAAGCAGTCTTCGAAGAATGTTCAGCCATGAGCTGATCGGCAAGAGCGTCCAGATCGTCTTCTTCCTCGGGTTCGTCCGCAAACTCAGCCATGATGTCACTGAAAGAGATACCGGTGCCAGACTGATCGTCCGCCTCAAGTCTGTCTGCTGCCGCAGCAGAAGCCGCCATTTCTGTTACCCAGTCGTCGCCGACAAGCGGCTCAGCATCATCAGACTTCAGCTCTTTCGATGCCCCGACAGATACGATGATCTGATCTTCGTCTGAGTCGCTGAATTCCTCTTCGTGGTCGGCGACCACGAACGGATCCGGAGGAATGCTGTCGTCATCACGCACCAGAAGTCGCCCGAAGTTGAGGAACCCCTGACGTTCGGACGTCGCCTCCTCCTTTTCGTCCGATGAACGTCTTGAGAACGACGCCAGCTTTTCCGACCAGGGTTTTGGCTGTTCATCCGCTTCGTCTCGGCGCGCATCGTATTCTTCCAGTTCGGACAGCGTGAGGAATTCACGGTCGGCGCGAAATGCCTTGCGCATCCGACTGCCCGAGCAACCGGAAACGGCGATCAGCAAACCCAGAGACAGAATATAGAAACGGCTGGAACTGGACATCGAACAGACTTTCCACGGTTCATCCACACCGCGCTCACGCGCAGCGGTCACCAAAGGGAATGACCCAATCGACTAATCGTCACTTCAATGCAGACCGGCAAATCCGGGATGGCCGGTGGAAGGCATTCCGCCGGATTTGTCAGACCGGCTGTCGGGTCCCGCAAGACGCTGCGTTCACACGATCCAGCGGGGGTTTGACGATAAACTGACAACTGCTTTATGGTCCGCACTGCGTTTTTGCTTTTTTTCCTCAAGTCTCACGCAATGTAAGCCGACTGGCCATGCGAACAGTTTTGATCCTTCTGACTGGGTGTGCGATCTATCTCACGCCGACCCTATTCGCTCAAAACTCCAGTCAGGCACTACACGAGTTGTTCGAGGCAGAGTGGGAACGGAAGTTGAAGGAGAACCCCACTTACGCCTCGCAGCTCGGTGACAAGCGGTACGCTCATCAATGGCCCGATGTTTCGCTGCGTGCCACTGAGAAGTCGATCCAGCAGCAACGGCAGGCACTCAGGAAAGCTCAAGCGTTTGCTGCGGAGGACCTGTCTGCTGCCGACCAGCTGAACCACAGGCTGTTCATTCGGCAATACGAATCGGAACTTCTGCGCCGCTCACATCGCCTGCATCTGATCCCACTGAACCAGCGAGGTGGCATCCAGAATGCCAGCAGCATCGCGGACCAGATCTCGTTCGAATCATCCGAAGATTACGAACAATGGATTCAGCGACTGCAGGCGTTTCCAGCCTACATGGCTCAGACAATGGCGGTGATGAAGCAGGGGATTCGTGAAGGAATGCTGCATCCGACAGTCGTGATGAAACGCGTTCCGGATCAGATCAGACGACAGCTTGTCGACAAGCCGGAACAAAGTCTTTTTTACGAGCCATTCCACGACATGCCCTCCAGCATTCCAGAGGACAAGCAGCGTCGACTTCAGGAAAAAGCCACCCGAGCCATCACCAGGTCCATCTTCCCGTCCTATCGCGCCTTTCTTGAGTTCTTTGAAACTCAATATCTACCCGCATGCTTTGATGAAGCGGGATGCTGGCAACGTCCCAACGGTCAGCAAATGTATGCTGATCTTGCGAAGTTCTTCACGACGACATCACTGACACCTGATGAGATTCACCACATTGGCCTGTCCGAAGTGGATCGAATTCGAGCGCAGATGCAGGCGATTCAGCGAGAAGTCGCATATGAAGGATCGTTTCAGGACTTCCTGCACCACCTGCGATCCGATCCTGAGTTCTACTTTGACAATCCGAATGATCTGCTGGCCGCCTATCGTGAGTGCTGTCAGCGCATTAACCCAAAGCTTCCTCAGCTGTTTCACAAGCTGCCGGACATTCCATACGAAGTGCAACCGATTCCATCTCAGCTGGCTGCGGACACCACCACAGCTTACTACCAGCCACCTTCGGCGAACGGGAACCGACCTGGGACTTATTACGTAAATCTGTATCGTCCCGACATGCGGCCGAATTACGAAATTGAAGCATTGTCTCTGCACGAATCAGTTCCCGGACACCACCTGCAAATCGCTTTGGCGATGGAACTCACCGATCTGCCACAGTTTCGCCGATACGGGCTGTGCACCGCCTACATCGAAGGCTGGGGCCTGTACAGTGAAAAACTCGGTGAGGAACTGGGCGTGTACCCGGATGCGTACTCGCGATTTGGGCAACTCACGTATGAAATGTGGCGCTCCGTCCGACTGGTTGTCGACACTGGCATGCACAGCAGGAAATGGACGCGTCAGCAAGCCATTGATTTCTTCACTGCCAACACCGCCAAGTCACCTCTCGACATCGTCAACGAAGTTGACCGGTACATCGCATGGCCGGGACAAGCGCTCGCCTACAAGATTGGCGAACTGAAGATACGCGAACTCAGAACGCGTGCAGAACAACAACTTGGAAAAGAGTTCGACGTGCGCGACTTTCATCAAGTTGTCCTGGGCAACGGTGCGGTGCCTCTGGACGTACTCGAAGAGCAAGTGAACGAATGGCTGGCCGAATCATCACGGCGCTGATCGTCAGCGGATTCGTCCGCAAATGTCAGGGGGAATCCTGTCCGCCCGTTGTCGACATTCCATAGCGAACCGCATCAACGTTCTCTTCGATCGTATCGTCGTCGTGGTCGGGCATGAATTCACGCTTGTGATACTCCACCTGTTGATTCGGTGTGTGGTCGCGCACCGCTTCATCCGACAATTGAAAATGCCCTTCGGGCTGCGGGCTGAAGAACATTCGGAACCAGAGCATTTGTTCCACATTTGGCTGTGGAGAATGGAGCTGGATGTCGACCCCGGAGTCGTACCACTCGAACAGCATTCCAAAAAATCCACTTGGGATGTACTTCACTGAAGCCAGATCAACGCCGATCGAACGGAATCCGTCCTGAGAAATCAATTCGGTCAGGACCTCCCGCAACAGAGCCAAATCAGCCCCGTCCCAGATCTCAATGTGGTCCAGCGCAACGACAGCCGTCGTGCCATCCGATTGAATCTTAAGCCTCTGGCGTTTCTTCGGATTCATAATGCCCAGCCTCCGGTGAAATTGCTGACTGCATTATGTTGCAAAGAGTGATCCGGAAAATTCGCCTGAGAGCACAAGGCACCGCAACTTGTTGTCAGCAATAGGCTTACAACTTTCGCTGTTTTTTCGTCTCGCTCGACAGTATCCAACAGATGTTGACTGCACGAAACAAATGACACTCAACCGTGATGCACATTGGCAACATGCGGTAGCAATAACGGCTTCGGTGAACATTCGCGGCAACGGTGTGTCACCAGTGTCCAGCTTCACTGACGCATGCTGCATGGACTGGCGCGCCGCAGGTCGCTGCTGCTGAGTGATGCCAACTCCCACCATTGAATCTCTTGTCAATTCTGTCCAGCGATCATACAAGGCAATCCGGGCACGCCGTGCGGGCTATCCACCAAACCACTCCCTGCAAGACTCATCCGAACTGCAAGACGTTTATGGCAGAAGCATCCATCAGGCTCAGTGGCCAGGATGAAGCACGGGCGCTATTCGGGCCGCAGGATGACTTTCTTCGTCGAGTGCGCAATGCGACTGATGCAGGCATTGTGTTGCGAGGCAACGAAATCCGCGTGTTCGGCACGCAGGCTCAGGTGACCGACTGTTGTCGAATTCTGCACGACTGGCAAAGTGTTCTGTCCACCAATGGTGAACTCCTGCAAAGCGACGTAGAGAAAAGTCTGGATCCGGATGTGAATGAAGTAACCGCAAAACAACGTGAGTCCGATACGTCTTCTAGCCGCAGTGAAAGGCCCTCTTCACCGGGCTTTCGGGAAACCACGTCTGCGCGCGGATTCGATCATCGCAGTGCGGATTCGATCACGCCAAAGACGAGCGGTCAGAAGCGATACATGAAAGCAATGGAAGACCATTCGCTCGTGTTTTGCGAGGGGCCGGCCGGATCCGGAAAGACGTACCTTGCTGTCGCTATGGCTCTGCGCGCGTTAGAAGCTGAAGACGTTCGCAAGGTAGTTCTGGTGCGACCGGCCGTGGAAGCGGGCGAAAAACTGGGTTTCCTGCCAGGTGATATGCAGGCCAAAGTGAATCCGTTCCTGCGCCCCTTGCTGGACGCCATCAACGACATGATGGATTTCGATCGAATCCGGCGATACATGAGTAATGATGTCATTGAAGTCGTCCCACTGGCATTCATGCGAGGCCGAACACTCAACGACACCTTCATGATCCTCGACGAAGGACAAAATACGACGATTACGCAGATGAAGATGTTTTTGACCCGAATGGGCATCAATTCCCGGATCGTGGTTACCGGCGATTCGACGCAAAATGACCTGCCAAATGGCACACGCAGCGGCCTGAGGGACGGAATGGAGCGACTTTCCGAAATAGACGGGGTTGCCATTGTTCGGCTGGCAGGAAAGGATATCGTGCGACACCGCCTCGTTCGCGAGATTGTTTCGGCCTACGACGATAGTTCTCATTCATCCCGTTCATGACAGCACCGGATTCGGCTGCGTCCTGATCAGATGACGGGGAAATTCTCGTCTTGATTCGCTGGGTGTCCGGCGAAGCAGAGCCAGCGCGACGGACGCAACTCCGTCGGCAGTCAACATAATGGCATTCTTTGGGACACGTCGCGCCCGTCAGACACGCGTTTTCCGACCGAACCAGACACTGTGGGAACGGTTGCAGGAATCGCTGCAGGACTACCGGACCGTCAAGCTGCTGCTGATTGCAGTGACAGCTGTCGTGCTGTTGCTACTTTCGCTCCAGTCGTGGCAGACACGCTTCCCTTATCGCAAAGGACAGTACGTCCCTGACGGCGTCCTGGCGCGAATCAACTTCCAGGTGGAGAACGCTCAGGAAACTCAGCGTGCTCGAGACGAAGCTGCTCGAAAGGCGCCGCTCGTCTTTGTTCGCCACAATGAAGTTCTGGAAAGTCTTTCGGCAACGTTTCGCAGCCAGTTAAGTCAGGTAGCGAACGCTGAGAACGCTGCCGCGCTGGATCCGACGATCGCTCAGGCATTCGGACTGGCTCAGGATGTTGCAGAATTCGAAAAGCTGCACTCGCTGCTGAGTGAAACCGAATCCGTGGGCAAACTGCTGGATCAACTGGCCCTTGATTTTTCACAGTGGATTAGTGCGGGGCGCGCCGTCGGGATTCTGAACGCCGCAGCACTGGCAGAGATCGATCGTCCTCACCCGGATGAAGCTCAGATTGAAGTGGTGAGTGACAACCACACACTCCAGAGCGTCGGTGTGCTTGCTGATGTCATACTCTCGAATCAGTTGCTCCCGACAGGAACGCTCGGCAAGTCCTGGTCAAATCATGTGACACTGCAGCCAATCCGACCGTGGGTGGAAAAATGGACCGCCTTCAACCTGAAGGGACATCTCGTCTACGACCAGAATGCGACCAGCAAACGCAGCCTGACCGCCGCTGAGGAAACAGAAACACAGTACGACTTCTTTTCAGCAGACAGTGTCCTCGTACCGGCTGGTGCTCAGATTACAGCCGACAACCAACCGCTGCTGCAGCATGAATTCCAGGCGTACGAAGCCGCGATGTCGGGAACGGAACGAACGCTGAAGGTAGTCGGCGCGGCCGTCATGCTGACCGGACTGGTCGTGCTGATGGGCCTTTACATCGCCGGGGCGGAACCCGAACTGCTGAGCGACCCGACTCAGTTGCTGGCTCTCATCGGCATGATGGCAGTCGCCGTGGGAACCAGCCGACTGCTGAGTGCCGACCCATGGCGAGCGGAAATCATTCCTGTGATGGCGACTGCGATTGTTGTCGCGATTGTCCATAATCGAGTTCTCGCGATCCTTGTCGCATTCAGTCTCTCCATCATGGTTTCTCTGGCGACACTTGAACGCCTGGACCATTTCGTTGCGATGATGGTGTTGTGCGTGACCGTGATTATTCCGCTCAAGACCGTGTCGTCACGAACGACGGTGATTAAGATTGGATTCGCAGCGGCACTGGTCGGATTCGTGACCGTGTGGAGTCTCCGACTGATCCAGGCACACTCCATTCCGGACTTCTGGCAGAACTCGGCGATCCTTATGGAAAGCCTGGTTTTGGCAGCATGGGCCCTCGTCTGCTGCTTTCTGGTGGCCGGTGTACTGCCATTTATAGAAAGTGCGTTCGGCATCGTCACGGACATCAGCCTGCTGGAACTAACCAACGTCTCCCACCCGCTGCTCCAGGAACTCGCTCGACGTGCACCTGGAACTTACAACCATTCACTCAGTGTCGCGACCATTGGCGAAGCAGCGGCTGATGCCATCGGAGCCAACGGACTGCTCGTTCGCGTTGGCGCCTACTTTCACGACATTGGGAAGATGCTGAAGCCCGAATACTTCATTGAGAACATGGTCGAAGGCCAGCAAAACCAGCACGACAATCTGACTCCCGCCATGAGCGCACTCATTATCATTGGTCACGTCAAGGATGGGTCTGAACTGGCCGAACAGCACAACCTGCCGCAGCATCTGATCGACTTCGTGGAACAACATCACGGAACAACACTCGTCGAGTACTTCTACCACGAAGCAACGGCCCGCGCCGACGACGACCATCGAACCGACGCCGAAGAAGCCACGTTTCGGTATCCCGGCCCCAAGCCTCAGTCCCGCGAGACCGGTGTGATGATGCTCGCCGATGCTGTGGAAAGCGCCAGCCGTACGCTCAGCGAACCCACACCAAAACGAATTCAGTCACTGGTTCGGGAAATCACACTCAAACGTCTGCTGGATGGACAGTTTGATGAGTGCGGCCTGACAATGAGCGAGCTGCGCGTGGTACAGGAATCAATCGTTAAAACGCTGCTGGCGGTCTACCACGGGCGAATCAAATACCCAGATCAAAAGACAGCTTGAGTTATCTCAGATTGGCAACACGCTATACCACCAACGTCCTTTGACTGCATGGCTTACGAAATCGACATCTCCGACGATTTCATTTCGGCGAACACTTCTGTGAACATCGAGTCACTGCAGTCTGCAGTGGAAACCGGTCTCCAGACAGAAGGAGTCGCCTCAGCGGTCTTGAGCATCACACTTGTTGACAACGCAACGATTCACCGCATCAACAAAGAACATCTCCAGCACGACTTCCCCACCGATGTGATCAGTTTTCAACTGGAATGGTCTCATCCCCGGCGAAGCAGCCCCGGAAACTCTGCTGAAGGACGAGCAGAAGGGGCCGGCATCGAAGGAGAAATCGTGGCAAGTACGGAATATGCCCTGGCAGAATCTGTGAGACACGAATGGCCGGTGCAGTCCGAGTTGACACTTTATGTTGTGCATGGAATGCTGCACATCTGCGGATACGATGACCTTGATCCGGCAGAACAGGCGATCATGCGAAACAGAGAAACTGTCGTGTTTGATCGGCTCGGCCTTTCACCAGTACCGCGCTGATTTCGTTGCAGTCCGGCCCGGGAGCCAACAGTGCCTACTGATATTATTCAGGAGTCTCACGAGTGAACGGATTGCTCAACCTGCTGCCAACATTGTTTTACGTTGGCCTGGTGTTCTTCCTGTCGCTCATGTGTTTCTCGCTTCGTGTCGGTTCACTGAAGCAGCTGGAACGATTCTCCCGTGATCGCAGCCAACCCAGCTACCTGCCACAGATCCTGACAATTCGCCAACCGGCACTCCTCGCGTTTGAGCTCTTGTTGTTTGTCGTCCTGATCGCAGGCGGCTGGCTGGCATCGCGCCATTCCTTCCTGCAACCCTTGCTGCCGCCAACCACATTTACGTGGCCAGGAGTGGTCGGATGGATCGCGAGAATGATTGGTACCGTTTCATTCATTCTTCTGATCTGGGTCGCAATCCCACGTTCCATCGCGCGAGTACGAGGCGGAGCAATACTCTACACATGTCGACGGCTACTTGTGGCCTTCAGTCGAGTTGCCAAGCCCGTGTGGAGCGTCGCGCAGAGAGCAGATCGACTGATTCATCGCACTGCCGGGATGGCTGATCCCGACAGCCGGCACGCCAAGCAGCTGACAGGTGAGATCCTGACACTGGTCGACGAAGGACAACGACACGGTGTGATCTGGCCAGGAGGATCACGCATGATTCATGGCTTGCTGGACCTGCACGACACGGACGTGTCCTCCATCATGACACCTCGTATCAACGTGGTCGCAATCCCGTCGGGCACAAGCCTGACCGACGCAAACCAGCTGATAATGAAATGCGGGTACTCCCGATTTCCTGTCATTCGCGAAACCATCGATGACGTTTGCGGAATTCTGTACGCACGTGATCTGCTGAGGTGCATGGCGGATGGAACTGATCTGAACAAACAGAATGTGGACGCCATTGTGCGCCCCGCGGTGTATGTCCCCGAATCCCAGCGCATCGACGCCCTGATCGATGAGATGCAAAAGAAGAAGATTCAGCTGGCCGTGGTCGTCGACGAATACAGCGGAGTCGCCGGCGTTGTCACCATGGAAGATATCATGGAGGAAATCGTTGGTGAAATCACCGACGAGTTTGATCCGGAAGCTCCTCAGCTGACTCACCAGAAAGACGGAATCATCGAAGCCGATGCGCGAGCGCATATCGATGACCTCAACGAAGAGTTTCAACTGGAGCTACCGGAAGGCACCGACTACGACACGCTCAACGGCTTCCTCCTCACCAGATTCGGACGTATCCCGGCAGTCGGTGAATCGCATCAGTGGCGAAATATCCGCCTCACTGTTCTGGACGCTGACGACCGACGGCTCAAGCGGGTGAGAGTGGAACAGGTTGAAATGCCAGCGGAGATGACGGGATCCGACTGATCCGCTCGAGGACCTACGCCGATCGAACATACACCGCCGAAAAGGCAACTTCGACGTCTTCGACTCGCGACGTATCCGTCCTCCGTCCTTCGATGCGAATGCCCCACGTTCGACGTTCTGGCACCTTCACTCGCACAGAATCATGTTCTACTGCTGAACACTCCACTTCCGGAGCGCCCTGAAGTGGTGGTGAAAACGGCACGTGAACATTGGCCCGTTTCTGCCCTCGAGCAAAGTGAATGACGACCGTGCCCTCAATCATCTCGCCTCCAAGTTCGTCACGAATGCGATCAAACTGTGTTTGCCGGGAATGGTCAGCGATTTGAATGTCACCCGAAACAGTGGAACCTGTGTCTGCCAGTGGAATCACAGTTCGATCGTCACCAGCCCGGGATTCTCGCGCAAACGGGTCCGCCGAACCCGCATCGCGATCTGTCCTCGCCGTTGAATGCTGGTCGAGTAGTGGCTTCCTCGGTACATCCGACGGATCCCGCTGAATCCGCCGTTCCGGACGATCGCGTTTCGCTGATGGTGCTGTCGGAACAGGCAGTACCGGAAGAGCGGCTCTCTCCTTGCGACGGCTGTCTGGAGCCTCACTGTCGTGTGGCCTCGTTTCGGGAAGCTGTGTCGGCTCTGTGCGCCTTCGGAAGAAACCTCGACGCTTTCGCGGTTCTTCCGGAGCCACTCGTTCCTTCGACTGGGCAGTTGTCTCTGTGCGATTTCGTCGTCGTGGTGAGCGAGGTGCCGGCTGATCCTCTTCTCGCCACGAACGTGGAGCCAGAGAAGGCCGCGAAGAATCAGAAACGGCGGTAGTGAGGTCTGTGGACTGCAGCCAGTTGGGATGCTGATCGACAACGAACTGTTCGGGAATGCTGAGCGCCGAAGCAGACTGCATGTAGCTGTGTCGGTCACGCGGTATCCCAAAGAACTCATCAGGCACCGGGCTCATGACAGCGATAAGCAACAACAGAAAAAGTCCGGCAGTCAGCCAGCCGCTCAATGGCGATCCGGGAGGCATCGTACAAAACGCGATCACACACGGAGGAAACATTGTCGCCATGCCGGCCAGCATCAGAGTCGGAGTTTCGGCCGAAACACCACGCGCCGGATTAAACAGCATCCAGGCAAACAGACTGACAAACGTCGTGAATGCCGCCAGCAGGAAGGCAATCGGCTCGGTCGGATTTGTGATCTCCAGTCGCTGCGTTCGTGTGTTCCACAGAACTATCGCAACGACGATTAGAGAGAACCAGATTGCCGAAGCAACAATTCGACGTTCGCGAGCGGCACGAGACGTGGTGAGTGGACCCGGCATGGCTTCCTGCCTCAAACAAGCGCGGCAATCAAACAGTGAGGTTGAACAACCTGCGAATTGTAGGAAGACACCTGCCGGTTGGGAACATGGATCAGTCGTGATCGCTGAAGTCATGTCGGCCGCGAATTTCCCGCACTACTTCTGCAGCAGCAATTTGTTGTTGCGCGTCAGCAACAATCGGTAGATCTCACCGTCGTGTTCGATCAACACCTGCTGCCGACCACGGAACAAAGTGCTGGCATCAAGCGGGCGATCGTCCGGACCCGGCGATCCATCCGTGCTGTTTGCTTCGCGATCTCCTGGTTTCTGTTTGTTCATGACAAGCAAGGCCGGGGGGGGACAGTGAGACAGGCTGGCGGGATGCGATTCTTGAGAAATCCTCCCGCAAATTGCTGACGACAGTTGCAGAAGCACAGGCCGCAAGTACCATATCGACATTGAGACTCAGTCGCAAGCCTGACCCGCGTTTCATACCGTTTCCGCCAGCCACCTCGATCCGAGCCAGCCAGCTAACCACCTTTTTCCAATCAGAAAGTCGGATCATGTCCCGTCCACTCCGTCGCGGATTCACACTCATTGAGCTCCTGGTCGTGATCGCGATTATTGCCATTCTGATTTCCCTGTTGTTGCCAGCTGTGCAACAGGCACGTGAAGCCGCACGCCGGACGCAGTGCAGGAACAACCTCAAGCAGATCGGCCTGGCACTGCACAACTACCTGGACGTACACAACGGGTTCCCACCGGCTTTCGTCTCCGATATCTCAACAACCGATACACCAGGTGGAGAATGGTCAATCCATTCCCGCATTCTCCCGTTCCTGGACCAGGCAAATTTGTATAACCTGGCCGACCTGTCATTGGCCTATGACGACCCTGCGAATGGCGCAATTGCAACGCAGAGAGTCGCCACTTACCTGTGCCCCAGTGAAGTCAACGATCGCGCTCGGACCAGCGGTGGTGTCGCCATTCACTACCCGATCAGCTACGGCTATGGAGGTGGCACTTGGAACGTCTGGAACAATTTCAGTCGACAGGCCGGTAGTGGCGCTTTCGCCCCCAACTACTCTTTCCGCCCCCGTGACTTCATCGACGGCACCAGCAACACCATTGCTTTCTCAGAAGTCAAAGCTTACACGCCTTACAATCGCGACGGCGACTTTGGAACATCAACTGTTCCTGCAACAGCCGCCGACGTGGAAGCTCTGATCGCCATGGGAGGAGACAACAAGGCCAACAGTGGCCATACCGAAGGTGTGGATGGTCGAATCCATCAAACAGGTTTCACCACCACACTTCCACCAAACTCAACGGTTGTTGTCCCCACAGGAGACACCGACGAAGGCGATTACACGTCGTGCCGCGAAGACAAGTCGTGTGCCACATCAACATTCGCCGCAGTGACATCGCGCAGCTACCACACTGGTATGGTGCAAACGTTACTGATGGACGGATCTGTTCACTCGATCAGCGATAACATCGATCTGGGCACCTGGCGAGATCTCGGTCAGCGCAACGACGGCAACGTGATTGGCGAGTTCTAAGCACAGCAAAGAAGACTGGTGTGCCTGGATGATACTCGATCAGTTGCCACGTCCTTCAGCTTCTGATTGATGCTCGACAATGACCAAAGGCGCGAGCAGACCCAGACACAGCGTCCAGCACGCTGCACCCAGAACGGTCCACAGACCCAAAACCACTGCGTTCCCACCCAGTATTTGTGCCTGAAACACCCACTGCAGCCACCAGTCGGTCGATAACACGATGACAGTTGCCAATGCGGAACAGCCAATGAGTAGCGGTATCCGAAATCTCGTCCGGGCAACGTACGCTACGAGCAGAAACGCAATGACATACTGAACCAATTCTCCAGCGATTACCACGAGCCGAATCCGGTTCGGAGATGGATTAAGCATCGACACCAGAATCATGTCTGGAGCTCGTTGGACCAGCACAAACAGCACAGCCAATGTTCCGCACCAGAAGTACCGTTGCCTGCCAGCCCCTCGATACGTCCAGGCGATTAACCCCAGCGGAACCAGTCTCACCACCAGCGGATAGAGCAATAGCCTCCACGATAATAAATGCGTTCCGTTCGATGCCGGAATGAGTTGCATAATCTGTACATAAACAAACGTCAGAATCGCACCAGCAATCGAAATCAATAGTGGCCGAATGAACCAGCTCCTTTGACCTGACAAGTCGAAAGACTGTTGTGGTGGAGCATACGGATCGTCCTGCATCTGTTCTATCTCACACATCTGGTTTTCGTACCGCGTGAACTGCCGAAATCATGCGCCCGAACAAACTGACCGACCAGGGAATGCGATTTGTGCAGGCAATTCAAAACTCCTGCTTTGACGAATACCAATCGCCTGCAGAACAGTGTGTTCTGAGATTTTAGCTGGACAGCTTTACGTTTGCTGACCCGTATTCATTGGTCGGACGCGGCAATGTTCCGGCTTCTCACTTTCCGCTGCCAGTTCTTGAAGCCGTCTACTCAGCCCTACTGAAACTCCGGTCGAGCGGTCTCCGCCCTCATACTCAGCTCCTGCATCCATTTCCGACTGGCATCAATCATTCGCTTTCTGTCGAGTTCATCCGGACGGCATTCCAACATTGCCTTTTGCAGGATTCGGATCGCCTCGCGCGTTTGTCCATTGTCGTAGTGCGTGAGTGCCAGCTGCATGCGGACCGCCGGGAGCTGCGGAACGTGCTCCATCGCATGTTCCCAAAGTGTGAAGGAGTTCCGCCAGACAGGCAGGTGCTGCGTCGTGGCAATCAGCGCAGCAACCACGAGTCCCAGACTGACAGACCATCTGGTCATGGCCGCAAACAGACTCACCAGCCGATCACGCGTCTCAAGGCTGCCGGCCAGGAAACGGTGAAGACCGGCCGCGACAACTCCAAAGAACAAAACACACGGCAGATACAGATACCGATCATTCATCAGCGTAGTGATGCGGAAGAAATTGAGCACCGGCAACAGCAACAGCAGGAAGCTCGCCGCGCTCCAAACCAGCAGGGGATACCGATCACGAACTCGCCACAGCCTGACCCCCACAGCAAACCAGCCAGCTATGGCGATCGCTGCCGTTCCAAGAATTCCGGACGTGGGCGGGTCGTACAGAACACACAACTCCGATGGCCAGACCATCATTCCGATGTACCTCCACAGAATGATGGCATCCACCGCGATGATATCCAGCAAACCCAAATCCAGATGACCTCGTAACCCGCCCATCACCGAATGCTGAGCGGCCATCGTCTTCAGTAACAACAGCAGGCTCATCAACCCAGGGATCACCTGCCTCACCAGAGCGTCACTGAATTTTCGCCGCAGAACAACAAAATCGTATAGCAGCACGATTGGCGGAACGACCACCGCGAGGGCTTTGGAAAGCAGTGCGGCTCCTAGCAGCACGGTGTACCACAAATCATGCTTCGCCTCGGCGTCCGGTCTCAGACGCACCAGCAGCGCGCCCAACATGAAACTCGCGGACAACAATCCTTTGCGGGATGAAACCCACGCCACCGTCTCAATCTGAACCGGATGCACCAGGAACAGTGCCGCCGTCAACCAGCCGACAGAAGCAGTTCGCGTCAGCTGACGCGTGAGCAGAAAGACAAGGACCCCGTTCACAAGATGCAACAGGACATTCGTCGCATGGTATCCGCTGGGCTGCATCCCCCAAAGAGTATGGTCGACCAGCAGCGTTCCGATTGTCAGCGGGGCGTAGTTGCGAGTGACGTACTCAGTTGCGACACCGTACAACGGCGCAGGCGACCAGCTCTTGATGAGATCATTGTGCCAGACATAAGCTGGATCGTCCCAGTTGACAAAGTCGAACCAGACCGTTGGCCAGAAGGCAAGCAGCCCGAGGACGATCAGCGACCCAACAATCAGCGCATTCCGGCGATATGTCGTACTATTGATGTCGGCATGGTCCATAGCAGGCCACCTGAGAAGGAAACGGAGTCGTTTCCAAACATGTCATCAGGTCTGCCGACGCGCGTTGCCAAAACACCACACCTCGGGGATTTCCCGGCGGGGCCAGTCGTCACGATCGGCACAATCGGACGAAAACCGCATACGGCTTCTGTTGCCCGGCCCATGCGATCCGACATCAACACCTGCGGCGATACTGCTCTAATTCGCCGGTTCACTACGAGGATAAGAACCCAGCACTTCCAGGCGATCGGCCATCTGTTCAAGCTCTTTCAGAGCCTTTCGGATCTTGGCGTCGGTCACGTGTCCTTCGAAGTCGAGGAAGAACAGATACCCGGACTCGGGGGCTCGCAGCGGGAACGATTCAATCCAGGTCAGATTGACGCGACACTTCTTAAAGATGGTCAACGCGTCGGAGAGCGCTCCAGGCTTGTGGGATATCTGCAGCAACACGGCCGTCCGGTCATGACCGGTCGCTTCGCCGATGGAATCGCCGATCACTGCAAACCGCGTGATGTTGTTTCGGTTGTCCTCGATGTTCTCAGCGATGATCTGCACTTCGTACTGCACAGCAGCCTGCTGACTTGCGACAGCGGCCGCTCCCGGCTTTTCACGTGCAAGCTGAGCGGCTGTCGATGTGCTGGTGACTTCAATCAGTCGAGCATGAGGCATATTCCGAGCTAACCACTCCCGGCACTGCGAAAGGGCCTGCGGCTTGCTGTAGATTTCATTGATCTCACTTCGTTCACATCTGGCCAGCAGGTTCTGGTGAACGTGCAACTGGACCTCACCACAGATCCGCAGAGGCAGCCGAGTGAACATATCAAGCGTATCGACAACACGTCCATCAGTACTGTTTTCAATCGGTACAACGCCAAAATCAACGTGCCCGCGATTCACTTCGTCGAATACAGTCGCAATCGTACTGACCGGGACCAGGTCCGCCGATTCGCCAAATTGATGAATCGCTGCCAGATGAGTGAACGTGTAGGCCGGCCCAAGATACGAAACCCGAGTGCGACGAATCCGCTGACGGCTGGCGCTCAAGACCGTCCGAAAAATGGATTTCAGTTCGCCGGCATTCAGCGGACCCTTGTTTGCTTTCTCAACGCGCTGCCAAAGTCCGGCATCGTCGCTCAAATCAAACATCGCACGCGACGGCGTTTCTGACTTCGCGGTCTTTTCAAGGAATAGTGAAGTCCGTTCGTTCAACAGGCGAACGAGCTCCCTGTCGACCTCAGCGATGCGTTCTTCCGGAGTGAGCGTCTCCGTGCGAGCCGGAGGGGCTGTGGCCTTTTTCTTGGGCGCGGCCTTCTTAGCCGCTGGCTTCTTTCGAGCCACTTTTCGGGGGGCTGCTTTGGTCCGTGCCGCCTTCTTCTTCGTCGCCTTTTTCTTCGCCATGATGGTTCTCTACGGCCGATATCGTCGCGACCGATCGTTCCGGGAAACATGAGCATGCGGATGGCTGCCGGAGCTTGTACCGGTCGAAAAATCAGGTGTCAAGCACTCGACGGCTTCCACTGTACCGGCTGCATCTAACCTCCACACCACAAATGGTTTAGTAATTGCCTTCTTAACCGAATCGGCCAGCAAGCTGTCATATTGACACATCCGACGGCCCGACAAAGACTGCCATTCTTGCATGCCCCGTGGGGCGGGCGTGTGACCCCTGTCCTGCCAGTCTGGCATCAATCTGACACTTCCACGAGGCTGCAAACGTCGCAAAATGAGTTCTGTAAGTGGTTTAAGACAATCCGGTGCGTTTCGGCACAGAGGATGCATGTACCTGAGCCGACAAACACCAGAATCTCATCTTGAAGGGTTCTGGTGCCATCACTTTCAAACTTCCGCCTACCGATTCTTAATCGAAGCCTGAATCAGCCGGCAGACAAATAACACCAAAGACAACAGAACTGATTGGGGTCACCCAATCGCAGACAGAGAACCGGAGTAAACAATCATGCAGGGTGAAAAAATCATCGGAATCGACCTGGGGACAACGAACTCTGTGGTTTCGGTCATGGAGGGAGGCGAGCCCCGTGTGATCGCCAACCAGGAAGGGGCCAGGACCACACCAAGCGTCGTTGCTTACACCGACAAGGGCGAAACACTCGTCGGAGACCCGGCAAAACGCCAGGCCGTCACGAACCCTTCCAACACCATCTATTCCATCAAGCGGTTCATGGGACGCCGACACTCTGAAGTGAAGTCGGAAGAAAAGGGAGTCCCCTACAACATCGTTGGTGGTGACACCGACTACGTGAAAGTCGATGTTTCCGGGAAGGAACACACTCCACCGGAAATCTCGGCTCTTGTGTTGCGAAAGCTCAAGGAAGCTGCAGAAAGCTACTTGGGCCATACCGTCAACAAAGCCGTGATCACAGTGCCGGCCTACTTCAACGACGCTCAGCGTCAGGCTACCAAAGACTCGGGCCAGATCGCGGGCCTGGAAGTAGCGCGTATCATCAACGAACCAACGGCCGCCGCGCTCGCCTACGGACTGGAGAAGAAGCAGGACGAGAAGATCGTCGTGTTCGACCTGGGTGGCGGTACGTTCGACGTCTCAATTCTGGAAGTCGGCGACGAGCTGGTCGAGGTGCTCAGCACCAACGGTGATACTCACCTGGGTGGCGATGACTTTGATGAAGTCGTCATTAACCACATCGCGGAAGAGTTCCAGAAGACAGACGGCATCGATCTTCGCAAAGACCCAATGGCACTGCAGCGTCTGCGAGAAGCCGCAGAAAAAGCAAAGAAGGAGCTGTCGACTGCGCAGTCAACAGACATCAATCTGCCGTTCATCACGGCCGACGCATCCGGTGCCCGACACCTGCAGCTTTCGATTAGCCGCGCTCAGTTCGAAGAACTGATCGACCCACTGGTGGAACGCTGTCGAAACCCGGTCAGGAACGCACTGAAGGACGCCAGGCTGGATCCATCGCAGATCGACGAAGTCGTCCTCGTCGGTGGCTCGACACGCGTTCCTAAGGTTCAGGCATTCGTCAAAGAGATGTTCGGAAAAGATCCTCACCAGGGCGTCAACCCCGACGAAGTGGTTTCACTGGGGGCCGCTATTCAGGGTGGAATCATCGCCGGAGATGTGAAAGACGTTGTCCTGCTGGACGTCACCCCGCTGTCACTCGGAATCGAAACCGAAGGTGGCATCATGACGACTCTGGTCGAACGCAACACCACCATTCCAACAACGAAGTCGGAAACATTCTCCACTGCCGCCGACAACCAGCCAGCTGTGACGGTGCGAGTCTTCCAGGGCGAACGCCGGATGGCAACGGACAACCGACTGCTCGATCAGTTCGATCTGTCCGACATCCCACCAGCACCGCGTGGAGTTCCGCAGATCGAAGTGAAGTTTGACATCGACGTGAATGGTATCCTCAGCGTATCCGCAAAGGACAAAGCGACTGGCAAAGAACAGTCCGTGCAGATCAAGCAGTCCAGTGGGCTGTCTGATGAAGAGATTCAGCGCATGAAGGATGATGCGGAAGCGCATGCCGAAGAGGACAAGAAGAAGGAAGAACTGGTCACAGCCCGGAACCAGGCATCTACACTGGTTCATACAACAGAGAAGACTCTGAAAGAACACGAAGACAAGCTGGACGATGGTTCCAAATCAGCGATCGAAGCATCCATCGCAAAAGTGAAGACTGCAGCCGAAGGTGACGATGTGGCTGCGATCAACGCCGCGATTGAAGAACTTTCTCAGGCTGGCCAGGCTCTGTATCAACACATGGCGGCCGAAACAGAATCCGGTGCTGAACCTGCCGACGCTGCAGAATCCAGTGCTTCTGCCTCAGACGATGATGTCATTGACGCTGAGTTTGAAAAGAAGGACGCGTAGACCAGACGCGCCCATCGGTATTGCCTGAATCAACCAGGAACCGCCGACGCAGACAGAGCGGCGGTGGTTCCTGGCCAGGACGCATTCGGTACATAGCAGGTTCCCCTGCGCACGATCCAACTCCGCTCAATCCTGAGTCACCAGGCACTCAACGGAGACGTTCTCGAATTCCAGCTGCGTGCATTGCTGCGCGCATCCTGACAGAAAGGAACACGCACAATGACTTTCAACCCGGAACAACTCACTACGAAAGCCCAACAGGCAATTCAGCGCGCTCAGGAACTGGCCGAATCACGGCAGCACCGAATTCTCCGTCCGCTTCATCTGCTGAAATCCCTGCTGGATGAATCCGACGGTATTATGACTCCGCTGCTGCATCGAATGGGGGCTGACAAAGGTCAGTTGTCCGGAATCGTCGACAGCGAACTCGACCGACTTCCACAAAGCACGGGCAGCACAGAACCATCAGGAGCCGGACCGGAACTCGTTAAAGTATTGAATGCGGCACAGACACAGTCGCGTCTAATGAAAGACGAATACCTGTCGACCGAACATCTGCTGTTGGCGCTCACGCAGGTGGACGATCAGGCAAAGCGCATTCTGGAACTGCACGCCATTGATGAAAAAGAAGTCTTCGCAGCACTCAAGGAAATCCGAGGCAGCCAGACGGTGACGGACCCTCACCCGGAAGACAAATTCATGGCTCTGGAGAAATACGGTCGCGATCTGGTTGAACTGGCTCGCGAAGGAAGAGTCGACCCGGTCATCGGCCGAGACACCGAAATCCGCCGAGTCATCCAGGTGCTGTCTCGGCGACGAAAGAACAACCCTGTTCTGATCGGTGAGCCAGGCGTCGGCAAGACTGCCATCGTTGAAGGTCTCGCACATCGCATCGTCAATGGCGACGTCCCACAAAATCTCAAAGACAAACAGGTCTTTGCGCTCGACATGGGTGCCCTGATTGCCGGTGCCAAGTTCCGCGGAGAATTCGAAGATCGACTCAAGGCCGTCCTCAAGGAAGTTCAGGAATCCAATGGCCGGATCATCATGTTCATCGATGAGCTGCACACGGTTGTCGGAGCCGGTGCCAGTGAAGGATCGATGGATGCGTCCAACCTGCTGAAACCCGCACTCGCGCGAGGCGAATTACACTGTGTCGGCGCGACCACGCTGGACGAATACCGCAAGCACATCGAGAAAGATGCTGCACTCGAACGACGGTTCCAGCCGGTCGTTGTGCAGGAACCGTCCGTCGAAGACACCATCTCGATTCTCCGTGGACTCAAAGATCGATACGAATCGCACCACGGAGTCCGCATCACGGACGATGCCATCATTTCAGCGGCAACACTGTCAGATCGCTACATCAGTGACCGCTTCCTGCCGGACAAGGCCATTGACCTGGTCGACGAAGCCGCCAGCCGACTGCGCATGGAAATTGATTCCATGCCGACAGAAATTGACGAAGCCACACGCCAGCTCACGCGTATGCAGATCGAAGCGACGGCTCTGGAACGTGAAAGCAGTCCGGAAAGCAGGAATCGGCTTGAAGAGCTTCGGAAACAGATCGCAGAAAATAAAGAAGAAACCGACCAGCTTAAGGCACGCTGGGAAGCAGAAAAGTCGGTTCTTTCCGGGCTCCGCCCGCTGAAGGAAGAAATCGAACAACTGCGAGCGGCCTACGCGCGGGCGTTCTCTCAGGCTCAAAAGACAAACCGCAACGAAGACTTTCAGGATGCGTTTGAAGCAGAACAATCGCTCAAAGCCAAAGAAGGCGAACTGCAGGAACTGGAATCACGATCCCTGGCACTCACTGACAACCCTGAAAGCCGCCTGCTGCGGGAAGACATCACACAGGAAGACATCGCAATGGTGGTCAGCCTGTGGACAGGCGTTCCCGTCGCGCGCATGTTGCAGGGCGAACGCGAAAAGCTGCTGAGAATGGAAGACGCAATTCACAAACGCATGATCAACCAGCACGAAGCAGTGACCGCTGTTGCCAACGCCGTACGTCGTGCTCGATCGGGAATGCAGGATGCGAATCGTCCGATTGGATCGTTCATCTTCCCAGGACCGACAGGTGTCGGGAAAACCGAGCTTTGCAAAGCTCTGGCCGAATTCATGTTCGACGATGAACGCAGCATGGTGCGGATTGACATGAGTGAATTCATGGAACGACATTCCGTCGCCAGACTGATCGGAGCACCTCCCGGCTACGTCGGCTACGAAGAAGGCGGTCGACTTACAGAAGCCGTGCGACGAAATCCTTACTGCGTCATTCTTCTGGATGAAATCGAAAAAGCTCATCGCGATGTCTTCAACGTGCTGCTGCAGCTACTGGACGACGGTCGCCTGACCGACGGGCAGGGCCGAACCGTGGACTTCACCAACACGATCGTGGTGATGACGTCCAACATCGGCAGTCAGAAGATTATGGAGATGGCCGAAACCAACGATGAGGAATCAATCACCGGAGCGGTTGAAGAAGCATTGCGGCGCGAATTCCTGCCCGAGTTTCTGAACCGCGTTGATGAAATCATCGTCTTTCATCCACTTGGCAAGCGGGAAGTTCGTGAAATCGTCGACCTGCAGATCAACCGCCTGGCGGCTCAAATGGAAGACTCCGGCTACCATCTGGAAGTGTCGGACGATGCGCGACAACTGATCGCGAACGACGGTTACGATCCGGCATACGGAGCCAGACCCGTTAAACGCGTGATTCAGCAACGCCTGCAGAACGCTCTGGCCAACGAAATCCTGGCCGACAACTTTGTGGAAGGGGATACGATCCACATTGATGCAGCTGCAGACGGCTTTGTGTTTTCCAAATCACCGGTGGAAACTGTCGCCGGACACGAGTGAGGTCTGCACGCGAGAGCGGACAGGAAAGGCAGGCCAGGAGACGCTGCCTACCTGAATGTCATCACTGATGTGTCGTTCTGCTGGCGGAAGCCAGCGGGACGACTCGCGATTATCGTAAGTGCTGGATCGCCCCCACAACTCTGCGAGACTGTCCTGATACAGCAGCGTCCAGTCGCCCGTCGCCCGAATGACACGAGTCGCTTCCGGGTGCCGCTTCCGTTCCAGCAACACCAGATCGGGGGATTCGTACTCCAGTGCTCGCACAGGATCGAACGGACCTGATTGCGGCTCGCGATAGCGTCCGGACGGCGGTGATTCCCCCAGAATGAAATCAAAGTACATATCGATTACCGGCTGCGGATAACAGGTCCGGAAACGTCCATCTATGGCGATCCGGGATTCCGATGCAACATGGCCGAACGTCGCCAAAGCATATTGCGCCCAGTTGAATGTGACCAGGACGCGCCCACCAAGATCGTGGTCCGTCATGTACTGCATGGCAGACACCGGATAGAAGCTGCGATCAACGTGCAGCTTCGATTGACTCGGGTATTGCATGGTCGCGAACGTCACGACGACTGCACCTGCAAATAACAAACTACCGACTCCGGCTTGCTGTGGAATCGCATCCGAAGCAGAGAAGCTTCTCGCCGTGATGCCGCGCACCATCTGATTCACGATCGAAGCCAGATGCGGAGCCAACACGTACGATGAGGCGATCGCCAGAAACGGCAGATGACGATGATGAGACAACGACTGCCAGGCAAGAAGACTCAATAGAACAAACCCTGGCCATCGCTTCGGCTGGTCGGTACTGACAATACACTTCAGCGTCGTTAACGCGATGATCCCGAACGGCAGTCCCGCAACGGTGAAGATCGGCAGTGGAGCCCATTCCGAAATCTCCGGACGAGGTCTCCCCAGTGACGACAGCATCCACATGTGCAATTCAAGGCCGTACGGGTTGACCATGCATCCTGCACAGCAGGCGACAAACAGCAGCGCGTGGTGCGCCACAGCGCGACCAAACCGTTGGTCACGAGTCAGCAACAGGTCGATCGCATCCAGCCCCAGCCATGCCATCATGATCGCCATGCCGGCAAGATATCCGCCGTGAGAGTTCGTCCAGAAGCACATCACGAACGGAATGAGCCACAACCATCGGCTTGCCACGACCGAATGTTTCGGACGAGCCACCACCACACTCGGCACACCAACAGCCAACAGCCAACAGGCAGATCAGGACAGCCGCACTGGCGTAGCTCAACATGTGCGGACGGATGAGCCAGTGAAATGAGATCCCGAATGCCAGAATCGTGGTCATCGCGGCGCTGGCCAGTAATCCGGCTCCCCTCCGTTGAGCGTACCACAACGGCAGCCCCAGAATGACCAGGGTCAGGATCGACTTCAGCAGCAGCAGTCCGGTTTGTCCTGCCGCCATGTCAGCGGCCGCGAGCACCAGTTCGGCAACGTTCTCGTGGTTGACCCAGCGGTAGCCTTCAACGGCATACGACCAGGTCGTGGAGGGATGCAGGTAACCGTCGCGAATGACTTCCTTGCCGTACTGCACGTGCCCCCACAGATCAGGATCTGCCTTGCTTCGAGACATCACCAACAAACCGCAAAGCAGAATGGCGGACAGCCACAGCCCTCGCGACCAGTCTGCAAAACGCGAAGCTTCGTGAGAAGGAAGGGGATTCATGCGGCTGAACTGGAGGTGTAGACAGTGGTGAAAAAATGCAACACGAATAGAACCTAGCTCGCAAAACGCCGGTCCGTCGGCGGATTTCCGGTTATGCTGGATGTGCAGGCAGTGCCGCACGTCAAAACCTCATAGAATCCGGACGGAGTGCTTGCTGCCTGCAGGTCATCAGGTTCACATCCGGACACCGTCATCGTGCCTCAATTCAACCAGTTTCGTCACCAGTCGTACCCGACGACTCCAGCCATTGCACCCACTCGCCATGTGCTGAACGTCAACCCGGAACCGACCGACTTCGCACGACTGCATACTCGACACGGCGTGCGCAAAGTCATTTTGGTGCCAGGTACTTTTGCCGGCGACGATCCCTTCAATATCTCGGGAACACTCAACTCCATTGCCGGCAGACTGCCCGCTGGCGGCGGAATACTGGTTCATCAGCTGGCCGAACGAATCTCAGTGATGACTCAGGATTCGTTTCGCAGCCTGGCAGAGGATGTCGGCAACTACACACCAGAATTCACTCACCGATTCGAAACCCTCACCGGAGGAGATCCACAGGTCGAGGTTCTGGATCCCGCATGGTCAGGACAGAACCACCATTTCGCGCGAGCAGATCTGGCAATACGTTTACTGGATCACCTGGACAGGCTGGACCTCTTCCACAACGAGACCATTCTGCTGTGGGGGCATTCTCACGCCGGCAGTGGTTTTGCGCTGTTGAGCAATCTGTTGGCCAACGATCCGGAATCGATCGAAGTGTTCTTCGAAGCATGCGGACACCCACAGGAGTCTCACTGGGAGCGGGCGTATCGCACACTGAAGAGCAATCCATCTCCTCATCCGATCTCGCGCCATGTCGCCGCCGTGACGTTTGGAACTCCGGTACGATACGGCTGGGACACGAACGGGCTTTCGGCGATTTATCATGTGTTGTTTGATCGAGCGACACAGGGCGGCGACTCCATCACGACGAAACCCTTGTTTCCTGCGCATCCGATTGGAGAGATGCTGAGTGCCGCTCATGGGGACTGGGTCCAGGCCTTTGCCATCGCGGGAACCGATGTCGTGCCACCGGCACCCGGCCCCATCGACCGAGACAAGAAAATCGCTCAGGTGCTGCTCAACGGACTCGCACCAGCCCCGGAGACAGTCGACGTTCGTCTCATCCCCGTGAAGCAGTTACGACAGTTGTGTGCCCGCTGGAAACAGGGAACTCGGTGTCACACTGACGGGCACAATATTCTGGTGGACTATCAGCCCAGCGGTCGCATTGTGGCGGATCGTCCCGTTGAACAAAGCGTCTTTGGTCATGGAGTCGCTACCACAGTAGACTGGCTGCCTGCCCATCTCGCACTGTTGCTGAAGCGAATGGACATCGCAGCAACCATCTGATCGGAATACAGAAATGTCTGTTCTGCGAATCATAATACTCGCTCTGGCGGTGAACCTCACTGTCCCTATCCGTGCGAACGATATTCGAATCAATCAGCTGCAGGTGATCGGTACCCACAACTCGTACCACATCGAACCTTCCGCAGCGATGCTGCAACTCATCGGAGCCACCAACAAAGATCTGCCTCAAACTCTGCAATACACTCACCGTCCACTTCCGGAACAGTTCGCCGAACTTGGCATCCGTTCCATCGAACTGGACGTGTTCGCCGATCCGCAAGGCGGGCTGTATGCAAGTCCACGAGGACGCGCCGTCCTGGCGGCTCAGAAGCTAAAGGCCGGTCCCGATCCCAACTCAGACGGTCAACTGGCAAAACCGGGCTTCAAGGTGCTGCACGTACAGGACATTGACTATCAAACGACTGTTCCGACGTTTGATGAGGCGCTCAAGCAGATTCGTCAGTTCTCAGATGGACATCCGAAACATGTTCCTTTGTTCGTCCTGATCGAATTGAAGGACGACGCTGTTTCACCGTTACTCACGACGCCGGTGAAGTTCGACGCGGCTTTGCTGGATGATCTGGACGCAGCCATTGGGTCAGTCTTCACCAACGATCATCTGATTACTCCGGATTCAGTCCGAGGGTCACGCGATACGCTGCGGGACGCCGTCATAACGGATGGCTGGCCCACACTGAAAGCCAGCCGAGGAAAGGTCATGTTTGCACTGGACAATCCCGGACTTCAGCGAGATCTGTATCTGGACAACCACCCATCCCTTAAAGGGCGAATCCTGTTCGTTGACGCAAAACAGGAATCCAATCCGGAAGCTGCGTTCTTCAAACTCAATGATCCAATGTCCGAATTCGAACGGATCCAGCAGCTGGTGAACTCCGGATTCATCGTGCGAACGCGCGCGGACGCTTCCACCGTTCAGTCACGAAAGAACGACACGACGCGTCGCGATCGAGCGTTTGCCAGTGGCGCTCAGATCATCAGCACTGACTACCCCGAAGCTGACACACGGTTTTCTGATTACGCTGTGAGATTCCCAAACGGCCGAACAGTCCGTTCCAACCCGGTCAACGGAACGGACGCACCGATCGCTGACGTCGATCAGTAACGTTGCTTCACTCCGTTTCAATGATCTGCAACACAACCGATTGCAAAACGGATTCGTCGACACCATCGGCCTGAACACGCAATGAATTGAACGCTTGCAGCAGGGATGTGATGTCGAACTGCAGCGGAGATTCTGACGTGGGTGACAATTCACGGCCGTTCAGCTTCACGATCAGACGGATGCCGTCTGTGTTCAGTTCAACTCGGACGACAGAACCATGATCCAGCCCACTGGGTCGATGAAACTTTCGGCTCAGCCAGCCGTTCGCCGGCACTTTTGATGGCAGCTTAACTCGAACCGGATCTGCAGCTTCTGCCTGAAGCTCCCACGGACCGGCAAGACGTATCAAGTGAACTGACATCCGTTAACCGCCTGCCAGTAGCCGAGCGGCGTCCAGTGCGAAGTAGGTCAGGATTCCGTCGGCTCCCGCTCGTTTGAAACCCAGCAGGCTTTCCATCATGACGGCCTCGCGATCCAGCCAGCCGTTGGCAGCAGCAGCATTCAACATCGCGTACTCACCGCTTACCTGGTACGCAAACGTGGGCACCTGAAACGTCGATCGAACGCGCTGCACAATATCCAGATACGGCATGCCTGGCTTGACCATCACCATGTCGGCTCCTTCGGCCAGATCAAGTTCCACTTCGCGCAGCGCTTCATCCGTGTTGGCCGGATTCATCTGATACGTTCGCTTGTCGCCTTTGCCTAGACTTCCGGCTGAACCAACGGCATCGCGAAACGGACCGTAGAACGCCGACGCATACTTCGCGGCATACGACATGATGGCAACGGAATCGTGACCGGCAGCATCCAAAGCCGCTCGAATGACACCCACTCGACCATCCATCATGTCCGACGGAGCAATCACGTTGCTTCCCGCCTCCGCCTGCACAACGGCCTGCTGAGCGAGAATCTCCAGCGACTCATCGTTGGCCACATAGCCGTCTCGCAGCACGCCGTCCTGGCCATGGCTTGTGTACGGATCCAACGCAACATCCGCAATCAACCCGATTTCGATTCCTGTGTCGCGAATCGCTCTCAAACTCCGACACATCAGGTTGTCCGGATTGATGGCTTCGTCACCATCTTCGGTCTTTCGATCAGATGGTGTCACCGGAAAGATGGCAATCGCCGGAATCCCAAGATCAGCGGCTTCCTGAACCTGCTTGATCAGCCGATCAATCGTCAGGCGATTCACGCCGGGCATCGACGGAATCTGCTCCTCGCGGTCCTCACCGTCGATGACAAACGTTGGCAAAATCAAATCGTCGACGGTCAGGCGGTTTTCCTGGCTCAGGCGGCGCGACCAGTCATAACGACGATTGCGACGCAAACGTATTTGAGGAAATCGGCCATCGAATGCTGGCACATCGGGCATCGTGAAAGGTCCTGGGATTCGCGGAGACAGAAGGTGCCGGACAGTGTAGAACAATCTGCGTCCTGATTCCGCGCATCGTCGGCGGCTCTCGTCGACATCAAAGCTGAATCCGACGGTACTTTCCACCGGTCTCAAATGCCAGCTTTTCCAGCCAACCAGGAGTGCGCGTTTCCGGGGGACCACTCGCAAACTCAATCACATGAACGCGAGCGCTGGAGATGTTCTCTCTTAACACGGCTGCCAGCTTTTGCCGCGAACTCGTCGCGCTTTGCCCATCTGTTAAAAAGTAGACGACATCCGGCCGAAGTCGAAACGCCTTACTGAGAGCCGGCAAATGTGCGGTGCCTCCATAAGCTTTTTCCTGATTGATCCTGCGAGACGCCAGCTTAATGTTTGGGCTTGTTGCCTGATGCAATTGTCGTTTTTCCGTTCCCGGAAAAATCATTTCACGCGCTGACTCACCATAGAAAATCACCTGGAAACTCTGGTGAGGCCGCAGCATGTTGAGACTCTTGATGAGCTGCGCCTGAGCAAGTCCCATCCTCCCGTTGTCACCCATGCTTCCCGAGGTATCAATCACATAGACAAATCGCTCGCCGTTGTCGGCAATGTCCATGAAGCTGGTGTCACCAGGCCCCGGCACCGGTGCCCCGCCTCCGGCTCGATTGCCAGGGGCCGGAAGAACCTGTATCGGCGGATCAGCCACTATCGATCTTAGCGGAGTCCCCGGACCGATCACCTCCATTTGATTGTCCGACTCACCCGGCACAGGCGTATCGGGTGTTGGAAGAAGGGAATCAATGGCCTTATGGTCTGGAACAGCGGTCTCCGCATCCGGCATCACAACCGGCTCCTCTACGAGATCCTGTTCCGCCTCCTGCGGATCTGAAGATACGGAATCGGTGCGGTCTGATGCGTCTTCGGACTGCGGAGCCAGCCCCACGGTGCGCCATTTCTCACCGCCCGGTTCTGCCTGAATCCCCTGTTCGCAGCCACGCGCGGCCAGAAACGTTCCCGTCAGAATCAAAGCATGAACAAGCACAGACAGCAGACCACTCGGCAGCAGTGATCGAATCAAACCTGCATCGCTGACAGCAGTTGCTCTGCGGCGATCCGCCATTTGCGACTCCCTTGAGTTTTCAACCCTGAATCACCCTGGAGCTTTCAGTCAGCTATTCGGCTGCTTCTTCTGTCGGTTCCGTTGTCTCAGCAGGAGATTCTTCAGCTGCAGGATCTTCATTGGAAGCAGCCTCCGTATCCGCAGCAGTGTCCTTCTCTGAAGAAGTTTCGGGAGACGCTTCTTCAGTCGCTGCGGCTGCTACTCCTGCGGCCTTCTGGATTGCTTCCACAGTCTTATCTGTCAGATCAAGTTCCGGAAGGCCTTCCGGCGGGTTGAAGTCGAACAAGTCGTCGCTGACGTCGCCGTTCACAGTGATATCCCGAAAATCGAGCGTCACGAGTGGGAGGACCTGCTGAATCTGCGGGGTTGGATGCTTCTTGAGGTACTGGATGCGGCGGGGCAGTTTGCGATCCGCGTCCAGATAGACTTTGACATAATCGGGGATCCATGCAGGAAGTGGTGCGGAGGGATCCTTCAATTTGAAGTACTGCTCCAGTGCCTCAGTGGTCCATCGACCGGCCAGAACCAAAAACCGTCCGCCTCCTGCAGTTTCTTTTTCCCGTACCTTGCCAAATTCCATGCCGGTTTCCAGGCGAGCCATCAAAGCCTGCAGGCCACCGGCCCCTAAATCCTCAAGCATCTTACGACTATCGAAGCTCTCTGCCTTGTCGGCTGCTTCGAGTACGCTTCGGATGTTTCGCCGAGTCAAATGGCGCGACTCGCCATTGATCCACAGTGACCAAAGGTTGTTACCGTTGCTGACCTGGACCAATGATCCGGTCGGCTTCTGTTTGCCCATCTCCTCTGGCTCACCATCGAGGGCCAGCGCGGCTTTGTCTTCTTTTCGCAGACTTCGAATCGGGTAGATCTCAAATTCCAGGCGAACACGGTTTCCACTCGCCTGAGCGTAGGTCCCGTGGGCACGGAATGTCAGGGCAGACAGATGGACAATCTCTTGGATATTGCACTGCAGAGAATCCAAAGATTCCAGCCGAGCCCGGGCTTCTGCCAGCTGTTCCGTCGCCACCAGGTCCGTGGTCGCTGAATCCTGCGCCGAGCTGGCCGCATCGGCAGGCTCAGCATCGGTTGCAGCTGCTTCGTCCTGAGCAAGTACAGGGGCGTGATTCGGGTGCAAAAGAGCCAAAATGGCAGGAATTGCCGCACTACAACAGATCAGGCGGAGCGTGAATTTATGAGGTTTATGCTTCATGTTCTGAAAGTGCTGGTTTTGCGAAAGATTCAAGTCGTCCGGACCCGACATCTAGGAGTGACAGACCGATTTCTGCTCGTTGAAGCACCCCGTGTGCCATTCGGGGCCTCACAGAAAGCGGATTCTATCCCGGTCAGGGAGGCCCGGTCGACAGCAAACTGTCGTGCCAGCCCCTGTTCGGAGATCTCAGGATTACACAACTAAGTACGGTGGGTTGGTCCGTGAACGTTGGTGCGAACAGTCAACAACTCGGGGAAGGGTTTCCAATGAGGTTCAAATTTCTTGCTTTGGGCACCCTGATGCTGGTTTCAGTGGGGTGTGCCGGTGGTCTACACGACGGCGCCAGCAGCGTGTTGAAACCGAACGAATACGTCAATCCGCCGGCTCAGATGATGAGTCGGCCGGGTCCCATGGTCGACGGCCCGGGACCAGGCGTCCTCGGCATGGTCGCTCATCAGGGACAAGCCGGCGGTGGCGGAATCGGACTGCCGGGTCAGACGACTCAGGTCAAATTCACCGGTCAGCCGGGCATGATTATCGGCTGGAAGGTTCCAAATGGCTGGGCAGACGAGCAGTTGTATTCAGGCAACCGATTCGACTTCCCTCAGAATGCGATCTATCAGCTGAAGTTCTCCGGCTTCGCTGCAGAAGGTTACGAAGAACTCCAGGTCTATCCGACACTGGAAGTCCGAGGAACAGATCCTGCCACACGCGAATACCTGGAACACAGCACTGTTCCTGTCGAAGTCACCGAGGCAGACCTGGAATACGTCCTGCACAATAACATGGTGACCAAGGTCATCTACCTGCCCGATCCAAAACATCAGGCTCGAGCCATCGCTGGTGTTGAAACCTTGATTTCTACCGAACTGGACCCAGGAATTGATCCGGTTCAGCAGGCAGAACGAATGGGCACGATCATGGTCGTCCTGCGATTCGGTAACAAGAATCTGGAAATGCCAATGACGTCCATCGCGGCCGACGGTTCTGTCCAGCAGGTTTCTCACACCGTCTACAGCGGTCGACAGGGACAGGTTGTTCCTCCGATGCCCATCGCCATGTTGCCGGGCGACCTGCATGGTGTCCCAGGAGCGATGATTGCAGCGGGCGGTGGAATGCCGGGACAACCCGTCATGCCGGTCGCCGGGATGGGAGCAACACCGCCATGGGGACAGCCAATCACGGCAACTCCAATCGGATTACCCGGGCCACCACATTTGCCGTATGGCGGACCAGCCGGTCTGCGATCTCACACGATTCGCAATCGCAGCGACAACAGTATTCCGGAACCCGTGCGAGACCTGCTGGTTGATGTGAAGCACACTCCGGGGTACAGAATTCCAGAACCTGTGCGACACATCCAGTACGAAGAAAATCATCCCACTCATCATCCTGGACAGCTTTCTCATCCGCAGGGTGGAGGGCTGGCCGGTCAGTGTGACTACTAATCGAACGGTGATTGACACGAACAACAGCTGAACGGAGGGGCGTATCGGAAATCTTTCCGATCGCCCTTTTTTCTCATCACGGAAGTCACGGATGACTCACCGAACCACAAGACAACTCGCTCAGTCGGCAGCAATCGTTGCCATTACTCTGATGCAGTCCGTTGCCAGTGCCCAGGACAGTTCCTACTACCATCCACTGAATCAGCGCACTCCGCTGGGACAGACGGCTGGCTGGCTGACTCACATTCGAGGGCACCAAAGTACCTGGTTGCAACCGATCAGGATCGAAGTACCAGGTGGAGGCGAAGCGTCTGTTTTTTCAGGTTCCCAGGAACCCGGTGCTGTCGTCCACACGCCCGCGATGGTGGGCGTGACTCCCGGACATACGTACAGAATCAAACTGGCCAACATGCCGGAGTTCCCGAACGTGGAACTGTATCCATCGATTGAGATTCTCGATCGGCTGCATCCACCCGCTGGTGAAGAAAACCGCTATCCAATTCCTGTGCCGTTCAGTCGGCAGGATATTCGCATGGCCCTTGCCGGCCGACTGGTGACGCGTGTGATCTATCTGGAAGATCCGCAAACCGCGCAGGAACTGGATCCATTGCGAAGAGAAATCCCGCAGGCAGTAACTCCGACGGAAAACGTCCTGCAGGAAGCCGATCATCTTGGACGTCCCATGATTATCGTTCGCATCGGAAATCGGCGGCCGTCAGTTTATCAAACCGGCTCGCTTTTCTACGGCACCGGCGGACCACTGGACATCCGTGAGACGCCCAGCACACCACGCGAAGTCACTCGCGTCGACTGATCCCACCAAACGTTCCGGACATCGGCCAGCACAATGAATGACAGCAACTCAATAGTCCGTGTTTCTGAAACTACCGGGCGTCCGGGACTCGGAATCATCACGTTACCGCTGCTGTTTCTCTTACCAGCATGCGCCACGTCGACAGCACTGACGAGTACTGAACTGGTGCCTGCTCCCACTGAAGAACTGGCGGCGACTCCTCCTGCTGAGTCCAGCGAACCTTCAGGAGTCGTTCATCTCGGTCAGAAGAAATCCGTTGAAAACCCCGTTCGCCCTGCCGTGCTGACCATCGACGATTCTGACCCATCACCCGGATCGAAAATCGTTCCGTTGTCGAATCAGACGGTCATTCAGCAACCGGCAATCTGCCCGCCAGCACCATCACCCTATCCCGTGTTTACGCCGGCAGAACCACGGCTGGATCCGGCGGCAGCTCGGCATTCCATGGCCGATCTCTATCCCGACGAATACCTGGTTGACGGTGGTGACCGCAAACTCCCCGTTCACTACTTCGCAGGTGAACGTCAGGGGTTTGAGACGGAAGACACAATCGCAGAATACAAAGACCATTTTGGCAAATCGCATGTTCGAGCGTCCAATCGAGTCGCCGTGTATGCCCCTCGATTTGGTTCGGTTCAGGTTGTTGAGGGAGCCGATGCCGGTGTGCAAATCCATCAGGCAATGGGAAGCACCGACATCGCTGGAGTTGGTTCACTGAATCACAACGCTGGTCTTCATCAGTCTGTGACAGAAGATGGTGGAGTCGCTGTTGGATCACGCAAACGTGTAGATGGCGCACAAACGAAACTTGGACAAATTCAATCCGTCCAGGCCACTCTGGCTCATCAGCAGAAGAAGGTGGACCAGAGTCTGCAGGCGCGAGCTACTTCATCGCAGGACATGCTGAAACGATTCCTGGGAGCCAGCTATCAGGACGGTCTCGCCAACGCCGCGATCTGGTCACGTGAATTGTATCCGGTGCTGTCAGCGTCGACATCACAGGCCACACAGGTTAAAGCCCGGTTCACACCGCAGGATGTCATTGGCATCGAAGACCAGCGTGCGAAGAAAAGCGAAATCCACATCGTCAAGATGGCAGACAAAGAAACGGCAGACGCCGGCGACACGATTCACTTCACGATTCGATTCATCAACACAGGCGACTACGATCTGCATGACGTGCAGATTGTTGACAACCTGACACCTCGGCTGCAGTTCATCCCTGACAGCGCGAAAACGAGCCGAGCCGGAGACGTTGCCACCGAACCGAACGGCGAAGGCAGTCTGATTCTGACCTTCGAATTCGACGAACCACTGCCTGCTCATAAGTCTGGCACAGTGGAATTCGACGTGCGTGTGCAATAGTCGATTGCATTGGGCGGTCCCGCAGTAAGCCGTAGTGTAAAAACGTATCATGCGAATAAGTCAGATTTTCTGATTACAGCGTATTACGCTGACTTGTGGCCGCGTTGGACGTGAAAGAGCCTGTGAATCAGGCAATCCCACGAGCCAGAACGTCCACAACAAAAAGTAAAATGCTCTAGTGCCGCGTCAGGATTGGATTTTGGGGTAGAGTGATTTGAGTTTGACGCGGGCCTGCTGCACGTTGAATTGCCAATCGACTCCTCGCTGATGTTTGTTGGAATCGCTGGCCCAGGCTTTG